>Ga0209818_1000140_pt1 | contig 16905 bp, 14 predicted proteins | sample NCAS200_FD_187517 | JGI IMG/M metagenome (GOLD analysis project Ga0209818, IMG submission 187517) | Agricultural soil microbial communities from Utah to study Nitrogen management - NC AS200 (SPAdes) (version 2) | ecosystem: Environmental > Terrestrial > Soil > Agricultural land | place: USA... | reverse complement strand
AGGAAGCTCGACTCGCGCGCGTTCTTCGCCTGCTCGAGCTCACGCGCCGTGGGCCCTTCGGTTGCCAGGCGGTTCAGTTCGCGCTCGATGGTCACTTTCAGTGAGTCGAGTCCCTGTCCCGGACGCGCCGTCGCCGTGATGGAGAAGTCACCATCGAGCCGCTTGGCATCGCTGAACGCGGAGACATCGCTCGCGATCTCCCGCTGGTACACCAGCGTATTCGTCAGGCGGCTGTTGCGGGCGCCCGAAAGCAGGTACGACAGGATGTCGAGCGGTGCGACGTCCTTGTGGGTGTTGTTGATGGTGTGCCAGGCCAGGTACAGACGAGGGACCTGCACGCGATCCTCGGTCGCGATCGCCGTGTCACGCACCGTGAACGGCGCCGGCGTGGGCCGCGTGAATGAAGGTCCGCGCGGGATGCTCCCGAAGTACTGCCTGACGATGCGGCGGACCGAGTCGGTCTTCACGGCGCCGGCGATGACGAGGGCGGCGTTGTTAGGCGCATAATACTGGCGGAAGAACTCCTTCACGTCCTCGAGCGAAGCGGCCGACAGGTCGGCCATCGATCCGATCACCGGCCACGAGTAGGGATGGCCCTTCGGATAGAGCGCCGGCGGAAGGATATCGGCCGCCTTGCCGTAGGGCTGGTTCTCATAACTCTGGCGTCGTTCGTTCTTCACGATGTCGCGCTGGGCGTTGACCTTGGCGCTATCCATGGTGGGAAGCATCCAACCCATCCGATCGGCTTCCAGCCACATCACCATCTCGAGGCCATTCGCGGCACCGGTCTGCATGTAATTCGTCCGGTCCTCGGTCGTGGACCCGTTGGCGCCAAATCCGAACGGCTCGAGGAGCTGGTCGAACTGCGGATAAGGCGCGTTCTGCGATCCCATGAACATCAGGTGCTCGAACAGATGCGCAAAACCGGTTCGACCTGGCTTTTCGTCGCCGGAGCCGACGCGGTACCAGATGTTGGTCGCGACGCGGGGAACGGAATGATCCTCGTGCACGATCAGGATCAGACCATTGGGGAGAGTGTCGACGATGACTGGAACCTTGAGGCGCGGGGACTGGGCGGTGGTCAAGGTTGGGACTAGCGCGAGTAAAAATGCTAAAGTCTGTTTTTTCATAACGATCAGGTGGGACTGGTTAGGGGCGTCCAAAAACCGCTGACTTCCATAAACCGCCAACTTCCAACAAAGCGCTGACTTCCAACAAAGCGCTGACTTCCGAGACTGACGAAGGGCGGCGAACCTGCGCGAACTACTCGGAAAATGGCTCCTTTCACCGGCTGGTGGCGACTGGCGGTGATGGTCCGACACCATCGGTGCTGGACAGGCATGACTTCGGGACAATGCGTGCCGGGCTCATGCGACGTAGTTAACTTTGCAGGTCGTGAAAACACGTGCATCGCAATCCAGACGCGCTAGCGCCAAAGCTCCCGCCGCCGCCTCTCCACCCGAGGTCGAACAGGCAGCACCCGATCTCGTACCCGTCACCGTGGCCGCGCCATCGGGTACTGCATTCGACACACTTGGGCTGTCTCCGGTTTTACTGAAGGCGGTCGCGGATTCCGGATACACTGTGCCATCACCGATCCAGCGCGAGGCGATTCCGAGAATCCTCAGCGGGCGGGACATCATTGGACTCGCGCAGACGGGAACGGGAAAGACCGCTGCCTTCACGCTTCCCATCGCGGACCGGCTGATCACCGGCCCGCACCGACTGCGCGCACTTGTTCTTACGCCCACTCGCGAACTGTGCCAGCAGGTGGAAAAGAGCTTCAAGAAGTACGCGCAGCATACGTCACTCGTGGTCGCGTCCGTGTATGGTGGCGTTGGCTACGAGCCGCAGGAGCGCGCAATGCGCAGCGGCGTCGACGTGATCGTTGCGACGCCGGGCCGGCTGATCGATCATCTCGAAAAGGGCAACGTCCACTTCGACAACCTCGAAGTGCTCGTGCTCGACGAGGCAGATCGAATGCTCGACATGGGCTTCGCGCCGCAGCTCAACCGGTTGGTCTCAGCGATGCCGTCGTATCGGCAAACGTTACTGTTCAGCGCGACAATGCCACCGGAGGTCGAGGTCCTGGCGCGAAAGTACCTGCGCCGTCCACACGTCATTGAAATATCGAGACGAACCGATGCCGCTACGACGGTGACGCACGCCGTGTATCCGGTGCCGCGATCGCGTAAGAGCGCGTTGTTGATCGAACTGCTCAAGAAGCCCGAAATGGATTCGGTACTGGTCTTCACGCGCATGAAGGTCGGCGCCGATCGCGTCGTGCGCGATCTGGAGCAAGCCGGCATCAGTGCGACAGCGCTGCATGCCGACAAGCGCCAGTCACAACGCGACCAGGCACTGTCGGATTTCCGCGAGGGAAAAATCCGTGTCCTGGTCGCGACCGACATCGCCCAGCGCGGGCTCGATATCACCGGCATCTCGCACGTCATCAACTACGACGTGCCCGCACAGGTCGAGGATTATGTCCATCGCATCGGCCGTACCGGTCGCGCGGCACAGACGGGCGATGCCTACACGTTCATGGCGCCCGATGAAATCGCGATGGTTCGCATGATCGAACGCGTGATTGGCCAGGAGATCGAGCGAGTCTCCGTGGACGGTTACGATTTCGGCCCCAATCACTAGTCATCGCCGTGCTCGGCCCAATCGCGACACGGAGATCGTATCTGCCGCCACCCCGCGTCGCAGGATGATCTGCGTATTGGCGGCGCCGTAGCCCAGTCCCGACGGGGCAAAGGCGATGGAATCGCGTGACGTGGAGAACTCGACCTGGTGGACTTCACGCATCGGGCGCTGCTCGATGGTGTCGATGCCGGCGACGATGGATACACTGCCGCGCGCGCTATCGAGGTGGACGGCAGTGCGGGTCGCACGCCGGAGCGCGGCGTGCCGCGCCGCCGCCAGCAAAGACATCGTCGATGACGTCGCCGCATCGACGGCTATCCGGTCGCGATACGACCCAAAGCGTGGAAAGGTCAACCCGGCCATTACGCCAAGTATCGCGACGGTGATACTGACCTCGATGAACGTCATTCCGAATCGCATGGGGCCTCCTGAACGCCGCCAGGATACCAGCGCGTGGCCGCCCGGGCTTCATCCACATAACGCGAAGGGTATTAATTCCACGCGAGGCGCGTATCGAACTGATCCACGTTCGACGCGGCGTGACCCACTCATCTCGGATCGGTGACCATGTTCAAGCGCCCAACTCTGCTCGCACTCGTCCTTCTGGCGGGATGCCTTCCTGCAACGGAAAAGGATTTCCAGATGGCGCAGACGATCCAGGAGATGACGGACGCAGTGAATGAAATCCGCATACAGTCTTTTGAGCTCCTGGATCGGGTCGATTCACTGACGATGGTGGTCGCGAAACGGGATACGGTCATCCGTCAGTTGGCGAACCTGGCCGGCGTCCAGATGCCGCCGTGAGGGGCAGCGATTAGCGACCAGCGACAAAGGGAGCAGCAAGGGGTTCGCGATGAGTTATCAGCAAGCGATCAGTGCTCGCTATTCGCTGATCGCCGCTCGCTTCTCAAAGGCCGCGACGCACTTTCGACCCAAGGCTAGCTACATTCCGCACCAACACCTCCCAGTCGCCCCCCCACATGCACGTCACGATCCGGTACTGCGTCGTTTGAAACTACGAGCCCCGGGCGGCCGGTCTGGCAGCCGAGATTCGAAATGCATATCCAGACGCTACCGTCCAACTGATGGAGGGGAGTGGCGGCGTGTTCGAAGTCTCCAGGGACGGCGTGCTCGTGTTCTCGAAGCGCGCGCTCAGACGCCATGCGAATCCCGGTGAGGTCGTGCGGATGCTGGCTCCCTCGAAATAGCGATCATTGATGCGGCTGGCGATTTCCACCGGTGGCGGGGACGCGCCGGGCCTCAATGCGGTGATCCGGGCAGCGGTGCTCTCTGCCATCCACCGCGGTTGGGAAGTCCTCGGCATCCGGCGTGGATATTACGGACTCCTGGGCGAAGACGAGGTCATTCCGCTCACGCGCGAAACCGTGCGCGGCATTGCTCACATGGGTGGCACCATCCTGCGCACGACCAATCGCGGAAACCCGTTCGAGTTTCCGGTGATGCAGAAGGATGGGACGTTCGTGATGGTGGACCGCTCAGATGAAGTTCTGAACAACGCTCGGCAACTCGGCATCGATGCGCTGATCTCGATAGGCGGCGACGGCTCACTGACCATCGCGCAGCGATTTTTCGAAAAAGGCATGAAGGTCGTTGGCGTGCCGAAGACCATCGACAACGATGTCAGCGGCACGATCACCACGTTCGGTTTCGATACTGCCGTCAACACGGCACTCGAAGCGATCGACAAGCTGCACACGACCGCCGAATCGCACGACCGCGTGATCGTGATGGAGGTGATGGGTCGCAATGCAGGATTCATTGCGTTGCATTCGGGGCTTGCCGGCACCGCGGATGTGATCCTGATCCCCGAGATCCCCTACGATCTCGAGCGAGTGTGCGAAAAGATTCGCGCCCGTGATCGAGCTGGACGACACTTTTCGATCGTGGTCGTCGCCGAGGGCGCGTATCCGAAGGGGGGTAAGGAGTCGATCATCGGCGACTCGTTGCCTGGAGAAAGTCGTCGAGTCGGCGGGATCGCCAGCCGTATCGCGTGGGATATCGAGCAGATGACGGGGAAGGAATCCCGCTCACTGGTACTGGGCCACCTGCAGCGCGGTGGAATGCCAACTGGCTACGATCGACTGCTGGCGGCGCGTTTCGGGGGTGCGGCAGTGGAAGCAATCGAAAACGAGAAGTGGGGTCACATGGTGGCGCTGCAGTCGCCGCATATCGTCACGATTCCGTTCAAGGAGGCGCTGGCGGTGCCACGACGTGTGGATCCCAATCACGACACCGTTCGTACGGCCCGGGCTACGGGGATATCGTTTGGCGACTGAAGTGCCGATGGCCGATGGCCGATGGCAGATGGGGGTTGCCACCAGGCACCCTCAGCCGTGGACGGGGTACGCCGGGACAATGCAATCCATCTCACTCCTGTTCGTGGCAGTCATGCTCCTTTTCCCCAGAACGGGGGCATCGCAGTCGTTACGGCCTACGGAAGCGAAGACGCAAAAGGGCACGGTGAAATCCGCGCCTGTACCGAAGGAGTATCTGCCGCCTCCGGGGATGTGCCGGATCTGGGTCGACAACGTGCCCGCCAACCGCCAGCCGGCGCCCACGGATTGCGCCACGGCCATCCGCAACAAGCCGCCTAACGCACGCGTGGTGTTTCCGCCGGGCAAGGACGGCAAGGCCGACGCCCAGAAACAGGCGCCGGGGCGGGGGCGTCCGGATACGACCAAGCGGAAGCCGCCGAACTGAGAACCGACAGGAAGCAGGAAGCAGGAAGCAGGAAGCAGGGATGGATGCGAAACGTCTATCGTGAGGGCCCGACGGCGTCAGCCGCGGGCCTTCAGTCAACCCCTCCTTCCCGCTTCCTGCCTCCTGCTTCCTCTTACTTTCCACTGTGCTTCGCCACGTCCACGATCGCACCCTCCCGCCTGATCACGAGGCGTTCATCGCGGCCGAGCCGCCAACCGGGCGTGTCATCGTCATCGCGCCGACGCGGGCGGCCTGCGAAACCATCGAGCTGGCCCTCGGTCTCCATATCGACACGCTGCTCGAGCGCGAACACGGCGAGGAAATCCGCGCTCTTGCCCGAGGCGGCAAGGGATTCGGAATCGTCGCGGGCACGGGCACCGGCAAGACGCTCGCCATTCGACCGATCGCCGAGCAGATAACGCGAACCACGGCGCTGCGCGTTGGCGTCGTGAACCGCGAGCGTGAAGCGACGCCGGAAACGCCGACCTGGAACGTCATCATCGTCACGACCGGCATCGCCCGTCGCTGGTTCGAGGAAGGTGACATCCTGTCGGCCGACACGCTGGTGGTCGACGAGATCCACCAGACATCAGCGGAGCTGGAGCTCTGCCTGGCGTTAGGCAAGCGGGCCGCGTGCCGGTTCATCTGGCTGTCGGCCACGGTGGACCCGACATTTTACGCGTCGTACCTGGGCTCGGCGGCGGTGTTACGCACGTTCGCGTTCGATCCGGACCGTGCCGCGAAAGTGAAAGTGATGAACGAATCGCCCGACCGGTTCCTGAGCGACCGGTTCCTGCAGCAGGTCGTGCGGCAGCAACGAGGCGTCGGCGTATTCCTGCCAACACGTGCCGGCGTCGAGCAGGCCGCCACGTTGGTCGGCGAGCGGTTCCCGCGCATTCATGCCGCTTTCTATCACGGCGGCGAGCCAATCCGGGTGATCCGACCGTTTCTCGAGGACGGCGCGCCGAAGCCGTACATCCTGGCGATGACCGCCGCCGGGCAGAGCGCGCTGAACGTGAAGGGATTGGACACCGTCGTCATCGATGACACCCGTTTCACCAATGTGGTCGAACGTGGGCGAAACGTGCTGACGAAGACGCACCTGGGCGCGAACGAGATCCTGCAGATGGCGGGTCGTGTGCATGGCCGCGTGGAAGGCGGACAGGTGTTCATCCTCAGCGATCGCGATCTCGTCTTCCATGAACTGCGGCCGACCGCTCCCGAATTCCAGCTTGCCGGGGATTCCGAACGCGTGGCGATGACGTGTGCAGCGTTAGGCGTCCGGGCCGACGAACTCGACCTGCCGGTGCCGCTCGACCGCACCGCCTACCGCGCCGCGCTGTCGCAGCTGGAAACGCGCGGGATCGTCGAGAACGGTCGCCTCACAAAGTACGGAAAGCTGGTCGAGGCCACGCCCGTCGATCGCCCATGGGCGGAGTTGCTCGTCCAGGCCGACGATGCCCTGGTGCCGGCACTGGCAGTAATGGCGTCTGCCGAATCGCTGCACCGGATGACGCGCGAAGATCGAAACCTCGAGGGGCTGATCATCGCGGGCAGCGACCACCTCACCGCCTACAATGTGTACGCGGAGGCGCTGGCCAAGTGCGGATACATCGGCGAAGTGTACGGACTCCCGCGCCACCTGTTCGACGAAGGCTCCATCGAACGCTGGGCCGAGCGTCGCGGAGTGCTGATCAAGGCAATTGAGGATACGGCGCTGGCGATGGCGAGTGTCTGCCGCAGTCTCGATGTGCCGCTGCCAACGACCATGCCGATGGTCAATGAAGCGATGCGGCGCGCCTTCTGTGACCTCCTCGCACGAGTGATGCCGTTTGACCTCGTGATCGACGAGGAGACGGCCGACGGCCGCGAAGCACGAGTATCGAAGACGAGCGTGTGCGGGTCCTGGGGGGCGATCACGGGAACGCTGCGCTATTTCGCCGACCGCTTTGGCGTGCCACGCGCCAGCATCGAGGGGACGCAGTTGGCGGCATCCCTCGTTCGTCGTTATGCATCGGCCACTGCCGGCGAGCTGGCGGTGGATCCCCGTTCACGAGACGCGCTGGTCATCACGCAGCGCGTCACGTACCACGGCTTCGAACTGGAGCGTGACGAAGAAGACGTCGACGACTTCCCGGCCGGCCGTGAAGAGGAAGCGCGTCAGGTGCTGGCCACGGCGCTGGCGCGGAGCGAGGCCCGGCATCCGGCGGTACGGCGCAATCAACGCGCGATCGACGAAACTCGTGAGTTGTACCGGAGATCGGGAGGCACTACACCACGGCTCACGCTCGGTGATCTCGTCGCTCGTTACCACGCGCTGCTGTCGAACGTGTCGTCGATGCGTGAGTTCCATGCGGCCTCGCTGAAGCTCAACCTCTGGGACCTGATCAGTCCCGACGAGCGACAGCGCTTGCTCGACCTTCCGTCCGCAGTCGAAATTCGCGGCAAGTGGATCGACATCGATTACGACATCGAGCCTGCGGGAGAAGGGGACCCGGGCAGGCCGGTCGCGCGACTGAGGCTGCCCGAGAAGCTGGCGCGATCGCTCGTCGACGAAGAATTGCCGACCCTCGATCGTGCACTGCGATTCATTGTCACTCGGGGGCCGAGAGGGGCGGTTCGAGCCTCCTCACTCGCCGAGCTGCAGCACCTGCTGGACCAGCCCTGGTCTCCAGGGGAACAGGAAGACTCGCGACCGCGCCGGTCTCGTGAGGATCGTCCACCGCGACGACATGGACGAGAGGGAAGAGGGCAAGGCCGAGGAGGAGGGGAAAGGGAAAGGGGAGGGAAGCCCCGCGGAAGCCAGGGCCGCAGACGGAGACGTCGTTAGGGTAAATCGACCGTGTAGCGTTCGGTCCGCGTCACCTTGAACCCGCGCGCGAGGTAATTGGCCAGGGCTGCCGGATGATCGAGCGTGCACGTATGCAGCCAGACCTTCGAGGGTGCGGGTTTCAGGCTCCAGGCAACATCAACAGCTTTTGTCAGTAGAGCGCGGCCAAGCCCCTGGCCGATTCCCATGGGCATCAGCCCGAAGTACGCGATCTCGATCGACCCATCGTCGTGTCGCGCGAGCTCGAAGAATCCGCGCGTGGACTCGCCCTGCCAGAGCACCCAGATCTGGATTGTCGGCTTCGAGAGGTGCTCGCGGAGGTGATCGTTGCTCCACACGCGACGGTCGCGCCAGTGGTAGTCGCCGCCTACGCCGTCGTACAGCTCGCGGTACAGTTCCGGTTCACACGACTCGCGCCTGACGACAAAACCCGGAGGAACAGGCGCACGGCCCGTGAGCCGGTCCGGCGAGTCCATCTCCAGATACGTGCGAACCACGACGACCGGCGGCATCGCACGTCCCCCCGAATCAGGCGCTGCGGATCTCCGCCTGCATCATCGGAATGTCGCTCGTGGGGGGCGGAGTTACGTCGCGCTCACGGGCGCGGAAGCGAGCGGCCTTGGCGCGATTGCCGCAGGTGGCCATGTCGCACCAGCGACGGCGGCCGTTACGCGTCGAATCGTAGAAGACCCGCGGGCACCGACCATCGGCGCAACGTCGGACGCGCAGGAGCTCATTGCCAACGAGCGCTTCGGCCGCCGATTCGACCACTGGAATCATGAGTCCGGCAAACGCATCGCCGACTGGTACGAAACTCTGCCTGAACGACCCATCGTCACCGAACTCCACGCGACGATGACCGGCGCTGCGACCGAGCACTCGGTTGATCTCGACCAGTGCATCGGCGCGGGTCTTCTCGACGACGGCGCCGCGTTCCGCGAGGGCACGAAGAGAGGCGCGCACGCGACGGGCATCGACCAATGCGGCCGCGGCGCCCGCCGGCTGCTGGTCGGCACGACGGCCAATTCCGCTGGCGCGTTCGGAGTCGAGCACGCCGGCTGACCCGAGCCAGTGAATGAGCGCGTCAAAATCGCGAAGCACATCGACGCGCACACCACGACGCAGGTCGTCCGTGTTGACGAAGTCCAGCCACAAACGTTCGCCGATGAACACGAAGGTCGTTGGCGTAACGACCATCTGGGGGACCACACCGGCGGACTGCGCGGTGACGAGAGCCATTGGCGCCAAGCATACGTGGCGACCCTCGCTACGGCAAGCGACGGTAAAAACGGGTACGATTGCGACACGGGTCACGGAGGCCGGTCGCTATATTCTCAGACGATGAGCGCGCTGCCCGAGACGTACTATCGGAAGGGCCTCGGGTTGAAGGCCGAGGTCCAGGATGACATCGCGGCCGACTATACAGGCTGGGTTGTCGACGTCCTGCGCGAGCGGGATTTCACGCTGACCGTTGGCGATGTCACCGTGCGGCTCGCCCGTGAGTTCGGGTTCTGCTACGGCGTCGAACGCGCGGTGGAGTACGCGTATCAGGCGCGGCGGAAGTTCCCGGATCGGCGGATCTTCCTGGTCGGGGAGATCATCCACAATCCGCATGTGAACGATCGGCTGGTGCAGATGGGTATAACGATCCTGCAGCCTGTCTCCCAGTTGCCGACCGGTGCGCGGTTCGATTATTCCGGTATTGGTCCGTCGGATGTGGTGGTGCTACCCGCTTTCGGCGTTACGATCCGGGATTTCGAGGCGCTGCGGGAAATCGGCTGCGTCATGGTCGATACGACTTGCGGCTCGGTGCTGAACGTCTGGAAGCGAGTCGAGTCGTATGCAAAGGACGGCTTTACCGCGTTGATTCACGGCAAGGCGGCGCACGAAGAGACGCGGGCCACGGCATCGCAGGTGCGACGATTCGACGGCGGCCATTACCTCGTGGTGCGTGACATGGAAGAAGCGCGCCTCGTCTGCGATTACATCGCCGGGTTGGGCGCGGGACAGGTTTCTCCCGATGTCGCTCAGCGATTCACCGCGCGACTGGGTACGGCCGGTTCGCCCGGCTTTGATCCTGCGACGCACCTTCGCCGGATCGGCGTGGCCAACCAGACCACCATGCTGGCGCGCGAGTCACTCGCGATCGCGGCGGAAGTGGGGAAGACCATGGCGGAGGCCTTTGGTGCTGATTACGCTGCGGCCAACTTCCGGACCTTCGACACGATTTGTTCGGCCACGCAGGATCGCCAGGACGCGGTGATGGAGCTGCTCAAGGAACCGCTCGACGCGATGATCGTGGTTGGAGGATTCAACTCCAGCAACACGATTTCGCTGTCGATGCTGTGCGCCGAACAGGTGCCGACCTACCATGTGGAGGATGCGGCGGCGATCGATCCGTCGACCGTCCAGGTGCATTACCGTCGGGCCGGGAAGCATCATCACGAGGACACCGCCAAAGATTGGCTCCCGGCGACGGGCCCGGTGCGCGTCGGCGTCACGGCCGGCGCGAGTACTCCGAACAACCGCATCGGTGAAGCCGTCGCGCGGATTTTCGCGACGCGCGGCGTGTCGCTGGATGCGCTGCGTAATGACCCGGCCCATCGCTAACGCGTGAAGCTCCCCTTCCTCACCCGGCCGACGACGCGCCATTTCCCGACGGCGGGCGAGTTCGGGTTCGTCGAGATCCGCGGTGGCACGAGCCGCATCGTCTGCGTGCCGGCGTTAGGTGGGAAGATCGTCGACATGGAGATCGGCGGCCGGCAATGGCTGTGGAAGAGCGACATCATCCCGTTCGCTCCGCCCCAGGAAGGCGCGAGTTACGTCGAGACTGCGGACAGCGGGGGCTTCGACGAGTGCTTTCCGACCGTCGGCGCCTGCAGGATTCCGGGATGGGTCCGCGGTTGGGGCGGCGTGGAACTACCTGACCACGGCGAGGTCTGGTCGCAGTTTCCGGAGATGGACATCGACACGACGGAAGACGGCCAGGCGGTCGTGACCACCTGGGAAGGCCGTCGTATGCCGTACCGCCTGACGAGACTCGCGCGCGTGAGCAAGACGGGCGCGGTCGTCATGCAATACCATGCCGTCAACGACTCGGCCGACCGGATGCCGTTCATCTGGTCATCGCACCCGCTGTTCGCGCTGACGCCGGATACGACGCTCCTGCTTCCCGAGGGCTCGCCGATGCGGGTGGCGGCGTCGCACAAGATCGTGATGGGCGACAATCGGTCGCAGCATCGATGGCCGTTCGTCCGCGCGGCAGGACGCGTGCTCGACTTCCTCACGCCGTTCGAGGTAGCGAAGGAATACGCGTGCAAGCTGTTCCTCGAGCCGACCGTCGGCAAAGCGACCCTCCGGCAGGGGCAGGATGAGCTCGAGGTGACGTTTGATACGAGCGAGGTCCCGCAACTCGGCGTCTGGATCAACAAGCAGGGGTGGACGCCGTTCAAGAATGAGAAGCCCTATCTCAACCTGGCGATCGAGCCCTGCCTCGGGGCGCCTGACGCATTGAGCGATGCGCTCGGCGACTGGAAACGTGCCCAGTGGCTCGAACCGGGTGAGGTGCGTTCCTGGTCGATTACGTGGCGTGCCCGCCGCGTGCCTGTTGACGAAACCAACGGCGTTCCTGCCTGACGCCTCGTCGGCCTCATGGCCATGAGCATTCCCAAGGGACGCGCCGCCATGGCGACACTGGTCGCCACTGAAGGGAGTTCGCCGCGCACCACCGGGTCACGGATGTGGGTCGATGAAGAGGGAAGCATCGTTGGCTCAGTGACCATTGGCGGATGCGTGGATGCGCGGGTGATCGAAGCGGCGTCGAAGGCTTTAGAGGATGACACGCCTGCCCTCCTTGCCATGGCGCTTGGCGACGAAGACGCCTTCCTGATCGGGATGACGTGTGCGGGTCGGATCGAGGTGCTGGTGGAACCGGTCGACGCCGGTGCTTCGTCGGATCCCATCGTTTCGGCGTTAGGCGTTGCCCGCGCCGAGGTGGACGCCGGTCGTGCGGCAGTGATCGTGGCGCCGCTGCAAGGGCCGCCGCGACGGCTCGTGATTTCCGAGCAGGTTTCGTTCGGGACGTTAGGGGACGATTCAGTCGACAGACTTGCCACGCGATTGGCACAGGACATGCTCGAGGGCGGGCCGTCCCGCATCCAGGAGATACCTGTCGACGGTGAATCGCGCCGTTTCTTCTTCGAACGACTGGCCCCTCCCCTGAGCCTTGTCGTGTTCGGGGCGACACATGTTGCGATGCCGCTGGTGTCCATGGCACACGTGCTCGGCCTCCGTACCGTCGTTGTGGATGGGCGGGACCGGTTTGCGACACGGGAGCGTTTTCCCGATGCCGACGAGATAATGGTCGGCATGCCGTCCGAGATTGCCGCCGGGATGTCGTTAGGCGCGGAATCGCTGGTTGTCCTGCTGTCGCACGACTACAAGTACGACCTGCCGGTGCTGCAGGTCCTGCTGGCGACGGACGCGGCATACATCGGGGTGCTGGGCAGCCGTCGGCGCGGTCCAGCGTTGCTGCAGTTTCTGGAATCCGAAGGAGTGCCGGCGTCTCAGCTGGCGCGCCTGCGGATCCCCGTGGGGCTGGACATCGGTGCGCGGACACCGGAGCAGATCGCGCTGAGCGTCCTGGCGGAAGCGGTGGCCGTGTACCACGGGCACAGCGGTGGTCCCATGCGTGACCGCGAGGTTACGACGTGAAGGCCGAGGTGTTGCGACGTCAGGATATGGGTGCCCTCACCGGGGTGGTTCTGGTCGCGGATATCCGTGATTCGTTAGGTCGCGTGATCCTGGGACGCGGAACGCTGGTTGGTGAGGATGAGCGACTGATGCTCGAGGGACTTCCCTGGGAAGCGCTGCACGTGCTGCGGCCGGACGTGGGCGACGTACTGGAACGGGAGGCGGGCGACCGGCTGTCGCGGGCCGCTGCCGGTGATGGCATCAACGCCGGCGCGGTGGCGGCTGGCCACTGGCCGATGGCTGCAGTGTCCCGCGGCATCGTCGAGCTGCATCACGAGGCACTGCTCGAGGTGAACCGGGGCGGGGAGCTTGCCATCTATACAGTCGCGGACGGGCAGGTCGTGGACCAGGGTGAAGTCGTCGCGCGCGTGAAGATCATCCCGTTTGTCGTTGAGATTGGGACTCTCGAGCGTGGTGTGACAACGGCGACTGGAGCAGGCGGCGTGGTATCGGTGCGTCCGTTCAAACCGGCGTCTGTCGGCGTCGTGGTCATGGAATCGTTAGGGTCGTCGGCCCGGGAACGGTTTCAGCGTGCGCTGGACGAAAAAGTGGCCTGGTTCGGATCATCGGTCCTGCCGCATTGCGCGGCCGTGCGGAACACCCGCTCGGTACTGGCAGCACTGGAAGGATTGCTGGCGCTGAAGGCTGACCTGGTGCTGGTGGCCGGGACTCAGGCGATGGACCCGCTCGATCCGGCGTTTGAAGCGGTGCGCAAGCTCGGTGGCCAGATCGAACGGGTCGGCGTGCCGGCGCATCCGGGGAGTCTGCTGTGGCTGGCGCGTATCGACGGGACTCCGATCGTCGGCATGCCGTCGTGTGGCCTCTTCTCGCGAGCGACGGTATTCGACCTGGTGTTGCCCCGGTTGCTGGCGGGCTTCACCGTCGATTCGTCCTGGCTGGCGGGATTGGGTGCGGGCGGTTTGCTCACGCGTGATGTGGCGGCGCGGTTCCCGCCGTATCGTCCCCGACAGGAGCGCGGGGCAGTGGACTGATGACGAATCCGTACAGCAAGGCCCTGGTCGATCATTTCCGGCGTCCACGAAATCGTGGCACGCTGACCAATCCGACGATCTCCGAGGAGGGGGCAAACCGGCTCTGCGGAGACCGCGTGCGCATCGAGCTCCGACTCGACCATGGTATTGTCGCCGAGGCGAAGTTTACCGCCAACGCCTGCGCGTTATGCGTGGCGGCGGCGTCGGTGCTGACGGAGCTGGCGACCGGCGCGCCGCTGGACGAGGTGGACACGCTCACCGTCGACGACCTGCTTCGCTCGTTAGGTGCGCAGGTGCCCGAGGGGCGGCGCAACTGTGTGCGGCTGCCGCTGACGGTGCTGCATGCCGGCGTGATGCTCCATCGCCGGGCGCATCGATTGCCGTCAGTGGACCGGTCACGCCCCGTGGCGGCAATTGTCCTCGCGGCTGGCAGGGCTCGGCGCTTCGGGGCCCAGAAGCTGCTGGCCCCGTTCGGTGCGTCGACGGTGGTGCGCACGGTGGTCGACACGATTCGTTCGGTCGGGGTCGATTTCCTTGTCGTGGTGGGCGGACCCGGTGGGGCGGCGGTGCGGGCCGCGGTCGGCGGACCGCCGGTGCTCTGGGCGGAAAACGCGGAGCCGGATCGCGGGTTGTCCTCCTCCATCGCGACCGGGCTCGCGGTCTTGCCGCCTAACGTCGGTGCGGTGCTCATGGTCCTGGGGGACCAGCCCACGGTGTCGGTGCAGGTAGTGGAGCGGGTCGTGGCGGCGTGGCGCGAGGGGGGTGGTCCGGTGGTGGCCCCGCGGTATCGCGGGCTGCGCGGCAATCCGGTGCTCTTCGACGCGGCGCTGTTCGAGTCGTTAGGCGCGCTGGCCGGCGAACATGGCGCGCGCGACTTCATTGCGGCCGATCCGGCCCGCGTGACGATGGTGGATGTCGCCGAGCCGCCGCCGATGGATATCGACACGCCGTCCGATTACGACGAACTGCTGAAGCGGAGCCGGACACCAGGGTAAACGGGACGCGCGATCTTCTATCGCCGGACGGGCCGGCGTGCGCTTGCGTCGACGCCAAGGCGACGCAGTCCTTCACGCGCCGCCCGGACCATGGGCTGCGCCAGGCTGTCACCATTCGCCCACGCGTCGGTGACCAGCGTGTACGCCTCAACGGCATCTTCGCGCTTCCCGAGTTGTTCGCTCGCGCGACCTCGCTCGAGTGCGTACACGAGTTCTATCGGACGATCCCCGAGCGCCCATCGACCTCTGAGCAGCGAGTCGGCCTCCTGGTACCGGCCTCTCGACATCAGAAGTTGAGCAGTCAGCAGCGGGACCTCGGAACAAGCCATCGTGCACGTGCTGTCGGGCAGCGTTTCGAGCTGGCGTAGTGCCGACGTGGTGTCACCTCGCGCCAGCGCGAGGTGCGCCCCAGCAGCAATTTCGGCGAGGCGAAGCCACTCCAGCGCGTTTGCGCGGACGTCGGTGGGCAGCCCGGGAGCCACCGTGCGACGGAATTGCGACGTGAACTGGAGCAGTCCGCTGATCGAGCCGGTGTCACGGATCTGCGTCACCCACGGCAGCAGCGAGAAAAAATTTGGCGGGCCGCCACTGCCCATTGATTCAGCGGTCCACCGCCGAATGATGTCGGCGGCGCTGCCACGTGGCGCCACTCCCATCGCGAACAAATCAGCGGAGATCACGGAATTGTCCCGCTCCCCGAACGCGCGATAGGCCTCGGTGAGATACCCGCGCCATGCGAGCGCTTGAACCGCCTGTGTCCGTGTTCCCGCGGTAATGGTTTCGGCGCCCCCCTCCGAAGCAGCCGACAGGATCGCACGAGCGACTTGCGCGCCGGTCTCGGCGCGATCCGGGTAACGAGTCAGCGTCCGGAGTGCGACGACCTTAACGTTCGGGCGCACGTTGCGCAGCCTGGTCTTGAGCGCAGTGCTGTCTGACGGCGGTTGTCGCAACAGCGAGATGACGAGCTGGAGGCTCTCGTGGAAGACTCCGCCGGGAGCGCTCATCGCCAGGTATCGATCGGCGTACCGGAGTGCTCGTGTCGTATCGCGGAACAGGCGGAACGAGATGTCGACCAGGTGAGGGTAGGCTGGCGCAAACGCGGAGTCGAGCTCGATGGCCTTCTCGAAGGTCGCCAGTGTTTTTTCGTCCGGGACGCTGGTTGGCCCAACGCCGCCGTGGTAGTACGCATCGCCCAGGTCATACCACATCTCGGCGTCGTCGCTGTACAATCGTGTGAGTTCTTCCAGCAGGGTGAACTGTCGCTTCGTACGTGAGTATTCCGCGACGTCGGGCGGCCCGGGTCGGGACACAGATGCCCGAAGCGAGTCAGCGAGCAGCAGAAGGCTGTCGCGGGATGAGAGTCCCCGTGCGAGCTGGCCGGCGCGTAACCGCCACTCGATGGCACGCGGGTCAGCCTCGCTCGCACCCCAGCCGCGGGCGTGCGCGGCATGGTTGTAGGCGAGCGCGAATAACGAGTCGATCGTGAATGCCTCGACGTACGCGGCCTCGGCGGAATCCCAGGCGGCGCGGCGATAGAACTGCTCCCCCCTCAGGAAGGCCTTCCCTGCCGGGAGGGATCGGGTGCCTAACGATCCGAATCCCGTGGTGCCCGAACGTCGCGCGCGCCCGAGGATGCGGAGCACGCCGACGCTGAGGGAGTCGGCGATCCGGTCGATGCGATCGGCGGCCTCGATGAACTGCACGTCGCCCAGCGATCGGCCATCCGCGACGTCGAACACGGCGGCGCTCAGCCGTACCGAATCGGCCCCGGCACGAATCACGTTCCCGACGAGCGCCAGCCCCGCGCCCGTCGCGCGACCGAAGTCAGTCGCCGAGGCCTGATCGGCGCGGCCAGTCCAGCGGCGGAATACGAGCGATGGTGAGGCCGCCGATCATCTCGTACCCGACGACCGCGAGCGCGTAGACGTCGGCGCGGGCATCGACGTTCCGATCACCCGCCGCCTGC
>Ga0209818_1000139_pt1 | contig 16934 bp, 16 predicted proteins | sample NCAS200_FD_187517 | JGI IMG/M metagenome (GOLD analysis project Ga0209818, IMG submission 187517) | Agricultural soil microbial communities from Utah to study Nitrogen management - NC AS200 (SPAdes) (version 2) | ecosystem: Environmental > Terrestrial > Soil > Agricultural land | place: USA... | reverse complement strand
CGCGCTTTCGGAACGCAGCTTCTCCAGCATCGGAAATCTGGACCCACTTCGGATCAGGCGATGCCTCGCTGTCGTAGTTGTCGTGCCAGTTCCACCATTTGTACGGCGGCGTCTGCGGATAACCCTCCGGCGAGTCTTCCCACTCCTCCTGCCGGCCTAGCGCAGTGATGTCGAGATAGTTCCAAGTGTTTCCCATCTGCTCATCGCCGCGATTGTTAATGAAGTAAGTTCGAAAAATCCTCTCGCCGTCGCGGATGAATGCATTTGTGCCGTGCCACTCGTCCACGCCAAAATCTTTGTCGAAACTATCTGTGATGGTGTACCACGGCATCTGCCAACCCATCCTCGCCTTCACACGCTCGATTTCAGGCTGCGGCGCACGCGATGCGAAGGCGAGCGTCGTATTGCGGGCGTTCAGATGCGCGAGGTGTGCAACCTGGTCGGCCACGAAGGAGCAGCCGCGGCAGGCATGCTCGGGCCAGCCAAACACGCCAGGCTCGAAGAACGCGCGATAGACGATCAGCTGCTGCCTGCCTTCGAACAGATCAAGAAGGCTCACTTTGCCGCTCGGCCCTTCGAACTCGTACTTGTTCGGCACCATTAGCCACGGCATTCGCCGGCGCTCGGCGGCGAGCGCGTCACGGGCGCGGGTCAATCCCTTTTCCTTCACGAGAAGCTGCTGACGCGCAACCTCCCACTCTTCCGCCGATACGATAGGGGGCGTCTTCATTACGACACGGTCTGCCATGTTTTTTTCATTGTTCTGCTTCACGTCTCTCTCCCTGTTCTCTGTTGTTCTTGACGATCTTGACGTTACTGTTGGCTCGCTCATTGTTTACTCTTCTTTGACTCCTGTTGCGCTGTGCGTGGCTCGCGACGATGCCGCCGCAAAGCCCGAACCTTCACCGCCACCAAACCGAGCACGCCAGCGCCCGATGTAGCGCCTACAAGAACAAGCGCGGCGTTTGTCATGCATATAGGACACATGCTTTTAGACTCCTTCTTAATTTCTCATTGTAGTGACGGTCGAGGCAGACTGATTTCTACAGGCGGACTAACGATCGCTTAGTGAGGCGTCAAACAATTGCGACGTTCAGTCAGAAAAGCACGGACGGCGGGGTCATCGCTGAGTTCAATAGCGCGGTCGTACGCCTCGGCAGCGGCCTGCGAACGACCGAGTTGTCGCAAGAAGTACGCGCGAACGGCCCAGTACGGTTGGTAGGAAATCACGGACTGCGAGTCGATCTGATCAAGGAGAGTCAGCCCTGCTTCGGGACCACGAACTTCTGCGTGCGCCGCGGCGCGCGCGATCGCACCTCCGATCGACGGTGCGAGTTGCATGAGTTGATCGTAGAACGCAGCAATCGCAGCGAAGTCAGTGTGACCTGTGTGAGCACGTTCAGCGTGGACTGATTGGATGGCAGCTTCGATCTGATACCGGCCTGGTCGCCGCATTTGGTAGGCTACTTTGAGTTCACCTTCCGCTTCTTTGATCATGTGCATGAGCCAGTCTTTTGGATCCTGCTCAGAGAGCGGCACGAATCTGCCATCGACACTGCGACGCGCCGGACGTCGCGCCTCGCAATAAAGCATTAACGCCAGCAGACCGCGGACTTCTGGATCGGCCGGAATCTGTTCACGCAGCACGCGCGCCAGCCAGATTGCCTCCTGACCGAGTTCCGTGAGGCGTTGATCGGCGCCACTCGCGTCCTCCCAACTGTTGCCGTACGCAGCGTAGATCGCGTTAAGCACTGCTTCCAAGCGCTCGGGAATCTGATCAGCCGTAGGAATCTCAAACGCGATCCGCGTTTGTCGGATCTTGGTCTTGGCACGCACCAATCGTTGTCCGATCGTCTTCGGCGCGACGAGTAAGGCTCGTCCAATCGCTTCCGCATCGAGCCCCAGGACCGTTTGCAACATGAGCGGCGTGTGAATTGTGGGATCGATGGCAGGATGCGCACACACGAACAGGAGCTTGAGACGCTCGTCGGGCCAGCTATCAGGATCCGCTATCTCATCAAACTCGCGCGTCATGAGTTTTAAAGTCGGAGTGCTGTGTTCGTGGACCTGCTGATGTCGCGCATGATCCACGAGGCGGTTGCGCGCAGCCGTTAATAGCCAACCTTGTGGATTCTTCGGAATACCGTCGCGTGGCCACGTAGTCAATGCGGCCACCAGTGCGTCGGCCAACGCGTCTTCAGCGCCTGCGACATCGCGCGTGCGCGTTGCGAGCAACGCCACCAGGCGTCCATAAGATTCGCGCGCTACCGCTTCGACCGCGCGGTGCGCCGTCTCATTAGTTCGAGTTTGCAACGGTGACGCGTGGCTCCATTTCGACGGCTATTGGCCGCACTTCCACGGCACCGTAGGAAGCGGCCGGACATCTTGCTGCCCATTCCAACGCTTCATCGAGCGAAGGCAGCTCAAGCAGCGTAAACCCACCCAATTGCTCCTTCGTGTTGGCATACGGTCCATCCTGGATCTCGCGCTTGCGCTCGCGCAACCGCACCGTAGTCGCGGTTTCGGGCGCGTCCAGTGGTTTTCCGCCAACAAAGATCCCAGCGTCGAGCAAGTCACGGTGATACGCGCGCCAGGCACCGGCGTATGCTTCCGACTCGACGGCCGATTCGCGCCGCGCAAAGTCGTCCGGTTTCTCATAAATCAATAAAGCATAGAGCATCTCGTTCTCCTCTTCGTGGTTGAACCACGCTCGTTAGTATGACGGATGACGCACAGCGATTTCGACAACGTCGAATCGGTAATGTGAATGACACGGGTAGAAATCCGGATTTTATCAATTTATCTGTGGCTAAGATCATGGCAATAAAATAGAGGGCAGCTTCGGTAACCGAGCTGCCCTCTCTTTCCTTCCGAGAACTGAACTCACTCAACGTCGGCTGGATTATTGAAAAGAACGGTGAGTTTGATACTTCCGTGTCCAAACTGCGGGAAACCAATTGTGGTGCGATCGCCCGGATCAAGATTGGAGGCAGTATCGTCTGGTGGGAAAACAATGAGGGAGTTAAGAAATTCCATTATCCTGGCTTTGTTCGTCGAGGATAACGCCGCAAATGCATCGCGTGCCGTCGTTGCCTCACCGCCGTGACGTAGAATCACTTCCCGAAGATTAATGCTACGCCCATCGTGCCCGTATGGAGCGGTGGTACCGACGCCCCAAAGCGGCGTCGTCAAAAACGTGGTCTGCATTGTTCCGTCGTAATTCCTCTCATGAAATCGCGGCCCCAGGTCGTGTCGCTTGAAATCAGTAAAAATGTTTTTGACGAGAAAAGGTTGGTTTAATGGTCGCTTCAAGGTAGGAAATCCACTTCCATCATCCTGCCCGGCAAAAAGCGGGCTCGCTGTCGCGAAAAGGTTATTGAAGATTCCGTTTGTCGGATCGTAAACGGTCTCCACGTCAGCCACTCGTCGATCTCGATTTACTTGCAGATCCGGAATGTGACATTGCGCACAACCAATCTCGACGAACTTTTGTCGTCCCGCCACCGCGTTCGCGGTTTCTTCATCGGTGGCCGGCTTGAAATAGTTCAATAGATAGAACTCCATGAAATCCACGATACTCGTCGGGATTTCGTTGGCAACGCCATCATGGTCGGGATCTTCGAGCACTTCACTCGCCGGCGGCGCCTCGATTTGATCGAGTGCACCATCGAGCACCATGCCGGAAGGCGTGGTGATTCTTGCACCTTGATGCGCTGCGTTGAGTTCCGGATCGACGGCTTGCAATCCCATCTCAGCATTCCACGCGCCATCTATGAATTCGCGAATTGAGATGGTCCCGCCATGTGCAAAAAACGGACGAACCCGGAGATCACTATCCACTCCTGAAACCTTTGAAGTGTCCACATCGACCCGATGGCCACGACGTGAGGCTGAGATAACTCCATAATTGATTCCCTTGCTAACCAGGGTTTTGGTGACCTTGTGGCTCGACGGTGATTGAAGTGCCTGGTCTATAGCCTGTTGCCGAATAGCACGCAGATCGGCGGTGATTTCATCCGCCAACATTTCCTTCAATCCAAGGCCGAACAGATGGGGCGCGTCGCGACTATCTGGTCTTGTTACTACGTCGCCCCCTGCCCCCGCGGCGCCGCGCGGTCTGCCGTGGCATCCGGCACAGCTGTCGACCAGCCCGGCTCCGATGGCTAATGTCTTTTCGATATTACCGGTACCGTCTCCGGCTAACGGCCCTATGCCTTGTAACCTCGTGTACTTTCTCTGAAATAGTTGTCTCCCACGACGGATGGCCCGGAACGGGTCGCGTTCTATGATGAAAATGGAGGAGTTGGGAGTCATTACATTACCGCGGCCCAGACCTGCCTGGTCAAAGAATGACTTGTTGATTCCTACGTCAGCTTTATTCGGGGTAACCGTTTTATCGGGAAGTTGGGCGTGAGTGGTGCACGCAAACCACGCGACGACGGCGAAACTTGTGAGGCTTAGGAGACCCAGAAACACCTGAGGGTTCGTTTTCGAGCGCATACATCTCTCCTTGAATTGGCAGATTGGTAACGGGGGATAACAATCTGGGATTGGTTTGTTGAGGTGCCGGGCTCGTCGGGTTCCCGGCTCCAGTTTTCATCATGATAAGACGTTTGGACGAAAACATTTCAAGAGAGATTGCGGGTGTGTAAATTTAGGTTTTGTGAAGCGCTGACGGATCTCAATCTTCACCGAGATCGGAGCATGCTCGGAGCCCGAGCGGAGTAGCGGCGAAATCACCTACTGCCTGAAATGCGAACGCGGAATCGATGAGAACAGCAACTCTCCAACTCGATCGTTGGGTGTCTTAATTTGAAAGGTTCTTCTCTGCGGCCCAATGCGTATCTGTAGGATCCTGCTATTGCGAAGGTTACTACCGTTATTACAACGGTGATGGCGCGCAGGAATGCGGCGAGCTTGCGGTTACTTATCGTGAAACCAAAATTGAGAGGTAAACTTCTCAAATTGATAAACCCGAGCAAGAGTGGTTGACTTGCCCGCGTCCCAGCCGGGTAGCGTCATCGCTGGCCCTCAAGATTTGCCCAGTCGCCCGATTGGATAAAACTTGCCCAGAAAAATGGGTGTTGATGATCCTTGCGTTTAAGCATCTCCAGCTGCACTCGCCGCAACGCTGCGCCTCTTCCCATTCCAATCTTCAAGTTCTTGTAGTAACGCGTCATTATCTCGCGCGTTATGTAATCACTGACGGGCCAGAGGCTCATAACCAGTGATTCAGCACCGGCCAGAACAAAAGCTCGACGCAGACCGTAAACTCCTTCCCCACTCTTAACCTCGCCAAGTCCCGTATCGCATGCCGATAAGGTGACCAGTTTGGTGGTCCACAGGTTCAAACCAGAAGCCTCCAGGGCCGTCAAAATACCATCATCATTCCCCGTACTCCGAAGATTCGCACCTGCCAAAGCGAGGCCGGAACGTAACAACGGGTTCTCACTTCGATCCGACTTTATCGCCCGCGAAGGTAGTTGAGTATGAGCCGCCTCACTGGTTTGCCCATCCTGCAGAAAGAACCCGTGCGTCGCAATATGCAACAACTTCGGCGCAACGGCCGCCTTTAACGCGGATTCGGTGGCACGTGAGCCGGTTAGAACTGTGGCGTCGTGAAAGAGCGACTGGATGGTGCGGGCCTCTAGTTCTGTTCCCAAAAGAGGTGCGAAGTAAACATCAACCAAATCGCGTCCGGTCGTCACGCTTCGCCGACGACGAACCCCTGTTGTTTGGCGCCCATTTGTCAAACCCACCTGCGGTGCCGCTGGTTCGCCAAAGGCAGGATTCGCCAGCACCAAGGGCATACCATTGTTCTGACGCGCAACGCCAAGACGCAGCAACTCACGACCGCTCGTCAGATAGGTGATCGAGTAATGGCGTATTAAGTAGTGTCCGGCTTCGTCAATCAATGCCTCGAACGGGATGAGATTCAGCTCACCGTCTGGTGCAATTAGCAGCTGTGTAGCATTCCCGCAAAGCGCGCGAACCGGTCGCATCACCTTTTCATCAAAAGCACGCGCGAGCTTACGCACGTCACTTCTGGATGGATCACGCAACGCTTGACGTAAGGCATCAATCAGGCGATCGATTTCTGTTGCTGGTCCGATTTCGAGCCACTGAACTTCTCCTTCTCGACGCACAACGTATGCTGCGTATCGCGGTTGGCCGTATGCCTTCTGGTTATCCGGCGCCTTTGGATCGAACGGTTCATAGACAACAAACTCTACCAATGCCGCGTCACTCGGAAGCACGGCCCGCACCGCCGCGAGGGTAACGGGCTGTGGGCTCTCGTATGCTCCCAAGCTTCGTGCGGCAATGTCAGCTTCGAGTTTTATACGTTGGTCCTCGACAGCCTTTATCTGTTTTTGATGTTCGGCAACCGTTAGCCTTTGAGGCCCGTTGAGATACAGTTTTGCCAGACGAGATGTGGTGACATTCAACTCATCAATCAACATCCGATCGCCGGCCGCAAAGCGGCGGCGTAGTGCGGCCAAATTGTCTGCCAACGCATCCTGGACGCGCCCCTTGCGTCTGAGGACGGTTGTCACAGCAAGATTCCGAGCTGCAGGGTCATTAGGCGCAAGAGAAATGTGGAACGAAATACTCCGCGAAGACCGAGAAGATACGTTGCGAAGGAAGGCGATCTTTTCCCTTTCTGAACCAAGGGCCAGATTTAGACCTACGTATCGCTCTTCGCTTTCACTTGCTTGGGTTTGAAACTTAATGGCCTCGGCCTTCCGCCCTTGCGCGGCGTAGAGTCGACCAAGACCGAAAAGAGTGTCCTTGATCTTTGGATTTGTTGTGCTTGCCTTCTGATAGATGGAAAGCGCTCGCTGGTACAACGCTTCAGCTTTCGCATAGTCACCTATAGTTGAGAAAAGCATAGCCAGGTCACCCAGACGCCCTGGAAGACCCAGATCGTATGGCCCAAGACCTCCCTCGCGCAATTCAAGCGCCCGCTGAAACATTGCTTCGGCTCTAACGTAATCGCCGGCGTCGTAAGCAACGCGGCCCAGAAAAGCAAATGAGGGTTCCAGGTGAAAGTGGTCAGGGCCCATAAGTTTTTCCCACGCTGCGCGCGACCTTTCGGCATACATCGCAGCGTTCTCAAAATCGCCTTGTAAGTAGTAAATGCTTCCCAGATCCCCCAGCATTGAGGCCACCACTAATCCATCCAATGCCTGTGCTTTCTCATATATACGAAGTGCTCGCGTGTAGGTGTCTACGGCTTTCTTATAATCGCCCTTCTGACGATATAGATTTCCCAGTTGATTGAGTTCATTAGCGAAGTCAGGATTCTCCGAGCCTAATACCCTTTCCTGGATTTTCAATGCGCGGAGACGGTAGGTTTCCGCGGCTGCATAATCACCTGTATTGATCAAGCTGCTCGCCAAGCGCTGCATTGTGTCAGCGACTACGGCATGGTCGGGCCCTAACACTCTCTCCCGTATTTCAAGCGCCCGCATAAGAGGTATGCGAGCTTCCAGGTATCGGCCCTCGCGATTAGCACGGAAAAAATCCAGATAAAGTACGTGGGCTTGTTGCAAGGCCCGGTCATTTTCATTTGCAGGCCTCAGCTCTGCAAGACGGATTTCGTAGCCGCCAAGCGCAGCTTGAGTCGTCGTAAAGATCGTCAGCTTGTAGGTTCCGCTCGCATCGACTACTCGTTCGATCGAAGAGTCCCCTTTTCTGATGATCGGATCGAACAAAAGAACCGACGTCCCATCAGGCAGTTCGAGTGAGGCACCAATGTTTATTCCCTGCTGCTTGAAAGTAACTTTGAAGTAATAACCAGAGAGCAATGGAATCGCATAACTATGTTTTTGACCGCCAGTTAGCTCCCGCTTGACAGACTTCGCGACCTCAAGTGTTGAAGCCTCCGTTGTGTTCTGCGCGGCTGTATGTGTTGATGACGTCGGCGTTTGCTGAAAACTGCTGCTCCTCACGGGAACCAGAACAAATTGAATGGCTAGAGTCAGGAGTACTGTTCGGCGAACCCAAAACTTTATTAAGACACAACTAAATATTTTGTTGAACATGAGAACGAAGTTCGACAGCTTATCTGGGGGAGTTTCTTTGGCCGGGTTCGCACGTCATTGTTGCACAATTTTGAAGGGATACTGAGTAATAAATTCTGATGCACCATTCGAGGAAGTGCCAAAAAGCTGTAATAAGTAAGTTTTTGGTTTTAGCAGGACAGCTCGAAGATTAACTCCAATAGTGTCTGCACCTTTTGGCCTGTTCAGCTTACCGCTTCGCCACAAGACCTGATTCGTATCGGCGTCAACCAACGCAACTCTGTAAGATTGATAATCATTAGGTTCAAGTTTCAAGTTCATTAGTACGTTCAAAGCATCAGGTGCCAATGACACAACGGGGATTGCGCCGGCACTGCGCAACTGGGGTGTAAGTGTGAACGACGCAATTGTTCCCTGCCCCGGCCTGACAGGTTCGCGTGTGTTGCGCTGTTGTTCATCGTCTTCCTTCTTCGTCTCATTCAAACTCGGCTGATTTGCGCTCTTAGAAATCTCGTCTTGGGAATTGACGGAGGGCTGGTCTCGAATCGGCTTCCCTATCTCCTGTTGGCGTTCTTGATATTCTTTTAGTTGCGACTGCGTCGTAGCGACCTGTTGTCGCAGCCGGTCGTTTTGGACTCCCAGCCAAACACTGATAACCATGAGAGCCACCACAGCGGTGACTAGTGCCCAGCGAGAGATCGATCTCGCTGCAAAAGTGGGAAATAGAAAAGACCGGTCGAAGCCCTTTTGCCGTGTTGGGATATCCTCGACTGTTTGACTTGGAGTTATCCGATATTGTATCGACTCTCTCTCCATCATGGTCTTAAGGGCTTCAGCAAACTGTGCCCTCTGTCGTCTCAAACGCGAATTAAGGTAGTGAGATCTGAATTTTTCTAGCTCGTCACTCGTAAGTTCGTTTTGAACATACGCATCTACCAGATCCTTTTCCGCGGCGGCGAGAGCCTCGACGAATGCGTCGTCTGTAAGACTGCGTTCATCTAAGCGCTCTGCCTCCTGCTCGCGCAGAACGCCCAGTAGATATTCCTTTAATAATTGAGGACTATAAGGTTGTTTACTCATTAGTTGGGCCGTAAGAGCATTAGCCCTTTTAAACTATTAGGCGATCCGGGAAAAGTATTTCAGTCTGCATTGAGACACCGGCTCACACAGGCTTCAAGTTTGTCGCGTATTCGGCACGCGCGAATGGTCAAGGCGTTTGGACTAATTCCCAAGTGCTGAGCCAATTCGCGCCGATTGTTGATTTTTTCCCGTTCCTGCCCGCTATAATACCGAGCAATAATCTCACGTTGAGTTGAGTCCAGTGTTTCAAGGCATCGTTCAAGGCAGCTCAACAATTTTTGTCTCTGATCTCCTGCTTCATCGATACTTGAATTTGCGTGGCCCAGGTTGCCGAGGTAGGTGAGCATCGCCTGCTCCTTCTGTTTCCTACGCCAATACTCTAGAAATACAAACCGAGCAACGATGTAACAATACCGAGCTGGGGCATCGTCTTCAGTGATCCCTTCTTCCTCAAGCCTGCGAGCTATACGGTTGAAGGTTTGATCAGCCAGCTCATCTGGCGCAGAACAGTTTTTTCGGTCGAAGTAAGAAACGAGACGCGCCCTCATCTCCAGATACTTTTGTCCCTGTGAATCTGAGCCTTCATCCAGCCAGACGAGTAGCCGATTGAATGCCTGTTCTGTAAGGTTTCGATCTTTCTTCTGCTCCTTGGTTTGCGAAGGAATATTGCTCATTACTTTGCGCGTCCAAGAATTGATCTGGTGAGTCCGCAAAACCGGAGCTCCGATTTGCTTCTAAGCTAGGTGGGGGAACAAGACTTCGATTTGCGTTCGCGCGCCAGTATCAAATGGATCACACATTAGCGGTGCGCTCGTCACCAGCTACGCGAAGTCAGTTTACTTATTCTTTGTCGCTTGTCACGTTATCCGGAAGCGGTTGTGTCGGTTGGGGAATTAAAAATTCAGGTGCTTACGACCCTATCGCGCGCAACCTCAATGGCGGCTTCGGAAACATCTTAGGCGATATCTTTGGCCGACCTTAGGTCTCGCTAATCAGAAGCAACACCTCTAACTGAATAAAGAAATGCCGCGAATGATCGTCGCGGCATTTCTTTCAAGCTATCTCCTTTACCAATAATTCAACTTCTCGTCCGTCCAACGTGGTCAATGATTCCATACGCCGGAAGCCCAACGCTTCATGAAATGCCATAGACTCGTGGTTTGCCGGGACAATGTTTACTTCGCAACACAGGGCTTGCGCACCCTCGCGGCGAGCGATTGCTTCAAGAGTGCCATACAGAGCCCTTCCAACACCCAAGCCTTTCGATTCCTTCGCTACCACAACTTGATCGATATAGACGTACGGTTTCGGAGTTATCAGTCGAAATTTCCGAAACTCTTCTCCATCATATGCAGCTTCCCGATCGAACGCCAAGATGTAGCCGACGAGCAAAGAGTTGGAGTCTTCAGCCACAAGATGGTGGTTGGGCAAGGTGCAGAGCCTGCGCAACTCTGAATCATCGAGGCGCGCAACGCCCGGATGGCCATCGGAGTTAATTAGAAGAACTCCTGGTCCATCAGACCCAACTGAGGCACGGGACATTCAACATGTGAGCTAACGTTGCGCTTCAGCGACTCGCGCCGCAATCTAATAAAGGAGCCGATCCAAGACCGCCAGGAGGAAACTTTTGAGGGAATTGCTATTAGGGTAGGGCCCTTAAACCAAAAATGTAAAGACGCGTTTTTGTGTTTACGCTGCTTTGCACGGAAAAGTAGTTAAGAATAGACCTTAGTCGGGATTCGATTCTGCTCTGCGGTCTCTGCGTATCTCTGTGATCTCTGCGTTAACTATAGTCGCGAGAAATATTTTAACGCAGAGATCACAGAGATACGCAGAGACCGCAGAGAAGAGCAAATAGTTGGAAAAAACACTTTTCGTGCAACCCTGTTTACGCGGCTTTGCGCAATAAGGAAGTTTTGCGAGGAGGGCTATCTGCGGTCCTCTGTGTAACTCTGCTTTCTCAGCGTTTAAACGTCACTTTACACGCATAGGCAGATCGGTAAGGGTAGTTCTGGATTCCGCGATCAGTCGTGTCACTTCGGCTATCAATTGGTCGCCGTCTGCGGGCTTAACCAAGTATCCTTGAGCACCCGAAACGCGAGCTGCTTCCCGGTCAGTGTCGTACGCTGCTCCTGAAAAGAAAAGGACGGGCGTCTTTTGATCAAATTGGCGTAACATTTTTGTAAGCTCAGTACCAGAAAGACCAGGCATCCAGTTGTCTACCAGGTACAGATCAAAGTTTTGGGTTTTTGCCAGATCAATAGTTTGAACGTGGCTTGGCGAGCAGACTACCTCGTAGCCAGACTGGGTTAGGACAAAATCAATCAGCGCGCGAGTATCAACATTATCCTCAGTACAGAGGATGCGACCTTTTGTGGAATGCATGGAAGAGCCTTTCAGTGTTGCTCATTTCCGAGCGGGTGGCCCTTGGAATGAATAACAGAGTACACGGCTTTCGTGCCGCCGTATGTGCGTTTACACACTTAGCGGGTTTGTGTGGTTCAGATAAAGGGTATTGGCTCGGTTAGCCCACGAAAGTAACGCCAGGCGTGAAGCTTTGGGTTGAAAATAGCCTTGGGGTTAGGTTGGAATAGCCAACGATCTAATAGCTATTTGGCAATGGGCCAAGTTCTAGCTCGTCTACCAGAATAATCCATAAAAGAGAATCCCTACTCCAGTCACTAAAGCGGAGATTCCGGCAAATAAGAACACCGGCGATTCAGCGTGCTCAAAACGTAAGGGACTAGACCGCATCAACGCTTTACGTAGACCTCCGTGGAACGCCAGAACGATCTCAACAATCCCGATCACCAAAAGAGTCGAGGCCAAAATATATTTCCACATGGGCGATAGCATACCCAGAATTACGGTCCGGCCGCGAGTTATGGTTTGCGCAAAAAGGTTTCGACTAAAAGCAACTTGGGGCTTTCGTAATTAAGCGCAGGGGTGGGTGGGGCAGTCAGAGTCGTGGATGGGTCGGGCGCTGCGGACCTTAGTCGTTTCCGTTCCGAAGGTTGTGATTAGTGCCACTGAACCAATGATGATCGCGGCTGCGATGGCCATTCGGGACGTTAGCGGCTCACTCGCAAACAACCAACCCAACAGCACTGCCACCACCGGATTCACGTACGCGTAGGTTGCTGCACGCGCCGTCGTCACGTTGCGCAACAACCAGCTATAGGCGGTGAACGCTACCAGCGAACCAAACACCGTGAGATAGACCAGCGACGCCAGCGATCGCCACGACGCGTTCGCGAGATTAAGTCGTTGAAAGTCGCCGGCCGTAAGCGCAAGTAGTAACAGCAAGCTTCCCCCGGCAAGCATCTGCATTCCTGAAGCCATCGATGTTGAGGCTTGAAGCGGTCTTCGGTTCACATACACCGAACCTCCGGCCCACGCCAATGACGAAAGAACAACAACACCCGCTCCGATCAAACTCATCGACGACGAATCAACTTGACGCAGTCCATCTCCGATTAACAGCGCGACACCCGCGAGTCCGATAAAGACGCCGAACAGAACTTTCGTGTTTGGACGGCGACGCGTGATGGCCCAGTTGAGCATTACAACCCACAACGGCTCGGTCGCGATCAGCAAGGCCGCCAGTCCCGACGCAATGTATTTTTCCGCCCAGGTGACACCACCGTTGCCGCACAGTAATAGCAAAGCGCCGATGATAAACGCCCGCGGCCACAGTGAAGCCGAAGCGCGAATACTTTCACCCTTCCCGACTGCCCATACGAACAGGATCAGTCCGGCAGTAAGAAATCGCGAGCCCGCCATCAGGAACGGCGGCAGGGTTTCAATTGCGTAACGGATCGCGAGGTAGGTCGAACCCCAAATCAAATACACGGCGGCGAATGCAAGCACGATGAGCAGACGCTGTCGAGTCATAGAAGAGCAATTTAGCCACAAACTGTTTCCCCACGTCGAATGCTCACATCACTGCGAGTCCCGATCATCGGGGATTCTGACAACGACTTAAACGGCGGGATTTTCCTAATTGCGTACTAAACTCCCCCACTCGATTAGTTTTTCCGGTGGTAAATTGTGGCAGGGTGACGTGAGGTCGATGATCGAATCTCGTGCCCCGACTTTTTAGATCAAACTAGTTGGCAAGTCCTCATCCAGACCTGCTTTGCACAAAAAGAAAATTTGGGAGGAATCTTCCCTGCGGTCCTCTGTGTATTTCTGCTGCTCTGCGTAGAGATGAGGGTTGAAACGCAGAGAGAGCAGAAGTTCACAGAGGACCGCAAACCAAATCAGATATGCGAATTCTTGTGTAAAGCTATCCAGACATCGCCGATTTTTGAACTTGCTTAGCTTCCTGTAAGCGCTGTCCTAGCTCTTCGATTTCGTCTTCACTGAGAACCTTGCGGGCCTTTTGAAACATCTCACCCTCTTCTTCTTCCACATGGTGCTCAATGTTTTCTTTGAGTACTGTAAACTTCGCGGTCCACTGTTCATCATCCTTGGGTCCGGATGCCAGCTCTTCTAGTAACTGCTTGACGACTGCGTGTTCCTCATAAGCTTCCAGCGATATGGCACGCGTCTCCTCGTACTCTTCGAGAGCTGGATAAAGGATCTCTTCTTCAATTCGCGCGTGAACGTCGAGTTCATTTTTTAGCTGAACGAAAAGATCTTCCCTACCCTTCGTTGCACGTTCGGTCGTTCCATCGATCTTCTCTAAAATTCCGGCGACCTTTTCGTGATCGGCCTTAAGTAAAGTAAAAGCGTTCATGTAATTGCTCCTTTCGGTCTACGAATCGTTAGAAGTGCTGGCAACTTTTGTTCCGCATAGATTCGCTTCGGCCGATTGTTGTCGAATGTTGTCGACAACATCACAAGCGATGGTGACACTCAGGGAATGTTCTCTGGCGCTGTAAAAGGATCGCGGTTTTGTTCACTAATCTACTGTTAGCTAGGTGACGGGTTAAGCTCTTGAATACGAATACCCAGTTTCGAGCGAATCTAGTTTCGCCGCGACGTACTTTTACCGGACAAGGGCTGTGAGCGTTTGTGCTTTACCCGAACGTGAGTTTCAACCTGGCTTACTACTCATGACGCTTTGCACAAAGTCGCATATCTGATTCGTTTACCCTCTGTGTATATCTCTGCGGCCTCGGCGTAAAAATGACGGTTAAACGCAGAGAAAGCAGAGATACGCAGAGGAGCGCAGAGAAGACTCCTCCCAAAACTCACTTTTTGTGCAAAGCATACTCATGACCTGCACATTCACAAATCTCAAAAACAAATGCTCGGGGTGAGAGTCTTGAAAAGCCTCTCCATTCCCGAGCATTCTCTTTCTTTCTTACTTCGGACTAATGCTTCGCGTCAGAACCCGCTACTTTGACGATCTTGTTATAAACGCCGAGAAGCAGAAAGGGCGCGACCCATTGACCGACAAACAGGCTCGCTTTGGACTTGCCCGTCAGTTGTAGTACGGCTGAGGTGGCAATAGCACCACCGGCTGCCCACAAATAAACATCAGATGGAAGTTTAGCCGTTTGCTGTTCAATACTCCTCGCCACAGTTCCTTCGGAATGTGACTCGGCCTTATCAGTACCAAAAACTGGCTGCGACATTGTTGCGCTCATCGTATTCCCCCATTGCTCGTGATATGTCATGTGATGACGAAACTACTATAAGACTCAACGGTCATGAAGTCCTCAGCCCGAGGTTACGAAACAGTGTTTCTACGCTTCTATCAACTTTCCTTTCGTCGATCGAAATTAACGTAAGACCGCAATTACGCTTGTTCCTTGGTCTAAAAGGAACTTATATGCGTGATAGCGCACATACGATTGCTCTGCTCTTTCTTTAGACTAATAGTCTCGAAAAGAGTTTACTGTTCGCTGGTTAGAGGAAAAGCCGTGCATTCATCGCGCAAACCAGTACTTTCTTTGGTAAGCCGTCAGCACTCGACAGCTGATGCGGTTGGAAAGCTACTCCCATGGGTGGCGAGAGGAGATGAGGCCGCTTACCGTCTCTTTTTTGAGGCTACCAACGGCCTGCTCTTCGGTCTCCTATTGCGTATCTTGGGGCACACTCAAATAGCGGAAGAGGTATTGGCTGAAGTCTATGAAGAAGTTAGGCGGCGAGCCGCACGTTTCAGCAAACAGAATGAAAGGCCGCTGACCTGGCTCATACTCATTGCACACCGGCGTGCTATTGAACGTCTTTGCAGCCAACTAACTGCCAATAGCCAAGCATTCAATAAAACCAGAGGCAAAACCAAGTCAACTACCATTCCCGTCTCCTCCATCAACATCACCGAACAGCGACGACTCGTCCGTGCAACGCTGGAAGCGATCCCACCCCTTCAGCACCGCATGATTGAACTCGCATTCTTTTCGGGAATGACTAGTCTTGAAATCGCAAAGGAACTCGGAAAGTCGCCCACGGAAGTGGAAGGCGGAATCCGGTATGCGATGTTGCAGCTTTTCGGACTATTCAAGTCTATGGGCTTCACGGTGGAGTCCAAAACATAAAGCTAAAGAGGGCTTACTCACCCGTCAGACCATTACCTCTTTGGGTATGTGTGTTAGCGCACCGATCTTCCCTCCTTTAAATGTTACTTTTTGGAGCCGCTTGTAATCTCTCAAGAGAAAAATGACGATTATGAAAATCATCACTTCTGTTTTTAACCTGTTACTGTTTTCAGTCATTATCGGCGTGAACGTACAGGCTCAGCCACAGCCGAACCGGAATAACACACGTCAGGTCGGCAACATGCTACAACGACTTGAACGAAGCTCGAGCAGCTTCAGCAACAGTCTCAATGGTGCTCTGGTCCAGAAGAGCGTCGACCAAACGAAGCCACAAAACGACATCAGCAGTTTCCAGGCGGGCTTTGTTCTTGCGATTGGGCAGTTCAGGGATCAGTTCACTCGGAGGCTTGCCGTTGCTTCTGACATCGAGAACATTCTGCAAAAGGCGTCGCCACTCAACAGCTTCATAAACCAAAATAACTTAAGCCCGCGAGTGAAGAATGACTGGGCATCGGTGCGAACGGATCTGAACACTCTGGCGGGTGCCTATGGCGTCAGTTGGCAGTGGAACCAAGTAACTCCGATGAAGGTTGACTCAAATCAATCCTTCCGACTGTCCGAGAATGAACTTACTCAGCTGATTCTGCTGATTGAAAATGGCGGCGATACGTTTCGTGTAAGTCTTACGGATGCTTTTTTCCGGCGACCCTACGATCGGACCAGAAGCGAAGGCGCCATGAATGATGCTGTTCGGGTTTTCAAGAAGGCGACTGATGAGGTTCGCATTCGGTTCGATGCCAGGCAGTTGGTCGCGGACGACATCCAGCGCCTGCTCGATCAAGCCCAACCTCTCGAAAATTTCATGCGGGACAATCCGCTGACTGACCGCGCCAGGAGCGATTGGTCAACATTGCGCACGAATCTAAACCTTCTGGCCAACGCGTATAACATCTCCCGAGTTGGATAATCTCACTGTTTTGATTCCTATGTGTGCTACTGCACATACGAATTCTGCCAGATGACCTCTAATAGAAGTCCGTCCCGTTAAATCCACTGCATAAGCGACAGTGACACAGGAGTGAGGGAGAGCCGGCTTCAGCAGGTTAAGAAGTTGGTCTGCCGTAAAGCTGCTGTTACGGGGCCATCTTGAACAAGGAGTCAATTGATGAAAACAGATCGATCGAAAAACAGAAGTGGAAGCGCCTTTTTGGTGTTTTCGTTGCTGTTTGGATTAGGGATGTTTTTGAGCATGACTGCTCAAGCACAGAGTCAAGACGATCGTTACGGGCGAGACCGTGATAGCGTAAACCAGAATAGACGTGGTCGCGACTGGGACCGT
>Ga0209818_1000136_pt1 | contig 17178 bp, 7 predicted proteins | sample NCAS200_FD_187517 | JGI IMG/M metagenome (GOLD analysis project Ga0209818, IMG submission 187517) | Agricultural soil microbial communities from Utah to study Nitrogen management - NC AS200 (SPAdes) (version 2) | ecosystem: Environmental > Terrestrial > Soil > Agricultural land | place: USA: Utah... | reverse complement strand
CGGTCACCACCAGAGACGGGCATTCCATTCCTGTACCCTCCGCTCATGCCGCTCGTAAGAATGGACAGCTGACGCTGGATGGCCGACTCGACGACGCCGCGTGGCAGGCCGCCACTCCTGTCACCGAATTCACGCAGGTGGATCCGAACGAGGGGCAGCCGGCGACCCAGCGCACGGAAATGCGCTTCCTGTTCGATGAGGGTGCCCTCTATATCGGCGCCAGGATGTACGACACCGAAGGCCGGGCCGGCGTGCGCACGTCACTCGTCAGGCGTGACGCGCCGTTCAACTCCGACTTCATCGAAATCGTGATCGACGGCTTCCACGACCACCTTGGTCGCGCGTTTTTCCAGGTGAATCCCTCGGGTTCGAAGTTCGACATGCTCGGCATCGGGAGCTCGTGCTGTGACGATGGCTGGAACCCGATCTGGGAAACCGCCACGCGCATCGACGACGACGGCTGGTCAGCCGAGATCAGGATCCCGCTGTCGCAGCTCCGGTTCTCGAGCGAGGCCAGCCAGACATGGGGGCTGCAGCTTCGCCGATGGATCCAGCGTCGCAACGAGCTGCAGCAATGGGCGTTCTGGCGGAAGAACGAATCGGGCGGGCCGCCCCGTTTCGGCCACCTCGAGGGGCTGGAGCTCAATGGCGCGTCGGGACGGCAGCTCGAGCTGTTGCCGTATGTCGCCGCCAAGACCCAGAACCTGAGCGTGCCTAACGGCGACCCATTCAATGGGGGGAACGTGCAATCGGCTCGGGCCGGCCTGGACGTGAAATACAACCTGAGCTCCAACTTCACGCTCGACGCCACATTCAATCCCGACTTCGGCCAGGTGGAAGCCGATCCGGCGGTCGTGAACCTGACCGCGTTCGAGACCTCGTTCCCGGAGAAGCGGCCCTTCTTCATCGCCAGCTCAGGGGTGTTCAGCTTCGGCGGCTTCAACTGCTACTTCTGCAGCAACGTCTCGTCGTTGAGCGCGTTCTATACGCGGCGCATCGGGCGGTCGCCACAGGGCGCGGACCTCGCCCACGGGGCCGGCGCTTACGCGGACGTCCCCGAAGCCACGACCATCCTCGGCGCCGCCAAGATCACTGGCCGGACCCGGAACGGCCTGACGATCGGGATGCTCAATGCCGTGACCAATCGTGAGGAAGCGCGGGTGCGGCCGGAGACCGGGTCCGACATGACCCAGGTCGTCGAGCCACTGACGAATTATTTCGTCGGTCGCGTGAAGAAGGACATGATGCGCGGCAATCTCGTCGTCGGCGGAATCTTGACGTCTGTTCTACGTGACATGGACGACGTGTTCGCCCCGCGCCTGACGAGGCATGCCGAGCTGCTTGGCACCGACGTCCGATACACGTTCAAGGACCGGAACTACTCGCTCACGGGCAACTTCGCCATCACCAACATCGAAGGCGACCCGGCGGTGATCAGCGCGCGGCAACGAGCCCCGGCCCGGTATTTCCAGCGTCCCGACCGGAAGCCGGGCGGCAACGGCTTCTTCACCAACACGCTCGATGCCAACGCGACGGAAATGCGCGGCGGCGGGGCGTATCTGCGCCTGGCCAAAGATGCCGGGAATTGGCTGTGGGAGACGGCGATGAACGTGCGGACGCCGGGCTTCGAGGCCAATGATCTCGCCTTCCTCACCCGGGCGGACTACATCTGGTACAACGCGAACGTCTTCCGTTCATTCACCAAGCCGACGTCCTGGTACCGCGACCTCGCACTGATTGGCGGGGCGCAGGAGCAGCAGAACTTCGACGGGGACGTCACCGACCGCCAACTGCACGGATTCTTCGGCATGACGGCGAAGAACTTCTGGAACTTCAACACGTTCTACATCTACCGTCCCGCCCTGCTGGACGACCGGCTGCTGCGTGGTGGACCGATCGTCGAAAAGCCCGGCACCGACGTGATCGGGATGAACATGAACACCGATTCCCGCGGCCGGATCATCTTCAACAGCTTTGGCGAATATGCCACCAACACGCGCGGCGGCTATGGGCGGAACATCGGTGCCGGAATCACGTACCGGCCTGCGCCTAACGCCACGCTGACGCTCGGCCCGAGCTGGAATGACTCGCGTTCGATTCTGCAGTACGTGCGGCGCGTGGCCGACAACACCAACACGGCCTTTTACGGCTCACGGTACGTCCTGGCGTCGATCGATCAGAAGCAGTTGGGTCTCGAGACACGATTGAGCTGGACGTTCTCGCCGACGACGTCGTTCGAGCTGTTCGCGCAGCCGTTGCTCGCCAGCGGCGACTATTACGACTTCAAGGAATTCGATGCGCCGCGCAGTGGCGAGTTCAGTGTGTTTGGACGGGATGTCGGAACGATCAGCGAGGTCGCGCCGGCATCGCCGGGTGCGCCTTCCACGGTCGTGATCGATCCGGATGGGAGTGGGCCGGCGGCGCCGATGCAGTTCGACAATCCCGACTTCAACTTCCGGTCGCTCCGCGGAAACGCCGTGTTCCGCTGGGAATTCAAGCCAGGCTCTGTGATGTACGTAGCGTGGGCGCACTCACGTTCGGCGTCCCTGGCGCAGGGTGACTTCCGTTTCAGCCGGGACTTCACGGGCATGTTCGAGAACGTCCCTGACAACGTGTTCCTGGTGAAGGCGAGCTTCTGGATACCGCGATAGTAGAACTCAAGAAGAGGAAGCAGGAAGCAGAAAACAGGGAAGGATTAAGGGCCCGTCGGCTTGCGCCGTCGGGCCCTCAATTTCTCAAACGATTCGTTCCGTTCCTGCTTCCTGCTTCCTGCTTCCTGTCTGCTTAAGGTTTATTCACCTTGATCGTCGTCCCGTTGCTTCCGCCATCGGTGTCGTGATTGCTCCCGCTGGCGTATGTGTACAGGCTCTTCGTCAGACTGCTGACCGAGAAGGTGACGGACTTCTTCTTGTTGCTGATCCCCGGGTACAGCACGATACAGGTCCCGTTTCCGCCAAGGTCACCGGTCGTGCAAGTGTTGGAGTTCAAACCGGGCGGCGTCCAGCTGCCGACCACCGTTGCACCGTCGATCACATTGTGCGCCGCGTCATGCACCTCGATCTCGACAGTCGCCGACCAGCTGGTTCCGTCGTTGCTTGGGAACGCGGTCAGGTTGCCGATGTGCATGCTGGTACTCTGCGGGGTGACTGAAACGACCGTTGATGCCTGATCGTTGGCCGCATTTTCATCAGTGAAGTTATGCTGCGCCGTCAGCGTATGCGCTCCGATGCTGCGGCCGGCCGTGTTCCAGGTGTAAGTGAGAGTGGTCGTCGCACCAGCGGCAAGGCTGGCGACGCTCTGCGTCCCGATGTCGACGTTGTCCGGGGCATCACGGAGGGTGACGTCGAACGACGTCGCGACGTTCTCATTACCGGCGTTCCGGATCGTGACGACAACGTTCGCCGAGTTGCCGACAGTTACTGATGCCGGGCCGCTCACACCCTGAATGGCGACGTCCAGCAGGTCCACCGGCGGTGGCGGCTCGCTCCCGGCGTCGATATGTACGCCGAAATGGTTCAGTACGAGGTCAATACGATTCGCGATCGTCTGCGCGGTGCTTCCGGCGAAGAGCAGAGCCACGGGGTTGCGGTTCGCATCATCCGTGACGATGAGCGAACCAGAATCGCCGCCGCCGCTGAATGCTCCCGGCTCGATGACAATCTGGTCGACAAACCGCGCCGACTTGACGCAGAAGATGAAGAGCGACTCGTAGCAGATGTTGAGGATCGCGTTGATCCCGGTGACGGCGCCCTTGGTCAACTGGGTGGTGCGTCCATACTTCTGCAGCTGCAGGTTGAGCAGGGCGTTCTTGTTATCGAACGTGCCATCGCTGTTGGCATCGCCCCAGATCTGTCCTGACGGCATCCCGTACGCGTCGTCCGGCGTGGTATTGCTCAGCACCGTCGCATTGGCTGTGGCGAGGGCCGCGTCGATGGTGTTGTCTCCGCCGGAAAAGTTGATGGCCTTGAAGGCCGCCAGTGTCCCGATCTGATCGGCGGCAACGCCGCCGTCTGCCGGCCCGGGTTGGAGAATCGCGTCGCCAATGGCGGCGTCGTTGCCGTTCGCCAGCACATGATTGTTGCTGAGCAGGAACATGTTGGATGCGCCGTCCAGCACCCGCGCGCCGATCGTGCCGGCGGTGATCAGGTGGTGCCCCACGGAATATCCGATCGGGGCCGGACGTAGCTTCAGCGTCGGATCGCTGTACGCCATCAGGATGCCGGTGACCTGGCGCCTAACGGGGACTCCGTCCAGGACATCCGGTAAACCCGGCACGCTCGCATCGACGAGATAGATCTGCACTACGGCCTGGCCACCAGGCGTGACCCCGACCGAGGTGCCGACCACCCCCGGGATTCGCATCAGCGCTTCCGTGTGCCGCTGCTGGGCCGCCAATGCAACGTCGAGGCCTTGAGCGCCGGCTACGCTCAGTTGGACCGACGGCCCGAGTATGGAATCGCGGTTGCCGTCAGCACAGGCCACCAATACCGGCAGAAGCAATCCGGCGATGGAACGCAGTTGGAGCCGGAGGACAAGACTCATGGATCCTCCCATATGGAGAACGGAGTTGCAGCCGCCCGAGCGCCGGACAAGCGTGCACTTACCCCTGACGGAAATCAACCAGGCTCAGGAGCGCGGCGCTGTGTGGCGTGTGCTTTCTACGGGGCGGCAGGGGTCACCAAAAAACGAGGCACGGACGATTCGTAGAAATGCGAAACCCTCGGGTCTCCCCGAGGGCTTCGATAGGCAAGCCCCAGCACGAAGGCGAAAGGGCGGTTGCCGCATGTAAGACGACATCGCACGGTCTGTTGGCACGCTCCGAGCGACCAGGTTTGTCACAATCAACTATCAGGAAGCAGGAGGCAGGAAGCAGGACACAGGGAAGGATTGAGGGCCCGGAGGCTGACGCCTCCGGGCCCTCAAGATTCCAACCGTTCCGTCTACTGCCTGCTTCCTGCTTCCTGCCTCCTGCTTCCTCTATTGCACCGCATTGATCATGTCGAAGATCGGCAGGTACATCGCGACCACCATGCCGCCGACGATGACGCCGAGGAACACGATCATGATCGGCTCGAGCAGTGACAACAAGCCGCTGACCGCCGCGTCCACTTCTTCATCGTAGAAGTCGGCGATCTTCGAAAGCATTTCGTCGAGACCACCGGTCTGCTCACCGACGGCGATCATGGAGATCACCATGGGCGGAAACACCGCCGACTTCTGCAGCGGCGCGGCGATCGTGTCGCCGCCGGCGATACTTGCGCGCGACTGCATGATCGCGTCCTGAATGACGCGGTTGCCGGCCGTCTTGGCCGTGATCTCGAGACCGTCGAGGATGCTGACGCCGGAGCTGATCAGCGTGCCTAACGTGCGGGTGAACCGCGACACGGCGCTCTTGCGCAACACGTCGCCGAGCACGGGGAATCGCAGCAGCGCCCGGTCAATCGCCAGTTTGCCGCCATTCGTCGCGTAATACCGCTTGCCCAGCCAGACACCTGCCCCAATGGTGGCTCCGACCGCCCACCAGTAGGTGCGCAGGAAGTCCGAGGCACCGATGACGATACGGGTCGGCAGTGGCAGCGCGAGTCCTACGCCGGCAAACATGGTCTCGAACACCGGGATCACGAAGATCAGGAGCACCGCGATGGCGATCACTGCCACGCTCATGATCACGGCCGGATAAATCATCGCGCCCTTCACCTTCCGGATGAGGGCGTCGTTCTTTTCCATGAACGTCGCCAGGCGCATCAGGATCGTGTCGAGGATACCGCCCGCTTCACCGGCGGCCACCATGTTCACGTACAATTCGCTGAACGCCTTGGGGTGCTTGGAAAGTGCATCCGCCACGGTATGACCCGACTCGACGTCGAAGACGATGTCGCGAGTGGCCGCGGCCAGCACCTTGTTCTCGGTCTGCTTGGCCAGGATGTCGAGCGCCTGCACCAGGGGAAGGCCGGCGTTGATCATCGTCGAGAACTGACGCGTGAAAATCACGATGTCACGCATCTTGATGCTGCCCTTGATCTTCTTGGGCTTGGCGTTCTCGTCGACCTTGACGACGGTCATCCGCTGTCGCCGCAGCTGCGCGACGACGTCTTGCGCGGTAGCCGCTTCGACGGTGGCGGTCCTCAGCTCACCGGCGGCGGTGCGGGCAGTGTAGGTAAAGGCTGGCATCTAGAAACCGATGTGGGATGTGGGATGTGAGATGTGGGAGGAGGCGAACACCGGACGTGAGACGTGGGACATGGGAGTACTGCGATCAGATCTGCATTCTGGTAGGTAGATCCGCGGGCAGTCGCCCACATCCCACGTCTCACGTCCACCGCAGGACCACTCAGTCCTCCGAATCAACGTCAACGCTTTCCACCCACGGCCTGCAGTGGCCGCCGTTCGTTCTCCTCTTCCTGCGGTGAACGACCGATCATGCGCAGGAACTCGTTAGGATCGCTGGACACGCGCAGGCACTCTTCCTCCGTGACCTCGCGCGACTGATAGAGCTGGTAGAGGGCGTCGTTCAGCGTCTGCATGCCGAACTTCTTCCCCGACTGCATCATCGAATAGATCTGGTGCACCTTGTCGTCGCGGATCAGCGCCCGCATCGCCGGGGTGATCACCAGGATCTCGGCGGCCATGCAACGGCCGCGGCCGCGGGCGCGCGGCAACAGGGTCTGCGTGACGATGCCCTCGAGCACGAACGCCAGCTGCGCGCGAACCTGCGACTGCTGGTGGCTGGGGAAGACGTCGATGATACGGTTGATCGCTTCCGCCGCCGAATTCGTGTGCAGCGTGGCGAAGACGAGGTGGCCGGTTTCGGCGATGGTGAGCGCCGCCTGGATCGTTTCCAGGTCGCGCATTTCGCCGATGAGGATGACGTCCGGGTCTTCACGCAAGGCGTACTTCAGTGCGTTGGAGAAGCTGTGCGTGTCGCTTCCGACTTCGCGCTGGTTCACGATGCAGCTGTGATGTCTATGGATGAACTCGATCGGGTCTTCGACGGTGATGATGTGCCCTTTCCGCTCGCGATTGACCTTGTCGATCATCGCCGCCAGCGTCGTCGACTTGCCCGAGCCCGTGGGCCCGGTGACCAGCACGAGCCCGCGCGGCTTCTCGGCCATCTTCGCCACGACCGCGGGCAGGCCCAGGTCCTGGAAGGTGCGGATGTTGAACGGAATCTGCCGGATCGCCATCGACACGCAGCCGCGCTGCTTGAAGCAGTTTCCGCGGAAACGCGCGAGGTTCTGGATGCCGAATGAAAAGTCCAGCTCATCGTCCATCTCGAACCGCTTCTTCTGGTTCTCGGTGAGCACCGAGTAGGCCAGCTGTAGCGTGTCCTTGGGCGAGAGGATGGTCTCCGTATTCGAGTTCACGATGTCGCCGTCGACGCGCAGCTTGGCGCGTTCGCCCGCGGTAATGTGCAGGTCGGACGCGTCACGCTCGATCATTTCCTCCAGCAACGAGCGCAAGCTGACGGCTGCCCCCGGTACGGGAGCGTTTGGCGCAGCGGAACCAGTGGCAGTCGTCGTCGAATGGGACATCAGTCGTCAGGCGTAGGTAGTAAACGTCAGCGATTAGCGATTACTGATCAGCGACGAGCACTCCCATCGCGAAGTGGTGCCTCGCGTGAGATCAGCCACTGTTGAGACGGGCTAATACCGTGCACCGTCACGGGGCATGGGGTGTGGGGCATGGGGCATGGGGGAGGTCGCAGTTCACGCACTCCCCCGTGCCCCGTGCCCCATGCCCCATGCCCCGCCGTGCCCCATGCCCCGGGTGCCCCGTGTCACTAAGCCGAGGTCTCACGAATCACTTGCTCGAGCGGCACAATCCCCTTCATGACCTTGAGCCAGCCGTCCATGCGCAGGGTGAGCATCCCTCCCTGCACCGCGGCGTCCTTGATCTCCTGGCCTGACGCGTTATGCAGGATGTGCCGCCTGAGCTCCGGTGTCATCGACATGACTTCATAGAGGCCTTGCCGGCCCTTCATGCCCATGCCGTTACACTCGTCACAGCCGCGACCCTTGAAGAACGGCAACTGACCGATCTTCGTATGCAGTCCGACGCCCTTCAGAATCGGCGCTGCTTCCGGCGAGGCTTTGGCGATCGCATTGTCCAGCGCTTCGGTGGTGAACCGCAGCTCACCCAGTGTGGTGTCGCGGCTGACTTTGGCGCCGGCGAGGTCCTCATCGCTCGGGTCATACTTCTGCTTGCAGCGCGTGCAGATACGCCGGATGAGTCGTTGCGCGACCACCAGGTTCAACGCGCTCGCCACGTTGAACGGCTCGAGCCCCATGTCCAGGAGTCGCGTCACCGTCTCGGGCGCCGAGTTCGTGTGCAGCGTCGACATGACGAGGTGACCGGTGAGCGCCGCCTTGATGGCGATGCCGCCCGTCTCCAGGTCTCGTATTTCGCCGACCATGATGATGTTCGGATCCTGCCGCAGGAACGCCTTCAGCGCCGCGGCGAACGTCATGCCGATGTCGGTGCGCACCTGCACCTGGTTGATCCCGAAGAGGTTGTACTCGACGGGATCTTCCGCGGTCATGATGTTCTGGTCGATCGTGTTGATCTTCGACAGCGCCGAGTAGAGCGTCGTCGTCTTGCCTGACCCCGTCGGGCCGGTGACGAGCACCATGCCGTACGGGTTCATGATCGCTTCCATCAGCTCCGCTTCAGCGCGCGGCTCCAACCCGAACTTCTCGAGGTCGAGCGTCAGGTTCCCCTTGTCGAGGATTCGGAGCACGACCTTCTCACCGAACAGCGTCGGCAGCGTGGAAACGCGGTAGTCGATGACCTTGTTCGCGATCTTCAGCTTGATGCGGCCGTCCTGCGGCACGCGACGCTCGGCGATGTTCAGCTGCGCCATGATCTTGAAGCGCGAGATCAGCGCGGCCTTCAGCTTCGGCGGCGGCTTCATGACTTCCTGCAATGCGCCATCGATGCGGTACCGGACGCGCAGCTCGTGCTCGAAGCTTTCGAAATGGATGTCGCTCGCCCCGCGCTTCACCGCGTCGGTGAGGATTGCGTTGAGCAGCTTGACGACCGGTGCATCGTCGACGGCAGCGGCGAGCGCCGCGGCGGACATGTCCTCTTCGGTCTGCTCCAGGACTTCGATGTCGCCCTCCGCCGCGATGTCCTTGAGCAGCGAGTCCATGGCGACGTCGCCGGAATCGTACGCCTTGTCGATGACGTTGCGGAGCGTCGACTCACCGCCGAGCACCGGGAAGATGTCATAACGAGTGACGAACTTGAGGTCCTCGAGGATCTCCTGGTTCGTCGGGTCGGCGACAGCAACCGTGAGCGTGCGTCCTTCGCGCTTGAGCGGCAGCACCCCGTGCTTCGTCGCCAGCTCGGCGGGCACGAGCCGGAGGATCTTGGGATCGACCTCGAACTTGCTCAGGTCAACGGCGGGCATCCTGTATGTCCGCGCGATGATCTTCGTGAGCTCGAGTTCCTGGATGGCGCCCGTGCGAATCAGCGCCAGCGTGACCGTGGTGCCGTTCTGCTTGGCGTCGCGCTGCGCGCGCTCGAGCAAGTCGCGCGAGACGATCCCCTCGTTGATCAGGAGCGCAGTAATGCGCTCTGGCATCGCGGCAACTGTACTTGCCATTCCGTTTGAACGCGGGGGAAAGTGGATTACGCCATGACGCCGCGCCCCACGGCAGCTGACCTGGTCTGTCACGACCGGCCTCTCCGGCGGGGCGCGGCGCCCTTGGCTGCGGTCGAACACGCAGGCATCCGTTCCGCATCCATAGGACGGGACGTTGTCGAAAACGTCACGTATGGTGACAGGCGTTTCGACATCCCTTCGCCGATGCCGTACACACGGGTCAACGCCTCCATTGAACCGAACGGCCCACACCGTTCGCGGCTTTCGACGATGCGCGCGGCCAGCGCGGGTCCGATCCACGGCAACGCTTCTATTGTCATGGCGCTGGCGGTGTCGAGATCAACGAGAATTCGCGCGGTGTCACGCGCGGTTTGTGATGCAGTTGGCGTTGTGCGGGTTTCGCTGACGCGCGGCCTGACTTTTGTTTTCGATGCTCCGTTCTTCGATTTGGCGCGCACGTCTCGAACGCGGGCAATCTGGGAGTCGAGCGCCAGCATTTCAGCCGCGGTCGCGACCGGCCGGGCCTCGCGCGCCTTGACGACTCGCGCCACGACGCCGAGGGCCGCGACGGCAGCGACGACGGCGAGTGCTTTGCGTTCACCAGCGGTGGTGGGCATCGCACCGAAACTGTTGGCGCGGTCATGCTGCTGCATAACCGCGCCAACGCATGCCAAGCGTTTTCACGCAGTTACCGCATCAGGTACTCCGCATGGAAATGGCGGGATCGATGCGTGCCACGCGGCGACCGGCGATGAGTGCAACGAGTGCCGCCCCGCCGACCAGCATGGCGGCAACCGCCAGGAGTAACAGGACATCCGAGAGTACAAATCCGGTCGACCCGGCTGCTGGGGACCGATTCATCCACATAACGAGTGGTACGACACCGATCGCTCCCAGCGCGGATCCCAGGGTGACGGGAAAGAGCGTCCCTCGGAGCGTCAGGAGCAGGAGATCGGATGTCCGCGCTCCCAGTGCGGCGCGAACGCCCAATTCGCGAGAGAGATTCAGGACGTCGTGAAGCGTGACGATATAGATGCCGACCAGTGCCAGAAAAAGCGCGACGACTGAGAAAACCGCCGTGACGAGCGCCTGGAATTTCGGCCGCGCCGCCGAGTCGGAGAGCAAGTCGTCCATGGGAGAAATGGACTCTATGATCTGGTTACGATCAGTACTCCAGATGGCGTCGCGGACGGCCCGTGTCTGTGCGCCAGGATCGCCGGCCGTTCGCACCAGCAACGTGACGCGCGCCGATGGAGTGTTCTGCTGCAGGTAGGACACGTAGAACGTGGGTCCAACAGGGAAGCCGAGCCCAGCGTCCATGACGTCGGCGACCACCCCGACGATTTCCATCCACGGGCCCGGCGGCGGGCTTGCTCGTCTCATGTGCTTGCCGACAGCGTCGACACCCGGCAGATATGCTTTTGCAAAGGACTCATTGACCATCGCCACCAGCGGTGCACCTATCCGGTCAGACTCGTCGATCGCTCGCCCTCGCACGAGCCGCATACCGAGCGTCTTGACCAGGTCGGGTGCCGTGTGCCTGATATTCGCGAGCGGACTTTGCCCATTCGGATCCGGCACTTCCTGTACGTCGAACGGCGCGTTCATCGTTTCCGCGAGCACGAATCGTGACTGTATCGTGGACGCCGCCTGAACGCCGGGCAGCGCCCGAACCGCCTCGAGCATCCGCGCCACGTGGTTGGCCTTCTCCGGGGGCGTCGGATACGAGCGCGTCGAAATGGTCATCGGAACAACGAGCACGTGGGCAGGCTCGAATCCCGGCGACACCGAGAGCAGCGATCGGACGTTTCGCACCAGAAATGTCGTGCCACACACGAGTAGCAGGGTCACCGCGACCTGAATGGTGAGAAGCGCGGAACGGCGCCGGCGGTCGGCGCGGTTCCCGACTGACTTCGTGATTGTTCCGGCCAGCTCGGAGAAGTTCCCGCGTGCTTCCACGGCAGCCACCGGGAAGGCGATGGCGAGGGCCGCGACCGTCGACATCACCAGCGTCATCATCACCGTGCCGGGCTCGAATGCGACCGTGCCCATCCCCGCGAACGCGGCCGGGTTGATCGACTTGAGGAGTGCCAGCGTCACCACGCCTAACGCCGCAGCGGCGACGCCGGCCGCAACGCCGATGACGACGGTTTCCGTGACACGAAGCCGGATGATGCTTCGTCGAGACGCGCCGAGCACGAGCCGCGTCAGCGTCGTCGTGCGCCGGGCGATCGAATCCGCAAAGGTGAGATTCATCGCGTTGGCGCTGGCAATCAGGAACAACAGCGCAACGGCGCCGAGGAGCAGCAGGATGGTGGACCGTTGCGGTCCGAGCAGTTGCGTGCGGATCGGAATAATCTGTGGCTGCGTGGATTTGTAGGCCCGCGGGTAATCGGCGGCCAGTTGTTCGTTCGCGGTACGGATCTGCGCCGTGGCCTGCTCCAGAGTTGCTCCCGCACGCAGATGGGCGACCGTCGCGAGAACGCGAAACGTCGGGCTGCTCAATTGCTGCTGATTGAAGGCGAGCGGCATCCAGATGTCGCCCTCACGGAAGAAGAGCGTGAACGATGGCCGCATCACGCCAACCACCGTGCGCGAGACATCGTCGACGATGATCCGGCGGCCAATGATGCTCGAATCCGCCCCAAAACGACGTCGCCAGAATCCGTCGCCGAGAATCACGACGTCGGACCCGGGCGTGTCCTCACTCGCCAGAAAGATGCGCCCGAGCGCCGGCGTGGCGCCCATCATGTCGAAGAGTCCCGCCGACACCGACGCACCGCGGAGCGACTCCGGTTCACCATCGCCGCTCAGCTTCGGATTGGTCGGCGTGTAGGCTTCTATCCCGTCGAAGGCTGTCGCTGTTTCACGCCAGCGCCCGACCTGGATCGCCGACGAGGCAAATTGTGTGGTTCGACCCGGACCCGCCGGCTCCAGCGACGACAGGTTGTACAGCCGGTCCGCATCCCGGAACGGAAGGGGACGCAGCGCCGTCGCGTTCACCAGGACGAAAACCGTTCCGAAGGCCGTGGACCCGAGCGCCAGCAGCAGAAAAAGCAGTGAATTGAACAGCGGGCGACGCCACAGCCCGCGAATTAACCGGCCGACATATGTGAACATGGATCTCAGGGTGGCAGGGAGTAATAAACTGCACCGTGTGAGACCCGAAACTCATGACAAGTCCACATAACGAGTATGAACTCGTATGATGTGAGCCGTGAGCTGGGGGATGCCGTCGTCCGGGCACCCGCTCGGTACTTAACCCTCGTTGCGCCGCGTTATGTGCTCAGTGCTTTCCACTAGCGTTGAATCAGTTTCCACGCCACGTCGCCGACGATCTTGAGGGATCGCGCGGAGAGTTTGTCGATGGTGTCGTTGACCGTATGGTGGTGTGCGTACTCGAGGTCGATCACGTCGATGACACGCAGGCCCTTGTCGAGCAGCGGCAAGTGGTCGTCGGTGATTCCGTACGTCGTCGCAGGCACAAAGACGTTGCCGTATCCCATATCGGCCGCAGTCCGCCAGACGCGTTCCACAACTTCCGGCGCACGCGTGACCGAATATTCCTCCTGCGGGATCCGCAGGTCGGCCTCACCGATCATGTCCCAGACCACGCCGAATAACGGGCGGTAGTTGGCGGACGGCAAGTTGTTGGCGAAGTACATCGACCCCAGCAACACATCGACGTCCGGCGCGAACTGGCCATAGTCCTCGCCGTCGACGAACAGCAGGTCCACGCCGATGCCCGGCGGGGTGGCCTTGAGGACGTCGCCTAACGCGAGGAACAGCGCGACGCCCGAGCCGCCATCGTTTGCGCCGGGAGTCGGGAGCTTGCGCAGCGAGTCGGTCGTCGACTTGTCGGCGACGGGCCGCGAGTCCCAGTGCGTGACGTACAACAGCCGCTCTTCCGCCATCGGGTTGAACCGCGCCAGCACGTTCCGGAGCGGCAGCTTGACGCCCGATTGCGTCGTGTGCGTCCACGTCTGCTCGATGACCGTGTCGGCGCGCTGGCGCATCTCGCTTGCAATCCAGTCGCCGGCGCGCTTGTGAGCGTCGGTGCCGGGCACGCGCGGGCCGAAGTCCATGAACGTGCGGGCGTAGCCCAGTGCTCGCTCCCCGTCAAACGGGCTCGTGACGGTCGCCTCGCCGCGCCCGCACGCGCCGCCCTGCAGGGCCACCGCCAGGAGCACACACAATGTCGTCATGCGCACCTCACAACGCTCCACCGAAAAATTGGATGTTCAGCACGGCCGAGATGAGCGTTTGCGTAAATCGCCGGTTGAAATTCCTGTCGAAGGTCACGACCCGCGACGCCTGCAGGCTGAACGAAACATCATCTGCCAGGTCTGTATCCGCATTTATGATGAATTGGTTCCGGCCATTGTCCGTGAGCCGGCTGCGAAGCGTCGAAGCCGCCAGGTTAGAAACGTACCCCTGAGTCTCGGTTCGCGTGTAGGTCAGTCGCGTCCGCAGTCCGCCGGGCAGGTTCCACGACGCCGGTAACGGGAAGGCCTTGGTGAGGTTGGCGGTCGATTCGGTCGACCGCGAGTCGCCGGTCGAGCCAGGGAGCGAATCCGTCCGCTCCGTGCGGGCGAAGCCCAGCGACAGGGACAAGTCGCTTTCGGGCCCGTTCAGCGTCAACGTGGCCGGATAGGTCCGAAACCGCGTCGCTCGACGCTCGGCAGGTCCGCCTACCATCTCGGATGGTGACAGGAACAGTTGCCGGGTATGAACCGCCCGCACGGTCGCCGACACGTTCGAGAGGACCGAACTGAGCGCGGCCGGCTGTCCACTCCAGCGGAACGTTACGTCGGGGTACACGATCTGCTCGCCGTTGACGAGCGTGAGGCGGTCGGTGAGGCGACGTGAATAATGCCTCGAATCGGTTCGTTGCATCCGCTGCGCGAGCGACGCCCCGAACGGCAATGAGATCGTGTTCGACGCTGCATAACGAGTTCCCGCACCGGCCGTCGTCGCCAGCACGTTGCCGACCTCCCTGACGTCATCGAACGGCGCGACGCCGAACTGATACCTCCAGCCCGGCGTCAGCGGCGCCGCGTCGTACGCGCTCAGCTGGTCGCGCCCCACACTCACGTCGATCGCGCCCAGGAACCGGGCGACGCCGCGCGCCCACGATGTCTCGGGAAGGCCTTCGGTCACTCGTGGCAGGTCGAGAACGGCCGACGCCGATGCCCGTTGAGAATTGCCGAAGCGCCGCGCCAGCCGCAGGCCGTCCGAATTCGGTGAGGGGACCCCGGGTGCGTTCGGATCGCGCAACATCGAGTATCCCGACGCCACCTCGAACCGTGGCCGCAACCAGGACTGTGGCGCGGGCGAGAAGAGCACTGTCGCCCCCAGCACCCGTTCCCGCTCGAGGCCAACGTCGACCCCCGCCCAGGCGACGCGTTCCTGTTCCGCCGCAATCGCCGTGGGCGTGACGCCGCCATAGTTCCGCAGGTCGCGGAGGCTGAGCGCGTCCCAGCGGGCGGTGAGTGCGGGGAGCGGCTTGAACTCCACCGAGGAGGAACTGCGCCACAGGTTCTCAGTGGCATTCGTCCGGCGGAATTCATCGGTGCCTTCCAGCGTCGGACGGACGAACGCGTCCTGCGACCCTGACGATCGCGCCAGGCTGCTGATGACGCGTACGACCGTCGGCACGAGTCCACCGGACGTCGCTCCTTCCGCAACGGCCGGCACGAAGTTGTAATCCGCGCCAAAGTCGAAGCCTTTGGTGCGACCACTCTGGTACGCCGTACGAGCCGCCGCACCGTTCCACGTCATCGACACCCCGACGTTGTTGACCAGTGGCGCGTACCAGGCCGGCGCGATGGGCGTCGTCAACCGGGCCTGCAACGACACCGTGGTGGTCCCTCCACGCGGCGTCCGGAGGTCGTCGATGGCGCCGCCTAACAAGTCCGAGCGCGAGAGGAACTCGGGGTCCGATCGGGCCGCATTGTACGTGATGGTGAGCGGAAGCGCGAGGCCGGTGCGCCACGGCAACATCTTCTCCAGCCGCCACGTGGTCGCCACTTCCAAATCACCCGCCGCCAGGAAGGACGGACGCTCGGCGAGTTGGCGGAAGAAGGGATCGCGTCGTGACGCCGCGATGCGGATGCTCCCCGCATCGCCGGCAGAAAAGGTCGCGCCGACGTAACCGGCGTAGCCAGGGCGCTGCTCGACGTCGGCCAGTCTGATGTCGTCGATCCAGAGCTCGAGGGTGTCGCCCGGCATCGGTGGATTGGTACCGCCGAGGGAGTCGACCCGCAGGATGCCGGCCGCCAGCTCCTGCACGGCGGCGAGGTTCGGCGGCGTGACGACCGGGTCCACCGTGTACACGATGAAGCCCTCGTCACACGCTGCATAACGAGCGCCGGACGCCGTCGGGGGAGGACCCGACCGGCCGATCAGCGCCGAGTCGGCGGCCGTGCAGCCGCTCCAGTCCGTGCGACCCTGCAGGTACTCCGATTCCAGTCGTGCGCGCAGCGCATAGAAACGTTCGAAGGGCACGCGGATCTCGGGCTCCCACGCTTCGCGCCCGCCGACAAGCACCGACCGGTGGTAGGCGTAGAAGTTGTTGGCGTCGCGACCGAGCTTGATGAAGAAATGCAGGTCGCCATCGGGCCCCCACCCTCGCCCACGACCCTTCGCCCAGGCGCGCAGCTCGCGATACGCCATCACGTTCCGGTCACCCTCGGGGAACCGGAGGTACGCTTCGGCGCGCGAGTGATTCGGCATCCCACCGGCGAGGATCCGCATCGAGGTCTCGTTGATCGCCCCGCCGGCGAACCCGATCCCGGTTTCCTGCGTTTCAGGCGCGTCGGTCACACCGGGCGGCGGGTCGTATACCAGGCCACGCGTCGAGTCGCGGTCCGCCGTGCCGATCGATGAGGCAATGACAAATCCGCCTAACGTCTCCTGCTCGCCGGCCAGCCCGTTCAGCGGCCGGGGCGCGCGCTTGAGCCATCCCGCGCCGGTCACGCGCAGCCGCGCGATTGGCAGCTGCGTGAAGCGATCGTCCGGCGCCGCGGCGCCCGAGACCACCGTCACCCGGAGCGCGCGGACGCGTCGCAGCAGCGGGCCGTCGGAGATAGTGTCGTCAGGCACGTTGAAGGGGATACGCACCTGCACCCAGCAGACGGTGCTGCCGGGGGCCTGGCTCTGGTTGACGTCACGCACCGCCGGGCCGCAGACGCCGATCCGGTTGTACGATTCCGGCCGCGACAGGTCGACGATGAATCGCCGGAGTCGCTCGCGCTCGCGCTGGTCCGACGTGAAGTTGAGCGTCGCGTCCTGGTCGATGTCCTCTTCGTCGAGCCGGCTGTTGCGGACCGTGCAGTCGATGCGCTCGTCTCCCAGCGGAAGCAGGCGTCCCGCGCCGAGCCGGCAGGTCGGGTGGCTGCGGACGAGGATCGGAATGCCCTGCTGTCGCACATGGAGTTCGTCCACCACGTGGCCCGGCAACCCGACGTCGTTGACGTCGGCGCTGAACGCCCGGCTGAATCGATCGCGCTCGGTGTCGAGCCGGTTCCACCCCTGGATCTGCTTCCCGCTGTACACCGAATCGCCTTCCACCA
>Ga0209818_1000131_pt1 | contig 17484 bp, 14 predicted proteins | sample NCAS200_FD_187517 | JGI IMG/M metagenome (GOLD analysis project Ga0209818, IMG submission 187517) | Agricultural soil microbial communities from Utah to study Nitrogen management - NC AS200 (SPAdes) (version 2) | ecosystem: Environmental > Terrestrial > Soil > Agricultural land | place: USA... | reverse complement strand
AATCGGATGGCTTCGTCACCCAGCACGACCCGAATTCCGGCGGTTTCGCCCGGGGGTATGCCGCGCGAACGGCAGGTCCCGGGATAACGAAGCTCCTCTCCATCGGGAGGCTCGGACCCGGTCCGGCGGACGATGTCGGCCCGGGAGCACCGGCAGCCGTAAACCCTGGCGGTACGATGCAGCCGGTCGAGGGCTTCGCGGTACACCTCGGTATCGTCGCTCTGGCGGCTTTCCCGGTCAGGGTGGAGGCCGAGCCATTCGAGCTCGTCCCGGATGGCCCGCTCGTACTCGGGACGGCAGCGCCCCCGGTCGTGGTCCTCGATCCGAAGCAATACGGATCCCCCGGTGGCCCGGGCGATCCCCCAGGTCCATACCGCATTGGATACGTGTCCCAGGTGCAGGTGCCCGGTGGGACTCGGGGCAAAGCGGGTAGCCGGTCGGAGGGGGAGGCTCGGCAGGTCGATGGGGGGCATCGGCTGCAAATTAGCCGCTCCTGCGACCCTCCCCGAAGCCCAGGCATCCCTTTTCCGGCAATCCATCCACTCGAGACGAAGGAACCAGACGTGCGTCAGCTCAGAATCGGTAGGCTGTTCGGGACCCTGGCGGTGCTCGCCGCCACGGCGCCACTCGCGGCCCAGCAGAAAGTGGCGCTCGGCAAGCCGCTCGCGGAAACCGAGGAATCGTTCACCCAAATCTCCTCGGTTCGCGAGCTACCGTCCGGCAAGGTCCTGGTGTCGGACAGCCGGGACAAGATCGTGCAACTGGTCGATTTGACCACCGGCACAATGACAAAAGTTGGGCGAGAGGGACAGGGACCCGGGGAGTACAGTTTTCCCCGTGCACTGTTCGGACTTCCCAGCGGGGAGACCCTTCTGCATGACATGCTGGGGCGTCGCTTCCTCACCATTCTTCCCGACGGCAAGACCGGTCCGATCGTGGACATGCCCAGGCCAGCAACCGGCGGACCAGCGGGTCCAGCCGTGGCGATCGGGCTCAATGATGTTCGCGGTGTAGACGGCCGCGGACGGATGTACCTCCAGAGCTCTCCGTTCTCGGCATCCGGCACCGCCGATTCACTGGCGATCCTGCGGTGGGAACGGATCAATTCGAAGATGGATACAGTTGCATACGTGAAGGCTCCGTCAGGAACCACGGCGAGCCGATCGGGCGGCAACTTTTCGATGCGAATCGGGGGCGGCAAAGTGTGGTCCCCGGCAGAGGCCTGGGATGTGAGCGGGGATGGCCGGATCGCGAGGGTGACCCCATCGCCCTATCGGGTGATCTGGTATGCAGACGGAAAGCCGACCGGTGGACCAGTTCAGCCCTACACGCCGATTAGAGTGACCAAGGCGGAGAAGGATGCCTATCTCGAGAACCGGCGCAGGAATCCTCCGATGGCGATCCGGATGACCGCCGGCGGCTCCGGGACCCGGACCGAAGCCTCTGCAGCAACCGGTCTCCCTGACCCCGAGTTCGAAGAGACCATGCCCCCGTTCACGGGTGGGCCTGGCTCGGCCTCGGTGCTGGGGACTCCCGACGGCCAAGTCTGGGTACTCCGCACCCGTCCTGCCACGGACAAGATTCCGAGCTATGACGTGTTCGACAGAACCGGTGCGCTCATCAAGAAGGTCAACCTCAATCCGAACAGCCGGGTGGTGGGGTTCGGCAAGGGCACTGTCTACGTCGCCCGGAGCGATGAAGACGACCTCCAGTACCTGCAGCGCTTCGCGATGCCGTAGTGCGGTGAGAGGTGAGAAGTGAGAGGTAGGAGGGTGGGCGGCCGGAGGTGAGTAGTTGATTCCCTCCGGCCGTTCGCTTGCCTGCTGCCTGTTGCCTGCTGCCTGTTTCTCGCCATACTTCGAGCATCATGTCGATCCCGACTTCACTCGCCGCCGACCCCGCGTCCGCCGGGCTGGAGGCACTCCGCACCGCCAACCGCGAATTCACCCGCCGCTACCCCGGTGAGACCGGCGGTCGCCAGCCGCTTCACACGGTCTATGGCGGCGGCCATCTCTTTCGCGCCGACACTGCCCGAAAGCTTGGCGCGGTGGCGCTCCGGGCGCTCGAGGAATACGGACCCGACGCCACCGAGTTCGCCCGCGCAGTGGGGATGCCACCCGCTCTGGCCGACGTCGTGTATCGGCGGGTGGTCTTCAAGCTCCAGCGCGAGCCGGTCGAGGACTTCCGGATCGACTTTGAGGACGGCTACGGCAACCGCCCCGACGACGAGGAGGATGGCCACGCCGCCGCGGCGGCCGGGGAAGTGGCCCGGGGACTCGCCGATGGCACCTTGCCTCCATTCATGGGCATCCGGATCAAGCCGCTCAATGAGGAGCTCCGCAGACGCAGCATTCGCACCCTCGACGTGTTTCTCACCACCCTGATCAGAACCGCCGGTCGGCTTCCCGAGGGATTCGTCGTGACGCTCCCGAAAGTGACCATCCCCGAACAGGTCGGATGGTTTGCCGCGGTGCTGGCCGAAGTGGAGGGAGCCCTCGCGCTGGCGCCGGACAGTCTGCGTTTCGAGATCATGATCGAGACGCCCCAGATCATCGTGGATCGCTCCGGCCGGTCCGCCCTGCCGGCCCTGCTCGAGGCCGGCGGGGGACGGATCAGCGCGGCCCACCTGGGTACCTACGACTACACCGCGGGGTGCAACATCACCGCGGCGCATCAGGGCATGGGTCATCCGGCCTGCGACTTCGCCCGGCAGATGATGCAGGTGGCATTTGCGGGCACCGGAGTCTGGCTCTCGGACGGGTCCACCACGGTGATGCCGGTGCCGGTGCACCGCGCGGCGGCAGGGGCTACCCTCACCCCGGAGCAGCTCGCCGCCAACCGGGCCGGAGTGCACCACGCCTGGGCGCTCCACTATGCCGATGTCCGCCGCTCGCTGGTCCAGGGATTCTACCAGGGGTGGGACCTCCACCCCGCCCAGCTCGCGACCCGCTACGCGGCGGTGTACGCGTTCTTCCTCGAGGGGCTGGAAGCCGCGGGTGACCGGCTCAGGAATTTCGTGGCCAAGGCCGCCCAGGCCACCCTGGTGGGGGATGTGTTCGACGACGCGGCAACCGGACAGGGATTGCTAAACTATTTCCTGCGGGGCATCAACGCCGGGGCGCTCACCGAGGAGGAAGCGGCGGCCCGGACCGGGCTCTCGCTGGAGGAGTTTCGGGGGAGGAGTTTTCTCAGGATCTTGGAAGGTCGGCGGTAGCGAGGTTAGAGAGCAGGGGTCAGTGGTCAGGGGGAAAACCCTGTCCTCTGACCCCTGACCACTGACCCCTACGTGCGCGCCACCGTCCCCCGGATCAGCCCGTGCGGCTCGGTGGTGGCCACAAAGATCTCCTGCCGGTTTTCCAGCCCGAACGGGGTCAGATCCACCAGCAGGTGATGCCGGTTCGGCATCGTCAAATCGATCTCCAGCAGCTCCGGGCATGCGGCGAGCGCTGCCTCTCCCATCGCATACAGAGTGTGCTGCACCGACCGGCTCTCATGCGCGGTGAACGATTCGATCAGGGCGCTGCGCACCTGGTCCCAGGCCGCGTCGCAGGAGGAAGGAAAGGCCGCGTAGCGCCACCGCGCCGACAGGTCGGTCGCGAAGATCCGGTCGTCGGTCTCCCGGAGCGTGGTAAACCGGTCTCGGGGAAATCCCTCGAAGCCGGACCCGGCGGTCTTGAGCAGCCCGAGCCCGGCGAGCCCCGCTTCGATCTCGACGCCCTCACGCGTTGCCGCCACCGAGGCGATCCGGACCTCGTCCGGCCCCCGGGTGAACCCATGGGGACCGGCCCGGTCCCAGCGATGCAGCAACAGCTCGACCGTGACCCGGTCGGCGGCCGCCGCGGTGTCCAGGAAGTGCCGACCGACCATGTGGGCGAATCGTTCCGGCTCGTCCAGCGTAGCGTCCCGGGCGAGTGCGAAGACGGTGTTCTTCATCGTGTCGGTGGGCAGCACGTCGGTGTTGATGCCTTCGGTGTGCGCCGATTCGAACCGCCCTTCCAGCCGCACCTGGACGGTGCAGTCGTGGATCCGGTGCCGGGATTCCTCCCGGACCAGCTTGACCAGCCGGATCGCGGCCTTGCCGTACGCATTGCTGGTCAGCCGGGCGCTCACCTCAGCTCCCCCGGTAGGTGGAGTACCCGTAAGGACTGAGCAGGAGCGGCACGTGGTGCGGCCGGCCGGGGTCACGCACCTCGAATTCCACTTCCACCTGGGGAAAGAACGCTTCGATGCCCTGGCTCGAAAGCCAGGCTCCGGTGTCGAACACCAGGCGGTATCTCCCCGCGGACACCGGGATTCCCTCGGGCAGGAGCGCCGCGGCCCGCCCGTCGGCGTTGGTGGATTCCCGTCCGACTACTCCCCACTCGCCATCAGCTTCCTGGCGCAGCAGTGCCACCGCCAGGCGGGCCGCGGGTCGGCCTCGCGAGGTATCCAAGACGTGGGTGGTGATTCCGCTCATGACGGGCCCGCTCCTTCGTCGGAAAAGAGCCGGCGCAGCCGCTGCCGGGTGATGCTTCCCTGCTCGGCCGCGGCGATCGCCAGCTCCTGCCCAGGGGAATTGGCCATCCGGCCCCGAAGATCCTGCAGCAGCTCCTCCGGTCCCCGTCCGCTCGCGCAGACGATGTAGATCCGTCCGAAGCGCTCCTCGTATTCCCGGTTGGCCTGAGCCAGCGCGTGGCGCGCCCCGGCATCCCCGGCCGCCATACGGCCCTGTTCCACCGCCGACCACCGGCGCGCGGCCTCGCCAATCGGCGCCTCCGTCCGGGTTTCTCCGATCCGGGGGTGATGCGAGAACGCTTCCTCCCAGTCCTCGGGACCGGTGCCCCGCCACTCCCGATCCGCCCGGGCCAGCAGCTCCGCGATGCCCGCAAAGGGACGGCCGGCCAGCATCCCCTGCACCCAGCGGGACGCGCCACAGCAATCCACCAGTAGTGCCCGGGCCGCCTCGTCGCTGAGCCGGTTGAAGTCGGCGACCTTCATCCCGGTTGCGACACCATGCCGAAGACCCGGAGCCGGGCGACTCCGCCGTCCGGATAGATATTGAGCCGCACGTGGGTGGCCGGCCCCGCTGCGCCTGCCGGCTCGAATTCGTGGCGCCCGTCGGGTTCCAGCGCCATCTCCGCTATCAGCGGGTTCCACCGGGCCTTTTTCCCGGCCAGCTCCGCCGCAATCGCGCCCGGCGCATCGCACCATTCCAGCATGCAGCTTCCCGGCGCGTTGCCCTTGTAATAATCGGTGTCGATTTCCACCCGGGTGATGGTGCCCCGGGCCGCCAGCCGCACAATGGTCCAGTCGTGTCCCGGGCCCCGGCGGCGGCGGGTTTCCCAGCCGTCGCCCATGTTGAGGGCGCGACCGGGGAGAATCAGGTTCTGCCGTTCGCCGAAAAACATGTCGCTGCAGGCCACCACGAATCCGCCGTGCTGCATCGCGGCGAGGTCCACCTCGAGCCCGGCGGTGAAAATCTCCGGGTCGGGCATCGGGTCGCCATGCACCCGGAGCCGGGCGACCCCACCGTCCGGAAAAATGTTGAAGCGGAGGTGGGTCACTCGACCGGGATAGGCCACCGGCAACAGATTCCTGGTGTCGCCCACGAGCGGAGCGCGGGGCAGGATCTCGACCCAGGGGGCGCCGGCGGTTTCCGCCAGTGCATGGTGATCGACATCCTCCTCCGCGCCAGGCAGATCGCAGGCGTCCAGGGAGCAGCTCTCCGGAAAATTCCCCCGGAAAAAGCTGGTGTCCACCACCACCCCGTGAATCCGGGCCGGGATGCCGAGCCGCAGCAGACACCAGTCATGACCAGGGGAACGCCGGCGCCGGGTTTCCCAGCCGTCCATCCACTTTCCCCGGTCGGTGTAAACACCCTCGCGCCATTCCGGCGCTGTGGCCTTGAGCAGATCTTCCTTGGGCGCGAAGAACTCGTCGTTCGCAGCGAGCGCGACGCCGCCCAGCCGCTCGCCGGCGACATCGATCAGATCGGTGAAATCGCTCATTCCGCGCCGCGCTCCAGCAGTCGGCCGGCCGGCGGCTTGTCCGATCCGCCCCGGCGATAGACTTCCATTCCCCGAAGGTACGTTGCTTCCACCACCCCCGCGAGACGACGGCCCTGATACGGGGTGACCGCGTGGCGATGCCGCAATCTCGCGGCGTCCACCACGAATTCGTCGTCGGGGAGGAACAGGACCAGGTCGGCATCCGCCCCCGGCGCGATGACCCCTTTGCGGCCCGAGAGCCCGGCCACCCGTGCCGGTCCGGCGCACATCCATTCCACCACCCGGTCGAGTCCGATCCCCCGGGCCCGCGCCCCGGTCCACACCGCGGCCAGCCCGAGCTGAAGCGAGGCAATCCCCCCCCACGCTGAAACGAAGCTTCCGGTATCGAGCGACTTCATCGCGGGCGGACAGGGAGAATGATCCGATACCACCGCATCGAGCTCCCCCGCATCCAGGGCTTCCCAGAGGAGATCCCGGTTGGCCCGGGACCCGATCGGCGGAGCGCATTTGAATTCGGTGGCGCCGTCGGGAATCTCCTCGGCCGCGAAGGTCAGATAGTGGGGACAGGTCTCCACCGAAAGTCGCACGCCCGCCCGCCGGGCCGCCGAGAGCCCCGACAGCGAGTCCGCCGAGGCGAGGTGCACTACGTGCACCCGGAGGGCAAACTCGGCCGCCAGCCGCGCAATCAGCCGGATGGCTTCCACCTCGGCCGAGGCCGGGCGGGATCCTTGCCAGGTGGCGTAGCGGCGCGGATCGCCGCGCAGGCATCCGGCGGCGCGCACGATCGGCCCGGGGAGCTCGGCGTGGACCATGAGCCTGGCGTCCAGTCCGGCCAGCACCGGCATCGCCTCCCGCAGGTCCTGGTCCGTGACCGCGGGGAATTCCTCGACCCCCGAAGGGACCAGGAAACATTTGAAGGCATGCACGCCGGCCTCCCAAAGGCCGGAGAGCTGCCCGGTGTTTCCGGGTACCACACCGCCGATGAATCCGACATCCACCGCCGCCTGGTCCCGCGCCGCGGCGCGTTTCACCGAGAGCGCCGCCACGCTGGTGGTGGCGGGCACACCGTTGAGCGGCATGTCGAGCAGGGTGGTGACGCCTCCCGCGGCGGCGGCGCGGGTCGCGGTGGCGAATCCCTCCCAGTCGGTGCGGCCCGGCTCGTTGACGTGGACATGAGTGTCCACCAGGCCGGGGAGGATCACCGCGTGCTCCGCGTCGATGACCGGGAGATCCGGTCTGATCGTCTCGAAGGCTTCGACCGCCTGAATGCGCCCGGCCGACACATGGATGGATGCCGGCCGGATTCCTTCGGGTGTCGCCACCCGCCGGCCCCGCAGAATCAGGTCGGTCATCCGGGAGCCGTGTCGCTCCAGAATCGCCGCAGCAGGTTGGCGACGACCCGGCGCCGGTATCCGGCGGTGGAGCGCACATCGTCGATGGGCTGGATCTCGGATTCCGCGATGGCGGCGGCAGCCTCGATCCCGGCTCCGTCTCCCAGCGCCCGTTCGGTCCGGGGAAGCCGTATCACCGTCGGGGCAACGCTCCCGAGCGCGATCCGCGGCGCGGGTCCCCGCACCGCCGCCATCACCACTTTGGAGATCGCCTGGGCGGCGCGGGTGCCGACCTTGCGAAACCACTGAGTGCCCTCGACCGGCCCGACCTCGACCGCGGTGATCAGCTCGTCGGGCTGCCTTCGGCTCTCCCGGTACCCGGTGTAGAAGCCGGCGAAGGGAACCCGGCGCTCTTCCGAAGCGCTGCGAAGCACGACCGTCGCGTCAACGGCGGCCAGCACCGGCAGGGTATCGCCCGCGGGCGAGGCGTTGGCGATGTTGCCGCCCAGGGTCCCCCGATTCTGAATCTGCACTCCTCCCACTTCCCGGGCGGCCTGGGCCAGCATCGGGAGCCGGCGCTGCACCTGGCGGGAGCGAATCATCGCGGTGTAGGTGGCCAGTGCGCCGATCGAGAGTATGTCACCCCGCACCGCAATCCGCCGGAGCGGGCCCAGCCCCCAGAGATTCACGAACCGGCGCGGCTCGAGGGTGCCGAAGTTGAGCCCCACGTACAGATCGGTTGCGCCCGCCAGCGGCACCACGCCCTCCTCGTCGCGGAGCATGCGAAGCGCCTCGGCGAGGGTGCGGGGCGTGAGCACCTCGAGCGAAGAGATCGCGGTTCTCACGGCTTCCGGATCGCCCGGTAGATCGCTTCGTAGCCGGTGCAGCGGCAGAGATTCCCCGCCAGCGCCGTGCGGATCCTGGGGAGCGAGGGCCGGGGGCCCAGGGTGACGGCGGTCAGGATCATGCCGGGAGTGCAGATGCCGCACTGGGCGCCGACCTCGTCCATGAACGCGCGCGCCAGCGGGTGGTCGTCGCCCAGGCCTTCGATCGTGGTGATGCTGGCTCCGCTGACCTGGGCCGCGGGGATCAGGCAGCTGCAGACCGCGGCGCCGTCGATCAGGACGGTACAGGCGCCACACTCCCCTTCACCGCAGCCTTCCTTGGTGCCGGTGAGACCGCACTCCTCCCGCAGCACATCGAGAAGGCGGGCGGCCGGATGACAGGTCAGCTCCCGCGGTGCGCCGTTCAGGGTGATGCGCACGCCGCCTCCATGATCGCTTCCGGGAGGGCGGGAATGCTGCGAAGATCGAGGCCGAGGTGGCGCAGGGCGTTCACCAGCGCCGGTGCGGGACCGTCCATCGGGAGCTCGCCCAGGCCCTTGGCGCCCGAGGGACCGCCCGGGTAGGGATTCTCGACCAGCACGACGTCCACCTGCGGCATGTCGAGAGTGGTGGGAATGAGGTAGTTGGTGAGCTGGGCGTTGGCCATCACCCCGTCGCGCATGGTGACCTGCTCCAGCAGCGCGTACCCCACTCCCTGCGCGGTTCCGCCCTCGATCTGGCCGGTGGCCAGGGCTGGATGAATCGCCTTGCCCACGTCGGCCACCACCGTGAGCCGTCGGGGGCGCACTTCCCAGGTGTCGCGATCCAGCTCGACCTCGGCCACGTCGCAGCCCCAGCCGTAGGTGGCGTAGGCGTCTCCCCGGTAGGCCACTTCGTCCCAGCGGATCCAGTCGGGTTGCTGGTACTCCTTGGTCACCCGCACCGGGCCGTGGCGGCGGAAGTATTCCTCAGGGGCCGCGTCCCCGAGCCGTTCCTTGAGCTCGAGCGCGGCCCGCTCCAGGATCCCCCCGACCACCATGCAGGTTCGCGACGCGACGGTGGGGCCGCTGTCCGGCACCACTCCGGTGTCGGGCTGGGCCACCTCCACCTGCTCGTACGGCATCTCCAGGGCATCGGCGACGATCTGGGCGTGCATCGTACGAGTACCCTGCCCGATCTCGGTGCTGGAGGTGAGAATCCGGACTCCGGTGGCGGTCAGCTCCACCGAGGCGCGCGACCCCAGCTTGAGCTCCCCGCTTCCGGTGAACCCGGAGCCGTGGTAGTAGAGCGACAGCCCGATCCCGCGGTTGGTCCCGGCGAAGGCCTTCCGCTTGCGGCGGTATCCCGACTTGCGGAGCGCGGCCCGGAGCACCTGCCGCGCGCTGCAGTCCTGGCCCAGCACCTGGCCGGTGGCGGTGGTGTCGCCGGGGCGGAGCGCGTTGCGGTCCCGGAGCCGGGCCGGGTCCATGGCCAGCGCTTCCGCGATCCGGTCCATGTGGACCTCGACGGCAAACTCGGTCTGGGGGGCGCCGAACCCGCGGAAGGCGCCGTTGGGCGGCGTGTTGGTGAACATCGCCCGGGCCGAGATCCGCGTGTTAGGACAGCGGTAGGGGCCGGCGGAGTGAATGGCTCCCCGCGAGAGCACCACCGGAGACAGGGTGACATAGGCGCCGGCGTCGAGAATGACCTCGATCTCCATGGCCAGGAGCCGGCCGTCCCGACCCACGGCGGTGCGGTGCCGGACGATCGCGGGGTGGCGCTTGGTGGTGGCCTCCATGTCCTCCACCCGGTCATACACGATCTTTACCGGGCGCCGCGCCTTGAGGGCGAGCAGCGCGGCGTGGCCCGCCAGCATCGAGGGATACTCCTCCTTCCCCCCGAAGCCGCCGCCGGTCTCGGTCTGCACCACCCGCACGTGGGTGACCGCGTCCCCCAGCAGCGTCACCAGCGCCTTGTGCACGTAGTAGGGACACTGAATCGAGCCGTGCACCGCGATCCCGCCATCCTCCGGCACCGCGATCACCCCGTTGGGCTCGATGTACACGTGCTCCTGGTGGCCGGTGCGGTAGCTGCCCTCGACCACCCGATAGGCCTTGGCAAAGCCCGCCTCGAGGTTGCCCTTCTCGATCAGGATGTCCTTGAAGCTCCGGGACGACCGTTCCGGATCCAAGAGCGGGGTCCCCGGCAAATACTCGATGTGGACCGCGGCGCCAAGCAGCGCTTCGCGGCTCTCGTGGGCGAGCAGGAGGACCGGCTCGGCCTGGTGCCGCACCTCGCGTTCCACCAGACAGGGCTGGTCATCGGTGAGCAGGGCGACCACGTTGCGACCCGGAATGTCCCGCCAGTCCACCACCGTGAACCCGGCCGGATCGAAGTCCCGGCGAATGGCCGAGATGGTGCCGCAGGGAATGGTGCTCCGGATGGTCCGCCCGTGGAGCATCCCTGGAAACGTCAGGTCGTCGGCATACCGCGCCGCGCCGGTGGCCTTGCCGAGGCCGTCCTTGCGCGGAACGGAAGTCCCGACGGCTTTGAGAGCCATCAGCCCTCAGCCTTCAGCCATCAGCAGCTGCTGCCTGTTGCCAGTTGCCTGTTGCCTTCTCATCATTGTCCGCCCACGGGAACAGTCGGTTTCGGCCCGCCCCACTTGTTGTACCAGCTCATCATATAGAGCTGGGTGCGGATCCAGTTGGAGGGTCTCGAGCTGGTGCCGTGCCACTCGTTCTCGAACCGGAGGAGCACCGCCGGCACTCCGCGCATCTTGAGCGCCGAGTAGTACTCCTCGGTCTGGGGCATCGGGGTGCGCTGGTCGAGGACGCCGGTCATCAGCATGGTGGGGGTTTTCACGTTGCCCACGTACATGAGGCTGGACTGCTTGAGCCAGGCCGCGGGATCCTCCCAGAACGGCTTCTCGAAAAAGTTGTAGGTGAACAGCGGGATGTCGGTCTGGCCCGCGAAGCTGAGCCAGTCGATCACCGGGCAGCGCACCGCGGCGGCGGCAAAGCGGTCGGTGTGGCCGATCACCCAGCTCGAGAGCACTCCGCCCCCGGAGCAGCCGCCCACGAACATCCGCTTGTCGTCGATGTAGCCGCGGCCGATGGCGGTATCCACCCCCGCCATGAGATCGTCGTAGTCCACGCTGGGATAGGCGCGGAAGATGGCGTTGCCGAAGCTGCTGCCGTACCCGGTGCTGCCTCGCGGGTTGGTATACAGCACCACGAAGCCGTTGGCCGCGAAATTCTGGAAGGAGTAGTTGAAGCCCACGTTGTACATCCCGTGGGGACCGCCGTGAATCTCCAGAATCAGCGGATACTTCTTGGCCGGATCGAAGGAGGGCGGCTTGACCAGCCAGCCCTGCACCCGCGCGCCGCCCGAGCTGGTGTACCAGATCTCCTCGACTTCGCCCAGCCGGGTGCCGGTCAGCAGGTCGGCGTTGACCTCGGTGAGCTGGCTGATGGCGGACGGCTTCTTGAGATCGATGCGCACCACGTCCGGCGGCAGCGACGGATTGGTCCGGACCGCAAACGCGATCCCGCTCCGGGAGACCGAGGGCGCGCTCAGCATGTGGGTTCCGCTGGTGACCTGGCGCGGGGCGGCGCCCAGGGCGGCATACCAGAGGTTGCTGGTCCCGCGGTCCTGGGCCACGAAATACACCCCCTTGCCGTCGGGGGCCCAGACCACCCCGCCGGGATCCCGGTCGAGTCCCGGGGAGCGAAGCGTCATCCCGGAGCCGTCGGGCGCGATGGTGTAGAGATCGGCGGTGTGATAGCTGTAGACCCCGTCCGGCTGACCGGTGAACGCGATCAGCTTGCCGTCGGGGGAAACTTCGGGATCAGACCAGCTGCCGTCCTGGGTCGTGAGCCGCCGCTTCTCGCCGCTGGCCAGGTCCACCGCGTAGAGGTTGGAGCGCCGGTACATGCGCTCGGCGTCGGAGGCGTCATTGCCGTCGACAATGATCGTCCGCCCGTCGGGAAGCCAGGCAAACCCGACGCCGCCGGGAAGTCCGCTCCCCCGGGGGCCCACGTTCCACTCCCCCCGGGTGATCTGTCGGGGCGTCCCGCCGGTGGACGGTACCACGAACAGGTGGGTGTACCCGTTCTCGAGATACCCGGTCCGGTCGGCCCGGTAGTGGAGGGTCTCCACGATCTTGGGAGCCCTGGTCCACTGCGCGCCCGAGGGCGCCTGGGGCATGTCGATTTTCCAGGCCGCCTCGCTGGGCACGAACATGCTGAAGCCGATCCACTTGCCGTCCGGTGACCAACTCGGGTTGGCCGGGGGCTTGAGCGACCGGGTCACCTGGGTCACGGCGCCTTCCGCATCCATGTAGCGGATGTGAAGCTGATTCCCGCCCGGCTCCCCCTCCAGGAGAAAGGCGATCCGGCTGCCGTCAGGCGACCAGACCGGATTGGAGCCCTTGCTCAGAAACCGGAGCTTGCCCCCGTCGGCACTCATGATCCAGAGGGTGGACTCGAAGCTGTCCTTCATCTTGTCCACCGACCGGCGGGTGAAGATCACCTGGGAGCCGTCGGGGGAGACCCGGGGGTCGAGCACGGTCTCGTAGTCGAGATACCGCCCCACGGTCAGCAGGGTGTCGGAAGGCCGCTCCTGGGCGCGAAGGGGCAGGACACCGGGAAGCGAGACCGCGAGCAGCAGGGCGAGGCGTTTCATCAGCGTACCTCCGCGAGAGCATAGAGCAGGTCCACGTAGAATTTTTCGATCCCGGCGAGCCCGGCCAGCCGGGAGCCGGCCCGGGGCTCGATCACCATGAATTCGTTGGGCGCGTGGGCGCCGGTTCCATATCCGAGCCCGGCGGCCACCATCGGGAGCTTGAGGCGCTCGGTGAAAACGTAGTAGGGTGCGCTCCCCGCGAGGCGGGGGGCGACGCTGGGAGTCAGGCCCGCCTTGTTGAAGACCCCGATCGCGGCCCGCACCAGCGGCGCCTCCACGCTCGACTGGGCCGGAGGGTATCCGGAGAGCTTCCGGATCGCCACGTCGCGAAAGCCCTGGGCATCCAGATGGGTTCGGATCAGCCGGAGCGCTTCGTCGGGGGTCTGATCCGGCACCAGCCGGGAATCCAGCTTGGCGGTGGCGACGTGGGGAAGGATGGTCTTCATCCCGGGCCCGGTATAGCCCGCCCACATCCCGTCGATGTTGAGAGTGGTATTGAAAAGGTATTCGAGCTGGGTGGCCCGGCCCTGCATCCCCCCGATCCACTGCTCCACCCCCATCGCCTGTCGCAGCCCGGGCTCGTGCGCCGTCCAGGCGGGAAGGAGCCCGTTCAGCAGCCGCTGCTCCTCCACCGTCGGCTGGCGAATCCGGTCGTAGTACCCGGGGACCGTGATCGTGTTGCCGTCCTTCGAGGTCAGCGACGCCATCGCCTGCACCAGCCGCAGGACGGGCGAGTCGGTAATGGCCTTGTAGGAGCCGTGGATCTCGGCGCGGGTGGGGCCGCCCTGGGGGCCGCCCCGGGCCTCCAGCTCGAACGAGACGATCCCCTTCACGCCAAGGAACATCGCCACGTCGCCATTCGCGCTCTGGGCGTTGAAGGGAAAGAACACGCCCGAGGCGGTGCGGAACCGCGCCTCGTACTTGTCGATGACCTGGGGATAATTCGGCGAGCCCAGCTCTTCCTCCCCTTCGACCGCGAAGAGGAGATTCACCGGCAGCTTGCCCTTCACGGCACGGATCGCGGCGACCGCGTTCAGGAAGGCGCGCTGGGGACCCTTCTGGTTGGTCGCGCCGCGCCCCATGAGGACCCGGCCCAGCTCGTGATCCACCACGGCGGCCTCAAACGGCGGCGAACGCCACTCCGAGGGCTCGACCGGCTGCACGTCGTACATCATGTAGATCAGCAGCGTCTTCGGCGCACCCTCGTCGCAGTACGCGAACACCCCGGGATGGCCCGCGGTGGGCACCAGCTCCGACTCCCGGCAGCCAAGGGCCCGAAGGTCGCCCCGCACCAGCTCGGCCATCTGGGCAATCCCCTGGTTCTGTGCCGATACCGACGGCTGCCTGAGCCAGCGCTGCAGGTGGGCGAGGTGCTCAGCCTGGTGCCCGTCGATGTAGGCGTAGACGTCGGGGTGGGTCCCGCGATACGGGGGAATGGTCCTGGCATCGAAGGCGTCGGTGGTGGTGATTTCGACCTTCGGTCGTTGTGCAGCGAGACGGCTGGACGGCTGGACGGCTGGCAACAACAACAACAGGAGTATCCTGGCGGCGCGGTTCATCGCAGTTCCCGTTGACCGTTGACTGTTGACCGTTGACGCTTCTCGATTTCGAGTTGGACCCGCGCCTGAATCATCTCGATCCCGATCCGGTTGAATCCGCCCTCCGGAATGATGATATCGGCGTAGCGTTTGGACGGCTCCACGAACTCGAGGTGCATCGGGCGGACGGTGGCCAGGTATTGCCGGATCACCTCGTCCATGCTGCGCCCCCGCTCGGCGGTGTCCCGCTGGAGCCGGCGAATGAACCGGACGTCTTCCGACACGTCCACGTAGATCTTGATGTCGAAGAGCGGCCGAAGCCGGACGTCGGCGAACAACAGGATCCCGTCCACCAGGATGACATGCTTCGGCTCGGCGTGGTGGGTCGCGGCGGCACGGGTATGCGCGGTGTAGTCGTAGGTGGGCTTGTCCACCGCCCGCCCGGCCTGGAGCTCGGTCAGATGGCGGACCAGCAGCTCGGTGTCGAAGGCGTCGGGGTGGTCGTAGTTGACCCGCTTGCGCTGGTCCAGCGGCAGGTGGGACAGGTCGCGGTAATAGGCATCCTGGTCGATGAAGACGGCGTCCACTCCGGGCAGATCGTAGATGGCCCGGGTGACGGTGGTCTTCCCCGACCCCGAGCCGCCTACGACGCCGATGATGAGCGGACGCTGGTCCACCCCGCTATTCCGTGTCGCCGGTCGTCTCCCGCCTGTGCTCGCTCGCCACTTTCGCGGCGACTTCGGGTGGTGTTTCGGCATAGCCGTGAAAGCGCTCCCGGTGGGTGCCGCGGCCGTGGGTGATGGAATGGAGCGCCGTCGAATAGCGGTAGAGCTCCGCCCGGGGCACCAGGGCGTTGACCTTGGTCAGCCGGCCGTCCTGCTCGGTCGAGAGGATCTGCCCCCGGCGGGGCGAGAGGTCGCCCAGCACGTCGCCCAGCAGATCGGACGGCGCCCACACCTCCACCGCCATGATGGGCTCGAGCAACACCGGCCTTGCCTTGGCGCTCACCGTCCGGAAGGCCAGAATGCCGGCCATCCGGAACGCCATTTCGCTGGAGTCTACGTCGTGGTAGGAGCCGAAGAAACATTCGGCACGAAAATCCACCACCGGATATCCCGCGATCGGACCCCGCTGGGCCGCTTCCTGGATACCCTTGTCCACCGCCGGGATGAACTTGTTGGGGATCACCCCGCCGACGATGCTGTCGACGAACTCATAGCCGGTGCCCCGGGCCAGCGGCGAAATCCGCACGTGGGCGTCGCCGTACTGCCCCCGTCCTCCGCTCTGTTTCTTGTGCTTGCCCTGCCCCTCCGCGACGCCCCGGAACGTCTCCCGGTACGCCACCCGGGGCCGGGTGAGCTCGGCGTGCACGCCATACTTGCGGGCCAGGCGGCCCAGCAGAATCTCCAGATGGCGCTCGCCCATCCCGTGGATCAGGGTCTGGCCCAGCTCCGAGTTGTACTCGAAGTGGAAGGTGGGGTCCTCCTCGTGGAGCTTGTGCAGCCCCGCCGCCAGCTTGTCCTCTTCCCCGCGCTGCTTGACCATCACGGCCGATGTTGCCTCGCCTTCGGGGAATTCCAGCGGGGGCAACCGGACCGGACGCTCCCGCCGGGAGAAGGTGTCGCCGGTGTGGGTGTCCTTGAGCTTGGCCACCGACCCGATGTCGCCCGGGCTCAGCTCGGCCACTTCCTGCCGCTCCCGGCCCTGCTGGACCGACAGGTGGTTCAGCTTCTCGGCGACGCTGTGCTCCGCATTCCACACCTCGTCGCCGTTCTTGAGCCGTCCGCTGTAGATCCGGAAGATGGAGACGTCGCCCACGTGGGGCTCGGAGACCGTCTTGAACACCCGCCCCACCAGAGGGGCCTCCAGGGGTGGAGGAACCTCGGCCGGTGACGGGAAGAGCTCGACGAGCTCGGTCAGGAGGGGACGGACCCCGTGCTGGAGCTCGCCGCTGCCGCAGAAGAGCGGGACGATCTCCCCCGCCAGCATCGCCTTCTTCATCGCCGGGACCACCTGCTCCCGAGGGATGCTCTCCCCCGAGAGGTACTTCTCCAGCAGGTCGTCGTCGGTGGCCGCCACCGCCTCGGTGAGCTGTTCCTCGTACCGGGTGAAGGCATCCTGATACTCGGGGGGAACCGGCACCTCCTCATATTCCCCGGCCTTCGACCCCGCCTTGAACAGCTGGCAGGTCTGGGTCAGCAGGTTGATGATCCCCCGGAACTGCGGTCCGTCACCGACCGGAATCTCGACAGGAAGGACCTTGGGTGTCAGTCGCTCCCGGATGTCGTTGAACACCCGCTGGAAATTGGCGTGCTCCTTGTCCATCCCCGAGACGAAGAGGATGCGAGGCAAGTGATAGTGATCACAGGTGTTCCAGCACTTCTCGGTGCCGACTTCGACCCCGCTGACCCCCGACAGGACAACCACCGCCGCGTCGGCGACGGACAGGCCGCAGATCACTTCACCGAAGAAATCCAGATACCCCGGGGTGTCGAGCAAGTTGACCTTGACGTTCATCCACTCGGCGATGCCGACGCCGAGGGAGATGGAGTGCTTTCGTTCGATTTCGTCGGGGGAGGTGTCGGTGAGCGTGGTTCCGTCCTTGATGGAGCCGTGACGGCGGCTCGAGCCGGAAACAAAGGCGAGGGCATCCACCAGCGTGGTCTTGCCGCTCGCCCCGTGGCCGACCACGGCCACGTTTCGAATCGCGTCAGGGCCGTAGATCTTCACGGCCGCCTCCTTTGGTCTCGGGATTCCCGATTCTGCCTCTGCCCGCACCCTTTGTCAAACCGCTCCGGCCCGCCGGGAGGCGGGAGGCGGGGATTGGGGCCCCCACCCCCCCATCCTTCGCTCTTCGAACCCATGCTCTCTGGCCCAACCCGGGTTTATAGATAGATTAGGAACATAGGAGACGCCGGCCACGGCGTCGCGGCGCGCAGCCCAGCCCCATTCGAGACTACCCAGGTCGCGACGGACCGCCCAACAGCGGTTCGCAGGGTGGGACGACGAGCCGGATCGTGGCCGTATCCTGAACGCTCCAGGCCGAAGTGGGCCGGGGCGGGATACGGTCATATCCCTATGCGGAGTCCCCCTCATGAAGCGCGGTAACCGGACCAGCGGTCCCTCCCGGACGTTAGTC
>Ga0209818_1000129_pt1 | contig 17638 bp, 13 predicted proteins | sample NCAS200_FD_187517 | JGI IMG/M metagenome (GOLD analysis project Ga0209818, IMG submission 187517) | Agricultural soil microbial communities from Utah to study Nitrogen management - NC AS200 (SPAdes) (version 2) | ecosystem: Environmental > Terrestrial > Soil > Agricultural land | place: USA... | reverse complement strand
GCCGGCTCGGGACGTGCCATGGCAGGCCGCAGGTCGATCGCCGGACTTCCCTGCCGTACCGGCATGGGTGCCATCACCGGCCGCCTGGTGATCGCTCGGGGCTCCTTGCGGGTGCGCTGGACGCTCAGACCCTGGATCCGGAGGAAGAGGTATCCCGCCGCGAAGCCTCCCAGATAGCCGAGATGGGCCACCCCATCCGGATTCCACAGCGCGACCAGCAGGTCGATGCCGGCGAGCAACATGACCAGGGTCCGCGCCGTGATCCGGAGCGGCAGCGGAAAAAGCACCAGCTCCGCTTCGGGCCACGCAAACGCGAACGCCAGTCCGATACCAAGAATCGCGCCGGTCGCCCCCACCAGGGGCGGAATGTTCATGAAGGACGAGAGCCCGAGGGTGAACAACGCGGCGCCCACGCCACAGTACGTATAGAACAGCACGAACCCCCTGCTCCCCATTCGACGCTCGATCGGAGGACCGAACGCGAACAGCAGCAAGAGGTTGGCGACGGCGTGCGGGATGCCGCCATGGACGAACATATAGGACAGGAAGGTCCAGGGCCGGTGCAGGCCCTGGCCGGGGTCGTACTGCAGCACGTCGACGAACACCGGGGCGGTGAACACGGTCGAGAGCAGCAGCAGCACCGCGACATTGACGGCCATGAGCCGCCCCACCCAGGGGGTCAGCTTGGGCTTGTCGGCGTAGAGAGGCGGGCGTTCTTCACTCATAACTACCTGCTTGCCAGACAGATACGCTCACACAACTCGGGAAAATCGATCCCGGCCGCCGCTGCGGACTGGGGCAGCAGGCTGGTCGCCGTCATTCCCGGCAGGGTATTCACCTCTAAACAGACCAGTTCCCCTGCCGGTGTCAAGCGAAAATCTACCCGGGAATACCCGCCCAGCTTGAGGGCCCGATGGGCCAGGAGCCCGAGCCGCTGGCACTCTTCGGCCACATCGCTGGAAAGCTCGGCGGGGAAGGTCTCCTGGGACATCCCCGGGGTGTACTTGCACTCATAATCGAAAATCTCGTGCCGCGGGACAATTTCCCCCACAGCGAGGGCCTGGTCGGCCAGAATCCCGACGGTCAATTCCCGTCCTGGCACGAAGGCCTCGATCATGACCTCGTCATCGAAACCCGAGGCCAGCTCCACCGCGGCGTCGAAATCGCGCGGTTGCTTGACCAGGCTGAGCCCCACCGTCGACCCCTGCTTCGAGGGCTTTACCACCGCCGGCCACCCCAGCTCGAGGCCCACCCGCTTGCCATCCACCGGCGCCATGATCCAGTCGGCGGTGGGGATACCGGCCGCGCGGAACAACCGCTTGGCAATGTCCTTGTCCATGGCGATTCCGCTGCCCAGCGCGCCACTCCCGGTGTAGGGAACGCCCACCACGTCGAGCACGGCCTGCAGGGTGCCATCCTCGCCCCGGCCACCGTGCAGCGCGAGAAACACCACGTCGGCTTCCCGAACCACCGGAAGGCCCGCCAGCCCCGAAAGCAGCACCCCGCGCTCCAGATTGATCAGCTCTCCCACCGCGGGAGGCTCCCGGGCGACCGTGGCCGACAACACCAGGGGCTCGTCCGCTTCGGGGATATACCCTCGCGCCGTGTCCACCACCGCGACCGCGTGCCCCCGGCTCCGCAGCGCCCGTACCACCTGAACCGCGGAGGCAATGGCGACGTCTCTTTCGGAGCTGGTGCCGCCGGTGAGGACGGTGATTCGCATAGGGGTTAGGGGTTAGGGAGCTAGGGAGCTAGGGGGAGGCCCTAGCTCGCTAACTCCCTAGCTCCCTAGCTCCTCCTTTCATCTCGTCCCTATCAGCTGCTGCAAAAGGTCGTATCGTGACACAATCCCAATCAGCTTCCCGTCCTTCTGCACCAGTGTCGCCGGGTTTTCGCGGGTGAGCATCGGCGCCAGCCGGTCGGTGGGAAAGGCCGCGTCCACCACCGGAAAGGCCGCATCCATCACCTCGCGCACCGGCCGGTCGAGCACGGTGGGCTGGGCCAGCGCCCGGGTCATCAGGCTGCTCTCGATGAGCCCGCCGACGCAGTGATCGCCCTCCACCACCGGAATCTGGCTCACGCTCCAGGTGCTCATCAGGTTGAGCGCCTGGCGGACCTGGGCGGCGGGCGCGACGCTCACCAGCGGGGGCGCTGCGCCCTTTTGCCGGCGGGTCAGGAGCTGCTCCACCGTGAGCCGGGGAGCATCGAGGAGCTGGTTTTCCTGCATCCAGTCGTCGTCGAACACCTTGGACAGATACCGCTCGCCCGTATCCGCCAGAATGGTGACGATACAGGCGCCGGGATCGTTCACTTCCCGCGCCAGATCGAGCGCGAGCGTAACGTTGAGGCCCGCCGACCCTCCCACCAGGATCCCCTCTTCTCTCGCCAGGCGCCGGGCCATGCGCATGGACTCGCGGTCGGGCACCTGCCGGAACTCGTCGATGATGTCCCACCAGACCGTGGTGGGCACCTTGTCGCCCCCGATGCCTTCGACCTTGTAGGGCGCCCCCTCTCCCATGGTGCGGGTCTGGTGGTAGCCGGTGTAGAGGGACCCGACCGGATCACCGGCGATGATGCGGACGGCTGGATTCTTCTCCTTGAGGTACTTGCCGGCGCCGCTCACCGTCCCGCCGGTCCCTGCTCCCGCCACGAAATGGGTGACCTTGCCCCCGGTCTGCTCCCAGATCTCCGGGCCGGTGGTGTCGTAGTGCGCCTCCGGATTGGTCTGGTTATAGAACTGATTGGCGAGGATCGCGCCGGGGGTGTCGTGCACGATCTGCTTGGCCTTCATCACGTAATTCTCGGGATGGTCGGGCGGCACCGCGGTCGGGGTGATGACCACCTCGGCCCCGTAGGCGCGGAGCAGGCGGACCTTTTCCTGGGACATCTTGTCGGGCAGGGTGAAGATGCAGTGATAGCCCTTGATCGCCGCGGCGATGGCGAGCCCGACGCCGGTATTGCCGCTGGTGCCCTCCACCACCGTGCCGCCGGGGCGGAGCTCGCCCCGCTTCTCCGCCTCCTCGATGATCGCGAGCCCGATCCGGTCCTTCACCGATCCCCCCGGATTGGCATACTCCGCCTTGCCGAAGACCGGCGTGGCCAGGCCGGCGCCCACCCGGGCCAGCCGGATCAGCGGGGTCCAGCCGATGGTTGCCAGAACCGAATCGTAGGGCTCCAGGTGCTGCGGCTTCATGGAGTCGTGCCTCCGCGATCGGGATGGCGGAAGTGCACCGGCTGGGTGAACAGGGTCGGCACCGGGATGCCGTTGCGGAGCGCGGGCGCGAACTGAAGCTGGGGTGCCGCGGCGAGCGCGGCGGAATCCAGCGCGGGGTAGCCGCTCGATTCCTGGACCCTGGTGGACTCGGGAACGATCCGCCCGGTCTCGTCGGCAAAGAGCCGGAGCAGCACGGTGCCGCTGATCCGCTGCTGGAACAGCGCGTCCGGATACGCCACCGGCGACACCGCGTTCAGCGCCACCGGCGGCTCATCCCGCCGCACCGGGAGGGCGGCCGCAGGGTCGGCCGGGAGAGCGACCGTGGTGTCGTTCTTCTGGCGGCAGGAGCCCAGCACGACCAGGCCCGCGAGCGCCAGGACGGTGAATCGACCGGGAATCATGTAAGGAAGGTACCGTACTCAGGGCGCGGCCGGTGCCATTTTCCAGAAGGCGATGCCGCCGGCCTGCTGGCCGACGTCGACAGTCCCGGCCCTGGTCAGAGCGCTGAGATCATATACGTCCACCTTCCCCGGGGCGGCGCCGACGCCCTCGCTACTCACGAAGGCATACCGCGAGTCGGCCGTCACCGCGATCCCGTGCGCGACCGTGGTTGAGTTCTTGATCTGCGCCAGACTCTTGCCTGACGCGAGATCGAAGATCTCGAACATTCCGCCCTGTTTCAGGCTAGCGAGGAGGAGCCGCCCGTCCGGCGTCACTGCAACATTGTAGGGGCCCCGCCCGGTCTTGAGCCGCCGGCTCACCGACCAGGTGTTGCGGTCCACTTCGACGATCTCGTCGGCCTTGTTACAGGCGACGAAGACCTTTCTGCCGTCGACGGACGGCTGTGCCCAGGTCGGGGAGCAGCTGTTGGGGGGCATGGCGTGCCGCCTGCCTGCTCCGTATCCGACGTCGGCAGGATCGACCGGAGGTGTGCCCGGAGGGCTTCCTGGGGCGTGCGCCGCCATGACCCCGCCATCATCCGCCGCCAGCGGGCCTTCCTTGCCCCTGGCGAGCGAGTAGCGCCGGGACACCTTGAAAGAACGGGTATCGATCTCCACCAGCTGATCGTCCATCATGCACCCGGAGTACTGAAAAACTCCGGTCGGGTCGATCCGGCTTCCGTGAGGCATCACGCAGGTGACGATCCGTGCCATCTCGGTGGCCGTCGGCGTGTAGACGACCGACATCGAGGAGGGGACCATGTCTCCGTGCAGATTGAAATTCGCGGAGAATGCGTAGAGTCCGTCGGGGGTTACGTCGATCGACGCGGGGAAATTCCCGAGCAACACGCCTGGTCCGACAAGGGTGTCGGGACCGAGCTCGTATTTCCAGTATTTGCCATCGGGCATCCCGTGGCCCGTCGTCATATGGAGATACTTTCCGTCCGCCGAGATGACCAGGCCGTGGGGCCCCTCCATCTCGGCGGCCAGCTCGCCGACGGGAATCGTTTTCTCGACCACGGTGCCGCCGGGGCCGAACCGGACCCGGTGGATCAGGTCGGCCGATTCGGCACCGACATAAACCCAGTAGTTGTTGGCGGGGCGGGATGGAGCGGTCTGCCGGGCGGACAGCGAGCCGGGAAGCACCATCGCGCCCACTAGCAGCCGGAGGATCGCGGTGCGGGACACCCTGGAGACGGCGGGCATGGGAACCTCGACTTGCGCGACCAGCAGTCCACGGGGAAGTTTGCGGAAGAGCCCCAATGCCACACCCAGACACAGGACACTCTCGGCCATGAATCTAATACGCGATGCACGTCTCGTCACTTGCAGCTCGCTTCTGACCCTCCTGGTGGGGACATCGGCGAGCGCCCAGCAGCCTCCGCAGCCGGTCGTGGCACGGCTCGTGGCCGAGCCGGCTTCGGTCACGGTTCAGGTGGGCGACTCGTTGCCCTTTCGGGTGATCGCATTTGATTCGGCGGGCCGTGTGCTCACCAATGCGACAATCCGGGTCGGCGGGCCCCGGCGGGCAGTCTTTTTCGGAGACGGCTTTGTCCGGGGCTTCCAGGCGGGGTTGTTCACCGCCGTGGCGACCTGGAGCGGTGGCCCCGCCGGAGTCCCGAATATCACACTGAACATCCCAGTCACCATCAGCTATCCGCCGCTCAACCGGATCGAGATCGTCGCCGAGCCGGGTCGGCTCTACACCGACGTGAGCCTGGCGCACGTGGCCCGGGGATTCCACGCAAACGGCAGCGAGCGGAAGGGGCTTGTGGTCACCTGGCGCAGCTCCAACCCGGCCGTCGCCACGGTCGACCGGTTCGGCAATGTGAGCGGACTCAAGCCCGGCTCGGTAACGATCACCGCGTCGCTCGAAGGCGCGCAGGCCGAACAGCGCTACGTCGTGGCCGCCAATCCAGTGACCCAGATCGAGATGGGAATCAAGGCGGAAAAGATCAAGACCGGCGACGTGGTCCATCTGGCCGCTACTGCGCGCAGGGCAAACGGCTCCGCAGTGCCGGACGCGCCGATCACCTGGAGCTTCACCTACGTCCCGGATGACTCCATCGTGGCGCCGGGTGCCTCGGGCATCGTCGACGGGAGACTCTTCGCCGCCAATCACGCCGGTCGCTACACCCTGCTTGCCCAATCGGGTTCGGCGCACGCGCGCACCATCCTCGAGGTGGCGCCCCGCGACGTGCGACGGCGGATCACGATCACCGGCCGGGGCAGCATCTCGAGCGCGAACACCTCGGACTTCTGGCCCTGGACCGGAAAAGACGGGCGCGACTATGCGTTGGTGGGCACCTGGGGCGGGGACGGGTGGGCACTTGTCTACGACATCACCGACATGGACAACCTCATCAAGACCGACTCCATCAAGGTGGACGCCCGGACGATCAACGATGTCACGGTCTCACCGGACGGCCGGTACGGAGCGCTCTCGCGCGAGGGGGCATCGAATCGAATCAACGGGGTGGTGATTCTCGACCTGGCCATTCCGGCGCATCCCAGGGTTGCCGCGACCTTCGACCAGGAACTGACCGGCGGCGTCCACAACATGTTCGCGACCAACGAGCACCTCTTCGCCGTCTCGGGCGGGGCCAAGTACGTCATCATCGACGTCAAGGACATCTACGCGCCAAAGTACGTCAGTGAATACCGTCACCCCAATGCGCGGCTTCACGACCTCTGGGTGCGCGACGGCATCGCGTACTCGGCGCAGGGCGGCGTCGGCACCGTCATCGTGGACGTGGGCAACGGGAAATACGGCGGCACGATCGAGAAGCCGAAGCTGATCAACGTCTTTCCGGTCAACAGCGGACACGAGATCTATCCCTACGTGCAGGCCTCGACGGGCAAGACCTATCTCTTCATCGGCGACGAAGAAATGAGCCGCGCGGGCCGGGTATGGGAAGGGACCAACTACCGGAGCACCCTCGGCAAGGCCGGCGGCGTGGCGCAGACCTCGGGCGGATACACCCACATCGTGGACTTTACCGATCCGATGAATCCGAGAAAGGTGGGCCGATACCAGCTGGAGGATTACGGCAGCCATGACATCATCGTGGAGGACGACGTCCTCTATCAGGCGTACTACGACGGCGGAGTCAGGCTGGTGGATGTCTCGGGAGAGCTGCTCGGCAATCTGTACGACCAGGGCCGGGAGATCGCCGTGTTCAAGCCCTACGACCCGGCGGGGCGGACCGCCAATGCGCCCTTCGTGATGAACGCGATGCCCTGGAAGGGTCGGGTCCTGTTCACCGATTTCAACAGCGGCCTCTGGGCGGCAAAGCTGGAGCCGAAGCGGACCCAGACGCCGTAGACGGAGGCAAAGAGGCAAAGAGGCAAGGAGGCTCGAGACCTACTTTGCCTCCTTGTCTCCTTGCCTCCTTGCCACCTTCTGCAGCCCCGACAGCCGGTTCAACGCCTCGAGTGGGGTCATCGCGTCGAGGTTCATGGCCTGAAGCTCCGCCAGGGCAGGATTGGGCGGCGCTTCGGCGAACAACGCCAGCTGACCGGGATCGGGGTCTCTCGCCGCGGGCCCCTCGGCGACCCGATGGTCCCCTTCGAGGGTCCTGAGGACGACGTTGGCGCGGGCGACGACTCCCCGCGGGAGTCCGGCCAGCTCGGCGACGTGAATGCCGTACGACCGGTCGGTTCCGCCCGGCTCCAGCCGGTGCAGGAAGACCACCTTCCCGCCGCTCTCCCGGACCGCGACGTTGAGATTGCGGGCGTGCTGGAGCTGTTCGGGTAGCTGCATCAGCTCGTGGTAGTGAGTCGCGAACATGGTCTTGCAGCCGACGGTATCGTGGAGAAACTCGGTCACCGCCCAGGCGATCGCGACGCCGTCGTAGGTCGAGGTGCCCCGCCCGATCTCGTCCAGCAGCACCAGCGACCGGGCGGTCGCGTTGTGCAGGATGGCGCTGGTCTCGCTCATCTCCACCATGAAGGTGGACTGGCCCCGGGCGAGGTTGTCGGAGGCCCCGACCCGGGTGAACAGCCGGTCGACCACGCCGATGCTGGCGGCGTCGCAGGGAACGAAGCTGCCCATCTGGGCCAGGATGACCGAGAGCCCGATCTGGCGGAGAATGGTGCTCTTGCCCGCCATGTTCGGCCCGGTCACCAGCTGAACCCGCGCGGCCGGATCGAAGGCCACGTCATTGGGCATGAATGATTCCCGCGGCATCATCCGCTCGATGACGGGATGGCGGGAGGCGATCAGCTCCAGCTCGAATGCGGCGGAAACAGCGGGACGAACGTAGCGGCTGGCCGACGCAACCTCGGCGAGCGTGGTCCAGACGTCGAGCCGGGCCAGGACCCGGGCGGTCTGCTGTATCCGGGCAATGGCGGCTCCCACCCCGCGGCGCAGGACGTCGAACAGCTCCGCCTCCCGCGCCGCCATCCGCTCCTCGGCGCCCAGCACTTTGGCCTCGTACTCCTTGAGCTCCGGAGTGACGTAGCGCTCCGCGGTAGCCAGGGTCTGACGCCGCTCGAAGTCGGGAGGAATCTTCGCGGTGTGGGCGTGGGTGACTTCGATGTAGTACCCGAAGACCTTGTTGTATCCGATCTTGAGCGACGGGATCCCGCTGCGCTCCCGCTCCCGCTGCTGGATGGCCGCGATGTACTGCTTGCCGCCGTCCCGCAGGGCGCGGATCTCGTCGAGCTCGGGGTCGTAGCCCGGCCGGATCACTCCGCCGTCGGCAAGCAGGGCTGGGGGACGGTCGGAAAGTCCCGCCGACAGCGCCTCGGCGAGATCGGCCAGGGAGTCGAACTCTTCATCGAGCTGGGCGAGCAGGCGCGCGGTGCCGATCAGCCCGCGGATTCCCTCACCCACTTGAGGCAGCCGGAGGAACGAGTCCCGCAAGGCGGCGAGCTCGCGGGGGGTGGCCCGGCTGGCGGCAGCGCGTCCCGCCAGCCGCTCCAGGTCGCGCACCCCGTCGAGCGCCTCCCGGACGCTGGCGCGCCGGGCCGCATCGCGCACCGCGGCCTCGACCGCGTCGAGCCGCTCGGCGATTTCCACCGGGGAGCAGAGTGGAGAGAGCAGCCAGCTCCGGAGCAGCCGCGCCCCCATCGGCGTCAGGGTCCGGTCCAGCACCTCGAGCACCGTCACGCCCTTGGTTCCGGGCCGAAGCGGCTCGGTCAGCTCGAGATTCCTTCGGGTCATCTCGTCGATCCAGAGAAACCGGTCGGACCGCCGGATCGAAGGACGAGCGAGATGGGGCAGCCCGCCCGGCTGGAGATCGCCGAGGTAGCGCAGCAGCGCCCCCGCCGCGCCGACGGCGGCGCCGTCTCCGGCGCCCACACCCAGACCGTCCAGCGTGGTGAGCTGGAAGCGCCGGGCCAACTCCTCGCGAGCCAGCTCCGGATCGAACTCCCAGCGCTCCCGCGCGGTCCGCATTGGCGCGCTCTCCAGCGCCAACTCATCATCGGCCGGCAGGACCAGCTCCGCCGGGCGCAATCGTCCGATCGCCTCTTCCAGCCCTCCCGCGGGAACCGACTCGAGAACGAATTCTCCTGTGGTCAGGTCAATGGCGGCGAGACCGGAGGGAAGTACGGTTTCCAGCCGTCCAGCCGTCGAGCCGTCCAGCCGTCCAGTATTTACTGCCACGATCCAGTTGTTCCGTCCTCCGGCAACCCAGCCTTCCTCGAACTGCGCGCCCGGGGTCACCGTCTCCACCACTTCGCGGCGGACCAGCCCCTTGGCCTTCCGGGGGTCTTCTACCTGCTCGCAGATGGCGACCCGGTGGCCGTGGCTCACCAGCTGCTTCAGGTACTCGGCCGCGGCTTTCACCGGCACTCCGGCGAGCGGGACCCCGTCTCCCCGGGACGTGAGGGTGATGCTCAGCACCCGGGACGCCAGCTCGGCGTCGTCGAAGAACATCTCGTAGAAATCGCCCATCCGGAAAAACAGAATCGCATCGCGATGACGCGACTTGATCTCGCGGTACTGGACCAGCAAGGGGGTGTTTTCGGAGAGCGTGACGCTCACGGGACCCGAACCACGAAGGGACGGGCCCCGATCCGGATCCGGATCTCGCTGGCGGCCGCGTCGGCGTCGGCCTTGGTGCGGAAGGCGCCGACCCGGACCTTGAGCAGCCCGGATTCGCGCACCACGATGGCGGTGTACCCGGCCTGCTTGATCCGGTCGATCTCGGTATTCGCCGCCGCCTGGGTCCGCACCGCGGAAACCTGGACGAAATATCCGGAACGCGCCGCCCGGGTCGGGGTGCGGCCGGGGGGCTCCTCCACCGGGCGCTCGGGAGGCGCCGCTCGCGCGCTCTCCGACGCCATCGAGGCGAGCCCCTGGCAGCGCTGCTTCTGGAACTCGAGCTGATTGCGCAGCTCGACGTCGCTGCCGACGGCGAGAAGCCCGGCATCGGCCATCCGGCAGGCGGTGGCCGCGTCGCGCCGATCCCCGGCGGCGCGGGCTCCCCAGAACGCCGCAACCCCCGCGACCGGGGTCGCGGGGTAGTCCCGCAGCAGGATCTCGATCTGGCGCACCGTCGCCTCGGTGTTCCCGACCGCATAGTCGAGCTGGGCGAGCTGCAGCAGCGCGTCGTCGGCCCAGTCCGACTGGGCGTAGTCCACCACGACCCGGCGGAGATGAAGCCGCCGGTCCGCCTCGGTGGCCGCGAGAAACCCCATGGTATAGAGGGCTTCCGCATAGAGTGAATCAGCGGGCTGGAGCGACCCCAGGATCCGGCCAACCACCGCGCGGGCCGAGTCGGAGAGCCCGTCCTGGGCCAGCCGTACCGCGGCGGCGAGGCGGGGATCTGACTGGGCGGCTAGACGGCTGGACGGCTGGACGGCTGGCAGGAGCAAGAAGAGCGACGCAACGACGCAACGACGCAACGACGCAAAGTGAGCGGCCTTGCCTCCTTGCGTCTTTGCGTCTTTGCGTCTTTGCGTCCCTTTCATGCTGCCTCACGATCCCGGTGGGCGAGCTGCATCACCAGATCGATGAGAACCGCCCGCTCGTCGGCCAGCGTAGTGTCCTTGAGACGGAAGTCGGCCCGGCGCGCCGCCAGGATGGCGGCGTTGACGCGAGGCATCGGCCAGGCGTCGGCCACATTGCTCCAGCGCGCCGCCATCGCCTTGTAATCAAGCTTGGGGGGCCGGGCCCGGAGGACGGCGGAAAAAACCGCGCTCTCGAGGCTCCTGCCGCGAAGTCCCTTGTCGTAGTGGGCCCGGGCGATCCCGAGTCCGATGAGCTGGGTGCCGAGCAGCATCAGGAGCCCCACTCCGGAGACGCCGGTCTGGTCGAGCAGGTGTCCCAGCATGGCTGACGCGGGTCCGGGCCGGTCTTCGACCACGGCCAGAACCCAGTCGGCGGTGGTTTCTCCGTGCCGGATACCGAGCAGGGCGGTGATCTGATCCACGGTGACGGGCACGTCTCCGCCGAGACCGGCGAGCTTGTCGAGCTCACTCCGGGCGGCGCCCAGATCGCCGTCGACCGCATTGATGAGATGCCGGGCCGCTTCGGGCTCGAACTGGATGCCGCGGTCCTGGGCCCGTGCGATGACCCACTTTTCCCCGAGCTTCGGAGAATACCGCCCCACCTCCACCGCGCAGGCCAGCCTTGCCAGGTCGGCGTCGGCCTCGTTGCGGTCATCCTCCCGCCGAGGCGCTCCCTGCACCAGGATGAGGACCGTTTCGGGGGCGGGACGCTCGAGATAACGCAGGACCGCGGCCTTGGCCCGGGCCTTCTTGTTCCAGGCCTCCACGTCGCGGATCACGACCAGCCGGCGGTCGGCCATCATCGGCAGGGTGGTGCAGAGCGCCTCGACCGCATCGGGGTCGAGCTGAGCCGCGCTGCGTACGTCGTGGTTGAATTCGCGGAGTCCCGGATCCACTACCCGGTCGAGCACCGCCCGCACCGCCTCGTCCTTGAGCACATCCTCCTCACCGTACAGGTAGGTCGCGGCGGGGATGTCGCCCGCTTTGATCTGTTTGGAGAAGGAGTCGAAGGAGAGTGACGGCATGTATCAAAGGTACTAGGGAGCTAGGGAGCTAGGGAGCTAGGGTGAAAGCCGTTCCCTAGCTCCCCAGCTCCCTAACTCCTAGCCCCTGACAAAACAGTTCACATACATCAACGCACAGAGGCTCTTCCCATCCCGGATCTTGCCGCTCCGGATCATTTTCCCGACCTGGCTCCAGCGTTTTTCATGAACGGTGATGAATTCGTCGGGCTCGCGGGCCAGGGCGACCGGAAGCAGGCCCCGGGCGAGGTAGAGGTGGATGCGCTCGTCGGTGAAGCCGGGCGTGGTGAAGATGGTGGCCAGCCGCACCAGCTCCTTCGCCTCCATGCCCGCTTCCTCGGCCAGCTCCCGCCGAGCGCAGGCCAGGGGTGCTTCGCCCGGGGACAAGGTGCCCGCCGGGATCTCCCAGAGGGCGCCGTCGGCGGCGTGACGATACTGGTGAATGAGCAGCACCCGCGGGTCGGGACTCTCCGGGTCGTCGAGAAACGGAACCACCGCCGAAGCCCCCGGGTGGCGGATCATCTCCAGGACCCCGGTGGATCCGTCGGGAAACTGCACCGTGTCGAGATCAACCTGGACGACCCGGCCGTGGTAGCGCCGTTCCGATTCGAGAAGCGCCATGCTCAGGGTTTCCTGACTTCGATGGGCCCGAGCCCCAGGTGCTCGATCCCGGGGCGGATCTTCTGCACATCCCCGACGACCACGATCGTCAGGGAGTCGGGATGGACGTACTGCCGGGCGACCCGCCGCACGTCCTCCGCCGTCACCGCCATGATACGTCGCACGTAGTCATCGAACCAGGTGAAGGGCAGCCCGAAGGTGAGCAGGGTACCCACCTGTCCGGCGACCTGGCCGGTGGTCTCGAACGATCCGGGAACCCGGAGCGCCAGGTACTGCTTGGTGCGCTCCAGCTCCACCGGATCCACCGCCGAATCTCGAATCCGGCGCAGCTCCTTCAGGAACTCCACCAGCGAGCTGTCGGTGACGTCGGTCCGCACGTCCGCCAGGGCGGTAAAGGGTCCCGGAAGCGGCTGGAAATCGAAGGAGGACCGGGCGCCGTAGGTATAGCCTTTGGTCTCGCGGAGGTTGGAATTGAGCCGGGAGGAAAACGACCCACCCAGCAGTGTATTCATGACTTGCACGGCGTAGTAGTCAACACTACTTCTCTGAACGCCACGATGTCCCATCCGGACCACCGACTGCGCGGCCGCCGGTTTGTCCACCAGGAAGATGGTTGTAGGACGGCTGGACGGCTGGACGGCTGGTGAACTGCCGTTTGCAGCTACTGATCCGGAAACAGGCCAGGCTCCGAAGCGGCGGCCGATCTCTTCTCGCGCTTCCGGGAGGGTGATGTCGCCGGTAACCACCACGGTGGCGCGGTCGGGTCGAAACGAGCGTTGGTAGAAGCGTCTGACCGTGCTGGAGTCCAGCGCCGCGGTGGAAGCGGAATCACCGCCCAGGGGCCGGTGATAGGGATGATTCGCCGGGAAAACGAGCGCGCTGTAGTGCAGGCCGGCCACTGCGCCGGGATTGTCCCGCTGCTGCACCAGATTGGCCAGCCGGAGGTCCCGCTGCCGCTTGACTTCGGCCGCAGTGAACGCCGGCCGCAGCGCGACATCGGCCATGAGATCGAGGGCGGGGCCCATGGAGCGCTTGGGAACCCGGAGGGCGACATTGATTCCGTTCCAGTCGGCGCCTGCAAAAAGCGTCGCACCCAGGTAGGCGACATCCTCCGCGATCGTATTGGCGTCCCGGGAGCCGGCGCCCTTGTCGAGCATGCCGGCGGTAAAGGTGGCCAGTCCGGCAAGCGGCCCATCGTCGCGCCCTCCCCCGGCTACGCTCAGCACCACTTGCACCAGGGGTACCTCGTGCATCGGCACCACCACCAGGCGGAGGCCGTTGGAGAGCCGGGCTTCCTGCACCGCCGGCATCTTGAGTCCCGGCGGCGGCGCCAGCGTCGGCGGGGTGGTGACCTGGGCGAGCAGTACCATCGCGCGCGCGATCACGGCGTCACCCTCCCCCGCACGGCCAGCTCGGGCTTCCCCAACGGCACCACACTCAGGACGGCCTTCGGCGCGAGCAGGTAGCTCCGGACCACCCGTCGAATATCATCGGCCGTCACCGCCCGGTAGCGATCGAGATCGGCCTGAAACCCGTCGGGATTGCCGGATTGGTAGTAGTACGAGTTTATCTGGTTGGCCTTGCGGTTGGTGCTCTCCAGCAAGCTCAGGAACTGGGCTTCGGTGGTGTTTTTGGCCTGATCCAGCTCGCGCGCGCTGGGGCCTTCCTCGGCCAGTCGCGCCAGCTCGGCGTCGATTACCCGCTGCAGCTCGGGAAGAGCGTGCCCCGGCCGCGCGGTCGCGGTCACGCTGAAGTCGCTGGCCAGCCGCTTGCTCGCCTGGAACGCGTCGGTGTCGGTGGCGATCTGGAGCTCGTACACCAGCTTCCGGGTGAGGCGGCTGGTCCGGGCACCGGTCAGGATATAGGCAACCAGGTCGAGGGCGGCGTCGTCGGCGGTCCCCAGCTTCGGGGTGTGCCAGCTGTAATGCAGGCGGGGAACCTGGACCCGGTCTTCCGCGACGTGCACGGTGTCGCGGGCAAGGGTGACCGGCTGCACCGCCGGCCGGGTGATGGCGGGACCCCGGGGAATGTCGGCGAAATACTTCCAGACCAGCGCCTTGACCTCGGCGGCCTTCACGTCACCGGCCACCACGATTACTGCGTTGTTGGGCGCGTAGTACTTCCGGAAAAAATTCTTCACGTCCTCGAGCGAGGCGGCCGACAGGTCCTTCATCGAGCCGATCACCGTCCAGCTGTACGGGTGCCCCGGCGGATAGAGCATCCCGGGCAGAATGTCTTCCACCAGTCCGTAGGGCTGATTCTCAACACCCTGCCGCCGCTCGTTCTTTACCACGTCGCGCTGGAGGTCCACCTTGGCGGAGTCCATGGTGGGCAGCAGCCACCCCATCCGGTCGGCGTCGAGCCAGAGCATGAGCGGGAGCGCGGAGACCGGACCCTGCTCGTAGTAATTGGTCCGGTCGTTGTTGGTGGAGCCGTTGTTGCTGGCACCCGCGGCCTCGAGCAGGCGATCGAACTGGGGATAGGGCGCGTGCTGGGAGCCCATGAACATGAGGTGCTCGAAGAGGTGGGCGAACCCGGTGCGGCCCGGCTCCTCGTCCGCCGAGCCGACGTGAAACCAGGTGTAGGCGGTGACCACGGGGACCGAATGGTCCTCGTGCACGATGAGGGTGAGCCCGTTGGGCAGGGTGTCGATGGTGTAGGGCACCCGGATCGGGGCCGGGGACTGGGCCGGGAGCGGGGCGACGGCCGCGAGCGAGAGGGCGAGTGTGACCCGGAATGGCTTCATGTCAGTACAGGGAAAAAGAGAGAATCCCCGCCTCAATGAACGACGGGCTCGGGGTCGGGAGACGACGATCCCAGGAGGTTTCGGAGCGCGATGGCGGGGAGCTTGAGTGCCTCCACGGCGAGATAGCCGGCTTCGGTCCGGCTGCCGGCCATGATCGGACTGGTCCGGGTGGGCGAGACGAAGGCCCGGAGGTCGGCGTGCCGGGCCTCGAGGCGGAGCCGCGCCATATGGAACGGATCGCTGACCAGGAGAACCCGGGCCGCCTCCCGCTCCCGCATCCATTCCGCCACCGAGCGCATGGATTCCTCGGTGGTTCTCCCATCCGGTCGCACGATGATGGCCGAATCGGGAATCTGGGTACGGAGGTACTTGTGCCCCACCGTTGCTTCGCTCATCCGGTCTCCGGTGCCGATGCCCCCGGTGACCACCACCAGGGGGGCGAGTCCTTCGCGGTACAGCGCGAGCGCGTGATCGAGCCGGGCCTTGAGCACCGGCGACGGGCGCCCGTTGTACTGGGCCGCGCCCAGCACCACGATCGCGTCGGCCGCCTGGCGCTGGTCCTGGCGGCTCACCCAGTAGACCCAGCCGAACAACCCGGCGTAGACCAGGGCCGCGAGCCCGACGAGGCGGCCCCCCCACCGCAGCGCGCGTATCACAGCTCGAACGACTCGCCCATCTGGGGAATCGTGACCTGGCCTACCCCCTCCTCGCGGAGCAGCTCGGCCATCGCGGTGGCCGGCCCGGTTTCGCCGTGGACCACGAACCCGCGCCGCACCGGGCCGCCGAGATGCTTGACCCAGGCCCGAAGCTCGGCCCGGCCGGCGTGGGCGGAGAGCCCATCTATCGACTGCACCTCCGCCCGTGCCTCATACGTCTCGCCGTAGATCCGGACCTGCCGGGCGCCGTCCTGAATCCTCCGGCCCAGGGTGCCTTCCGCCTGAAAGCCGACGAACAGGACGCAGTTCTTCGGATCTCCGATGTGATTCCTGAGGTGATGGAGAATCCGTCCTCCTTCGCACATTCCCGACGCCGCAACGATGACCGCCGGACCATTCAACGTATTCAGGCGCTTCGAGTCCTCGGCCTTCTTGACGTACTGCAGCATCGGGAAATCGAAGACCTTGTCGGAATTCGCCAGCATCTGTTCCCGGCGGTCGAAGACCTCGGGATGCATCCGATACACCGTAGTCGCATCCACCGCGAGGGGGCTGTCCACGTAGATCCGGACGTCGGGGATGCGCCCTGCCTTCCGGAGCTGGTGCAGCGAATAGACGATCTCCTGAACCCGGCCCAGCGCAAAGGCCGGAATGAGGACCTTCCCGCCCCGGGCCGAGGTATGGCGGATGATCTCGCCAAGCCGGTCCTCGGCTCCCGCGACCGGCTCGTGGTCCTTGTCTCCGTACGTGGATTCGATGATCAGGGTGTCGATCGGTCCGGTGGGGGGATCGGGGTCGCGAATAATGGGGAGACCATACCGGCCGATGTCCCCGGAGAAGACGATCCGGGTGTTCCCGCCTTCAGTCAGCCGGAGATCCACGGTGGCGCTGCCGAGAATGTGGCCCGCTTCGGTGTACTCGAATGCCAGATTCTTGCGCAGATAGTGAATCCGCCGGTACGGAATCCCGGTGATCAAGTCCTGGACGGCGATGGCGTCGGCCAGGTTGTAGAGCGGCTGGCTTTCCGGGCTGCTCTTGCCGCGGCGGGCCAGGAACTCGGCGTCGCTTTCCTGGATGTGGGCGGCGTCCGGCAGCATAACGGCGCAGAGGTCGCGGGTCGCCGGAGTGGCGAAGATGGGACCGTGGAACCCGTGCCGCACCAGCAGGGGAAGCCGGCCGATGTGATCGATATGGGCGTGGCTGACGACGATGGCGTCGATCCGCCGGGGATCGAAGGGCAGGTTGCGGTTGAGCGCGGCGGCCTCGGCGCGATGCCCCTGGAACAGTCCCGCATCCAGGAGAATCCGGGCTCCGGCGGCTTCCAGCAAGTGCATCGATCCAGTGACCTGCCCCGCGGCGCCCCAAAATGTCAGCTTCGCTGCCATGCCGGATACTCCTTGCTGGTGAGCAGTGAGCGGTGAGCAGTGAGCGGGAAAGGCTGGTCCCGCTCACCGCTTACCGCTCACCGAGTTCCAAAGATCCTGTCTCCCGCATCCCCGAGCCCGGGGAGGATGTAACCCACCGAGTTGAGCTCGCGATCGAGCGCCGCCGCGAAGACCGGAACGGTGGGGTGGGCGGTCAGCATGGCCTGGACACCCTCCGGAGCGGCGACCAGGCACAGAAACCGGATCCTCGCGGCGCCGGACTCCCGAAGCCTGCTGACCGCGGCCACGGCCGAGCCCCCGGTGGCCAGCATCGGGTCGAGCACAAAGAAGTCGCGGTCGGTCTCGGCGGCCGGCACCTTGAAGTAGTAGCTCACCGGCAGCAGGGTCTCATGGTCGCGGAACAAGCCCACGTGGCCAACCCGGGCCGAAGGGATCAGCTGGGTGATCCCCTCGACCATGCCCAATCCGGCCCGGAGGATCGGAACCAGGGTGAGCTTCTTGCCCGACACCTTCCGGGCCGAGGTGCGCTCCAAAGGGGTCTCGATCTCCACCTTCTCGGTTGCCAGGTTCCGGGTGACCTCGTAGGTCATGAGC
>Ga0209818_1000128_pt1 | contig 17704 bp, 14 predicted proteins | sample NCAS200_FD_187517 | JGI IMG/M metagenome (GOLD analysis project Ga0209818, IMG submission 187517) | Agricultural soil microbial communities from Utah to study Nitrogen management - NC AS200 (SPAdes) (version 2) | ecosystem: Environmental > Terrestrial > Soil > Agricultural land | place: USA... | reverse complement strand
CGTTTCGTGGGGAAGCGGCGTTCGAAACGTGGATGCACAGGATCGCGGTGAACCTGGTACTGGGTGCTGAACGGTCTGACCGCCGCCGTCGCGCACGCGTGGTGTCGTCGGAGGACGAGCCTGACAATGAACGTGTGGCCGCGTTCGCAAGCCCGGCACCGGATGTGGAGACGCGCGTAGACCTCGAGCGCGCCATTGCGGCATTGCCTCCGCGCGCTCGTCAGGTGTTCGTGCTTCACGACGTGGAAGGGTACAAGCACGACGAGATTGCCGACCGGCTGGATCTGCAGTCGAGTTCCGTCCGCGCCCAGCTGCACCGGGCGCGCAAGCTCATCATGGGGATGTTGAATCGATGACGACACACCTGACCTGGGAAACGCTCAACGATCTGGTCGACGACGTCCTGTCGCCGGCCGCGAAGGCCGCGGCGGAAACGCACGCTCGCGACTGTGCGTCCTGCGCGACGTCGCTGGCCGAGCTCCGGGCGACCGTGGCCGTGACGCACGACCTCCCGGAGAGCGTGACGCCGCCCGAGGACCTCTGGCACGACGTGCGGGCGACGATCGAGGCCGGCAAGGTTGCGCATCTCCCGTTAGGCAGTGTGCCGGCACACGCGCGTGGCTTCTGGGTGACGCCGGGGCGGCTGGCGGCGGCCGCGGTGATGCTGGTCGCGGTCACCGCGTCGTTGACGGGGATCGTGATGACGTCGCAGCCCGCGACGCAGACCATCGCACAGGCGCCGCTCGCCGTCTCCGTGTCGTGGCAGGCATCGGAGCGGGTCTTCCAGGCGAATGTGCTGGCGTTGCGCGAGCAACTCGAAGCGTTGCACGACCACCTTGCACCGGAAACGCTGGTCAAGGTCGAGCGCGCCCTGGCTACCATTGACCTGGCGATCGCCGAGGGACGCGAGGCCCTGTTGCGCGACCCGGCGAATGCAGCATTGTCCGAGTTGGTAGCATCGAACTACCGACAGAAAATCGAACTCCTGCGTCGCGTGACGCAGCTTGCTTCTTCCTGATGCGATCTTCTCTTCTTCGAATTGCCTTCCTGGCCGGCGTAGCGGTTCTCACCGCGACGCAGGCTGGCGCCCAGCAGAAAGTCGATGTGCGGCGCGCGGTTACGCGCGACGTGTACGTGCGCTTGAACGGAGCCTTTTCTTCATTGAAGGTGACCGGGTGGCAGAAAGACTCACTCGTCATGACTGGTGTGTTGCCACGCGAGTCGCGTTTCGAACCGGCGATGGGCGCAGGTCCGGGACCGGTTCCGGGCCTCAAGTTCTACATCGAAGGCGCTGCAAATACACCGGTATCCGGTTCGCTCGAGCTATTCGTGCCGGTCGGCGCGACGGTCTGGGCAAAGTCGGGCAGCGCGACGATCGACGTCACCGGTATTACCGGTGGCCTGGACCTGAACATTGTCGGCGGTTCGATCTCGGTCGCGGGCAATCCACGTGAGCTCAACATCGAGTCCATGGACGGGACAGTAACCGTGAATGGCGCGCCGACATGGATGCGCGCGAAGACCGCCACCGGCGACGTGACGATTCGAGGTTCGTGCACGGACCTCGGCATTACGACCGTCAGTGGCACGATTACCATCCGCGACGGTTCGTTCGAACGGTCTCGCGTGGAATCGGTGACGGGGAACGTCACCTTCGATGCGGGCGTCACACGGGCGGGCACGTTGCTGATCGACACCCACGCCGGCACCATCGATCTCCAGATCGGCAAGGCATCGCTCGACATCGATGCCACGACGATCACCGGCAGTATCACCAACAGCGTTACGACGCGCCGTCCAACGCCTGGACGGGATGGCCGAGGGGAAGAGCTGGCCCTCAGCCTTGGCACCGGCGAGGCCCGCGCGACGCTGCGTTCCTTCAAGGGGAACATCCGGCTCATACGTTAGGCTGTGCGCACCGCGGCGTGGCTGCGTATTGCCCCGCTGCGTGCTGAGTGCGAGAGCAGAAACCTTCAACCTGAGATTCTCATGACTCGACTACTCGTTGGGGCGCTGGCGGCCGCCCTGAATATCCCGATCGCCGCTTCGACTCCGGGTCCTACGGCCTCCGTGGTGGGGCCACCCTGGATCAGCATCCAATACCCGGTGAACCCGTACGACGCGGCAACGCGTGACGCCTTCCTCGTGGTGCACGCGTTCCATCATGGGTCGCCGATGGCGTTCCCGGTTAGCGGTACGGCCGAAGGCCTCGTCAACGGTCAGCGCCGCACCGTCAACCTGGAGTTCCAGAAGGCAACACGGACCGGTGAATTTGTCCTTCGCAAACAATGGCCGAGCGAGGGGACATGGACACTGGTCATCGGAGTGATGCAGGGACCCGAGGACCGGGTCACGGCGCTGGTTGATCTTTCCAGTGATGGTCAGGTTGCTCGTGTCACCGTACCGACACGCCAGGAGCGGGGGTGGGTTGTGCCGGCAAAGGTTGCGATGTCGGACGTGGAGGCGGGATTACGGGCGCGGGCCAAATAGCTAAACGCTGCGTACTGATTGCTGATTGCTACTGCAAATACTGCGTGCTGGGGCTGGAAAGCAGGCGGACGCAGCTCCAGCCCAAGCACGCTGCATGAGCAGCAGCAATCAGCAATCAGCACGCAGCGGCAATTACTCTCCGAGCTCTTCCCACAAGTACGCCGCGGTCAGCATGCCCTTTTCGAAGTTTTCGACCGCCATCCACTCGTCAGGCGCGTGGGCATTTTCACCGGGCAAACCGAACCCCATGAGCAGAACCGGTGCGTCGAGGATGCGCTGGAAGTCGCCGACCACGGGAATCGAGCCGCCTTCCCCGGTCAACACCGGTTCCGTGCCGTAGGCACGCTTCAGGGCTCGGCGCCCGGCCTCGAACAGCGGACCCTCCAGGGTCGCTTTCCACGGCATCCCGCTGTGCAGCGCCGTGATCGTGACCTTCACTTCCGGCGGCGCCACGCGGCGCACGTGATCGATGACGAGCTTCGCGATCTCGTCAGGCGTCTGGTCGGGAACGAGGCGGCAGCTGATCTTGGCCATGGCCTTCGACGGTAACACCGTCTTCGCGCCCTCTCCCGTGTATCCACTCAGCAGCCCATTGACCTCGAGCGTGGGCCGGGTCCAGATACGCTCCAGCGTGGAATAGCCGTCTTCGCCGCCTAACGCCGGTGCGCCGGTTTCCGTCCGGAACGTTTCTTCGCGAAACGGCAGTCCGCGGATCCGGGCCCGGATGTCATCATCCCACTCGACGACCTTTTCGTAGAACCCCTTTACGGTGACGCGAAGGGCGTCGTCATGGAAGCTGGCGAGGATGTGCGCCAGCGCGGTGGCCGGATTCACCACGGCACCGCCATAACTCCCCGAATGCAGGTCCGACGTCGGGCCCTCGATGTCGATCTGCAGGTACGACATCCCCCGCAGCGAGAAGAGGATCGAAGGCAGCCCCGGTGCGAACATCGCCGAGTCGGAGATGATCACGCCATCGCAACGCAACCGTTCGGCATTCTTCTCGATGAACTCCGGCAGGTTCGCGCTCCCGACCTCTTCTTCACCTTCGGCGAGCAGGATCACGTTGACGGGAAGCTTGCCGTTCGTCGCCAGGTGAGCCTGCAAGGCTTTCACATGCAGGTACAATTGTCCCTTGTCGTCCACCGAACCGCGCGCGTAAATGCGGCCGTCGCGCACGGTCGGCTCGAACGGCGGCGACGACCACAGGTCGAGCGGCTCCACCGGCTGTACGTCGTAGTGCCCATACACGAGGTAGGTGGGCGCCGATTCTCCGGCACCGCGCCATTCGCCGAGAACTATCGGATGGCCTTTGGTCGGGAAAATCCCGGTTTGCAGTCCGGCCACGCGGAGTTGCTGCGCCAGCCAGTCGGCGGCTCGTGCGACATCCTTCTTGTGCTCAGAGCGTGCACTGATGCTCTCGATTCGAAGAAAATCAAAAAGCTCGTCCGTGGCTGCTGCGGTGTTTGCGGAAAGCCAGTCTGAAGGATTCACGAGAGGATGGGAGATGGCAGATGGGGGATGGGCGATAAAACCTACTTCGCCAGTCTGCCCTCCGCCTTCCGCCATCCCCGTAAGTTCCATTCATGCCGAATCGCTTAGGCAAAGCCACCAGCCCCTACCTTCGACAGCACGCGGACAACCCGGTCGAGTGGTACGAATGGGGACCCGAGGCGCTCGAGGTGGCGAAGTCCACGGGCAAGCCGATCCTGCTGAGCATCGGCTACGCCGCCTGCCATTGGTGTCACGTCATGGCGCACGAGTCGTTCGAGGACGAAGCCACCGCCGCGCTGATGAACGAGCTGTTCGTCAACATCAAGGTGGACCGCGAGGAACGGCCCGACCTCGATGCCATTCACATGCAGGCGGTGCAGGCACTCACCGGGCACGGCGGCTGGCCGATGACCGTTTTCCTGACGCCGGACGCGGTTCCCTTCCACGCCGGCACGTACTTCCCGCCTAACGATCGCCAGGGCCTTCCTTCGTTCCAGCGGGTCCTGCGGGCGGTCTCCAGCGCCTGGACCGAGAAGCCGGAGAGCGTCGTGGCGGCCGGACAGTCCCTCACCGAACACCTCAGGCGTGCGGCGAGCCCGTCCACCGCGAGCCATGTCGTCGACCAGCGCACGATGGAGCTCGCATGCCGCGCGCTCTCGCGCTCCTTCGACGTCCGTAAGGGAGGATTCGGAGGTGCACCGAAATTTCCTCCGAGCATGGCGCTCGACTTCCTGCTGCGACACGCCGTCCGCACGGGCAACGCGGACGCGCTGGGCATGGTCGTGAAGACGTGGGAGGAAATGCGCCGGGGTGGGCTGTACGACCAGGTCGGAGGCGGAATCCACCGGTACAGTGTGGACGCGGAGTGGCTGGTGCCGCACTTCGAGAAGATGCTGTACGACAACGCGCTGTTTGCACGCATCGGCGTCAGGCTCTGGCAGGTGACGCGCGACGAGGACGTAAAGGTCGCCACCGGACAGACGCTCGACTGGGTAATCCGCGAAATGCGGGATCCGGACGGCGGATTCCAGTCCTCGCTCGATGCCGACAGTGACGGCCATGAAGGACGCTTCTACGTGTGGTCACGAGACGAGCTCCAGAAAGTGGCCGGATCTGACGCTCGCGTCGCCGAGGCCCACTGGGGCGTGACGGCCGAAGGGAATTTCGAGGGCCAGAACATCCTGTTCGTGCCTAACGGCCCCGCCGCCACGGCGGCCCGCACCGGGCTCCAGCGGGAGGAGGTGCTGGCCGCGCTCGAACGGGCACGCCAGCGGTTGTACGAGCACCGTTCCCGGCGAACCTGGCCGGGAAAAGACGGCAAGGTGATCGCGTCATGGAACGGCTTGATGATCCGCGCATTCGTCGAGGGCGCCCGTGCCTTTGGTCGCGCTGAGTATCGGGATGCGGCGGAATCGGCGGGCCGCTTCGTCGCGGCCAGGCTCGTTAGGGAAGGCCGGGTGTTCCGGTCGACCCTCGACGGGCGCATCTCGGGTCCCGGCCTTCTCGAGGACCACGCCGCCGTGGCATTGGCCTTCCTCGACCTCTACTCGCTCACGTTCGACACCGCATGGCTGCGGCAGTCGCGCGAAATTGCGGAACGGACCGTTGAACACTTTTTCGATCGCGACAGCGACACGTGGTACGACACCGCCAGCGATCACGAATGGCTGCTCGTCAGGCCACGTGAGGTCACGGATAACGCGACTCCGTCCGGGACATCACTGGTCGCCGAGCTGCTGTTGCTCTGGTCGGAACTCGATGAGAAACCGGAATGGCGCGCGATGGCAGAAACGATCGTGTCGCGCGTCGGCGATGCGATTGCGCAATATCCGCAGGCGCTGGGGCATGTGGCTGGCGTCGCCGAGTCGATTGTGCACGGCGGAGTGCAGGTGGCGATCGCCGGCGACCCAACCGATGGCGGTTTTGGCGCGCTCGCAGCGCGGCTCGGACACGTCTTTGTCCCCGGGTTGGTGATTGCTGGAGGCGAGCCAGCGGCTCCTGACCAACCCGCGCTGATGCGAGACCGGACCGCGATAGACGGTCGGGCAACGGCTTACGTGTGCCGCGGCTTTACCTGCGACCTCCCAACCGCTGATCCGTCGACGCTGGAGCGACAGGTTCTGCAATTGATGGGCGAAGGCACACGCAGCGCAGCACCGCGCCACAATTGATTTTTGTGGGCTAGCTTCCTCACGGGCGCAACGCGTTATACGATAGGGCTTTCGGTCGTCCAATAGTCGCAACAGCCGCGCCCGGTAAGGTCTGGTCCGGGTTCTGCAGCTTTCGGTGTGTTCAACCGCTAGCGTGTCGAGGGTGTGGGCGCTGCGGGCTCCACATATTACCGTCCCTTGCGAACTTCTCGGGAACGCCAGGATACGATGCGCCAGATCCGATCTTTCCTTTCCAACGCCGCCTGCCTGACGATTGGTCTTGTCGCCGCCGTTTCATGCACGACGGCCGTCGACCCCACGCCGATCGGTTCCATATCGGTGTTCCCACCGCTGGACTCCATCGAGATCGGCGGGACCTACGGCTCCTGGACAGTAATCGTCAAGGACGCCCAGGGTCGCACCCTTACAGGCCGTGCGCTTACCTGGGAATCGGCGAATCCTGAAGTCGCCACAGTCGATCCTAGCACCGGCGTTGTGACCGGCGTGGGGACCGGCGAAACACCAATTTTTGTGCGCGGCGGCGGTCAGGAGACTTTTGTTGCAATTCGAGTCCTGGTACCGGTGGCCGGCATTGTTGCCACACCCGATAGTTTCGACCTTCCGCTGACCACCAATCGCACGATCGGGCTCCAGATCTTCGGAGCTGACGGTCTCGCGATGACGAATCGCGCAGTCGTCTGGTCGACCGGCAATCCCAGCGTCGCTGTCGTCAGCGCGACCGGAGTGGTGACTCCCATCGGCATTGGAATCACGACAGTCACCGCCCATGTTCAAAATCTTCCCACCAAACGGGACAGCGTACGCGTGCGCGTAATCGGTGAACCGGTGACCAGCGTTCGCATTCAGCCTCAGCAGCCACTTCATATCCTGCGTCTCAGCCAATCGAAACAGCTAACCGCCGAGTGTCTCAGCGCGTTAGGGCAAGTGTTGACCGGACGACCAGTGACCTGGGTCTCCACAAATCCACTGGTCGCGACGGTAACTAACAACGGGCTTGTTGCAGGAATTGGCGTCGGAAGCGCAAACATCGGCGCCACCTGTGACAACGCGGCCAGCTCGGCAGCCTCGTTCACGGTGACGTTAGTCCCCGTTGCGTCGGTGAGCGTTACACCGTCCGAGGTTACCATGATCACCCAGCGATCGCAGCAGTTAACGGCGATCCCGCGCGACAGCGCCGGCGGTGCCCTTCCTCTCGTGGGCCGCTCGGTGGTCTGGAGCTCCAGCAACACTGCGATCATGTCGCTGACGCAGCAGGGAGTCATCTTCAGCGAAAGCCCCGGCGTTTCGCACGTCACGGTTACCGTCGATGGTGTCACGAGTCCGATTGTGGTCGTGACGATCAATGCGCCCTTCGCAATGAGTTCCACGCCACCGTGGATGTCGACTGCCAGGCGGTCTGTCCTAACGGTTGATCGTTAGGTCAGAGGTCAGCGCAGCTCTGCAGGATGGTTCGGCAATTCCTGCAGATGACCTTGCACTTGATCTCGGCGAGGTCGGCTGAGCCGCAGATGTCGCACTCTTTCAGTAACGCGGTCTGAAACGCAGGGGCTGCGGTGCTGTTGTTGCCGGAAGGCTCGGTGACGCGGACCGGTCGCGCCCAACAGGGTGTCACTCGAAGTCGAGCGCCAGGTTCAATGCGGCCGCCGAGTGCGTCAACGCGCCGACTGAAATCATGTCGACGCCCGTTCCCGCGATGTCGCGCACATTGTCGAGCGTCACGCCGCCCGACGCTTCGAGCTCGGCGCGTTTCGCGGTGACCCTGACGCATTCGCGCATGAGGTCAATCGGCATGTTGTCGAGCAGGATGATATCGGCGCCGGCTGCGGCCGCCGCCGCAACCTGGTCGACCGTTATGCACTCGATCTCGACTCTCGCGGTTGGTGGAGCGAGATCCCGTGCCCTGCGAATGGCGATTTCGACCTGGCCGTCTACCGCCGCCAGGTGGTTGTCCTTGATGAGGACCGAGCTCGCCAGGTCCATGCGGTGGTTCGTGCCACCGCCGGCGCGCACCGCGTATTTCTCGAGGCTCCGCCAGCCCGGTGTGGTCTTGCGGGTGTCGAGGATCTTCACGCCCGTCCCCCGCACCGCGTCCACATAACGAGAGGTCAGCGTGGCGATCCCGGAAAGCCGCATCAGGAAGTTCAGCGCGACGCGTTCCGCGGAGAGCATCTCGCGCGCGTGTCCGCTGATGTACAGGACCGTGTCACCGCGCATGGCCCGCTTGCCGTCTTCCTTGTCGACGCGCATCGACGCTTTCGCGTCGAGCATGCGGAACGTCTCGAGGGCAAACGGAATGCCCGCGATCGTACCGCCCTGGCGCGCCACCAACGCCGCTCGCGCCCGCCGATCCGATCGCACCGTTGCGATCGTCGTGATGTCGTTGAACGCGCCGTCTTCCTCGAGTGCCTCACGTACCCGTGCACTGAGCTGGTCGCGCGTGAGTGGGAAGCGCAGACCGTCACGCGGAACCGCCGGCATTTCCAGCGGCGTTACGCGTCGAGGCGGTGGCAGGTTTGGCTCGAGGTTCGGCATTGGAATTCGGACCTGCAGAGATTACTCGCCGGGATCGAAACCGGCGACTCCCGCGAGCGGTTGTTGACTGCCCCCACCGACCGCGACCATACGCTCGAGGGCAAGCCGGGCCTTCTTCGCCACTTCGGGGGGAACGGTGATCCGGTACTGCATCTTCTCCAGCGAGTTCAGCACCTTCGGGAGGGTCGTCATCTTCATGTACTGACATTCGGCGCGGTCCGATGCGGCGAAGAACGTCTTGTCGGGATTGGCTTTGCGTAGACGATGAAGGATTCCGGTTTCGGTTGCCACGATGAATTCGCGATTGGCGGATTCGGACGGACGGCGGATCATTCCTTCGGTCGAGAGAACCTGCACTCCATCCGACGGAATCGCGCCGGCGGACATCGCTTCCACGACGCTGGTCGCGCAGCCGCATTCAGGGTGGACCAACAGCTCGGCACCCGGATGTTCGGCACGTTGTCGGGCGAGACTCAAGGGGGTGATACCGGCGTGTACGTGACACTCACCCAGCCAGACATGGATGTTCTCCCGACCGGTTACGCGCCGGACGTGCGCGCCGAGGAAGAGGTCGGGGAGGAACAGGATCTCCTTGTCCGCCGGAATCGAGTTCACAATTTCGACGGCATTACCTGACGTGCAGCAATAGTCGCTCTCCGCCTTTACCGCAGCCGTTGTGTTGACGTAGGAGACGACAACGGCGCCGGGATGCTCGGCTTTCCAGGCTCGCAATTGATCGGCCGTGATCGTTTCAGCCAGCGAGCATCCAGCGGCGAGATCCGGCAGGAGGACGGTTTTTGTCGGGGACAGGATCGCCGCCGTCTCGGCCATGAAGTGCACGCCGCAGAAGACGATGACATCGGCAGACGTCTTCGCCGCCTCGCGGGACAGTCCCAGCGAGTCACCCACGAAGTCGGCGACATCCTGGACTTCGGGGCGTTCGTAATTGTGGGCGAGAATGACTGCGTTGCGCTCTTTTGCGAGCGATTTGATCGATGAAACGAGGTCGCCGTTCTGGCCTGTCATGGATGAAATCTACATGCACGTGAGTCAGAACATTTACCGCAAAGGACGCGAAGGCGCGCAAGGGAACCCGTGTTGATGTCGGTCCTTTGCGCGCCTTTGCGGCCTTGGCGGTTGTTCTTTCTGTGGACCTACAGCTCGATGTGTTTTCGTGCCCAGCCGCGTCTTGGCTTGGGGAAATCGCTCCGATGATGACCACCACGCGACTCCTTCCTGGCGAGCGCCGATGTCGCGATGAGGATGGCTGTTTCACACAGGTTCAATTCTTCGGTGGCGCCGGCCGGCAGTCGGTCATGAATGTCGGACAGTGCCGCGAGGCACTCACGAAGGCCGCGGGCAGTCCGGTCGATCCCACTCTGCTCCCACATCACCGCGCGGATTGCATCGGCTGCGACCTGAGCCGCGCCGCGATCCGGAAGTGGCGGAACGGACCAGCGCGCGGCCCGTCGAGGAACTGTCGTGACGGGAACCTTCTCGAGATCGCGCGCAATACGCTCGGCGAAGACCAGGCCTTCCAGCAACGAATTCGAGGCCAGGCGGTTCGCTCCGTGCACACCGGTGCGTGAGACCTCGCCGCACGCGTACAGGTTGCTGAGCTTCGACCGTCCCGCGAGGTCGGTCATGATGCCGCCCATCATGTAATGCGCTGCCGGGGTAACCGGGATCAGGTCGATTCGTGGATCGATGCCGCGCGCAGTGCACAGTGCGAAGATCCCGGGGAAGCGTTCCGTGAAACGCTCACCCAATTCGCGTGCGTCAAGGAAAACCTGACCGGTGCTCTGCCGCTCGGCGAAGATCTCGCGCGCGACGACATCGCGAGGGGCCAACTCGGCCAGACGGTGGCGGTCGGGCATGAAACGTTTGCGCTTGCCGTTGAGGAGGATCGCGCCTTCTCCACGAACGGCCTCCGATACGAGGGCAAGCGGATTTTCCGGCGTGTCGAGCGCGGTCGGATGGAACTGGACGAACTCCATATCCGCCAGGCGCACGCCGGCGCGGTGCGCGATGGCGTAGCCGTCACCGGTGGCAACGACCGGGTTCGTCGTATAGCGGTACACCTGGCCACATCCACCCGTGGCGAGCACGGTGGCGTCGGCACGGATCTCGACTGCGTCGCCCGCGACGCTGGCGCGAACACCGGCGCAGCGTCCGTCTTCGACGATCAGGTCGAGGACGCGAGCCCGTTCGAGGACTTTTGTGCGGGGGCTTTCCTTGACACGTTCGACGAGTGTGCGCGCCACTTCAGCGCCGGTGCGATCACCGTGCGAGTGGACGATGCGCCGCCTCGAGTGCGCCGCTTCCCGTCCCAGTCGCAGCGCGCCATTCGGCGTCAGGTCGAATTCCGCCCCGGCGACCTGGAGCTCGCGCACGCGCGCGGGTCCTTCCTCGACCAGCACGCGGACCGCTTCCTCGTCGCACAAGGCGGCGCCGGCGGCGAGCGTGTCCTGCGAGTGGAGCTTGGGTGAGTCTCCGGCGCCTAACGCCGCGGCGATGCCACCCTGGGCGTAGGCGGTCGCGCTGTCGAACAGGGACCGCTTGGTCAGCAGCATCACGTCCGCCCCGACGGACGCGCGCCAGGCAGTATGGAGCCCCGCTACACCGCTGCCGACTACCAGGAATCGCGTCCGGAGGAGCGTTGGCATGATGGGAAGTTAGCGGCGCGGTGATTGGAAATTGGGGGTCAGACACCTATTGGAATTGGGGTCAGACACCTATTCGTCGTAAATTGGGGTCTGACCCCAACTTCCCGATAATGGTCTTGAGATTGATTGCATTCCTGCCAACCGCGCTCGCGCAGGCGCAGGCGCCTAGTTGGGAGCTAATGAAGGCGGAGACCACCGCGTCGTTTCGCGGTCTTTCGGTTGTCAACGACCGGGTGATCTGGGGCAGCGGAACTCGCGGCACCGTTATCAGGTCGACAGACGGCGGCACGACCTGGAGCGTGGATAGCCTTCCAAACGGGGCGACCTTCGACCTGCGCGGCATTCACGCACGAAGCGACCTCGTGGCGCACGTGGCAGCCACCGCGGGAAGAATCTGGAAGACCACCGACGGTGGGAAGACGTGGTCGCTCAAGTTCCAGGCAGCCGACACTTCGATGTTTCTCGATGCCATTGTGTTCCGGAATGATCGCGAAGGAATGGCGTTAGGCGACCCGATGGGCGGGCGCTTTGTCATCCTCGTCACTCGCGACGGCGGTGAGAATTGGAGCCTCGCGCCTGATTCATCGCGACCGGCTGCGCTGGAAGGCGAGGCCGCGTTCGCGGCTAGTGGTACGTCGCTGGTGCTCGCGGGCAGCCGTTTTGGCTGGATCGGGACTGGGGGGTCTGCGTCGCGCGTCTTCAGATCGGTAGACTCGGGCGCGACGTGGCTTCCGTACAACTCCGGTATTCCCGCTCGCACCGGAACGGGCGGCGTCTTTTCGGTCGCCCTTGCCGATTCGTTGCACGGGGTCGTTGTCGGTGGCGACTACGAGAGGCCGGATTCGGCCACCGGCACGGCAGCGGTGACCGCGGATGGCGGGTTGACGTGGAAGGCGTCTGCCCGATTCCCGCGAGGATACCGCTCAGGCGTCGCAGCGCGACGGATCGATGCAGATCACGTGCTCGCGGTCGCGGTCGGAACAACGGGAAGTGACCTGAGCCGCGATGGAGGACAGACCTGGTCCCCCCTCGACACCATGGCGTTCAACGCCGTACAGTTCGCCCCTTCGGGGGTCGCGTTCGCCGTAGGCGCCCGAGGTCGAATCGGCAGGGTGTCCATTCGTTGACGCTTTTCGCGTTGCGTTCTTCAACCTACGAAACGTTTTCCTATGAACAGAATGAGATTCGCTGCAGTTGCGTTGGCAGCTTGGACAATTGCCTGCGCCAAGGATGCACCACCGCCGGCCGACACCGGCACGGTTGCGCCAACTCCCCCGGCGCCAACAACTCCGGCGGTTGATGCCGCACCCGACACGTTCAAGGTCCGGTTCGAGACAAGCAAGGGCCCGATCGTCATCCAGGCGTATCGTGCGTGGGCGCCTAACGGGGTGGATCGCTTCTACCAGCTCGTCCAACAGGGGTACTACGACGATGTGCGGTTCTTCCGCGTCGTGCCAGGATTCGTGGTGCAATTCGGAATGCACGGGGATCCAGCGACAAACGCGAAATGGACTGCCCAACCGCTCATCGACGATCCGGTCACGAAGTCCAACAAGCGCGGGACGGTGACGTTCGCGAAGACGGGTATGCCCAACTCACGGACGACACAGCTCTTCATCAACCTGCAGGACAACAGTGGCTCGCTTGATCCGCCATCGCAGCAAGGTTTCGCGCCGTTCGGAGAAGTGGTCGAAGGGATGAGCGTCGTTGATCGGTTGTACTCCGGTTACGGCGGCGAGCCTTCGGAACATCAGTCCAGGATCGCGGCGGAAGGCAACGCCTTCCTCAATGCCTCCTATCCGAAGCTCGACTTCGTGCGCACGGCAAAGGTTGTGAAGTAGCTGAAATCGGGGTCTGACCCCAATTTCGCCGTGGCCGGAGGGTTCAAGTCTTGCCGGTGACGGAGTGGGTGCCAACTTAACCGGTCCATGCGCCGACTCGTCGTCCTGGCTCTCGTGCTCCTGGCAGTGCATGTCGCACTGCTCATGGTGCGTCCGTCGCAGGCGGCGGCGCCGATCGTTGGTGAAGGACTCGACGTAGGCGTCGTTTTCGACGTCGGTGGTCGCGGCGACAAGTCGTTCAACGATGGCGCCTTCGTCGGCGCCGAACGGGCGATGCGGGAGCTGGGCGCGCGTGTTCGATACATCGAGCCCGGCGAGGGCACTGATCGCGAAGCCGGCCTTCGCCTATTGGCCGCGGAAGGTGTGGACCTCGTCATCGGTGTCGGGTTCATCTTCTCTGACGACCTGGCGCAACTTTCGCAGGAGTATCCAGACGTTCGCTTCGCGGGGATCGACTACGCTCCACCAGTCGACTCCGCCGGCAACATGATTCCGCCGCCGGCGAATCTCGCCGCGCTCAAGTTTCGCGAAGAAGAAGGGTCATTTCTGGTCGGCGCACTCGCCGCGCTCGTTGGAAATTCGAAGCGACTCGGCTTCGTGGGCGGGATGGATTTTCCACTCATTCACAAGTTCGAGGCAGGATTCCGTGCCGGTGTGAGTGCGGTGTGTCCCGATTGCCAGGTGGTCGCCCAATATGCCGGCGTTACTCCCGAAGCATTCAGGAACCCGGGACGTGGCCAGGAACTCGCGCTCAGCCAGTACCAGTCCGGCGTGAACGTCATCTTCCACGCGTCAGGCTCCACTGGACTTGGCGTTTTCGAAGCGGCACGCCGGCGCGGCAAGCTCGCGATCGGAGTCGACTCCGACCAACAGGCCGAGGCTCCCGGTTTCATCCTGACGTCGATGGTGAAGCGCGTCGATGAAGCAGTCTTTGGCGCGATCAAGAGCGTGCAGGACGGCACGTTCAAGGGCGGGATCTTCCAGCTCGGCATCGCCGAGCATGGCGTCGATTACGTCTACGACGACAAGAATCGCGCGATGATTCCCGACAGCGCACGCGCACGCGTCGAGGCGCTGCGCGCCGAGATCGTGGCGGGGCGAATACGGGTTCCGTCAACAAGATGAGCCGCGAACCCGACGCCAGAGGCCTGAGGCCAGAAGCCAGAGGCACTGCCGAGTCACGAGCCACGAGTCACGAGTCCCCTTTTCTCGTAGCGACGGGAATCAGGAAACGCTTCGGCGCCGTCGAAGCAAACCGCAACGCCAACCTCGAAGTCGCTCGCGGCGAGATTCACGCGCTCGTCGGCGAAAACGGCGCCGGCAAGTCGACGCTGATGCGCATCCTGGCGGGGCTGCACGACCCGGACGGGGGCACCGTCACGCTGGACGGTCGCGACGTAACCGGATGGAATACTCGTCAGGCGATCGATGCCGGCGTGGGGATGGTGCACCAGCACTTCATGCTCGTGCCCACGCTGACGGTGGCGGAGAACCTGGTCCTGGGACAGGAACCGCGCGCCGGTATCCGGCTGGACCGCGCGGCGGCCGCGGCAGAGGTTGAGGCGTTAGGCAGAGCGACGGGCCTGGTGGTCGCGCCGAACCGGCTGGTCTCGGACCTCTCGGTTGGCGAAGCGCAGCGCGTCGAAGTGCTCAAGGTGTTGTGGCGCGGCGCGAAGCTGCTGATCCTCGACGAACCAACGGCCGTCCTGTCACCGCCGGAGGTGAAGGACCTGTGGCAGGTACTGCGCCGCCTGACGAGTGAAGGCAGCACCGTCGTCCTCATCACACACAAGCTCGATGAGGTGATGGAGATTTCGGATACGGTCACGGTCATGCGGAACGGCGAGACGATCGGGCGGGTCGCGACGCGCGACGCTTCGCCGGCTGCCATCGCGAAGATGATGGTGGGCCGCGACGTCGTCCTGGCTGGAACCGACAGGCCAGACGCCATAGGCCAGAGGACGGAGGACCTGCCGAGTCACGGGAACTCAATGGGGTCAGACTCGATTGAACACGACTTGTCCGGGGGCGAAAAGAGCAGCGTTCAATCGCATCTGACCCCATTGAGTGTCTTGAGCGTGCGGGACCTGAACGTCCCGTCAGGACTCGGCGAACACGCCGTTCGCGGCGTGAGTTTCGAGATCCGCCCCGGCGAAATCTTCGGCATCGCAGGAGTCGAGGGGAACGGCCAATCCGAATTGGTCGAGGCCATCGCCGGCCTTCGCACGGTCTCGTCAGGCAGTATTGTGCTCGGCACGCGCGACATCACTGTACTCGATGTCCGGATGCGCGGCGACGCGGGACTGTCGCACATCCCCGAGGATCGGCATCGTCGTGGCCTCGTGCTCGACTACCCGCTCGAGGACAACTTCATCCTCGGGCGCCAGCATCACTTCACGCGCCGCGGCGTGCTCGATCGCCGGGCGATCACGGCGAACGGCGCCGACCTGGTGAAGTCGTACGACGTTCGGCCGCCTGACGCGAGGCTGCCCGCCGGCGCGCTGTCCGGGGGGAACCAGCAGAAAGTCGTGATCGCGCGGGAGATGGGGCGGGAATTCTCCGTGTTGCTGGCGTCACAGCCAACGCGCGGTGTCGATGTCGGCGCGATCGAATTCATCCACGCCCAGATTCGCGCCGCCGCTGCGAGCGGGCGCGGCGTGCTACTCGTATCGGCTGACCTGGTCGAGGTCCTCGCCCTCGCCAACCGGATCGCGGTCATGTACGACGGGCGGTTTGCCTGCGTGCTGCCGCGTTCCGAGGCGAGCCCCGAGGTGCTCGGTCCCTATATGACCGGTCTGGCCGGCAAGGTCGCATGACGAGCCGGGTCGACGCGGGGAGGTTCGCCACCACCTGGCTCGCGCCGATCATCGCGCTGCTGATTGCAGCGATCGTTGGTGATGTCCTGATCCTCACGTTCGGTCAGTCGCCAGGCGCTGTGTACCGCCTGCTGCTGGAAGGGACCTGGGGGAACGCCTACGGCTTCGGCCAGGTGCTGTACAAGGCGACGACACTCACGTTCACGGGCCTTTCGGTAGCGTTAGGCCTGCGCGCTGGGCTCTTCAACATCGGCGCGGAGGGCCAGCTCGCCGCCGGTGGATTCGCCGCCGCAATCGCCGGACTGCTGCTTCCAGCGGGAACACCGGTCCTGCTCGCCGCGCCATTTTGCATGCTCGCCGCGTTTGCCGGCGGCGGCGTGGTGGGCGCCGTGCCCGGCGCACTCAAGGCACGGTTCGGCGCGAGTGAAGTGATCGTCACGATCATGCTGAACTTCATCGTGCTGGCGTTCCTCAACTGGATCGTCGCCACGAAGCTCCATGTCGGCGAATCGCTCCATACGCCGCCGATCAATGCCGGCACCCTGCCCCGTCTCTCGGACGTGGCGCACTCGTTCCACGGTTCGGCGGCCAACGCAACCATCATTCTCGCCATCGCGACCGCGGTCGCCGTCGGCTGGTTCCTGTTCCGGACACGCGCCGGGTATGACCTCCGCGCGACGGGGCTCCAGCCTGACGCGGCCGAATACGGCGGGATCAGCGTTCCGCGAGAACACTTTCGTGCACTGACCCTCGCCGGCGCGCTGGCTGGTCTCGGTGGCGTGAACTACGTCCTTGGCTACAAGCAGTATTACGAGGAAGGATTCGCGGCCGGTTCGGGATTTCTCGGCATCGCCGTCGCGCTGGTGGGTCGCAACCATCCTGCCGGAGTGCCGCTGGCGGCCCTCCTGTTTGCCACCATCTCGCAGGGCGGCCTCGCGGTCAACGCCATCGTGCCGAAGCAGATGGTGGAAGTACTGACGGCCGTGGTCATCATCGCCGTGGCGGTAACCGTACCCGAGGTGCAGCGACTCGTCGGCGCGGCGCGGCGCAGGGTCGCCGCATGATCATCCTCGCTTTCCTGGTGCAGACGCTGCGCATCGCGACGCCGTACCTGCTGGCGGCGTCAGGCGGCGTGCTGTCCGAGCGCGCCGGGATCATCGCCCTGACCCTCGAGGGGTGGATGCTCACCAGCGCCTTCTGCGCCGCGTTAGGCAGCTTTTACGCGCAGTCGGCCTGGGTGGGACTGCTTTGCGGCGTAGCGGGGGGCGTTGCCGCGGCCGCACTCCATGCGCTGGCGTCGATCCGCTATCGCGCGAACCAGGTGGTCGTCGGCATCGCCATCAACCTGCTGGCCATCGGCGTCACGCGATTTTTCCTCCGCCTCGCGTTTGACAGCTCATCCAACTCACCCCGCGTGGCGGGATTCGACTGGTACGTGCCGACCGGTGACTCCGCATCCGAGCCGATCGGGCTGCTGGCGTCGCTGGTCAATCCGCTGGTGATCCTCGGGCTCGTGTCCCTGCCGGCGGTGGCGTGGATGCTGGCCAATACACCGTTCGGACTGCGGGTCCGGGCGGTCGGGGAAAAACCGGAGGCCGCCGAGAGTCTGGGAGTTGGCCCGGCGCGGATTCGGTGGGCCGCGGTGCTGCTGGGGGGCGCCCTCACGTCGCTGGGTGGCGTCTATCTCGCCCTCG
>Ga0209818_1000125_pt1 | contig 18352 bp, 21 predicted proteins | sample NCAS200_FD_187517 | JGI IMG/M metagenome (GOLD analysis project Ga0209818, IMG submission 187517) | Agricultural soil microbial communities from Utah to study Nitrogen management - NC AS200 (SPAdes) (version 2) | ecosystem: Environmental > Terrestrial > Soil > Agricultural land | place: USA... | reverse complement strand
GAGGTACGCAGAGAAGAAATAAGAAACCAACCCGTCTGCTCCGCGTGCACCGGCTCTTCGCGAACCCCAACGATATGCGTAGGAAATTGCCGCCCGTGAAAACATCGACTCACCCGCCGCATAAAGCGCGGCGGCTTGGATTAACGAAGTTAAACCTCCGCTTCAGAGGTAACCAAACGGCTTCTAGCGGTGTCTAGAGAATAGGTCGGGCTCTCCCTTCAGAAACGATGGGTTAGCCCGGCCGAAATTTTCTGTAATGACACGTCGAAAGCAATCGCGTGCAGTTCAAGGAGGGTTCAATGAAGGGAAAGTACATGCGAAGGATTGGCGGCCTCGTTCTCGGCCTGCTCATGCTTTTTGGTGTCACGCTCGCTACGGCAGCGGATACACAGGCACAGAGCCGGCGGCGAGTAATCATCGTTCGTCCTAACCCCTATCGCATTTACCGTCCGTGGGGTTATCGGGATTGGTGGTACTCTCGGCACTTTGGATACGATCCCTGGTCGCCGTATGGGTTCAGCTATCGCCAGTACGTCTTCGATAACAGCGAAGAGGCTGTAGAGAAGGGTTACGAACGTGGATTCAAGACTGGAAAAGACGACGGTAAGAAAGCGAAGAGCTACAGTCCCGAACGTTCGCACTACTTCAAAGAAGCCGGCTTTGGTAACTTTGCTGAGTTTTACCGCGACGGGTTCTCGAGAGGTTATGGCGAAGGGTACAAGGTAGGCGCCGATGAACGCGCCCGCAAGAATGCAGGCTAATCGTCGGTCGTTTTGTTAACAAATGCCGCGGCGGCAACGTCGCGGCATTTTTGTTTTCTAAGTTTTCTGAGAGCTAACTTCAGGCAAGCCTTCGACAAACCTAACCGGCCGGACTTCAACGGTGCCGATGCGAGCGCTTGGAAGTTTACCCGCGATCTCAACCGCTTCTTCGATGTTCCTGGCCTCGACCATGAAATAGCCGCCAATCTGCTCGCGCGTTTCCGCAAATGGACCATCAGTGATGAGTCTTTTGCCATCACGGATAGTTACGCTAATCGTTTCCGAACTCGGATGCAGCGGGGCCGCGTCAACGTACTGTCGATTCCGATTCAACTCGTGACAGTACGCAACTGATTCGTTCAGCAATTGCACGCGCAACGATTCTTCGATCTCGCTCTCTTCAACGTGATGAATCAACAGTAGGTATTTCATTTCAGTAATTTTGAAACCTCGAGCACCTGTTCCGGGCGCGCACGCACCCAATAATTCTCAGTAAGGTGGATCCAACGCACGGTTCCGGTTGAATCAAGCAGGAACTCCGCCGGACGCGCGATATCGTGTCCACCCTCGCCCGCACCAGCATGGACCAGATCGTAACGACGGATCGCTTCCGCATTCGGATCTGAAAGGAAAGTAAATGAGTATCCCTGCTGCTGTATCAGACTACGCGACGTCTCAGGACTATCGACGCTGATCGCCACGGGACGAATTCCGTGCGCTTTGAACTGCTCGATATTCATTTCGATACCCCGCAACTCGGAGTTGCAAGACGGTCACCAGTAACCACGATAAAAAACCAGCAAGACACCTTTGGGCGCAGTGCCATTAATCGGCGAAGATAACAGCTCGTTGAGTGAAACAGTTTTGCCGCCGCTGTCGGTAAGCATAAAGTCCGGCGCCTTCTGTCCCACCTGCGGCGCGTTCGTGGAAGCGGGGAGCGCTCGCCCACCTATAAAGAACGCGAAAAGAAAGAAGCCAATGACAACAACACCCAACGTCGTGACGATCGCCGCCACGATCTTCGTGACTCGTCGGTCAGAGGCAAACGCGCGACGCACCCCGAGAAACAGCAACACTGCGGCCACTAAGAACAGCAGCAGGTTGGCCCAGGGGAAGTCGCGCGTTACCGGATGCCAGACAAAGACAGCGAAGTAACTGAAAAACGTCGCTATGCTCAACAAAAAACCGAGCCACAGCGGCCAGTTGAATCGTCGCACTTTCATCGGTTGCATCACTTAGAAGTCGACGATCGTTTTGAAACCGCCATAGGCCATGCGTTTCACATCAAACGGCATCGGTCCTTTTTCCATCATTTTGTTCATTCGCGGATCGCTCATGACCTTGGCATTGACCTTGTCACGATGCGCACGCGATTTATACATGATGAACGAGAAGAGCAAGGTCTCGCCGGGCTTCGGTTTCGCCAGCTTGAGGAAGGAAACGCCAAACTTAACGTTGAGGTCGTCGCCAACGGCCTCGACGTATTCCAGCGCACCATGCTCTTTCCAGATTTTCCCGGCTTTCTGAGCGATGTTGCGATACACCTTCAGGTTCTTTTTGGGAACAGGCATCACAAATCCATCAACGTATCTCATGTGTTGTCCTCGTTCAGGTAATCTTAACTACGCGGAACCATGCGCACCCGCTTGCTCGACGTTGACCATCCACGGAATGCCAAAACGATCGACGCACATGCCAAAGCCTGCGGCCCAGAACGTCGGCTGATAAGGCATTTGCACCTGCCCGTTTTCTGAAAGCGCGTTGAAAATCTCTTCGCCCTTTGCGGTATCCTGAAGCGAAAGCGAAACGGAGATTCCTTGTGGTGGCGCATAGTGTCCCGGAGGCGCGTCAGAGGCCATCACCCTCGTTTCGCCAACCAACATGCTCGCGTGAAGAGTTTTGTTAGCCCAGTCAGCGGGAACAGTACTACTTGCGGGGCTGCCTTCGAACGGCATGATTGCTTCAATCTTGGCGCCCAATGCTTTCTCATAAAACTTGAAAGCCTCAGCACAATTTCCATTAAACATCAGGTAAGGGTTAACTATCATTTCTATCTCCTTTCAAATTCCAACAAATTATTCGATTCATCTTCGCCCGTGCGGTACGACACGCCAGCGGGCATACGCGACGAATAGCAACAGCAGAAGAATTACAAAATTCACAACCGCGACCGAAATGGCGCCCCCGACAACAGTGAAGACCACGGCGCCGACCATGATGATCGCCAATCCCAATGCCGCCAGGGGCGTCAGGTACTGCCGGGTCTTGAGTAGACCAGGCAGCACAAGACCAAGTCCCCCCAGGAATTCACACACGCCGATGAAGCGAATGAACGCTATGGGCAGCATCACTTGATTAGGCGTCGTTGGCTGAGTCAGAGCCTCGGCCGACATAATTAACTTCGTGCCACCTGCGAACAGGAACAGCAACGCCAACAGCGCCTGTAGGATCCAAAGTACGGCGTTCATCTCGAAGGTCCCTTTACAGAACTAACTTCGCAACGGCACGAGCTCGCGTAATCGAGCATCGCGCAAATAGATTCCCAGCCAAAGCAGAACGCCAAATGTAACGGCAAACACGACCGGGAAAATGCCATCGGCTGCGCGCACGTGAGTGGCGACCGCACCGCCGAGGTATCCGGTCAGCAGAATTGCCCCCAGCACCGCCGTCCTGGGAATCAGATACAGCACGGTGCAGACGATCAGCACGACTCCAAGTGGAATGATTACGCTCTCAGAATAACCGAGTTTGACCGTTCCTTCTATCACCGGCGCAGGCTTGAACAGTTTCGCGACTCCATCCAGTAAAAGAAACAACGCGGGGAGCCAACTCACGATCCTCCCGGCCCAAACGCCTTTCGCGGGCAAGGATCCTACTTGAACATTCGCTGCCATAACGTCTCTCCTTCATCAGTAACTTCACGGCTGCAAATCAATTGCCGCCTTAAAACTTCCATCCATGTAAAAAGGAACGGAGACATGTTCGTGATTTACGAGCCAGGTTCCATCGATCTTCTGGAAACCAATCGTGACGCGCACCCAGTGCGGAGTCGATTGTCCGGTGGTCTTAGTGCCGCTTATGCGATTCAAACAGTACGCGACGGCAGTGTCGACGCCCGCCGAAATTTCCAGCCGTTGAGTCTCACAGCCGATTGGTCCAGTGAAGGTGCTGAACCACTCCGTCAAATTCTTTCTGACAGCCTCTTTACCCCGGTATTCGAGAGGCGGCGCCAGGTTAAATTGCACAACGTCCTCGGTGTAATGTGAAACACAGCGTTCGACATCCTTGGTTCGCAGTCCTTCACGCCAGTCATCAATGGCTGCTTGAATCTGAGCTTCGTCGTTCGTTCTTGCTTTACTTTGAGCTGCTTTCATTGCCCTCTCCTTTTGCAAATTAACCGCTGGACGACGGCAATCCCGTAATCTCCAGCATCGGACGGATCTCGATGGTGCCGATTTTGGCTACCGGAATCCGTTCAGCGATGCTCATTGCGGCGTCCAAATTGGGGGCTTCAATCAAGTAGTAACCGCCTAGCTGTTCACGTGTTTCAGCAAATGGGCCGTCGGTTACCAACCGTTTGCCGTTGCGAACACGCACGCTGGTTGCGGTCGCGGTCGGGTGCAGCGGACCGGCCGAAATGTAATTGCCGTTCGCGCTGAGATCGCGCGCGAGTTGCGCCGACTCAACGTAGCAGTGCTCCCGTTCGGCGTCGCTGAGTTCGTGTTCATCTGAATAAACCAGCAACATGTATCTCATGAATTGCGCCTCCAATTTTAAATCGAACGGGACGGTCCAGGATCGACACTTCAATGTAGTTTTTTTTATTATCAAACATGCTTCCGAACCCTAACCTTGCTGTCGACACCGTTTATCGTTCTGATTGGGGACGGATTGTTGCAACCCTAATACGTCAATTTGGCGATTTCGAACTCGCTGAAGATGCTGCCCAGGAAGCATTCACTGCCGCCGTCGATCAGTGGCGCACTCAAGGCGTGCCTGAGTCTCCGCGCGCGTGGATCATTCAAACAGCCAAACACAAAGCAATCGATCGGCTTCGGCGACAAACTCGTTTACAAGAAAAACTCGAAGAATTTCCGGAGCTGACCGTCGAACCGATCACGGACGGTCCGGATCTTAACTTCGACGAAATCCCTGACGATCGTCTGCGACTAATATTCACTTGCTGTCATCCGTCACTTTCACTCGAAGCCCAGGTCGCTCTGACTCTCCGCACATTAGGCGGACTTCAGACCGATGAGATCGCGCGAGCGTTTCTCGTGCCCACGGCGACGATGGCCCAACGACTCGTTCGCGCCAAACGGAAGATCCGCGATGCCGGGATTCCCTTTTCCGTCCCCGACACGAGCGACATGCCTGAAAGGCTTGATGCCGTGTTGACCGCCATCTATTTGATCTTCAACGAAGGTTACGCAGCTACGAGGGGCAAGCCACTCGTCCGTGCAGACCTGTGCGCCGAGGCGATACGTCTTGGTCGCTTAGTCACAACTCTGTTGGAACCTCAATCACCATCTGAAGCGACTGCGTTACTCGCCCTGATGTTGCTGCATGACTCACGACGCGAAGCTCGTTTGGACGATGAGGGGGATCTCGTCGTTCTCGAAGAACAGGACCGTCGTCGTTGGAACAGGCCGCAAATCGATGAGGCGTTGTCGCTGGTCAACAAGGCATTGAGCGGCATGCCGGGTCCTTTTGCACTCGAAGCCGCAATCGCCTCCGAACATTGCAAGGCAGCTCGTTCCCAGGATACCAACTGGTCGAGGATCGTCAGGCTCTACGATCGGCTCCAGGAACTACTGCCGTCTCCAATCATCGCTCTAAATCGTGCCGTTGCTGTCGGAATGGCTGATGGTCCACGATCCGCGGTCACTCTGCTTGACGAACTGTCAGCTTCCGGTGAGCTAGAAGGCTATCACCTTTTGCCCGCGGCCCGCGCGGACATGCTGCGGCGGCTCGGTTCAAATCGCGAGGCGGCCGAAAGCTATGAACTCGCTCTCGGCCTCGTCAGCAACGACAGCGAACGTCGCTTTCTCGAGCGACGCCTGCGCGAAGTCACATCAAGCACTCACTAGACAGGTGGGCTCCTTATCTAGATCAACTTGATCGCGTTAGCCCTGCTTTCCGCCGGCAGCCATTGCTGCCAAACGCTTGCCGATCTCTTCCGGCGTCACGTCTTCCTTGTGGGTGGCGACGGTCCAAATGTGACCGAATGGATCTTCCAGGGTTCCCGATCGGTCGCCATAGAATTGATCCTGCAGAGCCTTCTTTTCAGTGCCGCCGGCTGCTAGCGCTTGCTTGAAAACGGCATCGCAATCATCGACGTAGATCATGAGTCCTACGGCTGAACCGCCAATCGACTTTGGCCCCTTGTATCCCATCTCAGGATGTTCGTCGGAGAGCATGAAGGGTGAGTCGCCGATCTTCATTTCGGCGTGGCCGATCTTGTCGCCATGTGGCATGCGAAATAGTTCGATCGCGCCAAATGCTTTCTTGTAGTACTCGAGCGCTTCGGTAGCTCCGTCGATGATCAAGTAGGGGGTTAACGAGTGATATCCTTCAGGAATCGGTTTTACGTTCGCCATTTGGTGTTTCCCTTTCGTTTTGATTGGTCGGTACTGTCCCCTAATCTAAAAGACAACCTTTGCGAAGTCTGCATCGCTCCGCGCTCTCTGCGCTAAATGTAGAGTTAACGCAGAGGTTGCGGAGAGCCGCAGAGGACGTAGAGTTCAAGTAGGACACCACCGAATTAGTCTTGTACCTACTTCAAGAGTTTTTTCTTGTCGACAAATGCAATCACCGCGTTGTTGAAATCTTTCGTCTTCTCCTGGTGCAGGAAGTGGTCCACACCTTCCCACCAGATCAACTCGAGATCCGGTGCCAGGCCCTTTAGAAACTGATCGGTATCGGCCGGCCAGAAAGGCGATTTCGCGAGGATCGCTAGCACCGGCACATTGATTTTGTCCGAAGTGTAGAGCGCTTCGTCGTTCATGCTTTCCATCGCGCTCACGAGCACATGCTGCGGTGTGTTCCGAAACGACGTTAACGCCTTTTCTTTATCTTCGGCAGAAAGCATCGGGGTCATCTGCCCAAACATCTGTGTGCCGGCATCTTTGTAGTTGGCCGAACGAAACATGTTTAAGTACTGGTCTCTCATTGCCTTGTCACCGAACGGCCTCAACCCTCCGTCAACAATAACGATCGCGAGCGTCTTCTTTGGATACTTGCGATAGAACTGTCGCGCGACCGGCGTGCCCATGCTGTGGCCCAAGATCACTCCCCGCTCCACTTTCGCGTCTTTCATCACGGCGTCGATCGCCGCGGCGAAGTGGTCCATCGTGTAGGCAAGCTGCGGTTTATCACTTTGACCATGACCAGGCAAGTCGAGCGCTATCACCCTGCCGCGTTTTGCGAGATCCGGAATCTGGTAACCCCAGGCTGTCAAATTGGAACTCCACCCATGCACCAGAACAAACGCATCACTTCCTTGACCGTAACTCTGATAATGAATCTTCGCGCCATTGAGCGTGGCAAACTTCGATTCGCCGTCTTTTGCAAACGCCATCACCGGCGCCGCAACCACTAAAAACAAGACTGTCAGGAGAACTCGTTTCATAGATAAATCTCCTCCCCCTTATGGTTCCTTAATCCGTGTTCAGGAAGACCACGGATAATCACCAACGTCATATCGTCTGTGAGAGGACGCGGCGCTGCGAAGTCCTGCACCGCGCCCAGGATTGAAAAGAGTACTGACTCAGCCGAGCCGCCCTGCGCGCGTCGAAACTCGGCTTCCAAACGATGATCGCCAAACTCCCGCTCCGCCTCGTCAAACGATTCCAAAATCCCGTCTGAACAAACAAGCATTACGTCGTCAGTGCGGAGTTGCACGGTGCCGCAAGCGAATGAAGCTGCGGGCATGACGCCGAGCATAGGCCCACCTTCCGAAAGGGATTCGAGCTGTCCGTTCGCGCGCAACAACAACGCCGCCGGATGTCCCGCACTGCAATACTCGAGCATGCCCGTAACTGCATCGAGTCTGCCGATAAACATCGTGCTCAGGGGCTCAACTGACGACAATCGCGCGATGTCGCGATTTACCGCAGCCGCGATCGCGTGCGGATCGCTATTAACAACAGTGTGCGTGCGAATTAGACCTATCAAATGCGTCACCCACATCCCTGCCGCGAGTCCTTTGCCACCGATGTCACCAAGCGCGAAGACCAAACCGCGGTCGGTTTCTTCAACTGTGAAGAAATCACCCGGCAAATGACGAACGGCGAAGATCTCGCTCGCAATGTCGAACGGACCGTAATGAATCAGACTCGGTGCACACAAGCGCCGGTGTACTTTCGCGGCCTCGAAGATCGCGGTGTTCAGATCCGCGTAATCTTTCTGAAGTGTTTCAAGTTTCTGTTCGAGTGCGTTGACCTGGCTTGGCAGGCTCAGCGCGGGCGCAACTGCGGCGCCGTTTGAGCGCGCACGGGATAACATAGCCAAACCACCGTTGAATGCTGCTGCGGACATAGTTCGGAGTCCTCATCCAACAAATTTGTAACCACTGCCATGAACGGTAAGAATGAAACGTGGCTCTTCCGGATTTGGTTCCAGCTTCTGTCGCAGATGAACGATGTGCGTATCGACCGTGCGCGTAGATGGATAATTCTCATATCCCCACACGGCGTCGAGCAGTCGATCACGACTCAGCGTTTCTACCGGATGAGCGATGAAATATGCCAGCAACGCAAACTCTTTCGCGGAGAGATCAACCGGGTCGCCATTGCGCCGCACTTCGTTACTACGAACATTGACCTCAACATCGCTGAACTTGTAAATCTCGGGTGACGCCGCAGGCGCTGAGACACGGCGCAAAACAGCTTTGACGCGAGCCATTAGTTCGCGTATGGAGAAAGGCTTCGTCACGTAATCGTCCGCGCCCAATTCGAGGCCGACAACTTTATCGATCTCCTGTCCGCGCGCTGTCAGCATGATGATCGGCGTCGACGGCCGTTTAGCTTTCAGTTGTTTGCAAACATCGAGGCCGCTCATGCGGGGCATCATCACGTCGAGCACTACGAGATCCGGATTGTCAGACAACGCGCGCTCGAGTCCGCTGACGCCGTCTTCTGCGCTGATCACTTCGTAACCTTCGTATTCGAAGTTGTCGCGCAGGCCGGCCACCATTGCTGGTTCATCTTCGACGATCAAGATCTTGCTTTTCATGACCTGCTCCTTCCCTTAAGCAGCACTGGTTCCCGGTTGCGGACCAGCCAGCGGCAACGTCATCGTGAACTTGCTGCCCCGTCCGGGCGCGCTCTCCACTTCCACACGACCGCCGTGCGCGAGTGTGATGTGTTGCACCAGCGATAATCCCAGTCCACTGCCCTTCGTGTTGTGCACCAGCGGATCGCACGTGCGATAAAACTTCTCAAAAATCCTGGCCTGCTCGTTGCTGTCGATGCCGATCCCGCGATCGACGACTTCGAGCTTTAACGCAGCATTGGTGCGATAGAGTTTCACGCCCAGGAATTTGTCACGGTCTGAGTATTTCAACGCGTTATTAACCAGATTGACAAGCGCTCGCGCGATCGCTTCGCGGTCGACGGTTACCGGTGGAATGCTCGAATCGATGTGTTCTTCGAGCGCGAATCCCTGTTGCTCGATCTGGTAGCGGTACGAATCGAGTGTGTTTCGCACGAGCTCGGCGATGTCGGTCTCGCGGAAGTCGTATTCCTTCCGACCCGCTTCAATGCGCGAGAAGTCGAGAATGTTGTTGATTAACGCCGTGAGCCGCTCGCTCTCTTTGCGAATGATGCCGTAGTACTCCAGCTTCTTTTCCTGCGTGCTGATGCGGCCCAGTTCCAACGTCTCCGCGTACAAACGAATCAAGGCGAGCGGTGTGCGCAACTCGTGCGACACGTTAGAAACGAAATCCGACTTCAAGCGCGCCAGTGCTACCTGCTTGTTCACGCTGCGATATGTCAACACGAGCCCGCCGATCATCAGCAGCGACAATACGCCGAGAATCAACATGCTTTCCCGAACAAAACGGTTGCCGATCGCTTCCGCCGTTGTGCCCTGAAACTTGATACCCATGGCGAGACCGCGAAACGGATCGTCTAATGTTTGCGCGACTTCGGGTTTACCATTTCCCCAACCCGCGGAGATTGCGAGCGGACGATCAGGTTCTGATTTTTGTGCGTCCCCCGGATAGATCTTCATCGCCAAACGCTGTTCTTTGTGCTCGTTCACCTGCTGCGCCGTAAGTTCATGAAACATCGGCCCGCCAAGCTCTCTCTGATCTTCCTCCAACTTCTGCGTCGTGAACTCCTCAACAAACTCAGGAAAAAATTTGTCCTTCAGGTAATAACGGTCGAAAGTGGCGCCACCGAGGACGATCCTCTCTTTCGAGGAGCCGACTTTCGGAATAGAGAAGATCGCAGAGGTTCGATAGCGCGGGCCTTCCGGTTCATGGCCGTCCCCGCTAAACCAAACCATCGGCTTGGGCTTCTTTTGCATCTGCTCAATAAGATACGGACCTTCCAGACTCAGCCAATTGGCATACATCTCGCTCCAGGTTTTCACTTCTTCCGGTTTGATTTCCGGTTTGGCAACGACGATCGCGGCCTTCTTGTTTTCTTTCGTGTCGAACAGAAACACGTGTTCAAACCATGGGCTTTTCTCCAAAATGACTTTCAGTTTTCTTCGTTTCTCTTCCTCTGAATCAGCCTCGGACGGGAACTGGTTACGCGCGTCTTCTGTCATCGCATACGCCCTGCCGTTCATCTTCTTTATGCCCGCATAGAGTAGGTACTGAAAATCACGATGGATCAGCGCCTCGACTTTTTTGTCGCGCTTGATCGATTTGACGTGTTGAAAACTGACGTAAATGAGAGCGAGCGCCGGGAGGACGACCGCCAGCCCCAGCGTCAGGACAAGCCGGAATCGGGTATTGCCGCCCAGAAACGCTCGTCGATTCGACTTCATGTCAGCCTCCGCGAAATGTGACAAAGCGGGGGGAGCATACGACCAAAGACCCGGCTCTGTGTCAAGTGCAAGTAAAAATTTGTTAAGAGTTGTGAATTCGGCAGAGCCGACTAGTTAATGATCTTTTTAAACGCTTCTCATAACGTTTTAATCCCGTCTCACATGCTCGTAACTCACACTATCTAAACTGCGCCTTCAAGCTAAACCACGAAAGAGTATTTAGAAACCCATAATTCGGGGGTGGTGTCTTAGTTTGCCAAGATTCTCTGCGTATCTCTGCGGTCCTCCGCGTCTATGCGGTTTATATGTTTGCGGTTCTTTTACCGCAGAGTCGCGGAGGACCGCAGAGATACGCAGAGGAAATTAAGCCAGCACTAAACACGGAATTACCTCTTTGTTTATAGGCCAGCATGGTCTATAACACCCGGATGGCGATTGAGAGCCGCAATATCCGCTGGTGGGTGCTGTTACTCGTCACCGGTGTCCTGCTGTACCTCTGCTGGCGGATGATTCAACCGTTCCTGAGTGTCATCCTCTGGGCCACTGTCCTGGTCATACTTTTTCACCCGGTCCACAGACGCCTTAACCACCGCATAAAGCAGCCTTCGCTGGCGGCGGTGGTCTCCTGCGCGCTCGTAATCCTGATTATTCTCGTCCCGGTTGCGCTGATCACACTGGCAGTCATTAACGAGCTTTCAAACGCCGTGCAAACCGTACAGCAAGGCGTCAATTACCTGCTCGATCCGAGCTCACCCAGGACGGGCCCAATCCTCAACTTTCTCGGCCGATACATCGACATCAACCATTTGCGTTCGGAAGAATTCCTGGTTGAGCGACTCAGAGGCGTCAGCGGACAGCTCGCCGGCAGGACTCTCGGATTTATCGGCGGGCTGGTGGGGGCAATTGTGCAAACGTTTTTCGTCATCTTCACGATGTTCTACTTCTTCCGCGACGGCGATAACATTTCCCGCACCGTCCGCGACTCACTGCCGCTGGATAGGGAACAGGCCGACAGCATCATGATTCGCACGCGCGAAGTGATCGACGCGAGCGTTTACGGCGTGATTACGATTGCGATAATTCAGGGCGCGCTGGGTGGTCTTGCCTTTTGGGTGCTTGGCCTGCCCTCCGCGATTATTTGGGGCGTCGCGATGACGTTTCTCTCGATGGTGCCGATGATGGGCGCATTTCTCGTCTGGGTGCCGGCAGCGATCTATCTGGCACTCACCGGGCATTATGTAAAAGCGCTGTTGCTTGTGGCGTGGGGGACCCTGGTGATCGGAATGATCGATAATTTCCTGCGTCCGAAACTAGTCGGCAGCCGCACACGTCTGCATGAACTGCTCATCTTTTTCTCCGTCCTCGGTGGTTTGAATGTATTCGGTGTGCTTGGCGTGGTGCTTGGCCCGGTCGTGTTGGCCATCACGCTTTCGTTGATCGAAGTTTACAGAGCGGCTGGTGGATCCCCAGGTCCGTCCGGGACACGGATTTAAAATAGTGATATAAACAACCCGCCGTCCCCCTAGAAACTAGCCTCCATTGCAACGCTGACCGAGGTCAGGTTGTATATCCTTCAGAGGAGGAAACACACATGATGGCTTTCATTTGGTGGGTGATCATTGGATTGGTCGCCGGTGCTTTGGCTCGTCTGATCATGCCCGGTAGAGATCCGATGGGGATTATCGCCACTATCCTGTTGGGAATCGTCGGTTCGATTCTCGGCGGGCTCGTGAGCTGGGCGATTTGGGGCGCTGACGAGGCAGGACGCGGTTTTCGTCCGGCTGGACTGATACTTTCGATCATCGGCGCGATCCTCGTGCTCTGGATTTGGCGAATGATGAAGAGCCGCAGTACAGTCACTTAGAACTCGCGTTTATAAGTGCCTGAACTGCCGGACATCGTCGTCTATCTCGAAGCTCTCGAGAAACGAGTTCAAGGCGCCACTCTCGAACGCGTTCGCGTCGCAAGTCCGTTTTTACTGCGTACGGCCATGCCGCCGTTGTCGAGTGTCTTCGGTAAGAAGGTCGTCGAACTGCGGCGGTTGGGCAAACGGATTTGTTTCGGGTTCGAAGACGACCTGTGGCTCGTTCTGCATCTGATGATCGCGGGACGGCTGCACTGGTACGAGGATCCGGCGAAGGCTGCGAAAGCTCGCGGACTGGCCGCTTTTGAGTTCCGCAACGGAACGTTGACGCTAACTGAAGCTGGTACGCAAAAGCGCGCGTCGTTGCACGTCGTCCAGGGTGAAGCCGGACTACAAACTCTGAATCCTGGTGGACTGGAAGTATTCGAGATCAGCGAGCAGGAGTTTGCGGCGGCACTTCAGGCGAAGAACCATACTCTGAAACGTGCCCTCACCGATCCGCGCATTCTCAGCGGCATCGGCAACGCCTATTCGGACGAGATTCTGTTCGCCGCACAGATCTCTCCGTTCACACTCACGCAAAAACTCAAACCCGACGAGATCTCACGTCTCTATGCAGCTGTAAAGTCGACGCTGACTGACTGGGTAGAACGTCTGCGCGCCCACTACGGTGAAAAGTTTCCCGAAAAAGTAACCGCCTTCCGGCCTGACATGGCGACGCACGGTCGCTACCAACAACCGTGTCCCCGTTGCGGTAACAAGATCCAGCGAATACGTTACAGTGCAAACGAAGCTAACTACTGCCCGACGTGCCAGACCGGCGGAAAACTCCTCGCAGACCGCGCTCTCTCACGTCTATTAAAAGACGACTGGCCCCGCACGCCTGAAGAACTTGAACAGCTGGTGAAATAGTAAGGAGCGGTACACCAGCAAGCATGAGTAGCCCGCGGGAGCTTTGCAAAAAGTCGCAAATCTGATTCATTTCTCAGCGGTCCTCTGTATATCTCTGCTTTCTCTGCGTTTAAACCGTCATTTCCAGCAGAGGCCGCAAAGACACACAGAGGGGCCGCAGAGAAGGAGTCAAAACAACCTTCGCCGCTGGTCCAGCCGTTCGCACTTCCCTGCTCAGCACGACCTGCCCGCTTTTTCGCGACACTGCTTTCAACAACCCCGGTTCAAACACAAGTCGCCAGAACACTCGCATTTCGTCGCCCTGTTTTCGTTTTGTTCCTTGTGAACGACCATTCAAAGAGAGTTCCACTTCGTCGGCGTTGTTGAAGTACGCGACTACGTCAATTTTCTCACCGGGCTTCCAGTTCCAATGTGGAAATATGTGCCCAACCAGTCCAGATGTACGTACCTGAAAACCAGTCGTTTTTCTTGACGAGCTTCCACATCTCTTCGTGCCCTGCACCCCAGGGAGCGGTCGAATTGTCGTAAGCGGAGCACTCGTAAGTCGGCCCAAGTTTAAGAATGTCTTCCTGTTTCTGGGCCAACGCAGAATCTCATCCGAAGGCATCGTGTAGCTTCCGCGCATGTGAACAAAGGAATTCGTTCCCGGGCCGATGATCGCGCGGCCGGGAAACAACTTCGTAAACTCCGAAAACTGCGCGTGATGGTAGTTTGGGCCGACGAGATCCAGATCGCCTTCAGTGATCACCTTATTGTCCCGGCTCACACCATTGGTACACTTCGAATCATTGAAATCCGTGTTTTGTCCGTTCCGGACGTCGCCAAGTTGAAACCGCCAGCTGTGGTTAAATTACGATCTCTTTTCCGGACGCGGGTTTGGCAAAACAGATCGAAGCCAAAAAAAGGCATAAATGAATTATGCGGCTAACGCTCAGCAACATCGACCCTTTCGCCAGAAACTTTGAAGGTGCCTTTTAATCCAGCCTGACTCCCGCCAATGCTGATCATAAACTCGCCGGGTTCGATCAAGCGTTTCCCGCCATCGTCGATCAATGACATCTGTCGCGGTGTGATCGTGAACGTCACGGTTCGTTTTTCTCGCGGGCGAAGGGAAAGCCGATCGAAACCAACCAACGTGCGAATCGGCACCGGCGCCGACGCAGCAGTGTCGGTCAGATATAATTGGACCACTTCGTCACCTTCCCTATCACCGGCATTGGTGACGTCAACACTGACTTTCATCGGTTCGCCAGCCTTAACTGTCTTCGACTGAAACCGCAGATTGCTGTAATCAAACCTGGTATAGCTCAAGCCATAACCAAACGGATAAAGTGGCTCTCCCTTGAAATAGCGATACGTACGACCTTGCATGCTGTAATCGGTAAACGGAGGCAATTGATCCACCGATTTATAGAACGTAACGGGCAAACGTCCCGCCGGGTTGTAATCGCCAAACAACACATCAGCTATAGCGGTACCGCCTTCACCTCCCGGATACCACGCCGCCAGAATTGCCGGCACGTTATCGTTGGCCCAGTTAACTGCTACCGCGCTGCCACTCAGCAACACCACAACCACCGGCTTATCGGTCGCAACGATGGCTTTCAATAACGCCTCCTGAGACTTGGGCAAGGAGAGGTCTGTTCGATCGCCGCCGCGGAATCCTTCAACATGCACCGGCATCTCTTCGCCTTCGAGCCTCGCCGAAATACCCAGGACGAGCACGCTCACTTCTGATTCCCGCGCTGCAGTTACAGCTTCCTGCATCAGTCGCTCGGTCATTCCTGGATACGACCAAACGAGTTTGGCAATGTTCTCGCGCTGATACTGGAAATACTCCATGCGCAAGTCGTAACTGCGACCGGCCTCGAGAGTAATTTCGGCAGTGGCAGTTTTCTTAGGATTACTAGCCCATGCATCAACCAAAAGTTTTCCGTCGATATAGAGTCGAGCACCATCGTCAGCCGTGAATCCGAGTGTGTACTTGCCTGATTCAGGGGCCTTGAGTTTGCCGGTCCAGCGAACGGAAAAATGGTTTCCTGTCAGTTCAGGCGTGGGGTTGAAACGTCCCCAATCGAAATCAATGCGTGCATCGGTGCGGACAGTTACTGCTGGACCACGCAGTTCCTGGTTGTTGAAGTATTCCGCTTTTAGTCCTGGATCAGTTCCATTCAAGCTCAAAGCCGAAGCAGGGACCGGAACAACCGGTTCACCAGCAAGTGTGGATCCAAGTGCGTACATTACTTTCGTATTTGCAGAGACTGCGTTTTTGATTCCTGCAAGCGGCGTAAACAGACGCGACGCATTACCGTTGTAGTTACCCCACAAGGTCTCCGGCAAATCTGCATTTGGCCCAATGACTGCGATGCTCTTCAGGTCCTTCTTCAGGGGCAACGCGCGATTCGCATTTTTCAAAAGCACGATTGACTTCCGTGCAGTCTGCAACGCAAGGCGGCGGTTTTCGTCAGTGTCGTTCGCCGAAAACGGAATGCGTGCGTAAGGAACGATCTCCGGCGGATCAAACTGCCCGAGCCGAAAACGAGCGGTCAGGAGACGCTTCACTGACTTATCGATTTCCGCTTCACTAATCAAGCCCTGCTTCACAGCCTGGACCAGCGATGGATACTCGGTGCCGCACGTCAGATCGGTGCCGGCCTTAACGCCGAGCACCGAAGCTTCCATTTCAGTCGCAACGACCTTGTGAAAAACATGAATGTCGTAAATCGCACCGCAGTCGGAAACGACGAAACCATCGAAGCCCCACTCGCCGCGCAGGATATCAACCATCAACCGCTTGTTGGCGCAACACGGTTCGCCGTTCGTTCGGTTATACGCACACATCACCGAATAAGCCTTGCCTTCAAGAATCGTCTCCCTGAACGCCGGCAAATACGTTTCGCGCAAATCTCGTTCTGAAGAGATAGCGTCGAACGCATGGCGCTCGGGTTCCGGTCCGCTATGCACAGCGTAGTGTTTCGGAGTCGCAATGACCTTGAAATAACGCGGGTCGTTGCCTTGCAGACCGCGCACGAATTGAACACCAAGCTGCGCGGTGAGGTAAGGATCCTCGCCGTACGTCTCCTGCCCTCGCCCCCAGCGCGGATCGCGAAAAATGTTGATGTTTGGACTCCAGAAAGTCAGGCCCTGGTAACGGCCGAACTGGCCCTTGCGCGCATACTCGTGATGCTTTGCGCGTGCCTCGGTCGAGATAACGTCGGCGACCTGGTACATCAGTTTTGTGTCCCAGGTCGCGGCGAGGCCAATGGCTTGTGGAAACACAGTCGCAATGCCAGATCGGGCCACGCCATGCAGGGCCTCATTCCAGTAGTCGTGAGCAGGAACGCCGAGACGTTCAATCGCTGGCGTAGCATTCCCCATCTGCGCGACTTTTTCTTCAAGCGTCAAGCGCGACAAAAGATCGTCGACGCGAGTCGCAATCGGCAGGTTCGGATTTTTGTAAGGCGGTAGCGACTGGCTTTCGACGTTGGTTAAAGAAAAGAACGTCTCCCGAAAAGGTGCAAAGGCGCAAAGACAGAAGAAAAGGACCACTAAAAGAATACTGCTTCGGGACCGACGGGCTTTGCGCCTTTGCGCCTTTGCGGGAGATTTTTTTTTCAAGGTTCTAGCGGACTCCAAATAAGATATCGACCGTTAGCTGGTCCAATCGTTCATACGGTAAAACCTTGCTCGTCAATTCGGCGCGGTCAAGTGGAGATTCCTTCACTTTACTCGCCTTTTCGCGGCTTAACCGGCGTGGGTTTGTAATTCATTTTATTGCTTTTATTTGGCAATAACTTGTAATTTGACGGTCTCATACTTCACAGAACTTGTTCCCACCATGATGTCAAACCAGCCCGGCTCGACGACACTCTTCATGTTCAAATCAAGAAAGGAGAGTTTGTCGGGTGTGATCACGAACTCTATCGTTTTGCTTTCGCCGGGCGCCAACGGGATACGCCGGAAGTCTTTGAGCTCCATGATGGGTCGCGTTACTGAACTTACCAGATCGCGAATGTAGAGTTGCACAATCTCGTCCCCCGCCCGTTTCCCGGTGTTTGTGACAGTAACGGTGACGCGCGTACTGTCATCAAGTCCGATCTTCGCCGGAGCCACTTTCAGATCTCTATAGGCAAACGTCGTATAGCTCAAACCAAAGCCAAACGGAAACAACGGTTCCTTGTTAGCAAACAAGTAACCTCGACGCGCGGTCGGTTTGCGGTTGTAGTAAAGCGGCAACTGGCCCACGGATCGCGGGAAGCTGATCGTGAGCTTACCTGCGGGATTGTAGTCGCCGAACAGAACGTCAGCGACGCCAACGCCGGTTTCCTGTCCTAAATAAAAGCCTTCAAGAATTGCGGGAACGTTTTCGGCAATGTAGTTGATCGACAGTGGACCGCTGTTAATAAGCATCACAATCGTTGGCTTTCCAGTATCGAGAACAGCTTTCACCAGATCATTCTGCCGGCCCACCAACTCGAGACTATCGCGGTCGCCCAGGTGATTGTCAGCCCAACCTTCTTTATTCGTGTCCTCATTCCCGCCCAGCACGAGCAGTGCGACGTCAGCAGTCTTTGCGACTGACACCGCTTCCGCGATCAGTTTTTGATCGTCCGCCGGATCGCTGAGATTAGCGCTGTCGGCAAACCAGTCGCCTCCTTCTTTCGTTATCTTGCAACCTTCGGCATACACGACTTTAACCTTGTCGCCAACCTTGTCCTTAACTCCCTGAAGCACGCTGACGCCGCGTCCCGGCTCATCACTGTAACCACCAAGATGGACCTGCGCGGCATTTGGACCAATAACCGCGATCGATTTC
>Ga0209818_1000119_pt1 | contig 19069 bp, 16 predicted proteins | sample NCAS200_FD_187517 | JGI IMG/M metagenome (GOLD analysis project Ga0209818, IMG submission 187517) | Agricultural soil microbial communities from Utah to study Nitrogen management - NC AS200 (SPAdes) (version 2) | ecosystem: Environmental > Terrestrial > Soil > Agricultural land | place: USA... | reverse complement strand
TCTCACCTGGTCCAGGTCCCGCTTCACGATTCGGCCCTCGGGACCCGATCCCGCGACCGCGCCGAGATCCAGCCCCCGCTCCCCGGCGATTTTGCGGGCGAGGGGAGAGGCTTTTACCCGGCCGGCTGGTTCGGCGGGGGGTGGAGCGGGCGGCTGGACGGCTGGACGGCTGGACGGCTGGGAGGGCGCGGAAGGCGCGGAAGCCGGAGCCGGCTTGGCCTCCGGCGGCGGGGCAGTTCCCGTTGACCGTTCACCGTTCACCGTTGACGCTTTTGCCGGGGGACTTCCCCCGTCGACCGACTCCCCCGCCTGCCCGATCCATCCCATCGGTGCCGAGACGGGCACGGTGGCGCCCGCGGCGACCAGGTGCTTGAGCAGGGTGCCCGCCGACCGGGCCACCAGCTCCATCACCGCTTTGTCGGTCTCGACTTCGGCCAGCACGTCGCCGATCGCGACCGCGTCGCCTTCCTGCTTCTTCCACTCGATGACCCGGCCCTCTTCCATGGTAGGCGAGAGCGCTTCCATCACGATCTTGGTGGCCATCAGGATCCGACCATGTAGAGGACCTGCTTCGCCGCGTCCACCACCTTGCCGGCATCCGGCTTGGAGGACTTTTCGAGCTGCCGGTTGTAGGGCATCGGGACGTCGGCTCCGGTGACCCGGATGATCGGGGCGTCGAGCGCGTCGAAGGCGTCGCGTTGAATCAGGTCCACAATCTGGGCCCCCACTCCCGCAAAGGGCCAGCCCTCCTCAACCACCACACACCGATTGGTCCGGGTGACCGAGCCCAGGATCGTACCGGTATCCAGTGGCCGGATGGTGCGGAGGTCCACCACCTCGGCCTGCACCCCGAGCTCGGCGAGCTGGTCGGCGGCCTTGAGACACACCGCGACGGTCTTGGAGTGACAGATCAGGGTGACATCGGTGCCCGGACGCTTGATCTCGGCGCTGCCGATGGGGACCAGGTGCTCCCCGTCGGGCACCTCGCCCTTGTTGTTGTAGAGCATTTCCCCCTCGAGAAACACCACCGGATCGTCGTCGCGGATGGCGCTCTTGAGCAGACCCTTGGCATCCGCCGGGGTCGCCGGCGTCACCACCTTGAGGCCCGGGATGTGGGCGTACCAGCTCTCGAATGCCTGGGAGTGCTGTGCCGCGAGCTGGAGCGCGGCGCCGCCCGGTCCGCGGAACACGACCGGCACCCCGAACTGTCCTCCCGACATGTAGCGCATCTTGGCGGCCGCGTTGACGATCTGGTCGATCGCCAGCAGGGCGAAGTTCCAGGTCATCATCTCGATGACCGGACGGAGCCCCACCATCGCGGCGCCGACCCCGATGCCGGCAAAGCCCAGCTCGGCGATCGGGGTGTCCACGATCCGCTTGGGGCCAAACTCCTTGAGCAGGCCGCGGCTCACCTTGTAGGCGCCGTCGTACTCGGCCACTTCCTCGCCCATGAGGAAGACCCGGTCGTCGTGCTGCAGCTCTTCGCGCAGGGCCTGATTCAGCGCATCCCGATAGGTGATGGTCGCCATGCTCAGCGCCCCTGCTCGGGAGCGTACACGTCGGTGAAGAGCTCGGAAGGATCGGGATCAGGCGATTCTTCGGCGAAGGTGTAGGCGTCGTCCACTTCCGCCTTCACCTCCGCCTCGAGCGCCGACCAGCGGGCGTCGTCGAGGGAACCGGCCGCGCGCATCTGCTCGGCCAGCACCTTGATGGGATCGCGGCGGCGATATTCCTCCACCTCGTCCTTGCTGCGATAGGTGCCGTGGGCCGCGTCGGACATCGAGTGGCCGACGAAACGGTAGGTCCGGATCTCGAGGAGGGTCGGCTTGGACTCGGTGCGGGCCCGGGCCACCGCGCGGTCCATCGCCTCCCGTACCACCAGGACGTCCTGTCCGTCCACCGTCTCGGCCGGCATGTCGTAGGCATTGCCCCGCACCGAGAGGTTCTTCACCGCGCTGGCCCGGGCCACCGCGGTGCCCATCCCGTAGCCATTGTTCTCGCAGATGAAGACCGCGGGCAGGTCCCAGAGCGAGGCCATGTTCAGGGTCTCGTGGAAGGCCCCGATGTTGGCAGCCGCCTCGCCGAAATAGCAGACGCTGACCTGGTCGCCGCCCCGATACTTGATCGCGAAGGCGGCGCCGGCCGCGATGGGAATGTGGCTGCCCACGATCCCGTGACCGCCGAGGAAGCCGAGGCCCGCGTCGAACAGGTGCATCGAGCCGCCCTTGCCCTTCGAGCAGCCGGTCGCCTTGCCGAACAGCTCGGCCATAACGGCGCGGGCGGTCATCCCCCGGGCCAGCGCCTGGCCGTGGTCGCGATAGGCGGTGGTGATGTAATCGTCGGGGCGCAGCGCGGCGATGCTCCCCACCGCGACCGCTTCCTGACCGATGTAGAGGTGACAGAAGCCGCCGATCTTGCCGAGGCTGTAGGCTTCGCCCGCCTTCTCCTCGAACACCCGCATCAGCAGCATCTGCCGCAGGTAGCGCAGGTGCAGCTCCGCGGCATCGGCGCCCCCGGTGGTGCGCTCCGGCTTGGTGGAGGTGGCCATCAGGCGGTCTCCGCTGCCGGGGAGAGCGGCCGGGCCGAGCGGGCCTGCTCCCAGGCGTGGTAGGAGGAGCGGGTGAGCGGGCTCGCCTGCACGTGGGCAAACCCCATGGCGCGGCCGATCCCGGCCAGCTCGTCGAATTCGGCCGGGGTGTAGAACCGGGCCACCGGGAGATGGCTTTCCGAGGGGCGCAGGTATTGCCCCAGGGTGATGATGTTCACGTCGCTCTTTCGCAGATCGCGCATCGCCACCAGCAGCTCGTCCCACTCTTCGCCCAGACCCAGGATGATCCCCGACTTGGTGAGTCCACCGGGCGCCATCCGGCGAGCCCGGCGGAGCAGCTCCAGCGCGCGGTCATAACGGCCACCGGGACGGGCCTGCCGGTAGAGCCGCTCGACGGTTTCGAGATTGTGATTCAGGATGGCGGGCCGCGATTCCATCACGATCGCCAGCGCGGCTTCCGAGCCTTTGAAATCGGGAATCAGGACCTCGACCGTGGTGTCGGGGAGCCGCTTGCGGATCTCGCTGACGCAGCCGGCAAAGGCTTCGGCTCCGCCGTTGGGCAGATCGTCCCGGTCCACCGAGGTGATCACCACGTGCTGAAGTCCCATCACCTCGACCGCATCCGCCAGCCGGACCGGCTCGGTGGGGTCGAACGACGCCGGGGTGCCGTGGGCCACCGCGCAATAGGCGCAATTCCGGGTGCAGACGTCCCCCAGGATCATGAAGGTGGCGGCCTGGTGCTCCCAGCATTCCCCGATGTTGGGACAGCGGGCCTCTTCGCAGACGGTGTGCAGGTCGAGCTCCCGCATGAGGCTCTTGAGCCGCACGTAATTCGGGCCGCCCGGAGCCTTCACCTTGATCCAGGAAGGCTTTCGCGCCGGCTGTGAAGGGACCGCGAGCGGGCGGTTCACTTCGAGAACGGGGAGCGAGCGATCGAGCCGGACCAGCGGTGCCGCCAAGACATCTCCCTGGTGGGTGGAACGGGGAAGAATACACCCGTTGGGAGGAAGGGTAAAGTGTTGCGGGATGCGGGGTTGGATGTGGGCCTGAGGGGTCAGGGGTCAGTGGTCAGGGGTCGTTACACCCTGATCTCTGACCTCTGACCACTGATCACGTTCAGGGAACTTCAGTGAGCAGCGCCTCGATTATCCGCCGATAGTCCTCCAGCTGTTTCGCGTGCTGCGCGCCGGTGGCCGGTCCCCGGAAGCCGGCGTAGATCTCCCGGATCCGGCCGTCCCGACCCAGAAACAGCGTCGTCGGATACGCGGTGAATCCGCGCAGCTGGGGGAGGCTGGCCGCGGTCTCTTCCACCACACTCGCCCCGGCGTGCAGCAGGATCCAGGGAATCGCGAACTTGTCGCGGAAGCGCCGGATCTGGGGATTGTCCTGGGCCGAATCTCCGGTGACCTCGTACCCCAGGCCCAGGATTTCGAATCCGCGAGGCTTGTAGGTGGCATACAGCTCCAGCAGATCGGGAGTGGCCTCGTGACAGGTCACGCACCAGCTCCCGAAGATGTCGACCAGGACCACCTTGCCCTTGAGCCGGGGGTCGTCCTGGGAAACCAGGCGACCCTCGAGGTCGCGAAACGCGAAGCGGAAGGGATTGACCGTGTCGGCTGAGGTGAGCTCGGTCGGCGCGGTGAGATGCGGTGCGCCGGTCGAGCGCACCGCGACGAACCGGGTCTGGGTGCGGAGCCCGGCGTGAAAGACTCCCCGCAGCGTATCGCCGCTCAGGCGACCGGCCAGGATATAAACCGACACGCCGTCGAACCGGGCGACCGAGAAGCTGTCCACCGTGCCGCCGCCCCAGAAGACGCCCAGGTCGCCGGTGTTCGAGGTCACCGCGCCTTCGAGGCCTTCGCTCCCCGCGGTGAGCTGAATGACCCGGGGGCTTCTCCGCTGGTCGGTGAGGTACCAGGCATCCCAGGATCCCAGCAGCGCCGCGGGCGGAACCGCCCGGGGCCAGCGTCCCGCGCTGGCGCGGAAGGGAATCGAGCGAGGCCCGTTCCGGCCCACGTTGCGGTAGGTCCCGGTGAGGGAATCTCCCCGGCGCTCTGCGACGATGGTCGCCGCGTAGTCCGCGATGTCGAACACCACCGAGTCGCCCCGCTGAGTGACGACGGCGTGGTCGGCACACTTGGGGCCGTTGCAGATCGCGGCCACCAGCCGGTTGTTCTGGCGGGAGACCGCGAGCTCGAAGGGTAGCGCGCCTCCCGCCAGGTCGAGCACCGCGCGCCAAGTCCCGTCGAGCGGGGCTTGCCGGGGCGCGGAGGCGGCCAGCAGCGAGGCGGCCAGGACGACCGCCACGGAGATCGTGTTCATGGGAGTTTCACCTCGAGTCCTCCACCTTCGTAGCGCTCCCCCGCCTGCACCGCGACGGGGAGGTTGTTGCCGCTCCAGGGTGCCGGGCAGGGATACACCGTGTTGTAGGCGCAGAAGGGATTCCGGGCCCGGTTGAAGTCGAGAATGTAGCTGCCGTCGGCGCGGGGAAGCAGTGAGACGAAGCGACCGGCGGGATAACTCCCTTTGCCGGCGGTGCCGTCCCGGAAATAGATCTCCAGCTCCGATTCGTCCGCGGTCGCTCCGGGGAGCCGCTTGACCTGGAGGGTGCGCGCCGGCCCACCCAGCGAGACCTGCACCGTGCCGGCGTTGCTCGCGACTGCCTCGACCCCGTCCGGCGTCAGCAAGGCCTGGGTTCCGGCGGTGGCGGCGGGACGAAGCGTGACTACGAACACCAGCTTCGGGTCATACGGGTAATGGGAGACCGTCTTGCGCCGGACCGGCTCCCGGCCGAACACGGTGAGGGTGGCCCTGCCCGGAGGCCCATTCACGATGAGCGGCCATCCCTCCACCGTCTGCACCCGGCCTCGCGAAAAACCGATTTCCCGCTCCCCGGTGCTCAGCACGATGCGGCCGCCACGCTCACCGATCCGGCCGGCGGCAATCCCGGCCAGCGGAATGTCCGCGCTCGCAGGGCCCAAGCTGAGGCCAGGACCGATCGGGCGGACCACGATGGCGCGCCAGGGGGATACCGCAGAGGTGGCCAGCCACTCGGCGAACTCAGTCCGTTCCCGCCGGACCGCATCGGGGGTCTGCGCCCACGCGCCATGGGCGAACACTGCTCCCAGCAGCAGAATTCCGTGAGATATGGTCATGACCCCCGGATATTAGCCGCGTCCCCGCGTCCCCGCGCCCTTCGCGTCCTCGCGTCTTACGTCACCAGCTCCAGAACCGCTCCGGCCGGAGGGCGTGCACTTCCTCCAGGGTCGCTTCACCGGCCAGCAGCTGGGCGATCATGATCCCGGTGATTCCGGCCAGCAGCACGCCGTTGCGCCCGTGACCGGTGGCGTACCAGAGTCCCTCGAGGTCCGGCTCTCGCCCCACGATCGGGAGACCATCCGGGGTGCCGGGCCTGAGTCCCGCCCAGGCCCGCCGGATACTGGTTCCCGCGAGCGCGGGAAACAGCGATTCCGCCCGCTTCCGGATCTCGGCGACGCCCGCCTCGGTGACTTCGGACAGGAACCCCGCGTGCTCGACGGTCGAGCCGGCCCAGGCCTCGCCGTTTCGATGCAGCACGTAGCCGCCATGGCCGAAGACGATGGACGACCTGGCCGCTCCGGGCCAGGGATAGGCCACCATTTGCCCCCGGACCGGTTCGACCGAAACCGGCCGAGGCAGGTTGCCGATTCGTCCGGTCCACGCGCCGGCGGCAAGCACCACCTGGTCGGCGGGATGCCAGGCCCGGCCCTGCACGCCGGTCACCCGTCCGCTCGACCGGGTCAGCGAGCTGATCGTGTCGGTGACGGTCTCGACCCCGAGGCGGGCCGCGTCGGCCCGGAGCGCCTCGACCACCCGCACCGGATCCACCGAGCCGTCACGGGGCGCGTGCAATCCTCCGTGGGTGGCTTCGAGCCAGGGCCAGTCGCGGCGGACTTCCTCGGGGTCGAGCCACTCGCAGTGGTGCCCGTGCTGTCGCTGCCGGGCGACCCGCTCTCGCAGCAGGTCCACCTCCGCCTCGTCGGCGGCCGCCTGGAGAATTCCCCCCTCCCAGAGTCCGATATCGGTGCCGGTGGACTCGCGCAGCTCCTGGGCGTGATCACGGTAAAACTCCCGGCCCGCGATGCCCAGCTCGAACATCTCTTCCCCGACCGGCGCGTCGATCTGGGGCGCCAGCATTCCGGCCGACGCCCGCCATGCTTCTCCCCATTCTTCTCCTCGCTCGATGACCCGGACCCGGCGACCGAGCAGGGCGATCTGGCGGGCGCAGGCCGCCCCAACTACACCTCCCCCGACGACGACAACCTCTGGCGCAGCCGTCACTTGGGCCTCGACGAAACTTTTTGAAACGTCCGCCGTACTGTACTTTGCTGCCGCGTGGTAGCAAAATCAGTCGGTAACCTTGGAAGGAAGGATACCATGGTCCGGAATGTGGTCGGGTTTGCCGGGGTGGCGCTCGTCGCCATGCTCGCGCTGAAGCTGCTTGGAGGGCTGTTCGGCTTTGCGATCAGCATCATCATGATGCTGCTCTGGCTGGCCTTCTGGGGCTTCATCATCTACCTGATTCTGCGGGTGCTGAGCCCCTCCACGGCGGATCGGATGCGGGAGACGATTCGAGGCAAGCCATAACTAGGGAGTAGCGAAGAGCGAGGAGCGAGGAGGTAAGGCTGGTTCTTCGCTACTCGCGACTCGCTACTCGCTCGTCGTAGACGTATGCAGGTGCACAATTCTCCCCCCGCCACTTGCCCCCCGCGGTGTAACCGCGGCTTGGCCACCGTAGCCGCCGACCACCAGGAGAACGAGAATCCCGCTAGGCGGTATCCAGGGCATCGAGGACTCCCCAGACCAGCAGCGGAAGTACCAGCTCGTGGTGGCCGGTGATCGAGTAGCCCCTGCCCGAGGCCCGGGTGGGCCGTTCGACCACGTTCAGCCGGGGACGATAGTGCCGGATCATGTCGAAGTCGGCGGCCAGAAAATCGGTGGGGCGGCCTCCGGAGAGGTTGCGGGCCACGCTGAGCGCCTTCAGAAATACTTCCGGCAGCAGCACCGCGCTGCCCCAGTTGAGCACCGCGCCGCCGCCGGAAATGTCCGGGAGGGTTCCCGCCAGTCTCCGGAAATCCCTCAGGCTGGTATCGCCCAGCGCCGCGCCGTTGGCCGCCGGATGCTGGTGGATGATCTCGGCGCCCAGCGCGGCATGCACGGTCACCGGCACGCCGGCGCGGTGGCAGGCCACCAGGATGGAGGCCTCGGCTCCGGGGAGACTGGCCCGTTCCGCCAGCGCCGAGGCCAGCCCCTCGCCCATGCCCCGGCTCGCGGCCTGCGCGGCGAGAATCGCGGCGTTCATGTCGGCACCGGTCTCCTCGACCATCCCGAAGCTGCCGTCGGCCAGCCCGGCTTCGACGTCCTCGCTGGTTCCGCCGAACGCCGCCAGCTCGAAATCGTGAATCGCGGCGGCACCGTTCATCGCGACGTGACTCACCACTCCCCGTTCCAGCCAGCGGCAGACCAGCGGGCCGAGCCCCACTTTGACCACGTGTCCGCCGAGCAGCAGCACCACTCCCTTGCGGGCCCGGGCCGCCTCGGCCACGTGGGAGATGACGGCGCGGAGCTCGCGGGCGGCGAGAACGTCGGGGAGGCTCTGGAGAAACGCGCCGATGGTCCGGTCGTTTCCCGGAGGGGCGGCCATCGCGGAGGGATCCACCTTGTTGTGCCGGCCCGTGAAGGGCACGGTGCGGAGCCGGGCGACGTCGGCTTCGCGATAGCTCACGTCAGCGAGCGGGGGTACCGGGGGTCATCTTGTCGAGCCGGAGGGTGATGGTACCCCACGGCTGCCGGGAACGGATCTGCACCGGAATCCGGCGCGGGTCGTCGGTAATCCAGATGCGCGCATCCGCCCGTTTGCTGAAGAGACCGCTCTCCTTCCCGACCACCGGGTTCAGCACCAGGGCAGGCACGCTGGTTCCGTCGGGCAGCTCGATGGATTCGCGCTTCAGCACCGTCAGCACGATCGGGTTGACCTCGGGCTGGAAGTGCCGGGCCAGCTGGTAGCTCTTGCCGACCACCAGGGGGGTGATCCGGATGAAGTAGAGCAGGGACGCGTCGTCGAGCGGCTCGGCGGTGGTCGGAGTGGTGGCGGTCGCCTGGCTCTGACGGTAGTAGCCCGAATCGGCAAAGATGTCGTATTCGCGGAAGTACCGCTTGCTGTTCTCCTTGCTGTCGCGGCGGAATCGCAGCGAATGGAAGTCCTCCACGCTGGTCCACGATTCGAGGGTGCTGTTGATCTTGAAAATGGCGCCGCCACCCGAGAGCCCGAACCGGAAGTACCAGACCGGCTGGCCCCGAAGGGTATCGATGCTCACCACCTGGATGGACGCGCTTCCCAGCGAGAGCATCCCGAGCTTGGCCGTGTACTCGAACCGCTCGCCCACCCCGAACGGATAGCTGGCCGGCGCGGGCGGAGCCTGTCCGGCGAGTGCCAGGAGCGCGGCGAGTACGGTGCGGTGACCGTTCATGACGCGACCTCCTCCGCGGCGCGGGCCGGTCCGAGGCGAATCCTGCCTGCGGCGCGCCACACCTGGCGCGCCTGGATCCAGGGCTCGACCCGGCTCTCCCGGGGGCGGAGGTCGTGGCGCTCGATCACCGGAACGGTTTCGATCCGGCGGGCATGGCGTGCGGCGCGGCCGATCAGCTCGGCGTTGGCGGCCCACCCGTCGGAAGCCAGCCGGAGTGCTCCCGGCCCGCGCAGGGCATTGCGGAGCGTCATGAGCCGGAAGGCGACGAACCCGCTCACGATGTCGTTGACGCCTTCCACCCGCACCGCGCGGCGCAGCAGCATCGGCGCGAAACGGCGGACCATCCGGCGACCCCGGGAAGGCTCTCCGGCCAGGGTCGCTTCACCCACCACCATGTCCGCTCCGCTCTCCAGCCGCCGGATGAAGTCGGGCAGGAATTCCGGGCCATGCGCAAAATCGCCGTGCATCAGCACCGCGCTGTCCCGCTTGGGGCGATCGGTCCGGTCGAGTGCGGCGCCGAGCAGCTCTTCGACCGATCGGGCGTACCCCAGCCGGGTCGGGTGCCGGATGACGGTGAGGGACAGCACGTTGGTGTACGGCTTGAGGATCTCGGCGGTCTCGTCGGTGGAGCCGTCGTCCACCACCAGGATCTGATACTCGCGCGGAAAGGCCTCGAAGACCTTGCGGATCTTCCAGAGCACGAGCCCGATGGTGGGCCCTTCGTCATGGCTCGGAATGCAGACGTAAATCATTTCAGGTCAACAGTCTCCACAATGGAACGATACACGGCCAGCACCCCTTCCGCCATCGCGGTGGCGCTGAATTCTTCCACCCGGTTCTGGGCCTGGCCCACCAGCGATGCACGGAGCGCCTGGTCGTCGAGAATACGCGCCACCGAGTCGGCCAGGGCGGCAGCGTCACCGGGAGGTGAGAGGAGTCCGGCTCCCCGGTCCAGCATCTCGGGAATCCCGCCCGCCCGGGTTGCCGCGATGGGGACGTCGAGCGCCATGGCATCCAGCACCGAGGTCCCCAGTCCCTCTTCCCGCGAGCTCATCACGAACACGTCCGCGCCGGCAATCAGCCGGAGCGGCTCGGGAACATGCCCGGGGAGATGGACCCGGTCCCCCAGGGCGTGCGCGGCAATCCGGTCTTCCAGCGCCCCGCGCAGCGGTCCTTCCCCGGCAATGACCCAGTGCAGCTCGGGCCGGGTCCGGTGGAGCGCCGCCGCCGCGTCGATCAGGGTCGCGTGATCCTTGTGGCCGACCAGGGCGCCGACCGCGACCGCGAGCGGCCCCGATTCGGGGAGCCCGAGCCGTGCGCGAATATCGCCACTCCGGCTGCGTCGGACCGTTTCCAGGTCGATGCCCGAGTGCACCCGAACGACGCGTCCGGGTGGAATCCCGTCGGCGAGGAGCACGCTGCGCACCGCCTCGCTGATCGCGATGATCCGCTCGGCACGGAGCCAGAGCGCCGTGCGGCGGAGCGGGAAATCCACCCGGCGGGTGGCGAGGTAGGGCGTGCCGGTCAGGATACCGGCGACGCCGGCGATGGTGAGCGCGTGGGCGTCGTGGGCATGAATCAGGGCGGGGCCGCGGACCGCTTCCCGGATGGTGCCGGCCAGGGCCGCGAGTGAGAGACCGGCGCGCCACCCGACCGCGCGAACCGGCACTCCTTCCGCTGCCAGACGGCGGGCGAGCAGTGACCGCCGGCCGGTGACCACGATCTGCTCGATCTCGGAAGTCCGGGCGGCAAGCGCGCGAGCCAGGAGCAGCACCTGGTTCTGTCCGCCGCGCCACTCCCGCCCGGAGGCGAGATGAATGACCCGGCGCCCCAGCCGGCTCACCGGGTCAGGGAATCAGGGAAGACCGGGCAGGAGGCATCCTGGAAATTGGCGATCTCGGTGCTGAGGCCGACCAGCGGCAGGTTGCGCTCGCCCGCGTTGATGGTCCCGATGCGGGGCGAGCCCTGGATCGGATCGCCCTGGTAGAGCAGGACACCCTGGACGGTCCCCGCGGGGCTCACGATCAGAATGCCCCAGTCCACCGCCGGTGTTGCCGGCAGGGCGCCTTCGATGCCGATGACCACGAACGAATCGGCTCGCCCCGCGACGGCGCGGAGGGCCGGGCCGAGCGCGACGCGGACCGGGAGGGTTCCGGGAATGTTGCTGGGGGGAACCGAGAGGGTCTTGCCCGGGCGGGTGAATTCCTCCAGCAGGAGGCTCTGTCCCGCGACCGCGGAGATTCCGCAGCCGTAACCGCCGGAGTTCTTCGCGTCGCATCCTCCGAGCACCGGCAGGGCGATCAGGGAAGCCACGAGCGCGCGGCGTGCGGGTGACATGGGCAAAGCGCTCCTTGGGTTCGAGACTCCCGCTGTGATTCCCAAAGATACATCGGCGCTGTAACATTCGACCTCACCTGCCCTCATGGCCCGATGGGTCTCGACGAATTGCGCGCCCGGCTCGACAACCTGCTGTCCCGTCAGGGACTTTCCGATGACCGGCGAGCCCAGGCCTCCCGGCTGCACGATGCCATGATCGAGTTCAAGACCGCGCTCGCGGTGAGCCGGGAGGCCCGGGTCGTCACCGAGCGGGAGCTTGCGGCCGAACGGCGGCAGCTCGACGACGCTTCCCGGCGCGGGGCGCTGGCGGAAGGTATCGGCGACGCGGAGACGGCGCGGATCGCCGGGGAATTTATTGCACGGCACCGGGAGCGAGCCGAGCTGCTGGAGCGCAAGCTTGCCGTGGTGGTGGACGAGATCGCCTACATGGAGCGGGAGTACGAGGGGCTGGCCTCCCGGTTCAAGGAGGCTCGTCAGGCCGGCGGACTCTCTTCGACGCCGCCGCCGCCCGATCTGCTCAATGACCGGGAGTTCGACGCCTTGAAGGCACGCGCCGACCGGGAAGCCGCAGAGCTCGCGGTGAAGGCCCAGCTGGAGATGCTGAAGAAGAAACTGAATAAGCCGTGAGACGTGAGACGTAAGACGTGAGACGGGATGAGCCATTCCGTCCACCACCTTCTCACATCTCACGTCTCACATCTCACTCCCCTCCAAGGACGGTCGCGTGCCCCAGCGCTCCTTCTTCGGCCATCCCCGCGGCCTTTCCACTCTCTTCTTCACCGAGATGTGGGAGCGGTTCTCCTACTACGGGATCCGTCCCCTCCTGGTGCTGTTCATGTCGGCGGCCATCCTCGACGGCGGCTTCGGCTTCGACCGGAGCGCCGCGTCGGCGATCGTCGGCATCTACGCGGCCTGTGTGTACCTGGCTTCGCTGCCTGGAGGATGGATTGCCGACCGCTGGCTGGGTCTCCGGCGGGCGATCTGGTGGGGCGGGGTGCTCATCGCCGTGGGACACGTCTTCATCGCCCTCTCCTCGGTTTTTGCCCACACCGCGTTCTTCCTCGGCCTGGTCTTCATCGTGCTGGGCACCGGGTTGCTCAAGCCCAACATCTCCGCGGCGGTGGGCGATCTCTACCCCGAAGGGGGCTCCCGGCGGGACGCGGGGTATTCGATCTACTACATGGGCATCAACATCGGCGCCCTGCTGGCGCCGCTGATCACCGGTCTGCTGGGCGAGCGGGTCGGCTGGCACTTCGGCTTCGGCGCGGCGGGAGTGGGCATGCTCCTCGGCCTGCTGACCTTCCGGCTCCGCGCCGCGGACACCCTGGGCACCATCGGGCTGGCGCCGGCCACCGGACCGGAGGAGCAGCAGCGGGTCAAGCTGATGACCGGCATCGGAGTGGCGCTCATCTTCCTGGTGGTGGTGCTGGCCACGGTCGGGGTGCTGCGGATCGATCCGGTGTCGGTGGCGGAAAAGATGTCGATGGTCATGCTGACGATGGCCCTGCTCTACTTCGCCTACCTGTTCTTCGCCGCCGGGCTGACCGGCCACGAGAAGAAGGGCGTCGCGGTCATCGTGGTGCTGTTCATCTTCGCAACCATTTTCTGGGCCGCCTTCGAGCAGGCCCCGACCTCGCTCAACCTGTTCGCCCGCGACTTCACCGACCGGACCGTGCTGGGGTGGGAGGTTCCCACCCTCTGGCTCCAGTCAGCCAACTCGTTCTTCGTAGTGACCCTGGCGCCGGTGTTTGCCTGGCTCTGGGTCTCGCTGGGGCGCCGGGGGCTCGAGCTGTCGAGTCCGGCCAAGTTCAGCTTTGGCTTGCTGCTCGCCGGCCTCGGCTTCCTGGTGATGGTCGCCGCCGCCAACCGGGTGATCGAGGGCGGCGGGGCGGCCATCAAGGTCTCCATGCTCTGGCTGGTGCTGAGCTACTTCCTCCAGACCCTGGGCGAGCTGTCGCTCAGCCCGGTGGGACTCAGCTCGATGACCAAGCTCGCACCCAAGAAATTCGTGGGCCAGATGATGGGGGTGTGGTTCATGGCCTCGGCGCTCGGCAACCTGATCGCCGGGCTGGTCGGGGGCCACGTGAATCCGGAAAACCTGGAGCAGATGCCCCAGCTCTTCCAGCGCACCGCCTTCTCGCTCTTCATCGCCGCGGCGGTGCTCGGGGCGATGGTGGTGCCGATTCGCCGGATGATGGGAGAGCGGGCGAATGACTGAACTGCCGTGAGATGTAAGACGTGAGACGTGAGAGGGACCGCTGGTAACAATCCGTCTCACCTCTCACATCTCACCTCTCACCTCTTTCAGGGCCCAATCACCGCACACGCCACCCGCGCTCCGCTGTTCCCCGACGGATCGGTGATCTCGTCGTCGCGCTCGGCATGCACCACCAGGGCCAGCCCGCTCGAGCCCAGCAGCGGCTTGATCCCGGTCCGCACTTCCGGCCCCACCAGCTCGACGGTCTTCTCGCCCCGGCCGTTCGAGGAGACGAACAGGTTGCCCAGGTCGCCGAGGTGGGGTCCCTGAGGATTCCGGTGACCATGCCGGAAATTGCGGGGATTGAAATGGGCTCCCGCCGAGGTGAAGCCGGGCGGCTCGCACAGTCCCGCCGCGTGAAGATGCAGTCCGTGCTCTCCGGGAGAGAGACCGGTTACCCGCACGTCCACTTGTATCCGTTCCCCCCGCTCCCGCAGCGTCACCCGGCCCACCTCCGCCCCGGCTGTGTCCCGCAGAATGCTCTCGACCGGCGCCGGCGAGGGGGCGCTCCCGCCGCCGCACGCCAGGGTTCCGATCATCGCCATGCGGATTATGATTGAGCGCATATGGAGTGCCTCCCGAAAGACGCTGTCGCAATGACGCAAAGACGCAACGACGCAGCGACGCAAAGTGGCCGACTTTCGCCCTGGAGGCAAAGGTGTGTCCCGGCGCTGTTGCTCCTCGCGCTGGGCTGCGGCCCGTCGTTCCCCCCGGCCGATACCGGGTTCGTCTCGAAATGGACCACCACCCATTACGCCCTGGCCCGGGCCGAGCGGCTCTCGCCTCCGGTCGCGTCGCGCACCTCGGCCTATGCGGCCATCGCGCTCTACGAGGGCTGGGCCGCGTTCTCGGACAGTCTGCGTTCCATGGCCGGTCAGCTCAACGGACTGGCAAAGTTGCCCAGGCCCGACCGGGAGGAGCGCTACGACCCGGCGCTGGTGGCCGTGCAGGCCCAGACGACGGTGCTGCGGGATCTTTACGGCGAGGGGTTTGCCTCGACCGGTGTCGCTATCACCCGGCTGCACGATTCGCTGCTGTCGGCGCGAACCAGCCAGGGCGTGCCCGAGCCGGTGCGCCGCCGCTCGCTCGAGTACGGCGAGCAGCTGGGCCGGGCCATCCTGGCTTGGGCGGAAAAAGACGGCTTTGCCGAGCGGACCTTCGCCTACCAGCCTTCCAAGGGCGACGGCTTCTGGGGCCCTACCGCGACGGCGGCGCAGTACCGCTCCCAGAATCTCTCCATGGAGCGCGACTTCGTCGGGTTCGATAATCCCACCGCAGCGGCTCGGCCGGGCGAATCGTCCGACCGCTCCATCACGGTCAATCGTCCCAAGCGGCCCAACACCACGGTGCCGGGCATCAATCCGCTGGCCGCGCTGGAGCCCATGTGGGGCACGATGCGGACCTTCGCGCTGGACAGCGCCGCCGCGTGTCCCGCTCCACCGCCGCATCCCTTTTCCACCAGCAAGGATTCGCCGCTCTACGCCGAAGCCCTCGAGGTGTACGAGATGCGGCGGGGGCTCACCGAGGAGCAGAAGCGGATCGCCTACTTCTGGGCAGACAACCCTGGAGAATCAGGAACGCCCTCCGGCCACTGGATGAGCGTGGTCAGCAGCGTGTCGGATCAATGGGCACTCTCGCCCGAGCGGACGGTCGAAGCCTACGCGCTGACCGCGATCGCGGTAGCCGATGCGTTCATCGGATGCTGGCGGGAAAAGTTCGCCACCAACGTGCTCCGCCCGATCAGCTACATCCAGCGCAACATCGACCCTGCCTGGCAGCCACTGCTCAACACCCCGAACTTCCCTACCTATACCTCGGGCCATTCCACCCAATCGGCGGCGGCGGCCGAGGTGCTCACGGCACTGTTCGGCGACAACCGGCCCTATGACGATCCGACCCACGTGACCCTGGGCCACCCGGTCAAGCGGCTGGCCTCCTTCCGGGAAGCGGCGCGGGAGGCCGGCATGTCCCGGCTCTACGGGGGGATCCATTTCTCCATGGACAATGTGGGCGGGCGGCAGCAGGGCGAGTGCATCGGGCGGGCCGTCCTGAGCCGGGTGAAAACCCGAGGGGGGACGCGATGACGCGGAGGCGCGAGGACGAGGAGGACGCGGAAGACGCGGGGGCGCGGGGACGCGTTACCGGCCTTCGCGTCATCGCGTCTTCGCGGCTTCGCGTCCTCTTGCTGGCACTCCTCGCGGCGCCGGCCTGCTCCCGCGACGCCCCGCCCGGGGAATGGCAGGAGGCCGAGGGGGCCCGCTGGCGCGAGCTGGCCGGCGCGGGGCGGGGCACTGCCGGATTCACCGCGCTGCCGTCTTCCCGCACCGGGATCACCCTGGCCAACAATGTCTCGGAGGAGGCGGCCTACCAGAACCGTCACCTGATGCACGGATCCGGGGTGGCGATCGGCGATGTGGATGGCGACGGTCTCCCCGACATCTACCTGCCCCGGATCGAAGGCCCCAACGCCCTCTACCTCAATCAGGGAGGCTGGCGCTTCCGGGACGTGGCGGCGGAGCGCGGGGTGGCGCTGGCGGACGCGCCGTCCACCGGGGCGGTGCTGGCCGATGTGGATGGCGACGCCGACCTCGACCTGGTCGTCACCTCCATGGGCGGCGGCAATGCGCTGCTCCTCAACAACGGCGCCGGGACCTTCACCGACGCGGGCGAGCGCTCCGGGTTCCTCGCGGAACGGCGGGGCAGCACCACCGCCGCGCTGGCCGACGTGGATGGGGATGGCGATCTCGATCTCTACGTGGCGAACTACCGGGCCCGCACCATGCTCGACTCGCTCTCGCCCCAGGAGCGGGCCTTCGACCAGATCGTCAAGCAGATCGGGGACCGCTACGAGATCATTCCGGAGCGGCGGGCCGATTACCGGATCCAGATCCGGGAGGACCTCCGCGGGGTGAGCCTGATCCAGCGGGCCGATCCCGACTGGTTCTACCTCAATGACGGCAGCGGCCGCTTCGTCCGGGAGCCGATCGCCGGCAATCCCCGCTTCCTCGATGAAGACGGCGTGATGCTGACCGCCGAGCCGGAGGACTTCGGGCTGGCCGCGCGGTTCTACGACGTGAACGGCGACGGTGCGCCCGATCTCTACGTCGCCAACGACTTCGAGGATCCCGATCAGTTCTGGATCAATGATGGCGCCGGCCGGTTCCGGCTGATCGCCCGGCCGGCGGTAAGAAGGACGGCCAATTCCAACATGGCGGTGGATTTCGCCGACATCGACCGGGACGGGGCGGTGGACCTCTTCCAGGCCGACATGCTGGCCAACGACGGCCGGCGGCACAAGACCCAGATCCCCACCCACACCGCGATCCCCAAGGTGGTGGGCGACTACACGACGCGAGGGCAGTGGCAGCGCAATGCGCTGCTGCACAACCGGGGCGACGGCACCTTCGAAGAGATCGCCGATGCGGCCGGCGTCGCGGCCAGCGGATGGTCGTGGTCCTCCATGTTCCTCGACGTGGACCTCGATGGGTACGAAGACCTGCTGATCGGGAACGGGCACACCTGGGATCTCATGGACGCCGATGCCCAGGAGCGGCTCAAGAGCACCGTGACCGGAGTGGATTGGCGCCGGGAGCGACAGTACTACCCCAAGCTGCTGCTGCCCAACGTGGCCTTCCGGAACCGGGGGGACCGCACCTTCGAGGACCTGAGTGCGGCCTGGCGCTTCGGAGTGGAGCCGGACATCTCCCACGGTATGGCCAGCGGAGATCTGGACGGCGACGGCGACCTCGACGTAGTGATCAACCGGTTGAACGCCACCGCCGCGATCCTCCGCAACGACGCGCCGGCCCCGCGCCTCGCGGTCCGGCTGATCGGGAGCGCGCCCAACAGCGGCGCCATCGGAGCCCGGATCCGGGTGCTGGGCGGCCCGGTCCCGGGACAGACCCGCGAGGTGACCGCCGGCGGGCTGTATCTCTCCGGCTCCGATCAGTCCAGCACCTTTGCGGCGTCGCGCGACAGCGCCATGGCGATCGAGGTGACCTGGCGGAACGGGACCACCACCCGAATCGCGGATGCGCGAGCCGGGAGGCTCTACGAAATCCGCCAGGAGGCCGTCAGTCCGCAGCCTTCAGCCGTCAGCAACCAGCCGTCCAGCCGTCCAGCCGTCCAGCCACCGCTTTTCGAGGATCGTTCCTCGTCGCTCAACTCCAGCCACTCGGAGACCTACTACAACGATTACGCCCGGCAGCCGCTGCTCAGCTATCAGCTGAGCCAGCTCGGTCCCGGCGTCAGCTGGCTCGATCTCGATGACGACGGCGATGACGACCTGATCGCCCCGGATGGAGCGGGAGGTACCCTCGCCTGGCACCGCAACGACGCCGGACGGTTTACCCGGCAATGGCTGAGTCTTCCGGCCGGTGAGCTCGATTTCACCCAGGCGCTTCGGCTGCCTTCGCCGGGTGGAGCCGGACTGCTGGTGGGACGGGCGACTTACAGCGCGGCCACCTCCGAAGTCGCGCTGGCGACGCCGCGGGTGGTGCGGGTCCCCCTCTCCGGAGGACGGGCCGGAGCCGTCGGGGCCGCGGTCGGCCCCGATACGGCCAGCATCGGGCCGATGGCGCTCGCCGACGTCGATGGCGACGGCGATCTCGACCTCTTCGTGGGAAGCCGGGTCACCCCCGGCGCCTACCCGGTTCCTCCCAGCTCCCATCTCTATCTCAATCAGGGCGGCGAGCTGGCCCTCGACAGCGGCAACGATCCGGTCTTCAAGCTGGCGGGAATGATTTCGGCCGCGACCTTCACCGACCTCGATGCCGACGGTGATCCCGACCTCGCCCTCGCGGTGGACTGGGGTCCGGTCAAGGTATTTCTCAACCAGCGGGGCCGTTTCAGCGAGGCAACCGAAGCCTGGGGACTGACCGCGCGAACGGGAGGATGGAAAGGTCTGACCGCGGGGGACTTCGACGGCGACGGCCGGATGGATCTGGTCGCGACCAACTGGGGGCGCAATGCCCCGTTCACCGCCGACTCGGCCTCACCGCTCTACCTCTATGTCGGGAACTTCGGCCGGGGTGGCGCGGTCGATCTGATCGCCGGGCGCCACGATCAAAGGCTCGGCGCGATTGCGCCGATCGCGCCGCTGTCCCGGCTGGCCTGGGCACTTCCCGATCTTCGCCAGCGGGTGCCGACGTTCGCCGAGTACGCCGAGGCGTCGATGGACCGGGTGCTTGGTCCGGCGTTCGGCTCCGCCATCCGGATCCAGTGCACCACCCTGGATCACCTGCTGCTCCGGAACATGGGTGGCCGGTTCGAGCCGGTCCCGCTCCCGCAGCAGGCGCAATACGCCCCGGCCTTTGCCGCCGTGGCGGCGGATTTCGACGGCGACGGACGGGAAGATCTGTTCCTGGCCCAGAATTTTTCCCAGACCGAGCTGACCACGCCACCACTCGATGGCGGGCG
>Ga0209818_1000115_pt1 | contig 19404 bp, 13 predicted proteins | sample NCAS200_FD_187517 | JGI IMG/M metagenome (GOLD analysis project Ga0209818, IMG submission 187517) | Agricultural soil microbial communities from Utah to study Nitrogen management - NC AS200 (SPAdes) (version 2) | ecosystem: Environmental > Terrestrial > Soil > Agricultural land | place: USA... | reverse complement strand
TCGGCCACCGCACTCTACATCGCGGGAAAGACCGGAATCACGATTGGCGTCGGACTGACGTCGGTGATCCTGGCCTTCGCGATGTTCCGCATCATGTCGCGGTCCGGGATCATCAGCGACTTCACCATCCTCGAGAACAACTGCACGCAATCGATCGCGACCGCTGCCGGCTACATGGTGACGCCGATCGTGTCAGGGCTCGCGGCATACATGATGGTGACGAACACCATCGTGCCGTGGTGGCAGCTGATGATCTTCAACGTCATCATCTCGTCGATTGGCGTGCTGGTCGCGTTCCCAATGAAGCGCCGCTTCATCAACGAGGACCAGCTCCCCTTCCCCGAGGGGCGCGCCGCCGGCGTGGTGCTCGACGCGCTGTACACTGGCCAGGCCGAAGCGGGGATGTTTCGCGCCAAGTTGTTAGGCGTCACCGCCGCCTTCACCGCATTGTACCAGTTCATTTCCAGCGACGGGTGGATGCGGTTGCTGCAGTTCAAGATCCTGCGCATGGACAAGTGGGCCGGCGTGGCCGAACCCTGGCATTGGCAGGAGCGTTTCGATCAGTACTATTACAACGCCGCAGCCAGACTTAATCTCTGGATCCCGAAAATCATGGGAACAGACATTCGCCAGCTCGGGCTGCGCTTGACGCTGGACGCGGCCATGCTCGGCGTGGGCGGCCTGATGGGGATCCGCGTCGCCACGAGTGTGTTGTTAGGCGCGCTGGTGAACTTCGCCGTGCTGGCGCCGATCATGATTCAGCGAGGCGACATCCGTTCGTACACGTCACCAAGCGGCGCCCTCGTCGCGATTTCACGTCCCGAGATCGTGAACCAGTGGTCACTCTGGTGGGGCGTGACGATGATGGTCGTCGGGGCGATGGTAGGACTGTTCGCCAAGCCCGAGATCTTCACCAAGGCGTTCAAGACCCTCACCACAAGGAAGGAGCGCGCCAATCCAGAAGTGGACCCACTCCGCAACATCGAAGTGCCCCTCTGGATCTCGTTCGTCGGCGTTCCGATCCTCAGCATCGTCGGCGCGGCCATCACGCACCAGTTCTTCGGGGTGAGCTGGTTCCTTGCGCTGATCTCGCTGCCGCTGATCTTCCTGCTCACGATCATCTCGACGAACTCCATGGCTTTGACGTCGTGGACGCCGACGGGCGCGCTCTCGAAGATCACCCAGTTCACGATGGGCGCGATCGATCGCGTAAATCCTGCCACGAACCTGATTCCGGCGACGATGACTGCCGAGATCTCGTCGAACGCTTCCAATCTGCTGTCCGACATCAAGCCCGGTTACATGTTAGGCGCGAAACCGCGCCAGCAGGCCATTGGGCACGTCATCGGGATTTTCGCCGGCACGCTGGCGACGGTGCCGCTGTTCTTCCTGCTCTTCCTTCCGCCCGGCCCGGATGGCACCCGGTCGCCGTCGACGATCATTTCGGAACAGTTCGCGATGCCGGCGGCGATCCAGTGGAAAGGTGTCGCAGACCTGATTACGAACGGCTTGAGTCAGCTTCCCGCCTCGGCGGTGATCTCGATGATCGTGGCCGCAATCCTGGCGATCATTTTTGAAGTGGCGCGCATCCGGACGAAGAACGCCTTTCCGCTTTCCGCGGTCTCGATTGGATTAGGGGTCGTGCTGCCCCCGGAGTCGTGTCTCGCGATGTGGGTTGGCGCGATGATCTTCTGGTGGCAGGGCCGGAAGAAACCGGCGCCCGGTACTCGCGCGCACGACATCTGGGTCGAGGGCTACGAGTCGATCTGCGCGGGGCTGATTTCGGGCGCGGCGCTGGTAGGGATTGGGAATGCGATTGTGAATGTGCTCATCAGCTAGCGATCAGCGACCAACCAGCGATCGGCGACCATCGAGACGAGTTCGCGCTCAGAGCGAGCGGAGTCGTCGGCTCAATCCAGGGTGTTTCTTCAGCAGGTACGTCCCGGCTACCAGGACCGCGATCGCGTTGGCCAGCACCACCGACCACCAGGGCAGGAGCGCCTTGATGGGAGCGGACACCATTCCGATCCCGAAGATGGTCACGAAGAAACCGGCGACGATCACGATGGCCGCCAGCCGCCCCTGCGCCGGCGGTCCCTCGATCTGCTCCACCAGCCAGGAAACGACCAGCCCGATCGCCAATGCCACCACGAGATGGAGCACGGTGTACAGGGCGACCGCGGTGGCGTCAATCGGAACTGGCAGCATCAGGACACTCGGGTCACGAAGCCCGAAGAAGACGGCCCGGCCGAGGAGGTTCACGGTGAACAGAAATCCCCTGGCCGCGAGCACATCAAACGCCGCGTAGAACAGCGCGACTGCCGCGAATCCGATCAGGCCGACGACAACTCCGTCTCGCACAGCTCGCTTTGTCATATCAATCTCCTTTCCGGCACCACAGGTGCAGCCCCCACGAGTCCCTTCCCGCATCGTTCCATCCTACAAATACCGTCTCGGCGCCACCAGCACGCTCCCGAATAGCAGTCCTGCCATGAGCGCGACCAGGGCGCTGAGCACCGCCACCGCCGTCTCCATGCCTAACGTGTAGTCCCGCTCCACGAGCGAGGCGATGCCGCGGAAGCCGACACTCCCCGGCACGAGGAGCATGATCGACGGGAGCCGCACCAGTGTACCGGGCCGACCAATGACACGACCGTAGATATTCGCGATCGCTGCCATCGTGAGGCTGGACACGAACACCGCTCCGGCAAACGTCACCCCCTGCACCGCTTCGGCCGGCGCGAACCAGCCGCTGGCGACGCGCGTCAAGACGTACCCCAGAATCGCGCTGGCCATGACGAGCGGGATGTCGCGACGCGCAGTCCGGAAAAGGATTGCGAACGAGAACGCCGCAGCGACTGTTGCGATAACCTCTACGGCTGCCGGCAGCGGAACCGATTGCGCGATTCGCGGCGTCCAGCCCAGGACGTTGACGATGTGCGCGCCGGCCACGCTGCCGAAGGTGAGCTTGAACAGCGTGACCAGGGCACCCGCGAAGCGAGCGGTCCCGGTCACGAGCTGGCCCGTCGCGAGCTCCGTGACCGCGGTGGTCAACGTCAGGCCCGGCATTAACACGATAAGGGCCGCAATGATCACCGTCTGGATGGATAGCGGTGCCACGAAATGTGCAAACGCGGCCGTCAGCACGGTCGCCAGGATCGCGGCGATGGCTTCGGACGCGGCCGCGAGGTCCGGCCGCTTGCGGGAAGCCAGGTCCAGGGCTCCGATCATCGTGCCTAACGCGCCAGCAACCGCGATGTCGAGCCAGCTGGTGCGCAGCAGACCCGCAACCGCCGCCGACGCCAGGCCGAACGCGAACACCATCCAGTACCGGTCCCTCGCGTCCGAGGCCCGATCGAGTTCCCGGAACCGGTGCGTAGCCTCCACGACATCGACCTTTCCCTCAATTACCTGTTCGGCGACATAGTCGAGCGTCGACAGATCAGACAGGTTTGGCTGCGCGGGATCCAGCCGCAGGACTCTTGTCTGCTGAGTCGCACTCGCGTCATTCAGGTCGCCGAGGGAAAGGAGGATGCCGGTGGGGCTGGACCAGATGGCGCAGTCGACACCCAGTTTGTTCGCCGTCGTCTTCACCGCTCCTTCGAGACGCGCAGCAGAGACACCGGCGAGGTGCAGTCGCCGGGCGAAGTCGGTAATGAATCGCGCGCGCTCGTCGAAGGCGGTCAAGCTTGACGAAGAATCTTGCCCGTCATCTGGCTCCCGCGTTGCCCGTCTCGCAGCGCCACCACGCCGTTGACGACGACCACCTTGATGCCCGTTGGATAATGGAACGGCTCCTCGAAGGTGGCGCGATCGGCAACCGTCGCCGGATCAAATACCACCACATCGGCCGCGGCGCCGACGCGCAGCCTTCCCCGGTCGTGCAGCTTGAGCACTGTTGCCGGAAACGTGGTCATCTTCGCGATGGCCTGCGCCAGCGTGAGCGCCTTCCGTTCGCGCACATAACGACCGAGCACACGAGGGAATGTCCCAAGCCCGCGCGGATGTGGGCTCCCGCGGCGCGTCGGGCCTTCGATGGCAAACGCGCCGCCGTCACTTGCGACCATGCCGTTGGGATGCGCGAGGATGCGATCGAGGTTCTCCTCGCTCATCGCGAAACCCACCATCCCGATACTGCCGCGATTCCGGTTGAGCATTGCGACCGTGAGATCATAGGGGTCGGTGCTGACCACCTTGGCGTAGGTGCCGAGTCGTTTTCCTTCGGCAGCACGATCGGTTGAGTCGCGCACCGACGAGATGTGCACGTTCTCCCAGCCGCCGATCAGGTCGACTTTCGCCAGTGTTTCCGCCTTGATGCGAGGGGACACCGCCGCATCGGCGAGGCGCGCCAGGAAAGCGTCGGTACCGCCATCGCGGCTCCACACCGGGAACAGGTTGGTCAGCCCGGTCGCGTACGCGATGTAGGGATATCGGTCGAACGTGATCTGCAGACCCGGTCGCGACGCGGCTTCGATGCGCGCAAACACCGTATCGAGCCTGGACCAGTTGCGCGGGCCCTGCGTCTTGAGGTGCGAGATCTGCAACGGACATCCGGCGCCGCGCGCCACCGCGATCGACTCGTCGATCGAATCGAGCAGTCGGTCGTCCTCGTTCCGCATATGCGTTGCATACGGCAGGCCGCGTGCAGCCAATGGCTTGCATAACGCGATCAGTTCATCTCTCGACGCAAACGCCCCCGGCGTGTATTCCAGTCCCGACGACGCGCCGCACGCACCTTCGGCCAGCGCCGCTTCCACCATGCGTGTCATCGTGCCCAACTCGTCAGGCGTCGCCGGCCGGTCCATGTTGCCGACCACACGCCCGCGCACCGAGCCGAGCCCGATCATCGAGGCCACGTTCACCGCCGGCTTCGCTGCCTCGATACTCGCAAGCGCCTGTGCAAACGCTCCTCGCACGTCGCTGTCTGGCCTCTGGCCTGTGGCCTCTGGCCTCGAGGCTCCTCGTGAGGAGCCGTCCTGCCCGCACACAATGGTCGTAATGCCCTGCCTGACGACTGATTCCATGCGCGGGTCGTCTTCGATCGAGCCGTCGCCGTGCGAATGGATGTCGATAAATCCCGGAGACACCGCCAATCCGCGAGCGTCGATCTCGTCGGTGCCACGCGCGGTCACGCGCCCGATCGCCACGATCTTGCCACCGCTGATCGCAACGTCACCCTCGGCGGCCGGATTCGGCGGACCGGCGAAGACCGTCCCGCCACGAATCACCAGGTCGTGCGTGCCCTGGCGCCTGATGAACGCGGGCGCGCCAGTCAGCGCAACCAGCGAACCGGCACTCGTTATGACAAACTCTCGTCGATTTGTGCTCATTTCTCGCGACCTGCGGCTAGTCGTGACATGAGAATGGCGGCGCGCTTGGCTTGAATGGCAAGCATGTTCAGGTCGGCCGTTTCGTTCACGGTATGATCAGCACGTCCCTTGAGGCCGAGTCCATCGAGTCCGGCTTCGACTCGTCCGGCGACGAACGAAATATCCGCTGCGCCCGCGCGCGCCGGATCAACCGGACCCACGGGTGGCAGGCCGGCGTCGCGGCTTCCCTGATCCAGTATCGTGAGGAGCCGGCGGTTCCCGTCCGTGGGTGCGAACGGTGGATAGCCGTCATCGATTGTCAGTGTGGCATTCGTGCGCGGGTAGTGGCGCGTCACCAATCGTTGCATGGTCATCTTGGCGCGCGCGAGCTGTTCCGGAGTCAGCGCGCGCAGGTCACCCGCGACATACGCGCTTTCGGCCACCACGTTCGTTTTTCCGAAGGCAGTCCCACGGTTCTGGACTGCGTCGAATGTCACCGTCGTCCCGCCGACAATCACGCCCGGGTTGAACGTGAGCGGTGGATCGTTGGACAGCGAATCGTGAAACGCGGCGAGGATGCGCGCCATTTCGTAGATCGCGCCACTGCCGACTTCAGGACGGAAGACCTGCGACGAGTGCGACGGTGTGCCCGACGTCCGCAGCCACCACGTCGTCGATCCGCGCCGCGCGATCACGGCGACGTGCGGGGCTTCGGGGCCATTCTCGAAGCCTAACGCGATGTCGGCCCAATCCCCGGCCGTCGTGAGGTCGCCGCGGGCACGTTCAATCGGCCGACCGCTGTCTTCTTCATCGCCCGTGAAGACAGCCGTGATCTGGAGCTGATCCAGCACGCCGGCATCCTTGAGCGCCTTGAGCGCGAGCAGCATGACGACAGTGCCGCCCTTCATATCCGCGATCCCCGGACCGCGAGCAGAATCGGTTCCAACGCGCTCGAACTTCTGGAACGGCGAGTCGCGCTCGAACACGGTGTCGAGATGTCCGATCAGCAGGAGCTTTCGCCCCGTCCCGTTTCCTTTCCATTCGGCGATGAGGTGTCCGGCGCGATTCCACGACGCGCCCTCAGACCACCGCGTCGTGAATCCAAGCTTCTGGAACTCGGGCGCCAGTGCGTCGGCTACAGCCTTCACGCCAGCAAAGTTGTGCGTGCCGCTGTTGATATTCACCAGGCGCTCGAGGAGCGTAATACCCGCTTCGTGGCCCGCATCGACGCTCGCCACGATTCGGCGCTCTGGAGCGGATAGACCCTGCGCATCGCCAGCAGCAGCGCTGACCGTCACGAGTGCAAATGTTGTGAAGACCTTCCGCATCGATCCTTCCTCCAGCCCGACAGGTGACTGATCGCAATCTACGCTTCATCACGAAACAGGGGTCAGACCCCATCTTCATGACCATGTTTGTTCGCGACACCGGTTTCAGCGAAAATGGGGTCTGACCCCTATTTCCCCACAGCCATGAAGACGCTACTCCACGCAACGCTTGCAGTGACTATCTCGGGAACGGCCGGCGCCCAGGTTCCGGGCCTGTCCGGCACCCTCATCGTCACCAACAAGGCGCCGTCCACCGCGACGATCATCGATGTCGCAACCGGGCAGGCGCTCGCGACGCTCCCCACCGGCAACAATCCCCACGAGGTCGTGCTGTCGTCAAACGGCCGAACCGCTGTCATCACCGATTACGGAACCGGCGCCTCACCAACGCTGACTGTCATCGACGTCCCAGCCAAACGTGTCGTCCGCACCATCAGCCTCGGCCAGTACACCGCACCCCATGGAATCGCCTGGCTACCGGGCGATTCTCTTGTGGCGGTGACTTCTGAACGGACGAATCATGTCGTCATCGTCGCCGTCAATGCGGGTGAGGTTCGAAAGGCGATTCCCACGCGGAATCCGGGCTCACATATGGTCGGCGTGACCGGCGACGGCCGTCGCGCGTGGACCGGCGACATGGGCAGCCACACGGTGTCAGAGCTCGACGTCGTGGCCGGAACTTACCTCCGCAGCATCCCGGTGCCTAATCAGCCGGAAGCGATCAACGTCACGCCCGATGGCCGCGAAGTCTGGGTCGGCAGCAACCAGACGGGAAAGGTCAGTGTGATCGATCCAGCGACCGGCACGGTAACCACCGCCGCTGAAGGCGTGAGCTGGCCCTATCGCATCCTGTTCACGCCGGACGCGAAGACTGTGGTGATCCCGGACTTACGCAATCACGAAGTGCGCTTCCTCGACCGCGCGACCCGGAAGGAGCTGTCGCGCCTTTCCATGCCGGGCGCGGGACCACAAGGCGTCATCATGACTCCCGACGGCCGCTACCTGCTGGAGTCGCTCAGCGCACAAGGGCAGGTGGTGGTCATCGACATGCGCACCCGGGCGGTTGTCGGCCATATCCCGGCTGGACAGACGCCTGATGGCATCGCGTATACGCCTAACGTCAATAAATGACGGGTAAACGGGTAAACGGGTAAACGGGTAAACGGAGCTTCGGAAAACGTTGGATCGCGGTTCTCTCACCCGTCTACCCGTTTACCCCGTCTACCCTGCCACGTCACTTTCTGGTCAGGTCTTTATGCACCTCGGACACGAATATCTTGTGTCCGCCCGGAAACTCTCTGGCGAACGGCGCCGCGATGTTCAGTTCCTGGATCTGTTCGATGGTCTTTCCGGTCGAGACCAGCGTGCGGATGCGGTCACGGAGCGTGACGATCACGTCGCGATACATCTTGAGCCGCGCCTTGTTGGCCAACGGCCCATGTCCCGGGACGATGTGGGTATTGTCGCCCGATATCGCGAGCACCTTGTCCACGGCGTCGATGATTCCATTGATCGATCCCCCACTCGTGACATCGATGAAGGGCAGGCTGGAACTGCTGAAGACGTCGCCCATGTGGATCACGTTTGATTTCGTGAAATGCACGATCAGGTCGCCGTCCGTGTGTGCGTTCGGAGCGTGAAAGACCATGATCGAGTCGTCGTTGAGGACAAACGCCGTATCGCTGATGGATATTGGGAGGGCCGCCGACGGTGACCTGGGGATTCGGCGGTTCTGCGCCGCGATGAATTGCTCCGCGCTCATTCGGCGCCTGACGTTTTCGTGCGCGCGAAGTGTCGCACCTGCCTTCCCCAGATTCTCGTTCCCTCCGACATGGTCGGGATGCCAGTGTGTGTTCACCACGAACCGGACCGGACTCGATGTGAGTTCGGCAATCGCGGCCTGAACCTTCTTCGTGAGCTGCGCAAACTGGGCATCCACGACAAACACGGCGTCATTGCCCGTTGAAACCACGATGTTGCCGCCGCCGCCCTGCATCAGATAGACCGTGGGAGTGATCGGCACCGTCTTTACCTGAACGGTGTCATAGTTGGTCTGCGCCGTGCCCGGCATAGGCGCCAGAATTACGGTGGCGAACAGAACGCCGGGGAGTCTCCGCGTGATCATGGTCTTCCTCGCTTGCCTGGTTCGCGGCGCAGGACCTTGCCTGGGCGCGCCGCGCCGAACGCGCCATTCTCCACGACCGGCACGCCGTTGACAATGACCCACGGAATCCCTTCCGGATAGTGGTGAGGATCGGCATACGTGCCCACATCGCGCACACGTTCGGCGCTGAAGATCGCCACATCTGCCACGCACCCTTCACGCAGGCAGCCGTGATCGGCGAGCCCGAGCCGGGTCGCGGGCATTGCAGTCATCTTCCGGACTGCCTGCTCCAGCGTCAGGACTTTCTCCTCGCGTACGTATTTGCCTAACACGCGCGGAAACGTTCCATACGCACGCGGATGCGGAACGGCGTCGCCGAGCCGGTTCAGCCGTCCGTCACTGGCAATCATCGTCTGTGGATGCGCCATGATGCGCTTCACGTCGCCTTCATCGAGCACGTGGAAGATGGTCCGTGCGCCACCCTTCAGGACGACGTCGATCACGATCGGTGCCGCATTTTCGATCGTCGGCTCGACGTTCAATCGCGTCACCAGGTCGTACAGTGTTTTCCCGTTCAGCGTCGAGTCCCAGGACACGCGCGAGAATTGCACGCGCTTGAGGTCACCGCCGCCACGGTCATTGATCAATGCGTCGATGACATCCTTCTCGATGCTGTCATTGAGCACCGGATCCTCGAGCCGCCGGCGCAGCGCCGAATCACCACCCGCCATCGCCCAGGGCGGCATGAGGATGTCGATGCCGGTATGGCTGGCGGCATAGGGATACTGGTCGATCATGACATCAGTCCCGGCACGCCGCGCCGAGTCGACCATGGCGAGGGTGACCGCGCTCTTCCCCCACATTTTCTGGCCGACGACCTTGTGATGCGTGAGCACGACCGGAATGCGCGCACGCCGTCCAATCTCCAGTGCTTCCGCAACCCCGCCGATGAGGCCAAGCGCTTCTTCGCGAAGGTGCGACGTGTAAATGCCGCCGGAGTCGGCGGCGACCTGCGAAAGCGCCACGACTTCGTCGGTGTTCGCATAGAAGCCAGGGATGTAGCGAAGACCCGTGCTCAAGCCGAACGCGCCCTGACCCATCGCCTCCGCCACCATGCGCTGCATGCGCGCCAGCTCCTGCGGCGTGGCTGCCCGGTTGGCGGTTCCCATCACGGCCTGGCGGATCGTGTTGTGGCCCGTGAGAAACGCGACATTCAACCCGGGTTTCTGCTGCTCGACGCGCGCCAGGTACGGCGCCATGGGGTTCGCCCCGCCGCCATCCGGCCCGCCTAACGCGAGCGTCACGCCCTGCCTGACGTGTGACTCCGCGTCGGGCATGGTGAGGATGGGGTCGAGATGTGCGTGCAGGTCGATGAACCCGGGCGCGACAATGAGCCCGGTCGCGTTGATGCGTCGCCGGCCCTGCGCTCCATCGATCGGCGTGCGCGAAACCATCGTAATCCGGTCGCCAGTGATACCAACGTCGGCCCGGTATGCGGGCGCGCCCGTGCCATCGATGACCATCCCGCCAGTGATGACGAGATCGTAGGTCTGGGCAACTGCGGGCTGTGCTTCGAGAACCGCAATCGCAAGCAGGATGGCGGATGGGAGATGGCGCATGGGGGAACAGACCCGCGCTCCAACGTTCGAATGCCGTGCCCCCCATCCCCCATCCGACATCCGCCATCCTTTTGTGAACCGCATCGTCACCTCGAAATGGTCTTCACAAGTTTACCGTTGTTTACCCAGACCTCGTCACCTATTCGCAAAGTTGCGTCGATAAAGAAATTCCACCGGACATAGCCGCCGGTGACCTTGCCGCCGAGCTCCGAGTTGTCACCCAGCGAGAGCCGGACAACACCGGCCCCGTAGCCATAGTACGGGATCCACCGCTCGCCGCTGTCAGGAATTGCCAGCAATGGGTTGAAGCCAAGTGCAAACTCGCGGAACGAACGGCCGCCATCGCCTGCCTGCGACAACTCGCGCTCAACAGGGGCAGTGCCGCTTGTCGCCGTGAAGTCCGTCACCCGTCCCGACACAATGCGCATAACGAGTCCTTCGACCCGTTCCCCGCCCCACATCCCTGGAGGGAACGCGATGCGTCCGTTAACCGATTCTTCGATTGGCGCCACGCGAATGGCGCCGGCCGGCAGTTCGATCTCGCGGTCGATGAGGTTTTTGCCGAGCTTCGCCCGGGCGGCACTCGCATCACCATCCTGCTTCGTCACCGGGCGATCGCTGACGCGAAACGTGATGTCCGTTCCGGCAGGAGTGGTTACGCGGATCGGAGCGTTCCGGGCCGCGCTTTCGAAGTTGGCCTGGATCGCAGCGAGGGCGGCGTAATCGGTTGCGTGGAGGACGCGCTCGTACACGGCGCCGCGTTCCGGCGTCACCGGCAGCACGGACCCATCGAGGGCGTACGCGCCCTCCCAGTGGAAGTGAATCGTCCGCCCCCTTCCGGTTCGCAACACATCCTGCATCGCAGCGTATACCGGATCCTGCACCGTGACACCGGGCATCATGACGGCCAGATCGACTGACGCGAGGTAGGTGGCGAGTCCGGGGCGATCGCGTGGCGCCGCTCGGGTGAATTCCGTGAACCAGGAAGCATCTGGTTCGCCACCGCCGGCGATCACGCCGAGGTCGATCGCGCCAGCCTGACGAATCCGGGTGCGCAACGAGGTAATGAGCGCTTCGGATCGGCCAGGCCTCGCGGCGAGGAGGACCCGTTCACCGCGTTGCAGCTGCATGCGCGCCATCAGGGTACTTGCGACTCGATCAGGATCGGCGACTTGTTGTCCCGACGCCGAGTTTGCGAACAAGCCAAGAAGCAGGAGAGTGATGCGTTTCATCGACATTACTGAAATCGTTTACTGGCAGTTTGCGGGTGTCAGCGTGACCCTCTCGAAGCTGGCACCTCATCGCCAAACTGTCCACAACGAGCCAGTTTTGAGCGGGCTCTTTCCAGGTAACCAATGATCGACTTCCAACTGCACGACGGGCTCGGTGTCGCTGAGCTTATCCGACGGAAGGAGATCTCGCCGCGAGACGCAGTGATGGCGGCGATCAACCGGATCGAAGCGGTCAATCCGCGACTCAATGCGGTTGTCCACCGCATGTTCGAGCGCGCGCTGGACGAGGCGAACGGCGCTATTCCTGACGGTCCGTTCCATGGCGTGCCTTTCCTGCTGAAGGACCTCGTCTCGTGGTACGCGGGAGAGCCACTGACGTGTGGCAGTCGACTGTTCAAGGACTGGAGGCCCCCAGTCGACTCCGAAATGGTGCGGCGGTACAAGCGGGCTGGCCTGATCGTCGTCGGCAAGACGAACACACCGGAGTTTGGCCTGGTGCCGTTCACCGAATCGGAGTTGTTAGGCATTTGCCGGAATCCATGGAATCCGGACGTCACCGTCGGCGGTTCGTCCGGCGGATCGGGCGCCGCCGTCGCGAGCGGAATGGTGCCGCTCGCTGGTGGTGGCGACGGGGGCGGTTCGATCCGCATTCCAGCATCGTGTTGCGGCGTCTTCGGGCTCAAGCCGACGCGCGGCCGCACACCGACAGGGCCGATTGAGGGGGAGATATGGCGTGGCGCCACCGTGGAGCACGTCCTCACTTGGAGTGTTCGCGACAGCGCGGCCATGCTCGATGCGGTATCCGGTCCGGATGTCGGTGCGCCCTATTACGCACCGCCACCGGACCGTCCGTTTCTCGACGAGGTCCGAACACCGCCGGGTCGTTTGCGGATCGCCTTCACTGTTGATCCGACGTTAGGCCTGACGATTCATCCCGATTGCGCAAAGGCGGTGGTGGACGCAGCCACGTTGCTCGAGTCGTTAGGACACGACGTCGTGGAAGACACATTCGAGGTGGATCGTGAATCGTTCAACACCGCGTTCCTGACCGTCGTCAGCGTCGAGACCGCCGCTGAGCTCGACGTCGCGGCGAAGATGCTCCGTCACAAGATCAGCCGGAACGACGTCGAGGTCGGCACGTGGGCGCTGGCGCTCATCGGTCACTCGGTCTCCGGTCCCGAGTACTCGAACGCGGTTCGGTACCTGCAGCAAACAGGCCGCCAGATCGGGGAATTCTTTGAGCGGTATCCGGTTCACCTTTCTCCGGTCGTCGCCGGCCCGCCGTTCCCACACGGCGCGCTGCAACCGCCCGCCAGTGAAAAGACCGCCATGTCAGTACTCGGCGCGCTGCACGCGTCGAAAGTGATGAAGGCGATGGGCGCACTCGAACGCGCCGCCGGCACCGTGTTCGAGTGGATGTCGTTTACCCCGATCGCCAATGCGACGGGTCAACCAGCGATGTCCGTGCCGCTATCGTGGAATGAAGCTGGCCTGCCGATCGGCGTTCACTTCACCGGTCGTTACGCAGACGAGGCAACGCTCTTTCGGTTGGCTGCGGAACTGGAGATAGCCGCGCCGTGGCGGGAAAAACGACCGAGTGACGAGTAACCTCCGCGCCATTTCCAATCTGTTCTGCGCCCATCAGGTTCCTCCCACCTCCCACCTCCGCTTAAGGATTGAAGAAGTAAGTCGCCTTTACAAGGAACGTATTGATCGGGTGTGCCCTGAACAGATCCCGATAGTCCCGCTCGAACTCGAACGACCCACGGTTCCGCGAGTCCTGTACCCGTCCTTGCTGCCAGACGAGAAACAGCGTTGATCCCGGACGATACTCCCACCTGACAACCGCGTTCGAGTTGAACTGCTTGAAGTTGAACCCACCTGGAGCGACATCGGTGCGATACGGCGTGAATCGGGCGTCGTAATCGGCGGCGCGCGGCGCATCGAGCTCACGCCAGTCCGAGTATGAGCCTGCGGACATGAACGGCTGCGCGTAGAACTGGAACGTGAGCAGCGGCGTGGCCGTGAATGATGCGCGGGCCGTCATGCTCACTGTGGTCTGCGACAGGCGTCCGAACGTGTAATGCGTCGTGTCGCTCAGGAAGTGACCGTAGTTCGCGACCCATTGCTGGTTGTCTGCGCGCTTGCTGGCACCGATGCTCAGCAACGTGGACAACCGAGTCGACAGCCTCAGGTCCGCCCCCACCGATCCCCGTCGTTCCCACGAGCGATTTCCGTCGGCAGCGGCCACGGCCCACTCGAATTGCGGGATCACGCTTCGACGATTGTCGCCAACAATGTTCACCTGAAACATCTGCGCCGGTTCCATGCGCAACGCTGGACCACCACGTGCACACGACGTGCAGTAATTGGTGTTGGGATTGTTGAGCACATACGTCAGCGCCCACCCCCAGTTGTTCAGCATCGAGTAGCTGGTGTGCAGCCTGACGAGGCTTCCACTCGGCAAGCCGCCGCTGGTCCAGTGATTTTCGGTGTCGATCGCGCTGAACGAGCTCCGGTACCAGAACGTGGGTCGCAACGAGCGATGGGAAACCGTGTTGCGGATTGAGCGGTCGTTGATGAGAGGCACGAGACCCGCGTCGTTCAGCTCGACTTCCGTGGACGCAAGCCTGAGGAACGAATTAAAACGTACCGAGCCGCTGATTTTCGCCAGCGAAAAAGCCAGCACACCACCTGATAAACTCGTGCGGGTTGAATCGAACTCCACGTCACCGTCTGGTCGCTGGTGCAGGTGCACGGAGCTGAGCTGCGTACGTGCGATTGCCTCTTCAGTGCCGGAGACGATGCTGCGACCGCCATACGCGCCGAATTCGTATTTGTCGTCGGCGAAGCGATGGAATCCTTCGAGCACCGCCATGTTCGCATTGCGACGGAGAAAGTCTTCCGTGTCGCCATCGAGCAAGCGGTTGACGGCGGTTGTGATCAGGCCGATCGAACTGCTTCCGCCGCGCAGGTCACGTGACGCTCGGGCGATCAGATAATTCGTCTGCGGCTCAACCGTCTTGCCGGTAACACCGACTTCACGCTGCGTCACTGCCTCAATGACGCCAAGATTGAAGCCGCCGCCGAACCGTCCGGTGAGCTTTGCGGCGCCGAGGATCGTGGTGAATAACGGGTCACCGGCATTCGATCGCAGTTGCGGCGTACGGCCGATGCGTCGGGGGTAGAAGATTCCCTGACACGGTTGACACCGGAACATGCCGACGCCTTCCTGAAAAAACGGCCGGCGTTCCTCGAAGCGCACCTCGAACGCGGTGAGGTTCAGGACGGCGGGATCCGCTTCGACCTGCCCGAAGTCGGGATTGATCGTCGCGTCGAGCGTGAGATTCTCCTTGATGCCGTACTTCATGTCGAGCCCCATCGCCGCGCGCTGCGGATGCGCCCAGCCGTCAGGCCGCGACTCGGTGAGGTTTGACGTCGTCACGAACGGCAATAACTCGAGCTTCGACGACCGCTGGATTCCGCTCAGCCCTTCGAGTGTTCCGATTTGCGACATCATTGCCTGACGAGAGGCCCGATACGTCGGCGGCCACGCGTCCTTCTGGTTGCGGCGCCCGATGTCGCGGTACACGGCAAAGCCGAAGATGTGTTCCGGCTGGTCGTTGAAACGGAGTTGACTGAACGGCACCCGGAATTCAGCGGTCCATCCGGCGGAATCGACGCGCGTCGCCGCTTCCCACACGCCGTCCCAGGCGGCGTCAGTCTGGTTGTCGAGGAAGACGACTGCATCGAACCGCACACCAGCCGGATTCACCGCAAGCTGGACACCGGTGCGTCGATCATGATACGCATCGATGATCAGCCCGATCTGGTCGGAGTTGGTGCCGACATCCCGGCGACTGAGGCGGCCGACGATGCTGTCAGGGTGTGGATCGTGGGCACGGACGAAGACGTAGAGAAACCGATCGTCGTAGACAACACGCGCCGAAGTCGGGAATGCCGGCTCGCCATCCTCGGCCGGCTCGACCTGCCGGAATTCGTCGACGCGAATCGCGTCGCGCCAGACTTCTTCATCATCACGCCCGTCGAGCACAGGTGCCTGCGTTATGCGCGTCGCACGCGTGATGTTCCCCGCCGGCGTGGCGCGGATCAGCGGCGCGCGCTCGCCAATGCCGGTCTGCGCGTGTGAGACGCTCGCGGTTAGGACCGTCAGCGCCGAGAGGAGGAGGACAACGACTCTTTGCGCGTTGCGCCGGCCACTTTTCAACTCATTTCGCATCAAGCGCAAGCATGGTCTGCAGCAGAACGTTGGCCCCATTCACCACGTCTTGCGGCTTCGTGAATTCTTTCGGTGAGTGACTCACACCGCCCACGCTCGGGCAGAAGATCATGCCCGTCGGCGTGATCTGCGCCATGTACTGGGCATCATGGCCAGCCCCACTGGGCAGATACTTTGTCGTCATGTTCAGGCCCTTGGCGGCACTGTCGATGACCTTCTGCACGTCCGTGTTCATCATCGCCGGCGTGCTGAGATACGTCTCCTTGAACGTAAACGTCGTGCCATTCTCGGCGCCGATCTTCGTTGCCTCGTCCATGACCTTCTTTGCGAGGCGAACGATCTTCGCCTGGTCGAGGTCGCGAATCTCCAAGGTCGCCTGCACCTGCCCTGGAATCACGTTAGGCGCACCGGGGAAGGCCTGGATCCGCCCGACCGTGCCGACCTGCCGTCCCGGTTCCGACGTTACGACTCGATTCACCATCTGGACGTACTTGGCCGCGGCCATGAGCGCGTCGCGACGCTTGTCCATCGGGGTCGTGCCGGCGTGGTTGCCGAAACCGTCAATGGTCACGTCCCACCAGCCGATTCCCACGATCCCTTCGACGACGCCGATGTTCAGTCCTTCAGCGTCCAGTGTGCCGCCCTGCTCGATGTGCAGCTCGACATACGCAGCGTAATCCCCGGTCTTCCACTGCAACGTGCCCAGCTTCGTGGGATCGCCGCCAATGAACCGGATGCCGTCACGCAGTGTCTTGCCGCTCTTCGCGACCTGGTCGAGGTCCTTGTCCGGCAGGTGTCCGACGAATGCCCGGCTGCCAATCGTTCCACCTTCCTCGTTCTGGAAAATGATTATCTCGAGCGGGTGTCGCGTCGTGACGTTACGCTCTTTCAGCGTGCGGGCGACTTCTATGGAGGACAACACGCCCACGTCGCCGTCATAATTCCCACCGTCAGGCACGGAGTCGATGTGTGAACCGAACAGCAACGGCTTCAATGCCGGGTTCGATCCGGCGCGCTTGCCGATGATGTTGCCGGCGACGTCGATGGTTGTCTCGAGGCCCGCCTCGCGCATCAACCCGATCACGTAGTCGCGACCTTTCTTGTCCGCCTCGCTGTACGCGGTGCGGCTCACACCGCCGTATGGGTTCTTGCCGAACTCGGACAGCGCGGTGAGATGGGCGTTGATCCGATCACCGTTCACTCGAAGTGCGCTGGTCGCCTGCGTCCTGGTCGGGCGCCGGAGCGTTTCCGCGCCGAGGCGAGTGTTGCCGAGCGAAAGCGCGCCGACGGCGCCGGCAAGGCGAAGGGAGAAGTCTCGGCGATTCATGGGGCACTGGGGGTTAGCGGGGAGAGGAAATCTCGCTCTCCGGCCAAGGCTGAGCAAACCCTGAGCGGTCCGCGAAAGTCACGAGAGATTCATGAAAACCATTGAAAAACGATTCAGACGGATCTCACGAATCACGCAGGGACCAAACCCGTTGGGTTGAATCAGTGAAATTCGCGTAATCCGTACGATCGATGTTCCATGGTTTTCACATCTCGCTTCGAGCCCTCGGATTCGCGCGCGCGCGAAGCTATGGTTGCCGCAAGCGGAGCATCACGGCTTCAACGCGTTCCCCGCCAGGCCCGACCAGCGGTGCGCTGCCATTGCGAAGCACGAAGAGGTTGGCGGTCTCGGAAAGTCTTGCGTTGAACTGACCCGTCGGAACATCGGCTCCGATCGCCGCGCGCGGCGCAAGCAGGATCAATGCAACCAGCGACATCGCAGCCATGAGCCGCAACGCGCGTCCTGGCGTTTCCTCCGGAATCACCCGACCAGTCGTCAGGCGCTCTACGCGCCGAACCAGGACTCCGCCGCGATGTTCTGCCATTGCTGGCACGAGCATTCGCGGAGCGGCGATCGTCCATTCCGCGACCCGGGCCAGGCAATGCGCGAGGTCGAGTGGCCGCGCGACTCGCGCTGATGCCCACGCATCGCTGGCGAATTCCGCCGATTCCTGCATCCGGCGACGGGCGAGGATGTTGAGCGGCTGGAAAAAACACAGCGCCTCGATCACTCGAGACAGGGTAAGCCACAACGGATCACGTCGCACAAGGTGCGCAAGCTCGTGCGCGAGGATGCTTTCTATACGAACTGGGCCGAGTTCTGACATGGCCCGTGACGGAAGGCAGATCTCATCACTGGCCAGCGCCACAGGACTCGTCAGGCGATCAGAGATCGTGAGCCGGACCTCGCGGGTTATTTGCCCTTCCTGCATCAAGTGTCGAAGTGCGTTCCCGGCAAGCGTGTGGTCGGCGCTGGTGCGCGGTCCGATGGTGCGCAGGAATCGCGCACGGGCCACCAGGAACCGGCAGAGCAACGCTGCCGCAACGACAAACCACGCTCCGAGCACGATCAGCGGCCACACCGGAGTCACGTTGATCGACGACTTCACAACCGTTTTTTCGTCGCGCGCGCGGCTTGCCGAGTAACTGGGCCCAACCGCGGTGCGATCGCGATTCACCTCTACGCGGACCGTTGTGCGCGCCGGCGTATCGCCATCGAGGCGCAGCGTTCCGGAGAGCGGCGCGGTGGATCGGATGGACTGCAGTGAAGCGGTAACCAGCGCGCCCACCAGCGCGAACCTCCATAGCCACGACCCATTTCTCCCCAGCGCCTGACGTCCGAATGAAGTAGACGTCAGCAGGAGTAGTGCGCCGATGAGGAGCGTGCTGTGGATCGCGTACGTGATGAGCCACTCGAGCACGACATTCGCCGAGTGCAGCAGCGACCCGATCACACGGTACATCGAACTAACGGGCAACATCGCCGTCTCCCCGTTCCGCATCGGCGATCAGTCGCTTCACTTCATCGAGATCACTCGCCTTGATCTCCTTTTCGGAGAGCAAATGATTGATCAGGGCTGCGGGTGAACCGTCGAACAGGAGCGCGGTGAGGTCTGAGACCATCGATCTGCGCACCTGCGATTCGGTGACGAGCGCCTTGTAGACAAAGAGTCGTCCCTTCGCCTGATGCCGGACGATCTTCCGCTTCTCGAGTCGGGTGAGAATCGTGGCGACGGTGGTCTGCGCAAGTTTGCGCTCCGGCACCAGCGCTTCCTGGACCTCGAGCACCGTGCACTCGCCGCGCTCCCAGAGGATGCGGACGATGGCGAGTTGAAGGTCGGTGAGGTTGACGGTTGGTGACATACGGGAAGGCGGGCAGACGGGCAGGCATCGACTGTATTACGACGCTTGTCGATGATCCGACACGCGTGGCCCCGCCGTGGGTTTACCAAGCCGGACCCAGTGCGCGTTGTCGATGCGCTAAGTGCTTAGCCGACGCACCCTTGCGTCTCACCCCGGTTCAGCGTCCACGGGCCCCTGGCGATTGGACGGCTGCCTGTCGGACCGCCATAGTCTGCTCGCCCAGGGCACACGGCAAATTGCTCGTTAGGCTGGTGTCAGATCTCAGTTGCCGTCGTCGGTCGGTGGGGGAAGTTGGAATTACTCTGGCCGGCGGCGGCATACTGGGCGACTTGAATATAGTCTAGTTATTAGACTATATATCATAGATGACACTGGCGGAATTT
>Ga0209818_1000113_pt1 | contig 19561 bp, 16 predicted proteins | sample NCAS200_FD_187517 | JGI IMG/M metagenome (GOLD analysis project Ga0209818, IMG submission 187517) | Agricultural soil microbial communities from Utah to study Nitrogen management - NC AS200 (SPAdes) (version 2) | ecosystem: Environmental > Terrestrial > Soil > Agricultural land | place: USA... | reverse complement strand
AAGCTGCGACCGCTGATCGGGATCGTGACTTCGTTTACCGTCGCCCATTCGATCACCCTGATCGCGTCCACCCTTGGATTGGCGCCGGGCGCACTGTGGTTCGCGCCGCTGATCGAGACCCTGATCGCGGTCTCCATTCTGTATATGGCCTTGGAGAACATTCTGGGAGCCCGCCGGGAGCGGCGCTGGGTGCTGGCCTTCGGCTTCGGGCTGGTGCATGGCTTCGGCTTCTCGTTCTTTCTCAGGGATTCACTCCAGTTTGCCGGGGCCAACCTGGCCACCTCTCTCCTGGCCTTCAACCTGGGGGTCGAGCTGGGGCAGGTTGCCGTGGTTGCCGTTCTGGTGCCGGCGCTCGCGTGGCTGTTCCGGCGGGTTCCCGAGCGGATCGGCACCGTTCTGCTATCGGCGGTGGTGGCTCATTCGGCCTGGCACTGGATGACGGCGCGCTGGTCCGCGCTCAAATCCTACCGGTTCGAGTGGCCGGCGCTCGACACCGCTCTGCTGGCGGACCTGATGCGGACGGCGATGCTGGCGCTGATCGTGGCCGCCGCCGCCTGGCTGATGCTGGTCGTTGCGAGGGTCCTCAGGACCCGAAGCAATCTCGACGGGATCGCCACGGGCCCTTCGGGCCCTCGCGATGACCGTGCGGTGACCCTCCCGCTCCTCCTGGTGGCCGCCGTGGTCGCGCTGCCCGTGGCGGGCTGGGCCCAGGGTGCGCCCCCGGTCACCCGGTCCACCCGGGCCGGGGTGTACACCGCGGATCAGGCCGCCAAGGGCCAGGAGCTCTACGCGATGCAGTGCATGAGCTGCCACCCGGCGGTCACCCACAGCGGCCCGCAGTTTACCGCCAAGTGGGATGGACGCCCGTTCTGGGAGCTCTACAGCCTGGTCCGGGAAACCATGCCCAAGCAGGAGCCCGGTAGCCTGTCGGATCGCGAATACGTCACGGTGCTCGCCTACCTGCTCAAGATGAACGGAATGCCGTCGGGACCGGCACCGTTGTCCAGCGATTCCACCGAGCTGTCCAGGATCACGATCGAGTTCAAGCCGGCGGCACGCGATCCTTTCCCTTCGAGGTCACGATGACGATGTGCGAGCGGGCCCGGGTGCTTTTTCTGGTGGCGATCGCGGGCGCGGGGGCTTGGGCTGCTTCCGCGGCGGCGCAGGGCCCCGCGCCGGTGCGGGGTAACGTGCCGGGCGAATGGCGGGTGTGGGGCGCCGACCTCTGGAGCACCCGGTATTCCCCGCTCGATCAGATCAACGCGTCCAACTTCGACTCGCTCAAGCTCGCCTGGCAGTGGAATGCGGGGGCGTTCGGCAGCGACGAGTACTACCGGACCACACCACTCTACGCCAACGGCCGGCTCTTTACCGTGGCTACCACCCGACGGGTGGCCCTGGCGCTCGATCCCGCCACTGGCGAAACCCTCTGGATGTGGCGGCTCCACGAAGGTATCCGGTGGCAGAAAGCTCCCCGGCAGTTTGCCGGGCGCGGCCTGGCCTACTGGACCGATGGCCGGGAGGAACGGGTGGTGGTGGTCACGCCGGGTTACCACATGGCTTCGCTCGACGCCCGGACCGGCAGGCCCGATCCGCGCTTCGGGAAGGAGGGCGTGGTAGACCTCATGGAGGGCCTCGGCCTTCCCCTGGTCCCCCTGGCGGTGGATGACTCCGGCTCGCTCATCATCAGCGACGCCGCCCCGGCCCGGCGGGCCAAGCCGGGCGAGACCTGGGATCCGGTCACCCGAACCGGGGCCGACGGCACCATCGGCATCGATCCGGCCCTGGGGCAGATCGCCAACAGCTCTCCGGCGATCATCGTCAACGACGTCATCATCGTGGGGAATTCTTCCATCCACGGCTACTACCCCATTCGGGTGCGGAACATTCCAGGGTACATCCGCGGCTTTGACGTCCGCACCGGCAAGCAGCTCTGGAAATTCAATCTGGTGCCCCAGCCGGGCGAGTTCGGCGCCGACACCTGGAAGAACGGGTCCACCATCGGCACCGAAGGCGTCGGCAAGAACGACGCCTGGGCCACCTATTCGGCCGACGCCGAGCTGGGGCTGGTCTACATCCCGGTGGGCATGCCGCTGATGGACGAGTACGGCGGTCACCGCCCGGGAGACAATCTCTTCGGGAACAGCATCGTGGCCCTGGATGTGAAGACCGGAAAGCGGAAATGGCACTTCCAGATGGTGCACCACGACATCTGGGACTACGACACGCCCATGGCGCCCAACCTGCTCGACGTAAGTGTGGACGGCCGGCCCCGCAAGGTGCTGGCGCAGACCACCAAGCAGGGGTGGATGTACGTGTTCGACCGCGCCACCGGGGAGCCGATCTGGCCCATCGTGGAAACGCCGGTGCTCCAGAGCGACGTGCCCGGCGAGCAGACCGCTCCCACCCAGCCGATTCCCAGCAAACCGGCCCCCTACTCCCAGCAGGGGCTCCTGGAAACCGACCTGATCGATTACACCCCCGCCATCAAGGACTCGGCGCTCAAGCTGGCCAGGCGCTGCCGGATGGGACCCTACTACATCCCGCCCGCTCTGACCGACGGGAGCACCTCGGGAGGAGTACGCTGCTCCTGGTACGCTCCGGGTGCGTCGGGCGGCGTGAATATCGACGGGGGCGCGGCGGTCGATCCCGAGACCGGCATGATGTACGTGGCGGCGCTGAGCGGGCTCAGCACCATTCAGCTTCAGAAGGATCCCTGCTCCGAGTTCCGCTACAGCTCTCCCCGCGACAATTGCGGGCTGATCGGCGCGCTGCCGCCTCCTCCGGGCTATCAGGCGCCCGAGTCGCGGGGTGGTGGGTTCGAGCGGCGGGGCCAGATGTCCCTGCTCGGTGACGTGTCGATCCTGAAGCCCCGGGAGCTGGGCGGCATCACCGCCTACGACATGAAGTCGGGAGACAAGCGCTGGTGGACCTCCAACGGCGGCCGGGCCCCGGTCACCAGCAAGGACCCGCTGTTCGCGGGAGTGGAGCTGCCCCCGGCGGGAAGCCGGGGCCAGGCCCAGGTCATCACCACCAAATCCCTGCTGATCTACGGGACCGGCCGGAGCGGCGGGATTCCCGACGCCAAGCCGATGCTCTACGCGGTGGACAAGGCCACCGGCCGTCAGGTCGGTGCGGTCGAAATTCCGTCCCGGACCACCGCTGTGCCAATGACGTTCATGCATCAGGGCAAGCAGTATGTAGTATTCGCCACCGGAGCGGGGGCCAGCACCTCCCTCGTGGCACTCCGGCTCCCGTAGGCTCTCTCCGGAGCGTGCATGTCTGATCAGGTAACCCGCCGGGCTTTTCTCGCCGCCGCCGGAGCGGCGGGGGCCGCCTGGGTCGCGGGCGATCCAGCGCTGGTACAGGCTGCATGGGCGCATGCCCGCCAAACAGTCGCGAGTCCGCCACCCTACCGCTTTGCCGCACTCACCGCCGCGGAGGCCGCCGGCCTTGAGGCGGTCGCCATGCGCATTCTGCCCTCCGATGAGACTCCCGGCGCCAAAGAGGCGGGCGTCATCCATTTCATGGACAAGGCGCTCTCGACCTACGCCGCCGAGCGCAAGGCTCCGGTCCTCCGGGGGCTCGATGACTTGAACAAGCAGGCCCGGGCCAGATGGCCCGGGACGACATCCTTCGCGGATCTTCCGCCCGAACGGCAGGACGTGCTGCTCAAGGCGATCGAGCAGTCCGCTTTTTTCAAAGAAATGCGCGACGCCGCCGTGATCGGCATGTTTGCGAACCCTTCCTACGGCGGCAATCAGAATCAGGTGGGGTGGAAGCTCCTGGGATTTCAGGCCCATGGGATCTATCAACCACCATTCGGCTATTACGACGCCGAAGCCCTGAAGGGGGGCTGAGTCGTGCAGATCCGACCCCGGGTGACCTATCCGACCTCGACCGAAGTGGACTTCGTGATCGTAGGCTCCGGCGCCGCCGGGGGCGTGATGGCCAAGGAGCTGTCGACCCGGGGCTTCTCGGTGGTGGTGCTGGAGCAGGGCCCCCGGATCGATCCGACCAAGTTCGAGCACGACGAATTCAAGTACCTCTTCAACCACGGCATCAGCAATCCCAGTCCGGTGTCCTGGCGCAAGACCGAGAAGGACGAGGCGCGGGTCGGCGGGGGAGAGCTGCTCTATGCGAGGCTGGTCGGCGGCAGCAGCGTGCACTTCACAGCCAACTTCTGGCGACTGCACGAAATCGACTTCAACGAGCGGAGCCGGCTGGGCGGAATTCCCGGCGCCGATCTCCAGGACTGGCCGATCAGCTACGCCGACCTGGAACCCTACTACACCAAGGTGGATTGGGAGGTCGGAGTCTCCGGCGAGCCGGGTCCGTTCGATCCGCCCCGGTCCCGGCCCTACCCGCTGCCGCCGATGCCGAACAAATCGGCCGGGGTCCTCTTCGAGCGGGGCGCGAGAAAGCTGGGACTCAACCCCCAGTCCGCCCCGGTGGCGATCCTCTCCCGTCCCTTCAACGGGAGGAATGCCTGCCAGCACTGCGGCTACTGCATGCAGTTCGGCTGCGAGTACAACGCCAAGAGCTCGAGTCTCGCCTCGGTGATTCCGGTGGCCGAAGCCACCGGCCGCTGCGAGATCCGCCCCGACAGCTATGCCCGCAAGGTCGAGCTCGACGCCCGGGGCAGAGCGGTGGGGGTGATCTACTTCGATGCCGACCGGCGGGAGCAGCTCCAGCGAGCGAAGGCCGTGGTGCTCTGTGCCAACGGGGCGGAAACGCCCCGGCTCTTGCTCATGTCGAAATCCAACCGGTTTCCCCACGGGCTGGCCAATTCCAGCGGCCTGGTGGGGAAGACCCTGATGTTCAATGTCGGTGCCGGGGCGATGGGCCGATTCGAGCATCCGCTCAACGAATACCGGAGTATCCAGGTCACCCGGCTGAGCCATGATTTCTACGACAGCGACCCGAAGCGGGGCTTTTACGGCGGCGGGGGGATCGACGCGCGATTCCAGCACTATCCGATCAGCTGGGCACTGGGTGGGTTGGCGGCGAGCGCGCCCCAGTGGGGCAGCGAGTACAAGCGGATGGTGGGGGAGTACTTCAACCGGTCGATGCTGGTGGCCGGACACACCACCTCACTGCCGGTTCCCCAAAACAGCATCAGCCTCGACCCCAAGGTGAAGGACGCCTGGGGACTTCCGGCGATCCGGGTCACCTACAACGATCATCCCGACGACATCAAGTTTTCCCAGTTCCTGCTGGACCGGTCGATGGAGATTCTGGATGCCGCTGGTGCACAGGAGAAGTGGGTGGATTATCCGGCGGAGACCGCGACCTTCACCGCCCACCTGCTGGGGACCTGCCGGATGGGGAAGGATCCCAAAACGTCGGTGATCGATCCCGACCACCGGACCCACGACGTACGGAATCTGTTTCTCTGCGACGGGAGCAGCATGGTGACGTCGGGCCGGGGCCAGCCCACCATGACGATCATGGCGCTGGCCTTCCGCGCCGGGGAGCGGATAGCCGGCCTGGCAGGCCGGGGGGAGATCTGAACTACCGTGAGACGTGAGACGTAAGGCGTGAGACGGGGCCGTTACGTCTCACCTCTCACCTCTCACCTCTCACGTCTCACGTCTCACCCACCCACCGCCTTTCCCGCCGCAAAGATCTCCTTAAACGCCACCATGAACCGGCCCATCTCCTCGGGCGTGCCGATGGAGACCCGCAGGTGCTCCGGCATCCCGGTGAACGGGCGGCCGACCAGCACTCCCTTCTTGCGGAACTCGGCGACGACCGGCGCCACCGGGCGGCGGATGTGGACCATGAAGAAATTCGCGTCCGAAGGCACCACCGAGTAACCCAGGGCCTTGAGGTCCTCCGCGGTTTTCCTCCGGAGCTCGAGGGTCACCTGCTTGACCCGCGCCTGGCCCGCCACGTCGGCGAGCGCCGCGACCCCGCCCCACTTCACGATCGCATTGATGCTTCCCACGCTGTAAGGCCGCATCCGCTGGATCAGGGCCCGGGGGGCAATGGCGTACCCCAGCCGCATCCCGGCCAGGGCGGAGATCTTGGAGAAGGTGCGGGCCACGATCACCTGGCGTCCCTCCAGGACGTAGTGCACCGAGCTGGCGTAGTTCGGATCGTCCACGAAGTGATGGTAGGCTTCGTCGATCAGCACCGGGACGTCGTGGGGAATGGCGTCGAGGAGCTGGGCGACTTCCTGCTTGGTGACGATCCGCCCGGTTGGGTTGTTGGGGCTGCAGAGATACACGAACCCGACATCCCGGTAGTTGTCCCGGACCGCCGTGATGGTGGCGGGAATGTCCTGCCGGTAATCGGGGAGCAGCGGGATCTTGATCTGGTCGGCCTTGAGGGCGGTGACGTGCTGGTAGAGCACGTCGTAGGAGACCTCGGCCCCCACGATTTTCTTGTCGTCCATCAGGAAGGTGGTGCCGGCCACGTCGAGGATCTCGCCCGACCCCGCACCCAGCATGACGTTTTCCGGCGGTACCCCATGATGCTTCGCGATCGCCGCGACGATGTCGCCGTCGGGGTAGCTGTACCGGTTGGCGTACTTGAAGGCGTTGGTCATCGCCTTGAGGACCGAGTCGGGGGGCCCGTAGGGGTTCTCGTTGCTGGCGAGCTTGGCCATCCCGTCGTACTCGTCCACTCCGATCCGGGGCCTCGGCGTGGCGCCCTGGGACAGGAGCGCTCCCGAAGGCCGGAAGGTGAGATACCCGAGCAGGGTGGTGATGCCGCCCACGAAGCGCCGCCGCGATACCTCGAGCTTCACGTCCATACCGCCCTCCTCATGGCTTGACGTATTTCTTGAGCGCCTTGGGCCCCACTTCGGCGCCGTAGATATTGCCTCTGGCGTCCACCGCGACGCCTTCGGCGGCGCTGGTGTTGGTGGCCTTCTCGTCCGGGTCGGGAATGAACCCGGTCACCTTGCCGTCTCTCGCGCTGCCGATCCGGATCCCCCGCTTCCACGCCCCGTGGGCGGGATTGACCGAGCCGGACTCGGAATCGGCGACGTAGATCACGTCATTCCGGTCGATGAAGATCCCGCTGGGCCGGCTGAACTGCTCCCATTCGGCCAGCAGGTTTCCCTCCTGGTCCATGATCAGGATCCGGTTGTTGCTGCGGTCGCCAACGAACAGGCGTCCCCGGGAATCCATGGCCAGTGCGTGGGGCTGGTCCATACCGCCGCTTCCGGTTCCCTTGGTCCCGAACGCTTTCAGGAACCGCCCGTCGGGAGCGAACTTGAGCACCCTGGCGTTGGCGGTGGCGGCCGACGAGTGGCCCTCCGCGACGAAAATGCTCCCGTCGGGGGCCACCAGCACGTCGTTGGGCTGGTAGAAGTAGTCGGGCTCCCGGGCGCCGGCAGCCTTGCCCAGGGTGAGCAGGAGGGTCCCGTCGTGGCTGAACTTGTAGACCTGGTGGCCTTTGCCGGGGGTCTGGCGCTGCTGAGCGGTGCCGGTGCAGGCGCAGTCGGTCACCCAGACATTGCCCTCGTGATCCACGAAGATGCCGTGGGGGGAGAGCAGCAGCCCGGCCCCGAAGCTTTTCACCAGGGTCCCGGCGGAATCGAACTTGAGAATCGGATCGAGGTCGGACCCGGCGCAGCTGTTGGCACTGCAGCGCTCGGCGACCCAGATGCTCCGCCCGTCCCGGTCGATCTCCACCGCGCTGGTGGAGCCCCAGGCCCGCCCCTCGGGGAGCCGGGCCCAGCCCTCGATGGTCCGGTAGGGATTGGGAGCCTGATTGATGGGACCGCCCCCCGATTGCGCCACGGCCGAAACCAGCGGCGCCAGGGCCAGCAGGGTCCCGATAAACCGGCTCATTGGGGGTCTCCGGGGTGAGTGCGACCTCTAAGGATACCAGCGTTTTCCGCCGCCCGCTTGCGTATTCGGCAAGAGGGACCGTACGATAAGGTTCTGCCGGTTTCGCGTTTCCACCCGGAGGCACAGACCCCCATGCCCGTCACCTTTACTGTCAATGGGAAATCCGCCACCGTGGACGTCGCTCCGGACATGCCGCTGTTGTGGGTGCTGCGGGACGTTCTCGACCTCAAGGGCACCAAGTACGGCTGCGGCATTTCCCAGTGCGGTGCCTGCACCGTACACGTGAAGGGAGTGGCCACCCGATCGTGCGTGCTCCCGGTGTCGGCCGTCCGGGGCGCCGAGATCACCACCATCGAAGGCCTCTCGCCCGACGGAAGCCACCCGCTCCAGCGGGCCTGGGAGGAGCTGGACATCCCCCAGTGCGGTTACTGCCAGGCGGGACAGCTGATGTCGGCCGCGGCCCTCCTGGCCAAGACACCCAAGCCCACCGATGCCGACATCGATGCCGCGATGAACGGCAACCTGTGCCGCTGCGCGACCTATCTCAGAATCCGCCAGGGCATTCACCGGGCGGCGGAGGCTCCATGAAAACCCCCAGCGGAGTTTCCCGACGGCAGTTCCTCCGAGTCACGGCGGTCGCGGGGGGCGGCATCCTGCTGGGAATCTCGGCCCGGCGGGTCAGGGGTGTGGCCCCGCTCTCGGCGCAGGGTGCCGCGGAGCTGAACGCCTACATCCGGATCATGCCGGACGGCGCGGTCACCATCATGGCCAAGAATCCGGAGATCGGGCAGGGCGTCAAGACCATGCTGCCGATGATCATCGCCGACGAGCTGGACGTGGACTGGAAGGATGTCCGCACCGAGCAGGCGTCGCTCGACACCACGAAGTTCACCGCCCAGTCGGCGGGGGGCAGCAACGCGACGCCCAACAACTGGCTCCCGATGCGCCGGGTGGGCGCCGCGGGCCGGGCGGTGCTGGTCACTGCCGCCGCGTCGATCTGGGGTGTGCCGGAAGCGGAATGTCAAACCGCCTCCGGCGTGGTACACCACCGGGCCAGCGGCCGCAGCGCGCGGTACGGAACCCTGCTGGCCAAGGCGGCGACCGTGACGCCGCCGGCGCTGGAGACCGTGCCGCTCAAGGATCCCAAGGACTTCAAGATCATCGGGCAGCCGGTGCGGGGCGTGGACAACCATGCCATCGTGACCGGGAAGCCGATGTTCGGGATCGACGTCTCCCTGCCCGGGATGCTGTACGCCGTGTTCGAGAAGTGCCCGGTGTTCGCGGGCACGGTGGCGAGCGCCAATCTCGACGCGATCAAGGCGGAGCCGGGAGTGCGGCACGCCTTCGCGATCGAGGGTGGGACCGCGCTCAACGGGCTGCTAAGCGGCGTGGCCATCGTGGCGGACAGCTGGTGGGCCGCCCGCAAGGCGCGGCAGAAACTGGTGGTGAAATGGAACGAGGGCGCTACGGCGGAACAGAGCAGCGCCGGGTTCGCCCAGCGCGCGGCCGAGCTGTCCCGGCAGGCCCCCCAGCGCTCGCTGCGCAAGGACGGCGATCCCGAGGGTGCGCTGGGGAAGGCCGCCAAGGTGGTGGAAGCCGAGTATGCCTACCCGTTTCTGGCGCATGCTTCACTGGAGCCGCAGAACTGCACCGCCCACTTCAGCGATGGCAAGCTGGAAATCTGGGCGCCTTCCCAGACGCCGGCGAATGGGCGCGGGCTGGTTTCGCGGACCCTGAACATTCCCGAAACCGACATCACCGTGCACCTCACCCGGGGTGGTGGCGGGTTCGGCCGGCGGCTTGCCAACGACTACATGGTGGAAGCGGCCGCGATCGCGAAGCAGGTTCCCGCGCCGGTCAAGCTGCTGTGGACCCGGGAGGACGACACCCGGCACGACTTCTACCGGCCGGCGGGATTCCACTATCTCAAGGGCGGGGTGGACGGGTCGGGCAAACTGGTGGCGTGGCGCAATCACTTCGTGTCCTTCGGTGAAGGCGAGCGCTTCGCGACCAGCGCCGGCCTGGGGGAGACCGAATTCCCCCAGCGGTTCATCCCCAATTACGCCCTCGACGCGTCGGTGATGCCGCTCGGTGTTCCGACCGGGTTTCTGCGGGCCCCGACCAGCAACGGGGTGGCGTTCGTGATCCAGTCCTTTCTCGATGAGCTGGCCCACGCGGCGGGGAAGGATCCGGTACAGTTCCGGCTCGACCTGCTGGCCGCGGGTGAAGCAGGGCAGAGCGGCGTGAATGCCGAGCGGATGCGGGGAGTTCTGGAGCTGGTGGCCGAGAAATCGGGCTGGGCCGGACGAAACCGGGAGCGGGGACGCGGCATGGGGGTGGCGTTCCACTTCAGTCACCGGGGTCACTTCGCCGAGGTGGTGCAGGCACGGGTGAGCCGGCAGGGCGCCGTGACGGTAGAGAAGGTATGGGTGGCGGGCGACATCGGAAGCGAAGTCATCAATCCGAGCAACGCGGAGAATCAGGTGCAGGGCTCGGTGCTCGACGGCCTGGCCGAGGCGCTGGTGCAGGAGATCACCATCCAGGGCGGCCGGACGGTCCAGAGCAACTTCAACGACTTTCCGCTGCTCCGGCTGACCCAGGCGGTGCCGGTGGAGGTGCACTTCCGGAAGACGGAATTCCCGCCCACCGGTCTGGGGGAGCCGGCGTTGCCGCCGGTGGTTCCGGCGCTGTGCAACGCGATTTTCGAGGCGACCGGAAAGCGGATCCGCTCGCTGCCGATCAAGAAGCACAACCTGGCGTACTAGCGAGTAGCGAGTAGCGAAGAGGAGTCTGTTCCTTCCTTCACCGGAGAGAGTTTCATGGCGCTTCCCGATCCGAAGAGTCACCGCATTTCGCTCGACGAGGCCGCGGCCCAGGCCCGGCGACATCGCGACGGCCAGCACAAGGGCGGCATGTTCCACCGCGCCGAGCTGGACCAACTCCTGGGCCAGCCGGGATGCGCCGGGCTCCGGTTCTATTATGGCCGCAAGGCGGATGGCCAGGACACGGTGATTCTGGTGGGAGTGGACGAGAAGGGGAACGACATGGAACAGGGCATGCTGCTTGAGGATCATTTCCTCTGTCCGCCGTGGTGCGGTAGCGCCAACGCACTGAACTCGTAAGATCCTGGTGGCAATACCGCCGTTCATTTTCATCGCGTCGGGATCTCAGGCGCTTCCGGCCATCGCCGCACTCCGCCATGGCCGGAACCTTCCGACCGCTCGGCGCTGGATCGTGGCATGGGGGCTGGCCGGCCTTCTGATTGACGGAGTCGGGCTTTACCTGGCCCTGCGCCGGCAGAACAATCACTGGCTCAGCTATGTGGGCGCGCCGGTCTTGGCATTCACTGCGCTCATGGCATTGGCGTCCTGGCACCAGGCACCCGCTCTAGGCAGGGCGCTCCGCAGCGTGGCGTATCTGTTCGTGCTCGCCGTTGTGATCCTGGTCGCCTTTGTCGAAAGCGTGAGCACTTTCAGCCTCCTCCGTGGTCCGATCGAGTCGCTCCTTATCGTCGCCGCGAGCCTGGGCACCCTGCTGGTGCTGGTCCGGCAGGAGCGGGGCAGTCTCCTCCAGCTTGACTGGTTCTGGATCTGCATTGGGCTGGCGCTGCGCTACGGCGGAGCAGTCGCAATCGACCCGATCGCCCGGCTGCTGATCGGGGACCCCCAGCCGGTGGTATTATCTGCCTTGACGGTCAAGGCGGTCGTGGACATGGCCGCATACCTGCTCATCGCGCGAGGGGTCTGGTGTCCGGTTCTTCCGCAACCCTCCTCTGGGCCTTCATCGCCGGTGTCCTTGCCGTCGCGGCTATCCTCGCCGCCCTCGGCGCAGCCCTGGTGATCTATCAGCGCCGATTCACGGCCATGCACCGCGCCTATTCCAAGAACCTCCTCAAGACCCAGGAGGAGGAGCGCGCCTGGGTGGCGCGCGAGGTGCACGACAACGTGGTTCAGCGCCTCGCCCTGATCAGCCGGGAGCTCGCCGGGGTGCGGGAGCTCCCCCCGGCCGGGGACGGCACCCGCGCCCATCGGCTCTCCGGCATCGAGGAAGAGGTCCGGGAGCTTTCGACCGGCCTGCGCGACCTTGCCCACCGGCTTCATCCCGCGCTGCTGGAGCGGGGCGAGCTCAACATCGCGCTCACCCGGCTTCAGAGCGATGTGGAGCGCGCCTATGGGCTCAAGGTCGCTACCGAGCTTCCCGACACCCCGGCGCCCACCGATCCGGCCCGCGCGCTCGCGGTGTATCGGGTGGCCCAGGAGGCCCTCCACAACGTCGCGGCCCATGCCGGGGTCGGTGTCGCCTCGCTCACCCTGACCAGGACCAATGGCGCCCTCCGGCTCACGGTTTCCGATCGCGGGTCGGGCTTCGATCCCCGGCAGCGGCGGCCCGGAAGCGGGCTCGGACTCATCGGGATGGGAGAGCGCGCCGAAATCGCCGGGGGCAAACTCACCGTGACCTCCCGTCCCGGCGCGGGGACCACGGTCGAGCTGAGCTTTTCGTGATCCCCAAGCGGCGAATTCTCCTGGTGGACGATCACCAGCTCATGCTGGAGGGGCTGCGCCTCGCCCTGCGGGACCGGTACGAAATCGTCGGGACGCTGACCAGCGGCGCGGCGGTGCTGCCGGCCTGCCGGGAGCTTCTGCCCGAAGCGGTGCTGCTCGATCTGAGCCTGCCGGACCGGAGCGGTCTCGAGATTCTCGCCGACCTTCAGGCCGAATTGCCCGCCATCCGGATTCTGGTGATCACCATGCACGCCGACCGGGTAATCGCCGATGCCGCGCTCCAGTCGGGTGCCCATGGCTTCGTTCCCAAGGATTCCGGAATGCCCGAGGTGGAGCTGGCGCTGGAGACGGTACTCGAGGGCGGGCGCTACGTCTCGGACCGGATTCCCCGGCACGGATTAGGACGGCCGTATCCTCCCGGCATCGCGGTGGGCATGGCCCAGCTGACCCCGCGGCAGCGGCGCATCGTCCACCTCATCGGTGAGGGCAAGCGGACCGCGGACATCGCGGCCGAGATCGGGGTCACTCCCCCGACCGTGACGTTCCATCGCCATTCGATCCGGAAGGCGCTGGGCATCGAAACCGAGTGGGGCCTGGTGAAGTACGCCATCCTGGTGCGGATGAGCGAGGAGGAGATCGCGTGAAGGCCGGCGGCGCGCTGTTGCTCGCGATCCTCATTCCCATGGCGCCGCTCCCGGCTCAGGACAGCACCGCGGCGATTCCCGAGCTCAACGCTCGAGTCACCCGGATCCGGTTTTTCGAGGGGGCGGCGAAGCTCCCCGGCGTGCTGGAGCGGCAGTACGGCTCCCGTTTCGATTCCGTGGCCACCCGCTCGGTGTACGTCGAGATCGGTCTGGCGTACCCGCCCGCATCGCGGGCCCAGTCACTCAAGGTCGAGTGCGGCTATACCGCTCCCAACGGGGGATCGGCGGGGACCGCGGTGATCGAGGTGCAGACCGATGCGGGCTGGGAGCTCTCGGTGCACGCCGGCGGAGCCGGAGCCGATACTCCGGGCGGATGGGTGGCGGGCAGCTACCCGGTGGCCTGCCGGCATGGGGGCAAGGTGATCGCAACCGGTGCCTTCGAGATCGCCGGGTCGAAAGCGGCGCGACCCGTGGCCACCCCCCCCGCGGGACGGGTGCCGGCGCGCGCTCCGGCGAAGCCCGCCGGGCCGGCTGCCGATCCCAACGCCAGGATCCCCGCTATGCTGAGCGGCACCCCGGTGGGCCGGCTCAAGGCAAAAGTCACCGCGATCCGGCTGTTCGAGAGCGGCGCCGAGGTGCCGGACCGGGAAGCCCGCACCATCACCGCCACGTTCGACGCGCTGACCACCCGCTTCATCAATATCGAGCTGGAGCTGCAGTACCCCCGGGTCGCCCGCAGCACTGAATTCGAAATCGGGTGCCGGTTCGACGGGCCCGATTCGACCGCGCGGACTCCCACGGTGCGCGGGTCGGCGGATCCGGGTTGGGTCGGGTCGTACCACACCGCGGGCTGGGGCGCGCGGAACCGCGGCATGTGGCCGGAAGGGACCTACAAGGTCACCTGTCAGGGCGACGGGAAGACCGTGGCGACCTCGGAGTTCAAGGTGGTCAAGGCGCGCGCGGCGGTCGATGCGCTGGGCGCCTCGCTGACCCACCTCCGGATCTTCCAGAGCCTGGCGGAACGGCTGCCGGTGGAAACCCGGCGCTACGCCGCGCGCTTCGATGCCCGTACGGCGCGGTGGATCAAAGCCGAGTTCGGCCTGGTGTACCCGCCGCCGGCCGCGGTTACGAACTTCGCGGTCGAGTGCGTCTTCACCTTTCCTGACGGCACTACCCGCTCGGTGAAGACCGAGCGACGGGTTCCCGCCGGATGGACCGGCTCGGTGCACGCGCAGGGAATCGGTCAGGACCGCCCCGGGGGATGGCCTGCCGGCCGGTACCGGGTCGGCTGCTCCAGCGATGGCCGGGAGTTCGCGGCGGGCAACTTCGAAGTCTTCGCGGCCGATCCCGCGCCTGCCGGGGGGGCGGAGCTAAGGTTCTCGCCCCAGAGCGGTGGGACGACCGGACCTCCCGGCGCCTCGTTTGAAGTAGCCGGGTTCGACACCCTCTTCGCCGAGGTAAGCGTGCCGGGACGCGCGGCCGGCGACTCGACCGCCTTCCGCTGCCTGCTGGCCGATCCGGCCGGGGGGCATTCGGCGTTTTCCATCGAGGGCGAGGTGCGGGACCGGGTGCTGCGCGGCAGCGGTGCGATTCCCACGCTGGATCCGCCCAGACTGCGGGGCGGCTACCGAATGGAGTGCCGGGCCGGGGACCGCGCCATCGCGGCCGACCGCTTCACCCTGACCGGCAAAGCGGATCTCCCAGCCGTCGGCGCCCGGGTGGTGAGCTCGGCGCTTTACGAGGGCGCCGACACGGCCCCCGATGACGAGGCGGTGCCCGACGTGACCTTCGGCGCAGCCCGGGTGCGCTCGCTCTGGCTGGTGGCGCTGCTGGATCGGGAGGGCGAGCAGGGCGGAACCTTCGCCTACACCTGCAAGCTGGTGAACGCCCGCAACGTCGCGCTGGCCGACACCGGCCCCCAGGGAATTAACCTGCTCGCGGGAGAGCGTGCCATCGTGCTCCGGCAGCGGCTCACCCTGCGCCCCAACCAGCGCTGGGCCGCCGGAAGGCTCCTGCTCACCTGTGCATCCGGCGGGGCGACATTCGTCCGCACCACAGTCGAACTCACGAGGTAGCGGACCGCACATGACTGATCCATCCGTCGAGCCGGCTCCCGCGCCCGGGACTTCCGCGCGCACCGTCGCCATCGTCGTTCTCGCCGTGCTCGGGGTGATGTACACCCTGTATTTCGCCCGCACCTTCCTGATTCCGATCGCCTTCGCCATCCTGCTGGATTTCCTGCTCAGCCCGGCGGTCCGGCTGCTGGAACGACTCCGCATTCCCAACTGGCTCGGCGCCGCGATCGTGGTACTGAGTCTGCTGGGAGTCACCGTGCTCGGTGTGTACCGGCTCTCCGGGCCGGTCCAGAGCTGGTTGGCGGACCTGCCCAGGACGCTCACCAAAGCCCAGAGCGAACTCCGGAAGCTGACCGCGGCGATCGAGGGAGTGAGCGAAACGGCCAAGAAGGTGGAGGAGGCGACCGAGTCGAACACTCCGGGGGATCAGCCCACCGAAGTCGTCGTGGTGGGGCCCAGCGTGGTCTCGCGGGTGTTCGGATCGACCCAGCGGCTGCTGGCCGCGATGCTCGAGGTGCTGATCCTGCTCTACTTCCTGCTGGCCGGCGGGGACCTCTTCCTCGAAAAAGTCATCCGGGTGATCCCCAGCCTGACCGACAAGAAGAAAGCGGTCCGGATCGCCCGGGAAACCGAATCGGCCATCTCGACCTACCTGATCGCGAACCTGGGGATCAACCTGGTCGAGGGGGTGATGGTAGGCCTCGCGATGTGGGCGCTGGGGATGCCGAACCCGGTGCTCTGGGGCGCCCTGACCGTGATCTTCGAATTCATTCCCTACCTGGGCGCCCTGATCATGATCGCCCTGCTCACCCTGTCCGCGCTGGTCACCTTCGACAACCTCGGGCAGATCCTGCTGGTGCCGGCGGCGTTCCTGCTCGCCAACCTGATCCAGGCCAACATCGTCACCACCCTGGTGCTGGGCAGGAAGCTCGCGCTCAACAACGTGGCGCTGTTCGTCGGGCTGGCCTTCTGGTGGTGGATCTGGGGTATTCCGGGGGCGTTCATCGGGGTGCCACTGATGGCGGTCTTCAAGATCTACTGCGACCACATCGAAGCGCTGGCACCGGTGGGCGAGTTCCTCGGCGCCCGCGCGGAGCCCCGCACCGCAGCGGCGGCCGAATCGTAGCCGTCATGGCTGACGGCTCAAGTCGGGGCCGCCGGCATCGCGAATGCGAAGGTCGCCCCCCGTCCCGGCCGGCTGGCGCAGCTTAGATCTCCGCCGTTGGCCTGGGCCAGCGACTTCGATACCGCGAGGCCGAGTCCGATCCCGGTCGGCTTGGTGGTGAAGAGCGGCTCGAAAATCTTGTCGAGGTGCTCGGGCGGCACACCCGGCCCGGTATCCGATACCTCCAGCAGCACTTTCCCGTTCGACGCAGAGCCCCGCAGATGCAGGGTCCCGCCCTCGGCCATCGCCTGGACCGCGTTGGTGAGGAGATTGAGCACCACCTGCCCCGCGTGGACCGGGTCCACATGCACCAGCGGCAGGGTGGGCGGAAACTCCCGGACGATCTTGATTCGCTCCGGCGGGCTGAGCCGCCGGAGCTGGGTCTCGGCGATGTGCTCGAGCGGGATGGGCAGCCGCTCCGCCGGGGTGATCCGCGAAAAGTCCAGCAGATCGTTCACGATCTTGGCCGAAAGGGAGATCTGCTCCCGCAGCATGCCGAGGTACTTGCGCACGTCCTCCGGGGCGTCCTGCTGCACCGCGTCGAGGTAGTACACCGCGTTGCTCATGACCCCCAGGGGATTGCGGAGCTCGTGGCCCACGCCGCTGGCGAGCTGGCCCAGCACCGCGAGCTTCTCCCGCCGCACCAGCGCTTCCTGGGTCTCCTGAAGCCGGAGCAGAGCGATGTCGAGCTCCCCGGTGCGCGCGATGACCTTTTCTTCGAGGCGCTGCCGGGCCTCATCCACCTGCAGCGCCATCGCGTCGAAGGACCGGCTCAGCCTGCCCAGCTCGTCGCTCCGCTCGAGGCCGGCCCGGCGGCTGTGATCGCCGGCGGCGATTGCGTCGGCGGCTTCGGTGAGCTGATGCAGGGGCGTGGTAATCCGCCGGCTCAACAGCCAGGCCGCGATCAGGCCCACGGTCAGACAGAACGTCGCGATCCCCGCCATGGTGCTGAGGAAGGCGCGGGCCGGCGCTACTACCGCCCGAGTGGGAAACGCGACGGTGAAAACCCAGGGTGTTCCCGGCAACGGCACCGCGGAGGCGCGGACCTCTTCCATTCCCGGACGGGTGAAGGTCAGCAGTCCGCGGACCTTGGCCGGGTCGAGCGGGGGCGCAGGGATCACCGAGTTGAAGTCGGTCCAGAGCGATCCGTCGAGGTTACCGAACAGCAGCCGAGCTTCGGAGCCCAGGATCCGGGCAACCTGTTCCTGGATCCGGGGTGCGGAGACCGCCCGGCGCCATTGCACCAGGTCGACGCCGGGCCGTCCGGTTACCGGGGCGACGACCGCCACGGCCAGCAGGGTGTCGGACAGCTGCCGGAAACCGCCGAAGGCAACCGAGTCGGCGTGCTCGTCGGGCGCCGGGATCCATTCCCGGCGAGCCAGCCGGGCGATCCGGTCGGGGTACTTGCCGCCGGCCAGCAGAATGTTCCCCCCGGCGTCGCGCAGCTCGGTCGCCAGGACCAGCGAATCCTGGGGTGCCGTGGGGATCAGCGCGGCGAGGGCCCGCTCCCGGTTGGCGGGGCTCGAGTCGGCCAGAAAACTGGAGAGGGCCGGCTGGTCCGCCATGGCCCTGACCCGCGCCTTGAGCAGTCCGATCGAGGTGGCGTAGTTGGCGGCGAGCTGATCGGTCAGGGTGACCAGGCGCGCATCGGCGCTCTCCTGGTGGCTCCGCCGGACGGCGATATAGGCCGCGGCCGACATCACCAGACCTACTATGAGCACCAGCGCCCCCGCGGCGAGCGGGAGCTTGGCCCCAATCGGGAGGCGAGCAAGAAACGCGGGTTTCACGGGGGTGTTGAATGGTACGGAGGAATCTGAAAAGAAGCAAAAAAGGCCTTCAGCTGATGGCTGAAGGCTGCCTATCGACGGCATCCAACCATTCGTCGATGCGATCCAGCCACTCATCTGCCTCCACGAGGCTGTCCGGATTTGCTTCAACCAGGCGGACAAAGCGTTCCAACCCATTGCGCACATGACCGATATCCGTCCGCATGACCCGAAGGAGCTGGCGGAGCTCTTCCCGTGCCTCCGGGCGGGTTACGAGCTGGGCTTCCAGCGCCAGCCGCCGCTCCTCGTACTGGGCCAGGCGGTCGGTGGCCACCTTCCAGATCCGTCCCGGCGCTACCCGGAGCGAGGCCAGGTTCCGCACCAGCCGGAACTGGTGGGGCGGAAGCCGACTCTTGCCCCGGTCGTCGGTGTAAACCATCGCGAGTCCGATCAGAGCCGAGAGGGTGCCCGCCACCCAGAAGAAGATCGGATCGGGGAGCGCGAAAGGAACCGGCGGGAGCAGCAGGGAGATCGCCGCCAGGTAGGCGAAAATGGTGAGCACCCAGCGGAACCACTCGCCCAGACGGCCGGTCCGGCCCAGCGGCTCGAGCACGCCCGACACGATTCCGCCCGCTCCCCCGGCCAGGAGGGCGATGCCCAGGAAGAGGCTGAGCAGCCGGAGCCCCTCGGCCACTCCAGCCAGGATCAGCAGGGAGGCAACGACAGCCAGGAGAAAGAGCTTGCCGTGCCAGCCCAGGATCAGGCCGAAGATGAAGACCGCGCCGCGATAGGGCGACCGGAGCCAGCGCGGCAGCCGGGCTTCCAGGTCGAAGAGCTGGTAGAGAAACCGGTCAATGTGCTGAAAAACATCCACCATATCGTCACCCCAACAAGAGACGTCGATCGGGTTTCCCCCGACACGTCTCTGGATTCACGAAGACAGACCTGAAGCGGAAAGGATACCCCATGCTGGAAACAATCGCGGTCATCCTGGTCATCCTGTGGCTGCTGGGGCTGGTCAGCGGATACGCGCTCGGAGGCTTCATTCACGTACTGCTGGTCATCGCTCTCATCGTTATCGTGGTGCGGGTCATCCAGGGCCGTCGCCCGGTGTGACCCGGTTGTTTTTCAGGCGTATATTGAATCGCAGTTGAGCAGGGAACAGGCAACGGGCAACAGGCAGCAGCAAGCCGCCTGTTGCCTGTTGCCTGTTGCCTGTTGCCTGCTGCCTTCACTAACACCTCGGTCAGACTATGCAATCGCGGCTCGTCGTTGTCGCTGTCCTGCTTCTTGCTCCCACCCTCCCCGCCCAGTCCCCCCGGGCCCTCACCGCGGGGGATTACGCCCGGGCCGAGCGGCTGATGGGGTATAACACAACGGCGCTGGTGTCGGGGGCCGCGGTGAGCCCGACCTGGCTCCCCGACGATCGCTTCTGGTACCGGAACGCCATCCGGGAGGGGACGGAGTTCATCGTGGTGGATCCGGTGCGGAAAACCAGGGCCCGCGCCTTCGACCACGCTCGGCTGGCTGCATCGCTGGCCCGGGCAGCCGACACCACGGTGGACCCGATGCGGCTTCCCTTCACCCGGATCGAGCTCTCGGCC
>Ga0209818_1000110_pt1 | contig 19853 bp, 17 predicted proteins | sample NCAS200_FD_187517 | JGI IMG/M metagenome (GOLD analysis project Ga0209818, IMG submission 187517) | Agricultural soil microbial communities from Utah to study Nitrogen management - NC AS200 (SPAdes) (version 2) | ecosystem: Environmental > Terrestrial > Soil > Agricultural land | place: USA... | reverse complement strand
CCTGATGCGGGCGGGATTGTTGTCACGGACGATCTTTGCAAGATTGGTTAATTAGAAGCGAAACATTCCGTGTCTGAAACGCTCCCTTCTTTTGCTACCAGGTATCGTTACCACAAAGAGTAATTCGCTAGTCGTTCGGCCAGAGCATTTGGGAGGGTTTACTGGATTGATATAGGATTGGTCGGAACATTCTCAAAAGGGATGAAGCAGAAGCTCGCAATTATCCGCGCGATACTTTATGAACTTAAGGTCATTTTCATGGATGAACCGACTGCTGGATTGGATCCCGAAGCTTCTTCCTCGGCGGTCACTTGAAAAGCGGCCATGTGTGGTCACCTGAAAACCGGCCATAGAGAGGCTGCCGGGACGAGTGGTTTTTACGCTTTCGTTATCGGTTTGTCCATCCTTATTTCCGCTAAGCTGCAATCTCAGTCTTAGTCCGCCAGCTGCGTGGACCAAACTTCAAGACATGCCCGTGATGCAACAAACGATCGAGCATGGCCGTGACCGCGGCGGCATCCCCCAACAGTTTGCCCCAGTCTTCGACTGGCCGATTGGAAGTGACCAAAGTACTAGCGCGTTCATAACGCCGCATGATGATCTCTAACAGATCTTCGGCTGCTGTCAGTGGCAACTTCCGCATGCCGAGATCATCAATGATAAGCAAGGGCCAGGCGACGGCACTTTCGATGAACTCTTTGCGTGAACCATCGATAGTCGCTTCCGCCAGTTCGTCGAGTAACGCATGCGTCTCCCGATAGAGCACGCGATGCCCTTGTTGTATGACGGCCTGTCCAATCGCTTGCGCTACATGGCTCTTTCCGGAACCAGGTGGACCTAAGAAGAGTGCATCTTCGCGGCGATTGACAAAGTTGCCGCTGGCCAGCTCGAAGAGCAAACTGCGATTCATCTTCTTGTTGAAGCTGAAGTCGAAGTTGTCGAGCGTCTTGAGTGGATCACGAAAGCCGGCTTGCTTACGGCGCCGTTCCAGTAATCGATCACCACGTCTGGTGAGTTCATCAGTTACCAAACAGGAGATGAGATCAATCGGGGCCAAGGCTTCAGTCTGGGCTTGCTGTAGTCGCGTTTCGAGCACCGCGGCCATGCCTCCCAGGCGCAATTGTTTTAATGCTTGGCTCAACTCAATCAGATTCATGTCGCTTCCGACTCCTTTAGTCTTAGTTGAATGACATCGCGGTACTGCTGTAGCTCACGGATCAAAGGATCAACTTGATGCAGGGTGAGCGGCAGCGCTGGTTGCCGTTCGAGATAACGCTTCACAAAGTGATATTCGTGCACTCCGAGCGCGAGCGCTTCGGTACACGCTGCTTCGACACGCACTGGTCCAAAGCGCTTGGCTAACGAGAGCACGCCCAGAATGCGGCGCACGCCCATCTGTCCCTGGCGTTGATAGATCGAATGACAAAGCTTGCCGATGTGAGCGCCGGCACGAGTGGCGCGCTCCAGCAGTTGGAGTGTCGATGATGGCGTGCGTGGTGAGCGATCCTCGTCCTGAATGCGATACCAACCACGTTTCTGGCGCAAGTGCTCGCGCAATAGTTGCCCGGTTTGCGGATGCAGCAAACGCACGTAAAGACCGTCCCATTGCACTGGAACTCGCCGTCCGATCCAACCAGGCGGTGCGCTGTAGTAAGCCGCTGCTACTTCGACACAGCCATCGAGGTTCACTACGCGGTGCCCATACTCATAGAACCGGAAGGGCTCGAGTGGCAGCGGCAACAAGTGCGGGCGCTCTTCAGCGAACATCGCGGCCACTTGTCGTTTGGTGGTGCCGTGAATGCGGGTGTCGGCCCAGTTAGTCTCCCAGCGATCGAGATAAGCCTGCGCTATTTCCAGACTCTCAAAGCGCTGACCTTTAAGTGGTGTCTTCTGCGCATGGCCCACCCCAGCTTCAACTTTGCCTTTGCGATCCGGATCTTTAATGCGACAAGGAAGGGCGACTGCGCTGTAATGGGCCAACACATCACGATAGAGTGGGTTGAGCGTCGGGTCATGAATGTCCGCCTTGAGCACTCCTTCACGCAGATTGTCGAGCACGATGACACGCACGCTGCCACCCAAACGACGGAAAGCTTTCTCATGTAGTTCGGCCCAGATGCGACTACTGGAACGAAAGGTGAGCAGGCGCACGCACTTGCGACTGTAGCCAAGGGTCATTACAAACAGACGCGTACGTCGATACTTGCCACTTTGCGGATCGCGCACCCATGGTCCAGTGCCGTAGTCCACCTGCGCTTCCTCACCGGGCTCTGTGATGATCACCGCACGTGCCGGCTTCAACTCTGGCGGACAGAGTTTGTTAACGAAGCGTTTGACGCTTTGATAGCTGTGCGGGAAGCCGTAGTCGGTAACCAGGTCCTGCCAGATGGCCATCGCATTACGCCCCCGACCTAATGACTCCTGAATGAACTCCCGATAAGGCTCACAATTGCTGAGTGTTTGCGCGGCAGACTGTGGCTTTGAGAGTGACCTCGTGAGGCCAGAGTCGGTGGTCACCCCTATGGCCGGTTTTGCGACTTTGGCCTGATTAACTGCTGTATTGTCGCTAGTGGGTGGGGCAGAGTCGGTGGTCACCTCTATGGCCGGTTTTGCTCTGACCCAACCTGGCTGGCGCACACTGATCCCGGCGGCCTTGAGATAGGCGCTGGCAGTCTCGCGCCGCACACCCGTGGCCTGCTCGATGCGGCGCAAGGACCAGCCGAGGCGACCTAAGGCAATTATTTGTTGTCGTTTATCGTCGCTCAATACGTTGCTCATGCCGCTGCAGGCTAGCTTGCCTCGCAGCGCCGTCAACGTCCCGCGCGACTACTTCTCTATGGCCGGTTTTGGGTGACCCCCGAGGCTTCTTTGCTTGTGCGTGAAATGATTGTGAAGCTCAAGAACGAAGGACGGACGATTATCGTTTGTACTCACAACCTTGATGAAGCAGAGCGATTGGCAGATATCGTGGGCATCATAAGACGACGACTACTTTTGCGATTCACTTCCTAACCTTCAGTCGGGGAAAGGGAACGGTGCGCAAGTTGAATAGAAGTTGGCGAACCGCCCGTCAATACGGAAAGCCTTGTGACCAATCTTACATTCGTTAAGAGTGCCAAACACCACAACCGCACCTTCACTTTTGAAATTGAGAACGACATCGGTTGGCGCGGAAAGGCGGCGCCTGTCTAACCAAGTGGAAATAGTCATCTTCTAAGCTTGAGTGGACAAACTAATTTGTCGGACTAAAAGATATCGGCAACGACTCGAGGCCTCGCAGAAGCATGCTGGGACGCCAGCGTAACGAGTCAGGTGCTACGCCCAGTTTTAAATGGGGTATCCGTCGCAGAAAAGTGTTGATTGCTATCTGCGATTCGAGTCGAGCCAGCGGAGCACCAATGCAAAAGTGAACTCCTTGCCCGAACGACAAGTGCTTGTTGGGCTCCCTCTCAAGGTCCAGCTCGTCGGCGTGATCGAAAATCTCCGCATCGCGGTTCGCCGATCCGATTACACCCAGCGTCATCTCACCGCGAGGTATGTTTATGCCGTGCATTTGCAAATCCTCGCGAGCATAACGTTCAGTTGACATAAAGACTGGCGACGTATAACGAAGCAGTTCCTCGACCGCCGTCTTTATCATGTCGGGATTATCGCGTAGCGTTGCTAACTGACCAGGATGCTGCAGAAGCGCGAGCATGCCGTTGCCAATTAGATTTACCGTAGTTTCATGTCCGGCTATGAGCAAGAGAAACACCATTGCCAGCAGTTCGTCTTCACTTAACCTATCTCCGGCTTCTTCGGCTTGTATCAACGCACTGACCAAATCGTCTCGCGGATCACGTCTTCGCTTTACGAAAAATGCTCGAAGATATCGGATAAACATCCAGACGTTGGGGATCACGCGGAGGGTTGCTTTAGGTGAGGTGAGCGACACCACGGCCTGCGACCACTTATGAAACTTGTTGCGATCACTTGTTGGTACACCCAGGATTTCAGTGATGATAGTCATCGGCAGTGGTAGTGCGTAATCCTTGATCAAATCCATCTCACCTTTACGTGCGACAACATCAAGCAGTTCGTCCGCCAAGCTCTGAATTCGCGCCCGCATTTGTCCGATGAGCGCAGGAGTAAAAGCCTTGTGAACTAACGATCGGAGTCGTGTGTGATCAGGGGCGTCAAGGTCGAGCATATTACGCTCCAGGGGTCGAAATATTGGAGGTACCCACGACATCTTTTTGAGTTGGTCCTGAGACATCGCAGTGCGCCGATTCTTAACAAACTTCTCATCCTTTAAGAGGGCAGCAACGTCTTCATATCGAGTTATTAGCCAGACGGGAGTCTTATCGGGAAGCGTAGTGCGGTAAATAGGTTGTGACGCTCGCAAATTCGCGAGGAATGAAAATGGGTCGGCCTTAAACCCTGGGCTGACGATGTCTACTTCTTGCAGCGTATTACCTCACAGGTGGTGCGTGAAACTTTTGTGGCTCTGTTATATCCATTGGGCGATCAAGAGGACAAGTATTTGGCCCCTGGCGCTAACGCATCGCTTGGAACTACTGATGCATTCGAATCTTTCGTTTTCTGAAACGTAGCAGCTAAACTCTCAAAGATGACAAAAACGATGTTCTGTCCAAAATGCGGCGCGGCTGATCAGAATGCGGAATCCTATTGCAAACGTTGTGGTGACTGGCTACCCGACGTCGAGGCTCATACGCGACCAGGAATATTCAGAAAGCGTTCGCGAGAAGAAAAGATCAGAAAGATGCGGGTCTTTGAGGCAGTGAACGCCGGCCTTTCGCTAACGTCAGCTATCGTCATCCTTGCTGTTCTATCCGGCAATAGTGATGCACAGCTCCTATTCCTGTCTCTCCTTTGTTGTCTCTTTGTCGCGGTCTACCAGGTCGTAAATCTTTATCTGGGACAAAATCTACATCACAAGATAAATCAGAGTCGTATGAAAGAGATGGAAGCGGCGGAAAACCGAGTTGGGGCACTGAACTCTGGCGATGCGACTACATTTGTAAACCAGTCGTCAGTTGTAGAGAACACGACGGAGCTGGCTTCAATGCGTTACGAACGTTCCGTGGCTAACAGTGTTCGGATCCTGGTTACAACATTGCCAGGCGTCGGATACCAAAAACGATTGGTATCAAGTACCTTTTGACCGTCGATGGAGACGCTAAACTCACCCAAACCACCTCTGACGGCCTCCACTTTAAGATCATTTTCTTTCGATAGTTCAGCCACCACCCGGGCGGCTATTGCTTTTTTTATCGGTCACACGGAACAGTAATGAACTTCAATTTTTCTCATGAGCCTTAGTGTGACGCCGGTTGTGTTGGAAGACAAGCTTTGAGTGCCGCCCTATTTGAATTCTTCTCTGTAACGGCGAATGCGAAAAGATCTTCCCCGGTCTGGAAGCCAAACCGCCTGTCGAAGATCAGCAAGCAACTTGCTGTTCTCTCGGTCCAATTTTCAATTCGCTTCTGCATGGCCACTTACCAGGGAGTCCGCTGCAAGCGCTAGTTCGCGGATTTGGAAGCTGGGTCCAAATATTTGATCAGTACCACCTCGTTATGACGCTCGTTGTAGATCATCTCATCCACCATGTTGCGGGTAATGAGAATGCCAAACCCTCCAGGCCTCAAACCCTGCAGAGTGCGCACGTTTTCATGCCCAAGCGGGTCGCCTTCCGGGTTCAGAATAGCAGCGTGCTTGAGGAATTCAATGCGGAAGCCCTCACCCGGATCCTTTATTCGGTAAAGTATCAGCCGCGGCGTGCGCAGATAACTAACCTCAACACATTGGTTGGGATCGCTTTTTCCGCCATACTCTATCGCGTTGCGGAGCATCTCGCGAAAGGCATAAGTGACATTCTCCCGCGTTTCGCGCGGCAAATCGGTTTTCAACTGGGCCATCAGTCTCTCTAACCGATCGACTGCCGCAGGATCACAGGGCACACGAAGCTCTATCCATTCGGGGTGGGCCGAGAGGACTTCAATGTTTCCATTGCGCGGGTTGAGCTCAAGCGCCGTCTCGACCGCGGAAAGTAGTTGTTGAATCCCAAACGGCTTGCTGAGCCAATCACACGCTTGGTCGCGGAGGGCACTAACGGCTGTTTCGGGAGTATTGAGAGCTGTCATGATAATAACGTGCAGATTCTCGTTATGCTCGCGGAGATGCGACAGCATAGTTAGACCATCCATCCCTGGCATCATCACATCAAGCAGTACCACATCTATCTTACCTCTTGCTATAAGCTCTAAGCCCTGGACTGCATCACTTGCGGTGAGTACGTCGTAACCCTCATGCTCCAGAGCACTGCGGACCAGCTTCTGGAGGTCCCGGTTATCATCCACCACTAGAATTCTCTGGGCCATCTCAACTTTTTGACATCCTGACTCTTAAAGGAAGCCTAGTCTTTTTCGGTATTGTCAGATTAACTGACGAGATGCGATTAAGCTACTGAAGCAGCATACTGCACTGATTCGCACCTCCATTTCTTTTTACAATCGTCATCGCTTCCCGCCGAAATCATCAGTCACGTTTGGTTATACTTTCGCTTTGCTCTGAGATTTCGCGACGTCGAGGAAACGTTAGCGAGGCGCGGCGTCGCCCTCACTTATGGAACCGTCCGAGAATGGTGCCTCAAGTCCGGGCATACTTATGCCAACGACTTGCGACGAAGATCTCCGCGGCCTGGCGACCAGTGGCACTTGGTATTCCTCAAGATCAATGGACACATTCATTACTTATGCGTGCAGTTGATCAGGATGGTGACGTTGTGGACATCATGGTCCAAAGCAAAAGAGACAAGAATGCTGCCAAGAGATTCTTCCGCAAACTATTATAGGGATTGCGATATGTTCCGTGCGTGATTATCACAGACCGGTTGAGAAGTTACAGTGCGTGGAACGCCGAAGTGCTGCCGAGTGTCGACCACTTCGATGATAAGAGACTGAACAATCGGGCCGAGAACTCACATCAGCCAACGAGATTGCGAGAGCGTGTGATGAGACGGTTCAAGTCATCAGGACACGCGCAACGTTTTCTTTCAGTCTTCGGACTCATTACGTCACACTTCCGCGTTGGTAGACATCGGTACAGAGCTCGTGGCTATCGGGAAGTGATGAAGTCGAGATTCGCATTATGGGATGAGGCCCGTTGCCTCTAGGCGATCGTAAATTCACCAGTTGACGAGAGTTGGATTCATCTTGTGTGAACCCTATCGTCCTTCTCTTGAGTTAAGTTGACAATGCCGACCTGGACCGATCTCATTGAGACCTCGCTTCCGCGAGACAAGCTGCGGGAGCACCCTCGCCTAGAAGTCGAACTCGAACTTGCCGCGCACGGTCGTACCGAGGCTGTTGAAAAACTGGCCGAGTTGCGGGCTTGCGATGTTATTTTGCACATCTCTGGGGTTGAAGTGGTTAGTGGTGTTAAGAACGGCGACGCCGAGTCGCGCTCGTCGTCCTGCAATCCTGGGGACGACGTTTGGTATAGCAAAACCTTTCGTAGCTTGCACGGCTAGCGACAGAAATGTTGGGAAGCGTCCCGCCTGGTTGCGTGGACCAACAAAATCCAAGCGCTCATTAACGAAGGAGAAAGGGAAGCCCGATCGAATCTCGACCAGGGGCGAGATGTTGATATCATAGCGCATTCGCAACTGGCCATACGCAAGGAATCGTTGAGGCGCGTCAAAGGGCTGTGGTCCGTACTCGTTCCGCCGCACTACGAATGCTGGAAAGTTCCCGAGAAAGTTATCAATAGAGTTGAGATCGCCCTGAGCCTTGGACCACACGTATGCAGTGTTCCACGTACCGATGCGCGGGTTGTCATAGATGGCGAGCACTTGCAACTCGCGGTAGTGCGAACGGCCCAGGTTGCTGAGCACAAGGGCGCCCTGGCCTGATTCGTCAATGGGTTCGATGATGAAATCGTCTGTCGTTGAGCGCTGCAGATAGCCAATGCGTCCCGTCAGCCTACTCGTGATAGGGAAATCAATTTGCAGATTCGACCGCACGCTGCGGGGGTTGCGCAACCGTGCTGGAACTATGTTGAAGAAACGACGCGGGCCGTCAGTTATCGAGATGCCGTCTGCGGCAAACGTGGTAACAGTGCGCTCGGGAAGCTGTGTGAAGTAGCCGACGCTAAGCGGGGCGCGATCATAGAAGAGGCCGATTCCGCCGCGTATGACCGTAGCGTGATTTTCGAGCAGCAGGTACAAGAACGAAAGGCGCGGCGAGACGGTGTTTTGCCGGGCCAACTGGTCACGGTCGAAGCGCAGCCCGGCGTCGACCGTGAGCTTCTTATTGACGACCCAGCGATCCTGCGCGAAGGCGGTGAATTCGCTCAGACTGCTCGAGACCGTGGCCGCGGCTCCGAACTCTATGCGCTGAACGAGGGTTCGGTCTTGCCGTCGGATCAGGATCGAGTTTTCTTGGAACACACCCGTCACGCGCGAGTAATCAATTTCGCCGCCGAGCTTCAAGGAATGCTGACCGTGAAATTCAAGCCCGTGGGCGTAGTAAATTTCCCGCCACTGAAACCGTTGAGATCGCCTGCGGATGTCGGCGAAGTAGTTACCAGTGTTGCCTTCTGGCAACAACTCGAGGGGTTGCATCCCCTGCGCGAAGACGTCAAAGTCAAAGGTCTTGTAGCTTAATGTGGAAGAGAGAAACGAGGCATTCTTGAAGATTGCCTGTTCGGAGATGGAGACGAGAAAGCCTCGCTGCTTCGTATTCGGTGTTGTCAGCTGCGGATTGAAAGTGTTGAGTCCGGCGAAGCGTACCTTCTCCGGGAAAAATGCCGCGACGAATTTGGCGCTGTTAGTCTTGTTGATGTTGAAATCGAACTGCGTGAATGAGTTGAAGGTCTCGGATGTTGAGTCGTCCCCCGGGGCTGCGAGGCTCGGCACTCGAGTGCGCGTGAAGCGGTACTCAAAGGACTGCAGAAAGAAAAGACGATCGCGGGCTGCAGGGCCGCTGAAGGTGACGCGCGGGCGAAATGAATCGATCTGGCCGCCGGAGAATATGTTGCGAAAGGTTGGAAAGAAGCGTGCGGCTGTGAATTTGAAATCGTTGCTGCCGCCTTTGGTTTCGAGATCGGTCGAGCCGCCCGTAAGCCGGCCAAACACCGCCGAGTAAGGGTTCTCTTCGGTTCTTACGTTTGCTGCCGCTTCGAGCGGGATGTCGAAGGCGAGGTTTCCAGTAACAGGATCCGTGATGTCCACTCCGTTGACTGTGTAGGCGCTCTGGCCTGCGCGGGCGCCTTTCTGGTGGTCCACTCCGTCCCCTCCGCGCACCACGCCGGGAGTCAGCAACTGCGCACTCTGATAGTTCTCTGCCGGCAGCGGCACGTCCTTCAATGTTTGTGAGCGAACGGTATTGCTGGTGGCTGTTTCGGCCGTACTGAGGAGCCCCTCTTCCTCACGAATGGTAACCGATTCGGAAATCGTAGGTTTCATCACGATTTCAACAGTCAACGCTACACCTGATGCCAGACCGATTTCACGCTTCACTGTGGCCAAGCCATCGGCCTCAACCGTGAGCACAAACGTCGTCGCCGGCAGATCAGTGAAGATAAAATTGCCTGCCTCGTCAGTGACTACGTTGAAAACTTGCTCCGGCAGGTCACGATTGACGAGCTTAAGCCGCGCCCCGACAAGTGAAGACGGAGGCGCATCTGAGGCTTCAGTAGTGACCTTAACTGTACCCTTGATCCGGCCTGTCAACTGTTGCGCCAGTGCACTAGGTACTAGGACCAGTAGACTGAATGTCGCGGTGCACAGCACGATAGAGTAGAACGATTTGCAATCACGCCAAGGAGTCGGGGGAGTCGCGGGGCCACTTGTCAGTTTTCTGTTCATTGCAACTTCTTTGAACTGACCTAAGGGGTTTGCTAAACGTGCCTGCTAAACGGCTGGTACCTCAACTATTATCCGCGACAAAGGATGAACACGCGCGCGCAGCTGTTCGCACGAGCTCTCGTCAGCGAACTTCTCGAGCACGAGAAAACCCGTGTCGTTGCATTTGTGCGAGTGCTTTTCGTTAACCTGCATTTGCTGAAGTGTCGACACTTCATGTTATCTTTCGCGTTGCCATGAGTCCATCAAAACGATTCACAGGTGGGTCCATCGCAACCCTTGCACTGCTTCTCCTGGCATTCGCTCACGCCCACGCTGAAAAGCTCCCGATTCGGACGTACACGACCGCCGACGGCCTCGCACGCGACCGCGTTTACAAGATCGTGAACGATCCGCGCGGTTTTTTGTGGTTCTGCACCTACGACGGACTGTCTCGCTTCGACGGTTATGAATTCGTCAACTACAGCGTCGGCGACGGACTGCCTCATCGTGTAGTTTACGACCTGGTGATTGCACGACAAGGCGATTACTGGGTCGCGACCTCCGGCGGCATCGCGCGTTTCAATCCTTTTTCAGCAACATCGAATCCGAAATTCAAATCTTACGTGCCCACTCAACGGCCCGAATCCGAAATGGTGCTCGACCTGTTCGAAGACGACTTCGGCACAATTTGGGCAGGAACCGGGAATGGTTTACTGCGATTACGCGACAACGGCGGCGACGTGCAGTTTGAATACGTCAGCCTCGGTGAGAAGGCGGAGGAACACCTGGACATCACCGCCATCCGTCAGGCGTCGCCCGGCGTTTTGTGGGTGGCGACTGAGACCGGGCTGTTTCGACGATATGCAGACGGCAGAGCGGAGCGATTCACGACGAAGAATGGTTTACCTCACGATCACGTGCGCGATATCCTGCGAGATCCGGATGGAACGGTCTGGGCCGCAACGGGTCTCGGGCTTTGTCGTCTCAAGGCAGACATTCGCGCCGGCGATTCGATCGTTGACCGTCTTTACACAAAGAAAGACGGAATGCTGAGCGAAGGAATAAACGCGCTGTTTCGTAACTCGACCGGCTGGTTATGGCTTGCAACGACGTTGGGTCTCTCCGAGTTCTCGCCCCAACCACTGTCTGACGGCGGACACTTCATCAATTACACACGCGAGCACGGTCTCAGCGACATGGGATTACGCACGATAGCTGAAGACCACGACGGCAATCTGTGGATCGGCACCGAGGGCGGCGGCGCGATGAAAGTGATCAGGCGCAGCTTCACTTCGTATTCGGAGGCGGACGGACTGGAGAGTGCGCGAATTGCCGCGATTGGGGAGACACACAGCGGCGAGTTGTTTGTCATCACCGGTTCACTCAACGCACCTTCTTTTCATATTCATCGCTTTGACGGCCGGCGCTTTTCTAATATTCGCGTCAACTTGCCGCGTGGCGTGGTGCCGTCGTGGGGTTGGGATCAATTGTTCGTCGAGGATCGCGACCAGCAGTGGTGGGTGCCGACGACAGGTGGTCTTTTTCGATTTCCGGCTCTGCGATCGCTTGATGAGTTTGCGCGAGCTCGGCCGCTCAAGGTTTATACGTCGCAAAATGGGCTGAGCGGAAATGAGCCCTTTCGCTTGTTTGAGGACACGCGTGGCGATATTTGGATCAGCATCATCAGCACGCCCGCCGCATCTTACCTGAACAGGTGGGAACGAGCGACGGATAAGTTTTATGCCTATCCGCAATCCATCGCTTTGCGTCAGGACAGTGCTCCCACTGCTTTTCAACAGGATCGCGCGGGTAATTTATGGGTCGGATTTTACTGGGGCGGCGTCGTGCGTTATCGAAACGGCAACTTCGATCCGTTCACCAAAGCCGATGGAGTACCCGGGGGAATGATTCGAGCGGTTCATCGCGATCAACAGGGGCGACTGTGGATCGCGAGTACCGAAGGTGGTCTCGGTCGCATTGACGATCCCACGTTGGACCATCCGACGATTCGCCAGTACACCGTAAAGGAAGGTCTTTCCAGCGATCAGATAACCTGCATCACGGAAGATCAGTGGGGCCGGATCTACGTCGGCACGGGTTTGGGTGTAGATCGTCTCGATCCGACCACTGGTCGCGTGAAGCGCTACACCATTGCGGACGGGTTGCCGAACGGCTTTGTCAGTATCGCCTACAGAGATCGCAGCAATGTGCTCTGGTTTGGCACACTGCAGGGCTTGTCGAAACTCGTGCCGTCGCTCGAGGGTCCGGTGCAAGCTCCGCCGATACTGATTCAACGTGTCCGTGTGGCCGGGGACGACCTGCCGATTTCCGAGTTGGGTGAAACACAGATTCAAAGAGTCGAGTTTGCGACAAACAAGAACCAACTCGAGATCAAGTTTGTGAGTCTTGGCTTTCGCACGGGCGACGTGCTGCGCTATCAGTTCGTGCTGGAAGGCGCGGACCGCGACTGGAGCGCGCCGTCAAATCAGCGCTCAGTTAATTACGCCAACTTAAAACCCGGCAATTACCGGTTTCGAGTAAGAGCATTGAATGCCGATGGTTTGTTCAGTGCTGAGCCGGCTTCCTTCGCCTTCACGATCGTGCCGCCGGTTTGGCAGCGGTGGTGGTTTATCACGTTCGCCATTTTACTTCTCGCGGCCGTGACTCATCTCGTTTACTGGTACCACACTCATCGTCTGATCGAGCTCGAGCGCGTGCGTACGCGAATCGCAACCGATCTGCACGACGACATCGGCGCTAACCTTTCCAAGATTGCGATCCTCAGTGACGTTGCGGGTCAGGGACTATCGAGTTCCGTGGTAGCGGTCTCCACACCGCTCGCACAGATAGCCGAGACTTCGCGCGATTGCGTGGATGCGATGAGCGACATTGTTTGGGCGGTCAATCCGCAACGAGATCATCTGACGGATCTGACGCATCGCATGCGACGCTTTGCTGAGGATCTTCTCGATGCGAAAGAGATCGATTTCACGATTCGTTCCTCGCTCGACGAGAAAGACATTCGTCTCGGATCGGATTTGCGTCGCGAAGTCTATTTGATTTTCAAAGAATGTGTGACCAATCTCGTCAAGCATTCGGATTCTCGCAACGCTGAACTAACGTTCAGCATTGTTGGACCATGGCTGATGGTGTCGATCAGTGATGATGGCAAAGGATTCAACTCGCCGGAGTCCGGAAAGAACGGCGGCCCGGTTGGGATGGGTGGTCATGGCCTGGCAAGCATGCAGCGACGAGCGCGTGCGCTTGGGGGCAGTCTGAAGATCGATTCTGAAGTCGGTCGCGGAACGCAAGTGACACTGAAAGTGCCGATCCGTCAAAGATCGCGTTGGCTTCGCTGGCCTTTTAGCTACCCGAATGGGCGGTGACCTTTCGGGAATCATCCTGTAAATCCTATGCAGAATTTCGCATGAACCCAGGCCAGATCACGAAAGTCGCTATCGTTGAAGACCTCAAGGAAATTCGCGAAGGTCTGGGCCAACTGATCAATGCGACTCCGGGTTTTCGCTGTTCCGGTATTTACGTGTCGATGGAGGAGGCGTTCGAGAAGATTCCTCACAATCTTCCAGATCTCGTGCTGTCTGACATCGGGCTCCCGGGTATGGACGGCATCAGCGGGATCAGAATCTTGAAAGAACGCTACCCGAACCTCCTCGTCCTGATGCTGACTGTCTACGACGACAACGAACGGATCTTCGACGCCCTTTGCGCCGGCGCCTGCGGTTACTTGTTGAAGAAAACACCCTGGCCCAAACTGATAGAAGCGTTTAAGGAAGTGGTTGACGGCGGCTCGCCAATGTCACCGGAAGTCGCGCGCCGGGTGATTTCGTTATTCCGCGAGATAAAGCCGCCGCGGGAAGCCGACTACGAGCTCACGCCTCATGAAGTGAGACTGTTACGCATGTTGGTCGAAGGTCACAGTTACAAGACCGCGGCTGCGGAACTGAATGTCTCCGTAAACACCATCAAGTTCCATCTTCGTCACATCTACGACAAGCTCCACGTTCACACCAAATCCGAAGCCGTGGCCAAAGCTCTTCGGCATGGGTTGACGCGTTAAGGGCTCTTCGCGCGCGCAAAGCGGTGCCAAGTCGCCGCACTCCAAAACGCCACTCGATATAACGTTTCAAATGCCGGGCGCCGCCTTCGTCCGCGCGCGGAGGGCGCTGTAGAAACCTACTAACGCGTAATCCAACGCGCTTTTGGGCCACGGTTCAGCTACCTAAACAGGCGGTGATCTCTCACGCACCTAACTCTATAAATACGCCTGCTTGAACGGCACTTCGCCGAATAGATTTTGAAAGGACAAAGGAAATGAAAACTACCAAGCTTACCGTGACGGCAATGGGTCTTCTCTTGACTTGTTTGAGTTTCACAACCACGGCTCGCGCCGATGGAGCCCGTTCTTACATCTCGCCGAGCGGCAGTGACAACCGCCTCTGCACACGCAATCAACCCTGTCGCTCGTTTGATGGCGCTCTGTCAAAAACTGATGCGGGCGGCGAGATCGTCGCGATGGAAACCGGAACCTACGATTCGACCACGATCGCAAAATCAATCACGCTCGCCGCCGCGCCCGGCGCTGACGTTGCGATCCGCGTGACCACCGGCGCCGCGGTTACGATTACCGCCAGCGCTGGAGACGTTGTCGTTTTGCGCGGACTGCGACTCGGCGGTCCAGGAAAAAACGTTGCGGGAACGAACGGCGTGCTCTTCAACATCAATTCGCCTAATTGCTGTGTCGCCGTACATATCGAACACTCCATCATCAGTGATTTCGAAAGAGGAGTGCAGATGGAGCTCGGCGTCGCCAACCGGTTGTTAGTCAGCGATTCAGTTCTGCGCGCGAACAAGATTGGCATCAATATGTTCGTCGCTGGCGCTGACGGCAACGGCGGTTCGATAGAACGCACGCGTTTCGAAAGCAATGAAGTCGGCCTCCGACACTTCGGCGGCAACTCTGCTGCGGTCAGCAACAGCGTCGCGAGCGGCAATGGAATCGGCTTTCAAACCGAAGGCGGCGGCAAAATCGAGCTCTTCAACACGGTGGCCACCAAGAATCATGTCGGTGTTAAAGCCGACGGCGGTGTCATTCGCCTCGCCTACTGCTCTGTTACTGGAAACGGCACCGGTCTATCGGCGAGTGGCGGCACGGTCGGCACGATGGGCAACAACATGGTCGTCAATAACGATATAGACATTGCCGGATCGATCAACGTCGTGACGTTTGTTTCCAGGTAGTGAGGCTACAGAGCCTCTGCGGGAGGTCTCATTACGATGTATCACGAAGTTGAAACTACAGATGTCGGGGGTGACATCCGTGTATCCGACATCCTGTGGATCCATACACGGCATAGCTTGTACGAGTTCTTTGTTATCGATCCGGTGAAGGTGTACGGCGTCGTGAAAGGCGGTGTGTTGGGTGCGTCGGCAATCGAAGCATTTGTTTGCCACCCGACATCGCTGATGCCCGGTAGGAAGGCGCAACTGAGGATCGAATCGCCGAAGGGTATTCGATACATCACCACATCGCCAATCACGTGCGTCACGCATTTCAGGAGCGAGTGACAACACGAGTTGTCAGCAACATTAATTCACTTAAGGGAGTCTTTTGAAAGGAGACACAAATGAAAAGCACTAACTTTGGTTTCACATTGATTGAGTTTGTCCTTTGGCTTGCAGTTGCAGGCGGTTTAGCTGCAATCGCGTTGCCGGCAGTCCAGTAACGCATTAAGGAACGGGCTGCATTCCAAAAAGCTCTCGCACGTCTCTCGATGTGCGAGAGCTTTCTATTAAAAGCTATTGAGAGAGTGGCGGTGAGAACAGAGGCAAGAACCGCTATATGCCACGTGCGCAGTCGACTCGGAAGCGCCGGAGCAACGGCAGTTGCCTCTTCTGGTTTGCTTTGTTGCGCTTCCTGGATTGCGATGCGCTTCTCCTATATCACGCAGTCGTTGCCTGGGATCTTTATTCAAGCAGCGCACTAGTAAGCGTCGAATTCCGCTCGGGGTTTCTTTTGGAAGTGGGTCCAAATCGGCGTCTCCACGCAGAACGGCCGCCAGGGTTTCAGTCAATGAGTCCCCCTATGAAAGCTTGTTTTCCGGTGAGCATCTCAAACAGAACACAGCCAAAGGCTCAGACGTCCGCTCGTTTGTCCACCACTTTACCCTTGGCTTGTTCCGGACTCGTGTAAGCCGCGGTGCCGAGAATTACTCCAGCCTGTGTGCCTTTAATGAGAGTGGGTGAGTGTGAAAGATCGGTGGGAGCAGCATCTCCTTCCAATACCGCGAGACCGAAATCTAAAACCTTGACGACGCCCTCATGAGTGACTTTCATAGGGACAGAAACGAATCGAGTCCGCTAAAGTGACTTCTTAATGAACTCGCCATTCATCTTGCCGACGATGCGATCTGCAACTTTTCTTTGGCCGCCCTTCTTTATCGCGCCAAACCAAAATGAACGATCTCCAGCTTCACCAGCCCACACAACAGTCTGATCCTTAACCCGGATGACTCTGATGTTTCCTTGATTCCTATCGCGTTCGTACCCACTGCCAAACACGGTGTCGTACCATTTATGCACGCCTTTGTTTGTTCCACCGGTGATGATGAAATCCGCAGACCTTTCGTCATTGACCACCGTCAACGGCAGTTTCCTTTTCAGAAGCTCGGCCGATATAAACCCATCAAAGCCTTCGGGCATAGGTGCAACGTAGAACTTTGCGCCTATTGGCGAACTAGCGCGCTCCGACGCAGGAGTTGTCGGTGCTGGCGTCGATACATTGATCATCTCCTCTAAGACCGTCTTGCTGACGCCCTGGTCCTTCAGGTCGGTTATTGCTTCAGGTGAGATATCGAATTGACAGTTAGAGGCTCTAATCTTGCGAATGATCACCTCGTCAGACAACTCCGCCTTAATCAAACTCAGAATCGATTCATTGGTCAGCGCCCTTGGCGCTTCGGGCGCTCGCCTCTTGCTTCCGGCAGGCTGAGTTCCGGGCATTTTGTACCAGTCATTCTGGGCGGGAGCCGGAGTCGCAATGAATAGAAAAAGACCAGTTACTAGGGTGAAGCGTGTGACGAGGGGCATGGGGCTATCCTTTCAGTATGTTTGAGGAGTTACGGACCAACGGACCTGCTCGCATGAGAACACATGCGCGCTGACGCGCACCCGTGTGCAAACTCTTTCGGTAATTTAGCGGTTCGTGCGAACCTTCTCCGAGTAGAGCAATCTGCTTGCCACGTCGGTAATGCGTACCGAGCCCAGCGGAGGCCGATTTCTAAACTGGTGTCCGAAAAAGATTAACGGTAACGAGGGGAACAGAAGGTCTGTCGGCGCAGCGATCCATTGGGGCCCTCGTCAGGAGATTTGCCCCCATGAATCCTGTTAAGCCCCAGTCGCCGCCTTCAATGAGGCAATGAGGTTTAGCATTAAGACTGGCAACATCACCGAGTACGAGGACTGAAAATCACGTTCGTGTTTAGCGATTAGCGTGAAGAAACAGACCGTTCGGTCCACTCACATCGCAATAAAGTCGAAGTGCCCGTTGTGGTTACGCGGCCGCCTGCTTGTGTAATCGAGGCTACCCGCCGATAGGCCGCATGCTCATGAGCTGGCTTGTGTAGATTTCGGCTGGGAAAAATCAATTGCGAAACCTATTCGGTTTCCCGGTGCCTCTATCTGCGGTGCGGTTGCAAAAAGCAAAGAGATTCGGCTCTGGTCTTTTCGAGTGAACTCTTGTTGCCTCAAGGTCTTTTCCGTCTTAATAGAACCAACCTCAGAGGTGATCGGCGCAATTTGTTTCCAGGTGAGAAAGCCTTGTTTTAAGTCGTCTCTCGAATAACCCAAAAGTTGGAGGAAGGCATCGTTGGACTCAAAGATGTTCCCGTCGCTATCAAAATACACAATTCCCATCACGTTGCTCTCAAACAAGCTGCGGAAACGAGTCTCACTCTCAATTAATGCCTGCTCCCTTTGTCTGCCCTCCGCCAGTTCCTGCTGCAACCGGACCACCGTTTCCGACAATTCTGAGGTCTGTTCTTTGACGCGCTCCGCCAACCTACTATTGGCGTCGTAAAGTGTTCGGCCTTCGTGTTCGAGTTCAGCCGCTCGGAGAGCCATGTCGTAAGTGCGTTGTTGAAGTGCCTGCCTCTTTTTGGCGTCATCGGTTGCATCCAACAACAAGATCCAGGTTCCTTCGCGCCGCCGGAAAAGGTAGACATCAGCGAACACTTGCGCTGCGGTTTGGACCTTGGGTAAGACGCTCCCAGAATCCACTGGTAGGAGACCCACGAGAAATGGGACATGATTACCGACTTGCGTGTTCTCCTCCAAACCGCTTATTCCGTAGGAGGACAACGCCCCACCCCAGTCGATGAGTCTACCGTCGTCTGAGACCAGCATGAACGCCGGAGCCAACAGGTCATCCGTAAGAGCATCGATGAATTCGCGGATTGGGCCAGGCAAATCAGCCATTGTGTTTCTCCATCATTTTCTCGGTCAGAGACAGAAATGCATCCTCGACTCCTTGCCCAGTCTTGGCGCTGGTATCAATAATCTTCCACTTTTTCTGCTCGATTGCCGACCTCTCACGATCATCAATTTCCCACATGTCGGTAAGATCCGATTTGTTCAGGAGCAGGAGAAACGGCACTGGTCCAAGTGTCTCCTCCGCCCGCGACTGAAGCGACAAAACATGGTAGAGAGTGTCTTTACGCGTTCCATCCGCGACCAACAGGTAACCCGAAGCACCTCTCAAGTACGACTTGCGCAAGTCGTGCTCTGTTTCCGAGCCTTCGAGGTCCCATAGCAGGAGTGTAGTTTCTTGTTCACCAACTTTGACAATCTTCTTGTCGACCTTAACACCGACGGTGGTGTGATACTTGTCTGTATAGATGCTTTCGACAAAGCGGCGGACTAAGCTCGTCTTGCCAACCGCGAAGCTACCCAACATACAAATCTTTTTCTGGATCATGGGAACGCCCTCTTATTAGAGCCTCCAAAAATAGCTGAACTCACTGGACATCAGTCGCAATAACCCTGAACTTCACACTTCGATTGGTTGCTCGGTCAGCTTCAGTAACTTCTTCCTTTACCCGTTCACGTGATCCTACCGCGTGAATTGTCAGATTAGGCCACTTCGGCAGCCTTGATTCCAAAGCCGTTGCAATCGTCCTCGCTCTCTCTTCACTAAGAACAGCGTTCCGGGCCTCCGTACCGGTTCCGTCAGCGTGCCCGGAGATCTCCAACCTCACGTTCTTTTTCAGTTCCACGGCTATTGCCTGTAGACGCTCGATATCTCCAACCAGGAGGTTGAATTTTTCGTCTTGCCCTGGAACTAATTCTGATCGATCCAGTTGGAACATCAGCAACGGATCCTGGATTCGATTCAGGTCCAACAACTTCTCATCGTGTATTCCAGCAAGACCAGGTAAGAAACGAGCAGCCCTGCGGGTTTCCGTGACCCATTCGTGCGTCGCAAATCCTTCGGCTACCAACGCTCCATCTTTAACACTAAACCGAACGGTCGCCGGCGGGCTCAATAAACTTCGCGCTCTCGACAACGCAAATTCAGGGGTCAACGACTGAAATGGTTCCCAGTGGCTAACAACGTCAGTTGGATTGATCTGGAACTCCTGCATTACTGAGTTTGGATCGCGAGCCAGCGGGTCGCGCAGACCGCTCAAAAACCGTTTTCCTTCCCTTGTGCCGTCCTCCGAAACAACAATGCCTGGCTCATTTCGAAGTCTTTCAACATAGCCATCCCACCGTCGCTTGTCGCGAAACCAGAAGAACCCCCAAACCAGCAGGCCTATAAGAATTAAGCTGGCGACGACTGTTAGCGGAGTGATTCGTCGCCGAATGGTTGAGTCTTGTCCGGTATCGTAATGGGCCTCAAGACAATCTTCGAGGAGCGGCGCAGTATCTTCGAAAGGCGACGCATCACCCTGAAACTCACTCAACGCTTGACCAAACTGAAGGTGAATAC
>Ga0209818_1000109_pt1 | contig 20176 bp, 19 predicted proteins | sample NCAS200_FD_187517 | JGI IMG/M metagenome (GOLD analysis project Ga0209818, IMG submission 187517) | Agricultural soil microbial communities from Utah to study Nitrogen management - NC AS200 (SPAdes) (version 2) | ecosystem: Environmental > Terrestrial > Soil > Agricultural land | place: USA... | reverse complement strand
TTCAATCTAAGTTCTCGTTGGAGGTGTTACACCAGACTATGGCGACCAAAGCCGCGACAGGCAAGAAGCGCATGACGCAATCGGAAGTTATCAACCACTTTGCCGAATCTACCGGTATGAAGAGGGCCCAGGTCAAGGAGTTCTTTGAGGAACTGTCCACGCTCGCAGCGCGCGAAGTTAAATCAAACGGCGAGTTCATGCTTCCAGGATTTGGAAAACTCGTAAAGTCCGAACGAAAAGCCCGCGAGGGCCGCAACCCGGCCACGGGTGAAACTATTCAGATTCCCGCCAAAACGACATTGAAGTTTCGAGTCGGAAAGTCTATGAAAGACACAGTGCTACCAAAAAAGTAAAGTACAGCACTTATTTTTCAGCAAATGGCGCCGCCCCCTTCACCCTTTCGAGGAACCGGGCGGCGCTTTTGTCCTCAGCGCCGCCCTAAAACGTTGAAATTGCTAAACTTCCAGCACACCCGCGACTAACGATAGATTTATATTAAGAAAGATCTGGACGACTGAATAGTGGTTCAGTATAATCTCGCGTTTCGCTGACCACCCCTGCGGCAATGTATTAGCTAACCTTTGTTTTTTTGGGGTTTTTGCCCCGAATCCAAAGTTTTGCCATGGGCGGAGGCTGCATCCAAGGGGGTTGTTCGAGCATCTATAGTTCATACATTGAAATGGCAAAGATTCTAATTGGAGGAGTATAGGCAATCGTGACTTTTGATACGCACCTGCCGCTTAACGAGCGGCTTATGAGAATCGATCATATTCAGGCCCGTCGTTATTCCAAGTTGAATGGGATGGCCCTGGAGATCGCTACAGAAGGCATCATCAGACATCTGAAAGCGTGCGACCGAATGGACGTCAATCCGGAAACGTCGGCTGTACGCGAGATAATCGACGATGCGTTAAACGGTCGTAGAGTGTTCGCGGAAACCAAGCATACCCGCGCGGCATAATTCATTACACTCTCAACGTTCGAAAGAGATCGCCCGCAACAGGGCGATCTCTTTTTTCTTGTCAGGCGATTGTTGGAAGTGGCGCTTTACGAATTGCACCGGTGACGTGCTAACATTCGCAGGCCATTGACATTGATGCCCCTGTAGCTCAGCGGATAGAGCATCTGCCTTGTTGGAGCCTTAATGGGGAAGCGGTCTGGAACCCATTGAGTGGACGACCCTGTATGCGGGGACGCCCTGAGAGCCTCTGGTACTTCGATCGAGAAGGTCCGAGTAAAAATCCATGAGGATTGGGTAATCCGCAGGAAACCTCGAGGGATAAGAGCCTTAACTTGTTCCCGAGGGATCCTCAGAGACTATACGGGTCGGGACTGTGACGTCCAAGATATAGTCCAGCCAGCAACCCCGGTTTGAAGGGCGGTCAGGGAAAGCCTGATGCTGGAAGCTAAGCAGAGGGCCGCAGGTTCGAGTCCTGCCGGGGGCACCACACCAAACCAAATATGGCGGCATTAGCTCAGTAGGTTAGAGCGCCAGATTGTGGATCTGGAGGTCGTGGGTTCGAGACCCACATGCCGCCCCAACAACTCCGCATCACTTTCCATCAATCTTCTTCACTGAATACGACTCAAGATATTGCGGATCGTGGCCGTGAGCAATCAGCAAATACGCTGAATGACCTGAGCGCGCCGCGATTTGCCAGGTGAGTTTGTAGTTTCCCTGGTTCTGTTCACGCTGCGCGCTCTTGAGATCGGCGACGTCTTGATAGCGAATACGTGGACCATCAGTGCGTGCAATCGCGGTGACACAGCGAACGCGAAACTCCGGATCCTACCCGACAAGCAGGTGCGAGATCCGACCGCCTTTGATGGTCCATATTTCTTATCGCTTTCGTGTCTCTCGATCCAGGCTTCCGATTGACTCTAAACGCGCTCGGGCATCAGTGCGACTCATACCGAGACTAATGCCCATGATTTCGGGTTGCGGTTTGTCGGGGGCTCCAATTATTTAACCGGGGACTCGCGGAGGATTGAATTGGAGGAAATGAACTCCAAATTTGCGGAGCGGTGACACTTTACCCAGTAAGCCCACGACGATTGGTTAAAGAATTCTTGCGGTTATCATGAGGTATTGCAACGATTAATGGTAGTATTCCTCACCGGGTATGAGAAAAAGGTCTAAGGAGATGATGGTCCAATGCCTGAAGAACAACGAGTAGCAAACAACTCTCAAACTTTTGTTGCCAATGCGGAGGAGTTTCAGTTTGAGACGTTGGAGCAACAGAATGGGCAGGCGACTGTCATTCGTTTTCGACTCGAGGATCCGCAGTACCACGCCGGCGACGTACTTGTCGTCTTAAGCGGCAGTGAGATCTATTTCCATGGAATGATTGGCCAGGTGGCGGATGGCTGGGCCATTGCCAGCGATCCGCGCGGTTCTCTGCTCGCAGCTACAGTTCAATAAACTATCGGACGTAGCCCGACGGAAACGCGATGCGCACACCAGGCGTCACGGACTTCACTTCGATCTTGTGAAAGCCTTTATTCAAATGCGTAGACAGAAACGTCAAGGCCGCCTGTTTCTGGAGTGAAACATCTAACTCGCGAATGAACGGCTCGAAACTAACCGGCGCTCCCGTCCCTTGAAAAAACGCCATCCCGCCTGTTTCGTTTGAAAGCCTGAGCAGCGAACTCTGCGCATTGCTCGCCAACGTGCGATTAGCCGCTGAAGCAAAGGTCGGCGAATAGAAACCATAAATCGCCACGCCTCGACGTTGCGACTCATTCACAGCACGCTGAAGGTCCACACTCTGGGTAGGCGCTGACGAATCCACGCCACGTGAAATATCCAAACCATCCGACACCAACAGGATCGCGCGGCGCCCCAAAGGCTGAGCATCAAATTTCTTGAGAGCTTCCACTACCTCGACGTAAGGGTTGTAAGGACCGACACTCGCAGAGCCGCTTGGCGCCCGTAACGAACTCGCCGCCTTCTCGAGATCGCTTGTGAATTTCTGCCTGACTTGCAGACTGCCGGTACGCAGATATCCGATCATCACACGCGAGCCTTTCGGCAGCTTGCGGATGAACTCAGCCAGCGGTTTGATCTCGTTAGCAACTGAAGGAACAAGGTCATCCTGGATTAACACGGCGAGAGTGATCGGCGAGTTAGGGATGGCACGAATTGAGAGGATCTGTTGCGGCTCGCCATCCTCGCTAACTGTCAGGTCGATGTTCGTTAGTTCGGTCAGCTCTTCATCGGATTTCACGCGGATTGTCAACGGAATCGTGACGGGCCTGCCCGGTCCCCGGGTCGGAGTTCCGCCATCGACGTTCTGCGTCGGAAGCTGGCCATGGGCCGCTCCGGTCATTATTAGTAGCAAACCAACAAGACAAAGGATCGAGTGGAGTCGTTGGAGAGTCTTCATTTGCGCTTCTTTCTCTGCCGCATGCGCGACATTATACAGTTACGCTGGCGAAATCGCTTTGGCCGAACCTCTGGCTGGCAGACGCCGTTCTCATAAGCTAAGATCGCGGCCATAAGGCTTGAGATGCAACTTCAGACAAGTAAAAACGGCAAACTTTCCAGCAAGGATGCTAAAACGGCCTCTTTGCTCAGGCACGCTCCGTGGGTCGCCGTCTTACTCACCTCGATACCGGTGCCGCTGGTGTTCCTCGTGCTCTTCTTCATGACGACAGCCACGGAGTCAGCGGCAATTTCCCTACTGCTAGCAGGTCTTTCTTTAACTGTTGGATTCGCGCTCGGGCTGCTTATTGCGGTCATTCTCCTCATTTACCGCAAGAATTGGCTGTCCAAATTGCGCGACCGATTAGCATCGGATGGAATCACCGCTAATGAGGTTGTCTGGTTTCGCTCGGAACTCACTTCAGCGGAGCGGAAGTCGCTGGCTGAAATTAAGCAGAATAACCCGCTGCTGGCTGATGCTTACCTCGAAACCCTGGCGAGTCGGCTCACTGCATCCCGAATTATGGCGCGGTCCAAAAAGGAGATGTTGAAAGTCGAGCGCCATATAAACCGGGCGCGAACAGTGCGCACACCGGAATCGGCAGCACTGCAAAAGGACTTGGGAGAGGACCATGACCGGCTGAAAAATGTGTACTCGCAGGCCACCGAACACCTGAATCATGCCAAAACGCGATTGCTGGTTATCGAGACGACCGCCAATCGTAAACTAAGCCAGGGTGAGACGGACCAGATGATGCTACGACTGGGAAGCGCGCAGGACCAACTGCCCCTTGTTCTGGAAATCGCTCAGCTCGAACAGCAACTTCTCCGCGAAGGCAGTACCCACAGCGACAAAGCTTTAGAAACCGGCAGCTGATCTCGCTAATTCAAGTTTCGCCAGTTTGTAGACACCCGGCGCCAACCGTTGCGCAAACCCTTCATCGACCAGCGCCCAGTTACCCAAGCCAGCTTCCGGCGATCTGAGTCCAGTCACCCGGGCCAACTCGCCCCGCACAGTCATGCCCGCCGCAGCGAGATAAGCCCTTGCGATTTCCTTGAGCGCCACTTCCCTATCCACAACAACACTAAGTTGATCCGCGAAGCGAGCCTCCGGAATCGACCAGATGTAAGTGAATGTCGGTTCGTAGAGAACGTCGCTGGGGATCACTTTCAGTGTTTTCTGCAACTCACTCAAAGCTTTATCGAAACGAGCGCGCTCTTTAATGCCGCTGGCCTCACGCAGATCCCGCGTCCCCATTTCCCACTCACTGCGCATTATTTTGAGAATTAATTGAGAATCGCTTGATAAGAATTTTTTCTCATTCTTGCGAGGAACGCCCCACAAAGAATTAAAGAAAGGAAGCAAACGCGGAGCGACGAATGTGGTTCGCCCACGCAAGACTTTGCCGTAAAAACAGCGGCCGCGGCGCATCACGTCATCCTTAATCGTCCACGCCAAACTGCTTTCGGGATCTTTCTGCACGTTGCGCGGCATGTGCGCATCGCGCCGGCCACAAACCGCGACGTACAACGATGGCCCCGGCCGGCGCGAATCGGTCAGGGCCTCACAAAATCCCACGTCCTCTATAAATCGCTCCGCGGAGTGAACGTCCTCGACGCGACATTCCGGATCGCGCCGCCACATCCGGTCACGATAGACCTCGATCTCTTCAGGCAGCATGGTCGCGCGATTCTATCAAAGTGATTTGACGGCCGGTCAATCTGAGTGGTTCGGTCAAACTACAACCTTGCATTGCGTCCACAAGTTTTCACTTAACTATCTACTCTTCAACAATTAGCCCTTTTAAACCGTTTGGCACAGTCTCTGCAGAAGGGATTTCGCCAGTTTCTTTATGGCGCTTGGTCGAATCCTGAGTCACGGAGTTAACGAGTTGAAACCCACGAATCTAAGAAGACGCTTTCTAGCGCTTACATTGCTGCTGAGCCTCATGCTCGGACCCTCGGTCCTCGGCGGCAATCTCCTCGCCGGCGTTGTGCACGCCAAGAGCCAGTTGGCCCTGCGGAATCAGAGGAGCCGCCACCACGACAAATTAGGATCTGACCTTCGCAAACAACTCCAGGACTCCAGTACTGTCAACGTCATCCTTCAACTCGACGGAAAGCCAAGCGGCCAATTGAATGCACTCCTCGCCTCCAACGGCGTGAAGATCAGAAAGCATTTTGACAAGCTCAACTCTTTTGCCCTCGAATTGCCAGCCTCGGTGGTTGAGCCGATCGCATCTTTTCCCGAAGTCTCCTTTATCTCAATCGACAGTGAAGTCCGTTCGTTTGGTGGCCACGTGGCTCGCACTTCCGGTGCCGACAATGTGCGCGGGATGAGTACTGATGGCTCACTCGATGGCAGCGGAGTCGGAATCGCGATTGTCGATTCAGGCATCTACGGCGCGCACACCGCATTCACCGACACTCAAACCGGCCAATCGCGCATCGTGGTCAATCTCGACTTCACCGGCGAAGGCCGCACTGACGATCCCTACGGACACGGCACGCACGTCGCCGCAGCCGCCGCAGGTAACGGAATCGTTTCCCGTGGCGAATACATCGGTATCGCGCCGCGCGCTAAATTGCTCAACCTCCGCGTACTGAATTCCACAGGTACCGGCCAAGTCTCAAACGTACTCTCTGCTCTTAACTGGTTGCTGACGAATGGTGCCAACTATAACGTTCGCGTCGCAAACCTAAGTATCGGCATGCCGGCCGTCAACTCTTATTTGAACGATCCGCTTTGCATCGCGGTCCGTAAACTGGTCAATCAGGGAACGGTGGTCGTCGCGGCTGCGGGCAACAACGGAAAGAACAGCGCGGGTCAAAAACTCTACGGACAAGTCCACTCGCCCGGCATTTCACCAGCGGCTATTACCGTTGGCGCAGTCGACACTCGCGGCACCAATACGAGAGCCGACGACGTGGTCGCTTCTTACAGTTCTCGGGGTCCGACGCGCAGCTACTGGACCGACGAGTCTGGTGTCAAGCATTACGACAATCAGATCAAACCGGAAATCGCCGCTGCCGGCAACAGGACAGTTTTTGCTCAATCTCCGAACAACTACCTCGTAACGCATAATCCTTCGCTCAATGCTGGTGTCAGTGGCAGCGCGACGCGTAACCAGATGAGACTCAGCGGTACGTCGATGGCGGCACCATTGGTTGCCGGCACCGCCGCTCTCATGCTCGAGGCCAATCCGACTCTCACCCCGAATCTGATCAAGGTGTTGATGATGTACACCGCTCAGCAGCTTCCGAATTTCAACCTGCTCGAGCAAGGCGCCGGTGAACTCAATGTCGATGGCGCTGTCCGCCTGGCGAAACTCGTTAGGACAACCATCACCAGCTCAACCACTCTCGGTGCTTCGCTGCTGACAAGCTCAGCGCCGACCGCTCAAACGACTATCGCGGTCAGTTCCACCGCAAACTACACCTTCTCATGGTCCAAAGGCGCGATTTTTGGTCAAACATATGCAACGGGCACCCCACTCATTACTCTGTATCAAAAGGTTTATGCCAAGGGTGTGTTGCTGGGTGACGGCGTGTTGCTCGGTGACGGCGTGCTCGTTGGCGATGCAGTCGGGGTCTTGATTGGCGATGGCGTGCTGATTGGTGATGCTCTGGGTGTTCTGATTGGTGATTCCACGATGTTCTCGAATGGTATTACCTGGGCCAACAACATCATGACCAGTAACGGTCTCTCGCTTGGTCAAGGCACAATCTTTCTCTCTATCGGCGTCCTGATCGGCGATGGCGTGCTGATTGGCGATGGCGTACTCATCGGCGACGGTGTGCTCATCGGCGATGGTGTACTAATCGGTGACGGCGTGCTTATCGGCGATGCCATTCTTCAAGCATTAACGGCCCTAACCTTCGGCGACGCCGGTACTTCGATGCCGACTATTCCCGACGATTCCACCGACTATTTGGGCTACTAAGCAGTAATCGAACAAAGTCCCCCGACTGCTTAACAAGAGGATAGACACAATGTTAGCGAGCACCACATCGATAATGCCGGAACGAGCGCCGCAGTCGTTACCGGTCTGTGTGAAGCCCCTGGCCAGGAACGAAGAATCCGAAGTTCTTCAGTTTCTATCTCAGCGCGCGCTGCATACGGTTTCAATGATGAGTTTGATTCAGGACAATGGGCTGATCCACCCATTGAACCGCGGTACGTTTTATGGTTGCCGCGACACCAACGGACGGCTCGAAGGCGTGGCGCTGGTGGGCCATGCAACGTTGATGGAAACTGTGTCGGACCGTGCGCTGGCTCTGCTAGCGGCAGTCGCGCAGCAATGTCCTAATACGCATATGATCATGGGCGAGAAAGAACGAGTCGCCGACTTCTGGTCGCATTATGCGAGTGCGGGTCGACGGCAACGTCTTGCCTGTCGGGAATGGTTGTTTGAGTTGAGTTGGCCCACTGCGCCGCTCGGTCCGGTTTCTGGTCTGAGACCAGCGACGGCTGACGAGTTGGAACTTGTGATGCCTATTCAGGCTGAGCTCGCGTTTGCGGAAAGCGGGGTCAACCCGATGGAGGTCGATCCGAAAGGCTTCCGCGCCCGCTGCCTGCGGCGAATAGAACAGAAACGAACCTGGGTCGTTGTCGAAGACGATCGCCTGGTCTTCAAAGCCGATGTTATCTCGGAAACGTCGGCTGTCATTTACCTTGAAGGCATTTGGGTCAGCGATGAACGAAGATACAGCAGCAATGGCGTTCGTTTCATGAATGAGCTTATGCACAAGTTGCTGGCAGAGACGAAATCCATTTGTCTCCTTGTGAACGAATCCAACAAGCGCGCTCAAAGTTTTTACCGGAAGTGCGGCTTCCGCTTCCGCGCGACTTACGAAACCATTTTCCTCCCCCGGAAAGACTTCCCTCGTAATTGATGAAGCCTCGTGCCCCGATCGGCTCTGATTGATGGCAACCTGACCTCACCTTGATGTTGATACTGTTACATGTCAGATACCCTTGGCACCATAAGACACAAACTCTTCGGGCCATTCCTCTGGGTAGTAACTGGGGCCGGCACCCTGCTATTCCTCTATTCCGCTTCACAACTCAATTTTCACCAACTTGATTCCGGCTTTGTGATATTGGTGGCGATGACGCTGGTCTTGTCGTCGCAGATCTCAGTTCCGATTCCGCGATTCAGTTCACAGATTTCCGTTTCCGATACTTTCGTCTTTTTGCTCCTGCTTCTTTACGGCGGTGCCGCCGCGGTCACTGTAGGCGCGATTGAAGCGTTCCTCTCATCGCTTCGCTTTGCGAAAAAGCCTCGAATCGTAGTCTTCAACTTCGGCAGTTCCGCCGCTTCTATTTTCATCACCAGCAATGTTCTGCAACTCTTGTTTGGCGATGTGATCGCCTTACGCAGCGCGCCGATTACGACGACGTTTGTCGCCGCGATCTGCACGATGGCCCTTACGCACTATCTGATCAACTCGGGTCTCGTCGGTATTTGCGCCGCCTTCAAGACAGACCAGCCAATCTGGCAAACGTGGCACAAACATTACCTGTGGACGTCGATCACCTACTTCGCCGGCGCCATTACCGCTGGTGTAATCGCCGGATTGGTCTTCTTCGTCGGTGCTTACGCATTTGTCATCACCCTGCCGATGATCGCGTTCCTTTTTCTGACGTATCGCACTTATTTAAAGAATGTGGAAACGTCAGCCGCGCAGGCGGCCCAGGCGGAGAAACACGTCAAGGAACTCTCACATTACATCGCCGAGCAGGAACTCATTCGCGAGCAGTTCTCGCAGATGGAAAAACTCTCGGCGCTCGGCGAACTGGCTTCGGGAGTCGCGCACGACTTCAACAACACGCTGGCCGGAATTCTCGGCCGCGCCCAACTGCTGCAACGGACCAACGATCCGGAAAAGATCAAGCGCGGACTCGATATCATCATCAAAACCGCGGAAGACGGCGCCAAGACAGTTAAGCGCATCCAGGATTTCGCGCGCCAGCGTCGGGATCATGACTTCGAGCTTGTTTCGGTGGACCAGATACTGCTCGATGCCAGCGAGATCACTCGCCCGCGCTGGAAGAATTGCGCCGAAGCTTCAAACATTCACATCGCTCTCGACCTACAGATCGGATCGAACGCAATGGTCATGGGTGATGACTCCGAGTTGCGTGAAGTGCTCGTAAACATGGTCTTCAACGCAATCGATGCGATGCCTGAAGGCGGAAGACTAACGCTGTCTACCACGATGGTGGACCAGTCCGTGGTCATTAAGATCATCGATACCGGCGTCGGCATGTATCCCGAAGTGCGGTCACGCATTTTTGATCCGTTCTTTACGACGAAAGGTAAAGCGGGACTTGGGTTGGGCCTGGCGGTGAGCTTCGGAATCATTCGTCGCCACGGCGGCAACATTGAAGTCGATTCACAGTACGGCAACGGTACGGAGTTTCGCATCACACTTCCAGTCGCGAAGATCGTCGAGGGCGGCATTGCAGTCGAATTTTCTAATCCTGAACCACCGTCGATGATGATTGATCAGTTGGGGTTGAGCAACGAACCCGAGCAGCCGCGATTGCTCATCGTCGACGATGAAGATTTTGTGCGAGATCTGCTGAAGGAGATTCTGGAAGGCGAAGACTGTAACGTTCAGCTCGCGGCGAGTGGTGGTGAAGCGCTCGAAATGTTTAAGGATTTTCAGTTTGACGCGGTGTGTACCGATGTGGGCATGCCGGGGATGAGTGGCTGGGAGTTGGCGCGTGAGATCCGCAACTTGAACCAGCACATTCCGATCGCCGTAATTACGGGTTGGGGCGAGGCCGTCGGATCAAATGAGCAAAAGGCGGCCGGTGTCAACTGGGTGATCGCTAAACCGTTCACCGCCGATCGCGTCGCCGAACTCGTGCGCGAAATCATTCGCCACCGCGAATCTAAGAGAGCGAAGTCGCAATCGATCGTCGCGGCGTAAGGCTTATTAACGAACGAGAGTTGGATTCGAACGGCGACGATGCTCGAGTGCGCGCTTGACGCTGTCCTCAACCATTTCCAGGCGAAACGGCTTTAGCAAATAATCAAATGCTCCCTGTCGGATAAGGCTCTGCGCCTGTTCCTCATCACTTAGTCCGGAAATAATGATCACGGGTGTGCCGGGATAAAGCTGAACGACTCTGTTCAGCAGGTCGAGCCCGCTTAGCCCGGACATCGAAATGTCTGTCAGCACAACCTCAAAAGGCTGCGACTCGAGTTTCGTCAGTGCTTCCTCAGCTGTGTTTGCCGCCTGACATCTGTGGTCCTGTGACAGCAGTTCGCAGAGGGTTTCCCTTATTACGTCGTCATCGTCAACGACCAGGATCTCAGCCATGATGGTCCTCCCACGTTACTCACCAAAGGCGTCTCCTGGGCCAGGGATGAATGCGAGACGTAACCTTTGAACTTTGCCGCTCGTGAGGAACGCCGTGAGGGCGCGATGAATCATATCATTTTCCATTTTCCATTTTCACATTTTTCATTTGTCATACTGGGCAACGGGTACAGAGCACGGCGGGCTTTAGCCTCCTCGAAATGAAAAAGGGAAAATGTCAAATGGAAAATTGAAAATGCTCCTGTTATCCTCTTCAACGATGGCAGCTAGCGAGGTGAAAGCAATTGTGCGGTTCGTTAGTGACGACTTGTTCGTTGGCATTACGCCGTCAGGTCATTCGATTACGCTCGACACTGACAGTGGCCGATCGATCGCGCCGTCGCCTACCGAACTGCTTCTGCTGGCCGCAGGGGCATGCACGGCAACAGACGTTGCGAGTATCCTCGCAAAGAAGCGTCAGAAAGTGACTCGTTACGTCGTCGAAGTCTCAGGCGTGCGACGCGATGAGTTTCCGCGAAAGTACACGTCGATGAAAGTACATCACATTCTGACAGGACGCGATCTGTCTCCGAAGGCAGTGGCGCAGGCCATCGAACTTTCAGATACGAAGTATTGCAGCGTTGCGGCAACGTTGAGACCCGGCGTAGAAATCCAAACGACTTTCGAGATCATCGAAGACAAATGAGACTCGACCAGGGGAGAAGTAAATTAGTGTTCAAGAGAATTACCGCCCTTTTTGTTTGCCTCCTTTTCATCTCCCAGGTACCGGCATCCGGCCAGTCAGCAAGCGAGTCGATGCTTGCTTCCGTACGTCGCAGTGACGCTTCAAATCGCGATGCCAAAGGCAGGTTACAGAAACTGCCACCGCCCGAGCACATGCGTCGGGCAGCTGTCTATCTGAGCGTTCGCGCTTTCGCCGAGGCCCGCTCCCACTGGCAGACGCTGATCGAAAACTACCCGGACGACCCACGCGTGCCGGAAGCACTGCTGGGCATCGGCCGTTCCTATTTCCTCGGCAAGATCTATGAAGACGGCTACAAGGTCTTCAATGAGCTCGCCGAAAAATACGTCACTTCTAAAGAAGGACGCGAGGCGTTGAACTACAGCGCCGCCTCGTTGCTGCGGATGAGCCGGTTCAACGAGTCGGCTGCACGTTACATGGAATACGTCGAACGTTTTCCAACCGGCGAACGGATCGACACCGCGCACTTGAACGTCATCGACACGTTGCGCGAAGCAAATCGTTCGGCAGAGGCATTACGGTGGGTCGAGCAAACGAGACAGCGGTTCGCCGGCACTGCTGTGGAGACCAATGCGATATTCGCGGCGCTGCGGTTGCACATCTCCGAAGGCAACTGGAAAAACGCGATCCGCACTGCTGAGGAATTATCAAAGCGCACGTTCTCGAAAGCGGTCGACACATCAAGATCCGAAGTCGCTTATCTCTATGCCTTCAGCCTCGATAGGGCAGGCAGGAAAGAAGAAGCGATCGCCGCGTATCTCGCAATTGGTGATGGCCTCGAATCTTATTACGGCTGGCTCGCGACCAGTCGCTTGAGCAAGCTCGTCGGTCGTAACCGGACGGAACTTGTTACCCAACGCGAGAGCGCTGTGAAGTCAGCCGTCGCGCGCGTCGCGACTTCGTATCCGGCACCGTATCGTCAATCGATACTCAGCGCCGCAAAATCCCGCAAACTCGATCCGCGCTTCATTCTTGCCTTGATAAAGCAGGAGAGTGTTTTCAAGCCGACTGCGAAATCACCCGCGGGCGCGCGAGGACTGTTGCAGCTAACGATGGACGCAGCGGTTAAGTTTGGACCAGCCGCCGGATTTCGATCCCTCAGCGAGAACCAACTCTACCAACCAGAAACATCAATCACAGTCGGCGCGGAATACCTCAAACATCTCACGGACATGTTTCCGGAGATCCTCGAGCCTGTCGCGGCGTCGTACAACGGCGGTGAAGATAACGTCGCGCGGTGGCTGAAGCGCTCAAAACAGATGGACCCGGGAGTTTTTACTTCCGAAATCGGGTTCGACGAAACTAAGGGTTACGTCCAAAAAGTGATGTCTAATTATCGCGTTTACCGCGAACTCTATACTTCGGATTTGATTCGGAAATAGACCGTCCGAAGTCGTAACAGATTGTCACTTCTGCCGCGGGCCGCGACTCGAGATCCATATCCATGTAACGCACGTCGTGCCTGACGGAACGTCCGATGCCGGTCGCTGCATCTGCTGCTCCCGATCGCGATTTGGCACCCGTCGCCGGAGCCTCGGCGGACGACGACTGCGCCTCGTCGCGATAGATGGGATGAGGAAGCGGGCGAGGCGGAGTGATTGGTATCGGACGTCTGCGTTCGCGATAAAACACGGCCGAGATTACGCCAAGGTTTGTTCTTGCGACGAGTTTTGCAGCGTAAGAATCGCGTTCGGTGGTGAAGTAAAACCGCCGCGCGTGATCAGAATCCATTTGCCAACCACTGATCGTGATCGTCTGGTGCGGCTCGATGACCCACTTACTCGCATTCCATGACGACGACCGGCTCGCATCGATGGTGTTGAGCCCGTCGACTGAAAGCGCCACCGCCACCCAGTCACTCGACCGGTTCCTCAGACGAATTTCATACTCCTCGCCGCGGAGTGCCTCAACGTACGTCCGGCCCCGCGCCTCGAACTCATGAAGCGGCCGTCCATCGACCAGGACATCAACTTCAAAACGGGGATACACCAGCGGCCTTCTCGGAGTGACCCTTGACTCCTGGGCCTCCAAAGGTGCGAAGTTCAACAAAAATAGGAATAACAACGGCAAGACGAACCAGCGGATTTTACTCATCGGCGCTCCTCCAAATCTTGAACGGTTTTTGGGCAGTTTCTTGCGCAACCGTGAGATTTGTAAGAGCTTTCTCACAATACCGGGACATATTTGCGGTTGAGTAACCATTTGGGAAAGGCTACAATTTGCCCGCCAAATCTTGAATGAAATAAACTGACAATCGTGGTAGGCGTTCCCCACTGAGTTCAGAGGCTTAGGAGAAACTGATGGAGTATGCTCTGACCGCAACCAAAACCGAGGCACGCGCGGGATCCTATTACGATCGGATCGCCCGGTTTTATGAGTTGACCTTTAAGATCAATGGTTACGGCCGGTCTCTGGATGAGTATTTCCGGAGGCATCCGCTGCCGGTCTATCGCGGGCAGCGCATCCTGGACGCCGGCTGCGGTACCGGACTGCTGACGATGGCGCTTTTGCGCTCGATTCGCTTCCCGGTCTCCATCACGGCGCTCGATCTTTCCTCAACTTCAATCGCGGCAGCGCGCAAATCACTCTATTACAGTGACGGACGCAAACGCGACGTCTCGTTTAGCCAAGGAAATATGTTATGTCTGCCTTTTGCGGATGAGTCGCTGGATCTGGTCGTGACTTCGGGCGCGCTGGAGTATGTGCCGCTCGCAGATGGATTGTCAGAACTCGCGCGAGTGATCGTCCCAGGTGGTCATTTACTTCATTTGCCCGTGCATCCAGGAATCGCAGGCAAGTTTCTGGAAATTCTTTTCCGCTTCAAAAGCCATCCACCGAAGCAAGTGATCGGTCAAACCGAACACTACTTCCGCATTGTGCATCAGTACCGGTTCAAGCCGCACCATGTGATTGGCTGGAGCAAGACAGCAATCCTCGCGCAAAAAGTGTAGCATTTTCCCTTTGTCATTTTCCGTTTGTCATTTCTTTCCGAAAATGGCAATGAACAAGGTTCAAACGACAAACGGAAACTACTTCGAAACCGGCACAAGGCGAATAATTCGATCGTCGTCGCTTGCGGGCTTGCCTCGTCCGTCGCGATTTGACGTTGAAAAGTAGATCGCACCGTCTGGTCCTTCCGCGACGTCGCGAATTCTTCCGTACTCCTTAACGATGCCTTCCTGGCCCAGGACCTTGCGTCCGTCCAGGACGATGCGTATCAACATCTCACCGCGCAAACAGCCAAAGAAAAAATTACCTTTGAATCGAGGAAAGCCAGAGCCGCGATAGAACGCGCCGCTCGCCGGTGCGCACGCCGGTGTGTATTCGAGCAGCGGTGATTCAAGTCCGGCGCGAGTCTGCGTGTGATGGATGGTGGGCCAACCGTAGTTCTTTCCCTTCTCTACGATATTGACCTCGTCACCTCCCGGTGGCCCATCAAAATTGCTTGGGCCATGCTCGGTTTGAAACATCAGATCGGATCCGGGCTGCCAGTCCAATCCCTGAGCGTTGCGATGACCAATCGACCAGATCTCGCCTCGAGCATTCTGCTGGCCCACGAAGGGATTGTCTTGGGGAATGGTGCCGTCGTCGTTTAATCGCAAAGTCTTTCCGGCAAGCGAATCGAGTTTTTGCGCGAGGTCGCGCTTCGTGGCGTCGCCAGTAGTGATGTAAAGCTTTCCATCAGAGCCAAAGCGAATGCGGCAGCCCGCGTGAAACTGAGCCGCCGGAATGTTCTCGATGATCACTTTCCGATCGACCAAACCATCCGGCGTCTCTCGAAACCGCACAACGCGCACGAACGACCCGCGGTTACCGTACCCATATGAAAGATACAGGAACTGGTTCGTGCTGAACTGCGGATGCAGAGCGACGCTCATCAATCCAGTTTCGCCCGTCTGTTCGACATCCTCTACAACAAACATTGGCTTCTGACGCAACGCGCCCTTTTCAAACACGCGCACACGCCCGGGTCGCTCGGTAAAAATCATGCGTCCGTCAGGCGCCCACACAATGGACCACGGCACTTCTAAGCCACCCACCACCGTTTCGATTTTGAACTGCGTGGTGGTCTGCGGCGACGTCTCCACGTCGCCTGCACCGCGTCCGGAAGGCGTCTCTTCCCCGCAACCCAAAGCCAAAACGATCGTCAATGCGACTAGCGAATACTGAAAGGTTCTCATAGACACACAAAATCATACGAAAGGTTTACGGAGGGGGCTTAGGGAATTAGTGTTGAATGTATTCGTGAAGCAGTTTAATCTCATCGCCCTGCTCGCCGACTTCAACCCGCAGCAAGTCGCGCATCGAGAGCATTCCGACCCAACGTTCGCCATCGACGACAGGCAGATGGCGCGTGCCGATCAACTCCATGCGTTCGAGTGCCTGATGCGGGGTTTCATCGCACTGGATCACGGCGCGCAGTTCGCTCGTCACATCACCTACCTTGACCGTCTTCGGATCGCGATGGGCGACGACGACGCGTTTCAAAACGTCGCGCTCCGAAAAGACGCCCAGCAACCTTCCTTCGTCGTCGATGACACAAACGGCGCCGATGTTGCGCGAAGCCATAAACTCCGCGGCTTCCTGCACAGTCGCCGAAGCCTTGGTCGAGTAAGGCTCACGGTTGCGAATCACGTCGCGGATAAGCATCGCACTGCCTCCTGATCCCGGGGATGTCTTGAGTGGAAGGTATTATACCTTAACGGCTTCGCCTAAAAAGTTATTTTGACGCGGCTCTGCCCGTACGGGAATGGCTTTTTAGCTTAAAGCCTACCTTAACCAAACAGATTTGCCTGCGCCGATGGTCTGCGGAAAGTGGAGTTGGCGGGTGTTTTATGTTCGCGTCGCTTATTGAATCCGAGGCGCTCGCAATGAATTCTGAAGAGACGTTCAGTGGCTTCCCAGTATTGGCCCTTGCCGCGCATGCGTTCGCCGAAGACCGCGGAATTGAGTTTTCCGCCGCGCGCCTCGCGGATTCGATTCATCACGCGATCGGCTTTGGTGGGTAGTTTATCGCGTAAACGCTCTTCAAAATAAGGAGCGACGCTGCCGGGAAGGCGAAGCATGTTGATGAAAGCCTGTTGCGCTCCGGCTTCTTTCGCGCGTTTTAGCAACACGGGAATATCGGTTGATAAACCCGGAATGACAGGCGCAATACCGATACCTACACTGATGCCCGCCGCCGAAAGCGCTTCCATCGCGTGAAATCTTGCTTCCGGAAGTGGCGCGTAAGGCTCAACCGCACGCGCTACGTCAACATCAGTGAATGGAATCGTTAGGAACACTCCCAAGCTTGCGTGTTTCGTCAGCTCCTGAAGCACGTCGATATCTCGACGGACCATCGCCGACTTCGTGATGACCCCGACTGGATTGCGGAACTCCGCGCAGATCTCCAAACAACGTCGTGTGAGCTTGTAGTTGGCCTCGAGCGGTATGTAGGGATCTGAAGTAAACGAAAAGACGATCTCCGCGCCTTTCCACGACGGTTTCATCAACTCTTTGCGCAACAAGTCCGGCGCATTCACCTTCGCGATTATCTTGCGATCGAAGTCAGTACCCGCGCCATAACCCAGATACTCGTGAGTGGGCCGGCTGAAGCAGTAAGTGCAACCGTGAATGCAGCCGCGGTAGCAGTTAACGGTGTAGTCGAAACCGACGTCTGGACTGTCGTTGTGCGTGATGATGTGGCGCGTCTCGGTCTCTTCAAAAACTTCGAGCTTCGCTTCAGGAGGCTCACCGATCCATTCGACGGAATGTACTAACCACGGATTTGGCGGATTCTCTACGTAATGCATAAACCGCTTTCTGCTTTCGCAGCGGACTCTGCTGCTCTCTGCGTTTACTTCTTCGATAACGCAGAGACCACTGAGAACCGAGAGACCGCTAGGACTGCCATGTCACAAAAAAGAACCGGTACTTGTCGGGATCTTCGATCGTAACGAATCGTCCGCCCCAACCTTCGTCGACCGGAGGTTGAACGTCAGCGCCTCTATCGACGAGTTCCTCGTAGTACTGATCGACATTTGAAACGCCGATGAAAAAGTGAACGCCGCGACCACGTCGCAGCATGGTTTCCAGATGCTGGGCCAACGTTATCTTCAATGCGCCGGCGCGAAGCTTGGCCATTGGTGGCTCGGCAGTCGCATTGATCGACTCGAGCTCCATCCCCAGCACACGCTGGTAAAACGCGACGGATTCTTCAAGACTGTTCACTTCAAGAAACAGCAGGTCGAGACCGTGGATCATCTCGTCACGTCCCACGACATCAATAAATAAAGACCGAAGCAACTGGTAATAATCACCACCCAGAACGCGACTTCCTGGATCCGAGTGTGTCGCTTGAAACGGTTAGTCACGGGCAGCGACTCGTTTACCTTCACCATCGCGCTCCGCGCCAGTAGCACGCCAACCCCGACGACGAACACAGCCAGTATCGCGAGCGGCCAAAGGAACCAGATCCATTGGACGCGCAGTAACAACAAAAGGAAGAGGCCCGCGGCCAAACACAATCCCGCGCTGAGAAGATGGCCGAAGACTCCGACGTCGCGCGCGGTGGGAGTGGTAGCGCGAACGAATGTCTGACCGGTCGCTCGCGCCGCCGGCCGTCGCACGGCGTCATAAGAACGGCGCAGAATGGTGTCTTTCAAAACGCCATAAGCCTCGTTCAGCAACTTCATCCGTTCTTCGCTGCCGCCGCGATCGGGGTGATGCTTCGATGCCAACCGCTTGTAACTGCGATCGATCTCGATCTGCGAGGCATCCTTGTCGACACCCAAAACAGCGTAGTAGTCTTTGGTTGAATCGAACTGGCTCATTGCGAATTGCCTGATTCTAGGGGTGCTGTTTTCGTTTGGCAAATCACATATTTATCCCGGGTGACGATCTAATTTTTCAGCTCGAAAGCGGCTTTGGATTGCTCCGCATTCTTGCAGTTGAAGGCGATGGGGCAGACACCGTTTGGCATCTTCTTGCTTACGACGATTTCTTTCCCGACGTGGAATCTGCGGAAAAGGCGCTGGCGGAAAATAGCCCGTTGCCGGTGCGAAAGCCACACATGGCGCTGACCAACCGCGCTTTTGAACGAACACCGTCAGCACGTCTTGGCAATCGTCCGGTCGCGGATGATGAACTAGTCGAATACCGAAAGTGGCTCGACTCCGATAGAACAGTGTCCGATCGTTCGGCCCTGCTTATGATTGGAATACGTTAACTGCATGGCAAACACATCGCGCCGTTTACTTCTTCTACTCGCACTTACAGCCCTTACTTCATCGGTCGCCTTCGCAGCTCGCGTTGAACGTCTGATTGACACCTGGCAGCCGAAGCACTACGTCGTCAGCCTCACTCTTAACGATCAACTCTCGGAGATCGTTACCGGCAGTGCGCGTATCGACGTACTCATCCTCAAGAAGACTGCGGTGATCGATCTCGACTTCGGCGAATTGAATACAAACAGCGTCACCGTCAATTCGAAACCAGCATCGTTCACACACAGAAACGGCAAACTGGAAATCACACTCGCCGAACCCGCAAGTCCCAAAACTACACTTGTCGTGGACGTCGTCTATCAAGGTAAACCGAAAGACGGGTTGATCATGAGTAAGGACAAAGACGGGCTGCCTTCTGCGGTTGGTGACAACTGGCCCAACCGAGTCCATCATTGGATACCGTCTCTCGATCACCCATCAGCGAAGGCAACGATCACCTTTAACGTCACAGTTTCCGCACGTCAGGAAGTAGTAGCGAATGGACGATTGCAGGATGTGCAGACAAGCGCCGATGGCAATCGCACCTGGACCTACTCGACGGGCGCCCCAATTCCGCCCTATTGCATGATCATTGCAGTCGGGCAGTTTGCTCATATCGAACCAAGCGGGCGGAGTCCGGTCCCGATTGCTTATTACGTGCCCGGTTCGGATCGCAGCGTCGCAACCAAAGGCTTCGCGCCTTCGATTCCCTCACTGGAATATTTCAACGAGATCATCGCGCCATATCCCTACGAGAAGCTGGCGATGATCGTGGGCGCCACGCAGTTTGGCGGCATGGAAAACGCGAGCGCGATTGTCTTCAGCAGCAGCTTGTTCAACCCAAAACAGAGAGTAAAGATCAGTAAGCGCTATGGCATTCCAAAAGGGACCGTCGCCTTGATCGCGCACGAGATCGCGCACCAGTGGTTCGGCGACTCAGTGACGGAATCGACGTGGGCCGATCTGTGGTTAAGCGAAGGCTTCGCTTCGTACTTCGCCGGTTTATTCGTGCAGCGGTATGAAGGTGAAGATTCCTTTCAGGAGTACATGAAAGCCGCCGCCGATAGTGTCTTCGCTTACGAGAAAAGGAAACTAACGCCGATTTTCGATCGCAACACTGAAAACCTGATGGAGCTCCTCAACGCCAATAACTATCAAAAAGGCGCGTGGGTGCTGCACATGCTGCGCTCGTCTCTCGGCGACGAAGTTTTCTTTCGCGGTATTCGCGACTATTACGAGGCTCATAAAACTGCGACCGCGAGCACGGAAGACTTGCGCGTCGCACTCGAGAAGGCTTCAGGAAAGGACCTTAAGGATTTTTTCCAGCGGTGGGTTTACGGTGTGGGCCACCCGAAGTACCACGTCACCGCGGAGTATGAAGCACGACAGGGAGAAATAAGAGTGGTGCTGCGACAGGTTCAACCGGGT
>Ga0209818_1000105_pt1 | contig 21353 bp, 17 predicted proteins | sample NCAS200_FD_187517 | JGI IMG/M metagenome (GOLD analysis project Ga0209818, IMG submission 187517) | Agricultural soil microbial communities from Utah to study Nitrogen management - NC AS200 (SPAdes) (version 2) | ecosystem: Environmental > Terrestrial > Soil > Agricultural land | place: USA... | reverse complement strand
CCACCGAGAGCTCGAACATTTTGCGCCGGTACTCTTCTGGACTCCGCTCCCGGAGGCCCCCGGCCTGGACCGCGGCCCGCGCGGCCTGCACCTCGGGATTGGCATTTCGGGCCGCGAGTCGGCGCTCGAACTCCACCCGGCCCTCCCGCCAGACCGGAGCCGGCGACACCAGGGCGAGGCTGGCCACCCGGTCGGGGTGTTCCAGGGCGTACAGCAGCGCCAGCAGGCTCCCCCAGGAATAGCCGGCCAGGGAAAGCCGGGGAATGTCCCAGATCGCCCGCAGCGCCTCGAGGTCCGCCACCTGCTCGCGCCAGCCGGTCGGAGTCTCCCGGGGGACCGGAGACCGCCCCCCGCCCCGCTGGTCGTAATAGATGAGGAGCCGGCGATGGGCGAGCCGGTCGAATCCGGGAAGCAGGTAATCGTGATGCGCGCCTGGACCCCCATGGAGCACCACCGTGGGCGGACCGGCCCCCTTTCGGCGCTCGAACAGGGTGATGCCCCGGACTTGGCGCGGGAGCGTCTGCTCAGGCATGACAGGCCGAGAGCAGGGCGCAGGTGTTGGCGTGGATGGTGACCACGTCCTCGAGATCGGCGGCGTAGCCTCCTCCCAGCACCACCGCCACCGGCAGCCCGCGCCGGCGGCAGGCGGCGAGGACCGCCACGTCCCGCTGCTCCAATCCCGTGATCGAGAGCGAGAGGCGGCCCAGCCGGTCGAACCGATAGGGGTCGGCGCCCGCGATGAACACCGCCAGGTCGGCCCTGGCCTCCTCCAGTACGCCGTCGAGATGGCGGATCAGCAGCTCGAGATAGGCTTCATCGCCGGTCCGGTCGGGGAGCTCCAGATCGAGCCGGCTCCGTTCCTTCCGGAAGGGATAGTTGCCGGCGCCATGCATCGAAAAGGTGAAGACGCCGGGATCGTCCGCGAAGATCCTGGCGGTGCCGTTGCCCTGGTGGACGTCGAGATCGACCACGACCGCGCGGCGGATCCGGCCTTCGGACTGGAGCGCGCGGATCGCGATCGCCACGTCGTTGAAGACGCAGAAACCTTCGCCGTGTCCGGGAAAGGCGTGATGGGTCCCGCCGGCCAGATTGAGTCCGATGCCGCAGTCCAGCGCATCCCGGGTCGCCTCGATGGTCCCCTGCACGGTGCGCAGACTCCGCTCCACCAGCTCGGGACGCCAGGGAAAGCCCAGCCGGCGCTGCTCGGCCTCGGTGAGGCCGTTCTCCAGCACCGCGTCCACATAACCCGCGTCGTGCACCCGGGTGAGAGCATCCCGCCGTGCCCGGGACGGCTCGGCCAGACGCTCCCGCGGCACGATGCCCCGCGCGACCACGCCCTCCGCGATCATGGCGTACTTGGCCATGGGAAAGCGGTGCCCCGGCGGCAGGGGGACCGCGAACCGCGCCGGAGTCCAGGCCCGCATGCCGAACAGTCCTCAGCCCTCAGCCATCAGTCGGTGAGGGCGCGCACTGAGGGCTGAAGGCTGAAGGCTGAGGGCGGCGGGTCTCAAAGCAACACCGCCAGGGCGTCGGCCACTTTCCTGACCTCGGCGACTTCCTCCGGGGTGAACGGATCGTCCACATCCGAATCCACGTCGATCTGGCCCAGGATGAGCTCGCCCCGCCGGATCAGCACCACCAGCTCGGACCGGGTAAACAGGTTGCAGGCGAGGTAGTTCTCGACGGCCCGGACGTCGCCCACATTCTGGTCGCGTCCGGTCACAACCGCGGTGCCGCAGACGCCCTTCCCGACCGGAATCCGCTGGTGTTCGGTGTCCCGGCCTGCATGCGCCTCGAGCACCAGCTCGTCGCCGTGCAGCATGTAGAGGTACACCGAGGTATAGGGCGGACCGGCGGCCTGAATCCGGCGCGCCGCCAGCTCCAGCAGCTCGTCCCGGCTGAGGTCCCGGGTAAACGCGCCTCGAAGCGCCGCGACGATCTTGTCGCCCATGAGCACCGCCATCGGTCTTCGTCTCCGCGGAAAGGGCCCGGTTCGATTGCCCGGCCCGGAACTTAAACATATCTTGAACCACGATGGCGAGTCCCTATCCAGTCAGCTCCCTCTTCGGTGCCCTCTTCTTCCTGGTGCGCCACGAACCCGGAGCCACCGAGCACCATGCGGCGCTGGCGGCGGCGCTGCGCGCTTCGCACGGGCCCGGTGAGCTGCGCATCGAGATCGAGCCGGAGTCCCTGGTGATCGACGGAATGCCGGTCATGCTGGAGTCGCCGGGAGCGACCATGCTGTTCGAGCAGATGTACCTGCACGGAGTACGGTCGCTGCGAGTGCATCCCGACGCGAGTGAGGCCGATCTCATCCGGTTCGCGACGGTGCTCGGCGCCTTTCCGGGAACCTACGATTCCTATGCGCAGGTCGTGGACGCGCTGGGCACCTCCGCCGGCCGCCTCACCCTGACCCAGGGGGCGAACGATTTCGAGGTGTTCCGGTCGATGCCCTGGCGGCCGCGGGGCGTGTATGGAACCGACGAAGCCGAAACGTCCCGGCTCGACGTGCCCCGGATTCAGGGAGAGGCTACCTCGGAGTACCAGCGGTTTCAGGAGCTGGTCCTCGATGACGACCTCAGCCGTGAGACTGCCCCCGCTTCTGCGGGGCCGGTGGACCGGACCCGGCCTCCGCTCGAAGCGCTGATCAGCCATGGCCGCGACGCGATCGAGCGGGAAGACTGGGGTGGGTTGCTCGAGGTGGCCCTCCTGATCGCGGAAGGGGAAAGCGAAGCGCCCTCGGAGCTGGCCAGCAGCACCTACCGGATCGAGCTGAAGCGGCTGATGACCCGCAAGCACCTGGCGATGATCGCCCGGTTCCTCCAGGGCGAACGGAAACAGGATGCGATCGCGCTGCTGCGCCGTTTCGGCGCCGACTCCACCGAGATCCTCATGGACCTGCTCATCCAGGCCATGACCATCGGCGAGCGCCGGGGCTACTACTCCGCCATCACCCAGATGAGCGAGGGCTCCGAGGCGGTGATGCAGCACCTCGGTCATCATCAGTGGTACGTGGTGCGGAACGCGGCGGACCTCTGCGGTGAAATGGGGCTCACCGACGCCGTGCCCGAGCTGGCCCGGCAGCTCTCCCATCCGGACGAGCGGGTGCGCAAGGCGGTCGCCGAGGCGTTGGGCAAGATCGGCACCCCGCAGGCCATGGAGCCGCTTCGCCAGCTGATGTCCGATCCTTCGCCCGCGGTCCGGCTCAAGGCGGTGGCCAACCTCAGCGGACGGGGCGCCCGCGGCATGCCGCCGGTGCTGGCCGAGCTGCTTCGCACCGAGGAGAATACCGACGTCCAGCACGAGGCCCTCCTCGCGCTGGGCAGAATCGCCACGCCGGATGCCCTGGTCCAGCTCCGGGAATGGGCCCAGCCGGGCGGAAAACTCCTGGGAAGAAAACCCCTCGCGGTGCGGCTGGTCGCGGTCAAGGCACTGACCCTTGCGGGGCCCGCGGCGGTGGACATCATGGGATCACTGGAACGGGACGAAGCGCCGGAGATTCGCGCGGCGGCCAGCGCGGCGATTGCCGCCCTCAGGCCCTGACCACGTCCCCTATTATGGAGGTGCACCAATGTCAAACCTTTCGCGGGCCGGCTGCGGACTCCTAGCCATGATCCTGCTGGCATCGGGGTGCGGAGGTGGCGGTGCCACCTCGACACCTCCCCCTGCGCCGCCACCTAACCCTCCTGCGCCACCGCCACCGCCGCCGCCGCCACCGGGACCTCCCGGCACTCTCGTAACTGTCCAGGTCATCAATGACGCCTTCCAGCCCGCCACCTTTCAGTTGAAGGCGGGAGGTGTCGTCACCTTCACCTGGGCAGCCGGGGCCAACGGGCACAACGTCTCACCCGTGGCCCCCAATACCATTCCCGTGTCCAGTAACCCGTCGCCTCCGGGAGTGCACTCCGCGCCCTTCACGTTCGATACAACGTTTCCGACGGTGGGGACCTTCAAGTTCTTCTGCACCGCCCACGGCGCTCCCGACTCCGGGATGCACGGCACCATCACGGTCGTTCCGTGAGCAGGTCGAGGCTCACCTTGATGGTGGTGAGCTGGGTGGTGGGGGCTCGGGGGGCGGCGGCGCAAACGACGGCCGAATGCTTCCCGGGCCCCAACTCCAACGAAGCGCGAACCATGGCGATCTTCGCCGTGCCGCTGGCCTTCAGCGGTTCGGCGGCTCCGGTCCGCGCGCCGACGGGACGGCTTCACTTCGGCCTCGAGGTGAGCACGGTGCCCAATGTGGATCCCGAAACCGCGACGCCCACGTTCTGCCGGCCCGACAAGGGTCCCGAGAATACCGATCTGCTCTTCGCCATGCCCAGGCCCCGCGCCTGGCTCTCCCTGCCGGCCGGATTCCAGGTGGAAGCGAGCTGGGCCCCCCCGATCCGGGTCGCCGAAGTGAAGGCGAATCTTTTCGGTCTCGCCCTGTCGCGCGCCACGGCCCTGCCCCGGCACGGCGCGGTGCTGGGCATCCGGGTCCACGCCAGCTTCGGTGTGATCAAGGCGCCGGTCACCTGCAATGACGCCGCCCTCCAGGACGCGACCAGCATCTGTTACCAGGGGACCCGCTCCGACGATTCGTTCAAGCCCAACGTGGTGGGGGTGGAAGCCGCGGTGGGATGGCAGCTGGGACGCTCGGTGCGTCCCTATCTGGGCGCCGGGTACAATCGTCTCGCGCCGAGGTTCCAGGTCGGTTTCACCGATCAGTTCGGCGAAACCGACCGGCGCCGGGTGTCCGTGGATCTCGACCGGGGTGCGATCTTCGCGGGATTTACCTGGAGCGCCACCGCGGCGGTGGGGCTGAACGCCGAGCTCTACGCGGTTCCGGCCGACGCCATCACCGCGCGGGTGGTCGGCCGGATCAGACTCGGTCGCCCGTCAGCTGCCGAAGCGGCTTCAGCGAGTCGATCGCCGGACCATTGAGGACCTGGCCGTATTGATCGAACCGCGATCCATGACAGGGACAATCCCAGGTGTGCTCCGAAGAATTCCAGTCGACGATGCAGCCGAGATGGGGACAGACCGCCGACATCTCGTGCAGCATGCCCTCCGGATCCCGATAGACCGCCACCTTGGTCAGACCCCGCCGCAGCACCGCGCCGGTTCCCGGGGCAATCGCCTCCACCGAGGATTCATCGCCGGGCTTGAGCCAGTCGGTGTACTGCCAGGCCATGTTGGCGGCTTCCTTCAGGAATTCTCCCGCCGCACGGAGGGTCTTGCGCGACGGATCGTAGAGCGCGCTCCAGGGATTGGACCGGCCCAGAATCAGATCGGAGATCAGCATCCCGGCGATGGTGCCATGGGTCATGCCCTGCCCCGAGTCGCCGGTGGCCACGAAGACGTTGTCGGCATCCATCGGGTTGCGTCCCAGGAAGGCGAGGCCGTCGATCGTTTCCATGACCTGTCCCGACCACCGGTAGCGCACCCCGCCTAGGCCCTGGAAGCGCTCCCGGGCCCAGGCCTCGAGCCGGGCATATCGCGCCTCCGCGTCGTCCCGCTGACCGGTCTTGTGATCCTCGCCCCCGACGATCAGGATGTCCCCGCCGTCCGCGTCGCTGGCCACCCGCACGTAATGGTACGGATCCGCGGTATCCCAGAACAGCGCCCGGCCGATCGTTCCCCCGGGCACCGCCAGTCCGACGACGTAGGTCAGGTAGGCCGCCTGCTTGGTGTGGATCGCCACCAGGTCGTTGATCGGGGTGTTGGTGGCCACGACCACCGCGCCGGCCGTCACCGTGGCGCCCTCCGCGGTGCGAATCCGGGCCGGTGATCCTCCCGCGATCTCCTCGACCGTCGCTCCGCCGAAGATCCGGCCGCTGTCCTGCTCGATCGAGCGGGCGAGGCCACTGAGATATTTGAGCGGATGAAACTGTCCCTGGCGGGGGAACCGGAGGCAGGGACCGGTATCGAACCCCGGAATCGGGGCGCGATCCAGCCGCACGACGCCGCGGAGGCCGGCGCGCCGTGCGGCGTCCAGCTCGCGGGTCAGCAACTCCCCGGCGCCCTCGTTGCCGGGGAGCAGGTACCCGTCGATCCGCTCGAACTCGCAGGCGATCCGTTCGTTGCGCACGATCCGCTCGATGCAGTCGATTGCCGCGGTATGGCTCGCCGCCGCCAGCCGGGATCCGGTTTCCCCGTGCAGCCGCTCGATGGTGAGATAGCGATCGTCGATCGCGTTGGTCAGATGGGCGGTGGTCCGCTCGGTCTGCCCGCCGCCGACCGGCCCGCGATCCAGGACCACCACGGAGCGACCGGCGCGGCTCAACAGGTACGCTGTGGTGAGGCCGGCGATGCCCGCGCCGACCACGCAGACATCCGCCTCGAGATGTCCGGCGGGCGGCGGATTCGCCGGCGGCGACTCCGCCATCCAGATCGAGGTGCTTTGCTCCGAGCCCGACTCCATATCGTCCACTTCCCCTGTGATGTCTGTAACGACGTCTGACCCGGGAAGGGCGGACACGCGGCAAGCTCAGGGGCGATGTGACCGGATGATGGCCGCCAGGGCGTTGACGATGGAACCGGGGGACCGGCCCAGCGCGCGCGGCGCGCTGGTATTGAACTGGACCGCGATCGCGAATCGGTCAGCGGGGAAGTAACGCATTTCGGTCAGGTAGCCGGGAAAGAAGCCGCTGTGTCCCACTGCGGCGCCCGACTCGCCCGGCCAGAGGATGACACCCAAGCCGTACCGCACATTCGGACCCAGCCGTGCGGGAACTCCTTCGAAGGCCTGGCGCAGCACCGCGCTGTCCACCACCACCCCGCCGTACAGGGCCCGGGCCCAGCGCGCCAGGTCGGGCGCGCTGGTCGCGAAGCCGCCGCCGGCCCACTCGAATTGCGGATTGATGGCGAGCCGTCCGTCGGCGATCATCGCATCCCTTCCGCCGAACGGATTGTCGGGGCCCGCATAGCCCTGGACCAGACCGGGAATCCGCCGGTCGGTGGAGGGCACCACATGGGTCAGCCCGAGGGGACCGAGATAGCGCCGGGCGATCTCGTCGTAGGCCCGGGTGCCGGTGATCCGTTCCAGGATCATCCCCAACACGATGTAGTTGGTGTCGGAGTAGTCCCACCCCTTGCCCGCTTCGAACGGCGCCGGGGTATCGAGGATGTACCCGATCAGCTCCTCGGGGCGCCAGACCCGGTCGGGATCGGCGCTCAGGTCCCGGGTGAAGGCGTCTTTGAATTCGTAGCGCACCAGCCCGCTGGTGTGGTTCATCAGGTGACGTACCGTGATGCTCGCGCCGTTGGGTAAGCGGGAAAACCAGGGCTCCCGCCCCAGCCAGTGGGCGATCGGAGTATCCAGGGCGAGTCGGCCTTCCCCGATCAGGGAGAGCGCCAGCGCCGCGAAGAAGGTCTTCCCGACGCTGCCGGCCAGCAGCAGATCCTCCGCGCCCAGCCGGACATCCCGGGCGGTGTCCGATTCCCCGGTGGCCACGCCGATCACTCTCCCGTCGGGCAGCGCGATGCCCACCGTCGCCCCGGGAAACCGGGCCGCCTGGCGCAGTGAGTCCATGAAGGATTGCACCCGGTCGCGGAGCGAATCGGAACCCTCCGGGCATCCTTCGCGCCGGCGGGTGTCGGCGAGATCGATGATCCGCCAACCCTCGGCTGTGCGCACCAGGTGGAACGCGTCCACCCCGCAGTGGACGAATCGATCCCCCACGAAGAGGGAGTACTCCACCCACACCGAGGCGAGCGTGCCGTCCACCCGGACCACTGGATTGCGGAGCCGTTCGTCCACCGGGGCGCCGGTGGAGCGGGCCACCTGGGCCAGCCAGCCGGAGGGCGATTCCACCCGCACGCCGGGCACCCCATCCCGCAGGGCGGGACTCACCAGCCGGGCCTCCGGGTGCAAGGCGGCACGCATCCGGGCGGTGTCGCGGCTCCGCATGCCGTCGAAGAGCTGTTGCACCACCGCAAAGACCGCGCGCTCCTCCGCCTGGGCAACCAGAGGCGAAGGAGCGGCGGCCAGCAGGCCCAGCAGTATTGCAGAATGGGTCCGGCTCATCGAACAGCGCTCCGGCAGGGTGATGCCGGAAGTCTACTTGCAGTCCACCGTCCGGACGAATGAGGGGTCCCGGCCCGGCGCCACCTTGAACATGATGGTGAGACTGCCGGCTCCCTCGGGGGCGGAAGGCAGCAAGCGCTGCTCCTGCTTCCCCGACACCTGCCCACCGTCGTCTCCCGCGCGGCTGTCCTGCCACTCGCTCACCTCGGCACGGAACGCCTGAGCCTGCGGAATTCCCGTACTGGCATCGATCGGCAACGCCTCCAGGCTGCCGTGGGCCCGGAATGACAGTCGCACTTCCCCGCCGGTTCCGGTGCGCACCTCCTGCTCCAGCGTCACCGGTCCCTGTACCATGAGGTAGTCGAACGGACCGGCGGAGCAGAACGGCTTGGGAATCAGCTGATCGAACTGGATCACCTCGCGCTGGCTGGTCGCCGGCGCGATGGCCGGCGCGCGCGCCGCCAGGAAGAACCCCGTGGCATGTCCGTCGTTGGCGATGCCCACGTCCGCGCTCACGTTGCCGGCGGGTCCGCCGATGAGCATCCGAAGATCGGCGGGAAGAAGGTTGTATATCACCGCGGGAATCGCCCGGTGAGACGGAGCCGCGGTCATGCCTGGCGTGGAGGAAGGCGCCGCGCCCAGGAGACCGGCGCGCGCCAGGTCGTAGGTCACCAGCTGTTCGGCCAGCTCCCAGCTCAGCACCTGGTGATCGGTGGTACCGGGAATGAGCAGCTCGAAGTGGGCGTTGCCGATGGTGAGCCCTCCCAGCTTGACCAGCCGGAGATGAAACCGGATCGGGCCGTACGATCCGCATTGCAGCTGGATGGCGGTGCCCCCCCATCCTTCGTTTTCGCCGTACCCGGCCATCAATCCACCGATGGCATCCGACCAGGTGCAGGTGAAGGGAAACACTGGCGGGAAGGGCGCGCCGCGCACGCCATCGAGTCCCAGCAGCGCGTTGCGGATTTCACGGGGATCGGCAGCGCCGGTGAACACCAGATTGACCGGATCCTGGAGAGTCACCAGGTCGTCGGTGAAATAAGGAAGAATCCGAGTGTTCCCGCCGTCCACCGAGATTGTGGCGAGCGGCGACGCGGGAAGCACGGCGTGCCGACCTGCTGGTGGTCCGGCGAGCGATGCCGCTGACCCGGGACGGTCTCCGCAGCCGGCGAGCAGTACCGCGCACATGAGTCCGGCGGCCAAAGGACCGGAACGAGGGAGGATGGGGCGTCGCATGAATGCTCCAGGGTCAAGGTTGAATGAAGAGTCCCGCACCGACCGACCCGATCGCGTGCGATTCGGCCATGCCTCCGACGAACCCGAACAGGGAGAGGTAGGCATTCGAGCGGGAATGGCCCAGCGGGACGGACAGTTCGAGAAAGGGTCCGACCCGCTGCTTGTGTTCGGGAATGGGAGTGGTGGCAAGGCCGCCGAAGAGCTTCTTTCCGCCCAGCCGGCCCTGGTTGTACCCGAGACCGACCCGGGGGAGGCCGGTGACGGACATTGCGAGGCCGGGGGTTCCGAAGTCCGCGCGGAAGTGCAACCGGTCCAGCGGACCGACGCGAAGCGACGCCGAAGGGTGCCACGAGCCTGCCTGGCCGCCGGCGGACCCGACCCCCAGTCCGGCACCGACGTGCTTCCCTTCGAGGGCACCATGCACCGCCCCGAAGAATCCGGCTCGTTCATTGGTTTCATCAGTGACCATACCGGCAGCGCCCGACACCCGAACTCGGTCGCTGGCCCACACCTCAGCACCGCCACCAAGGGTGTGGTATTCGCGAGCCTCGGTATACGGCCGACCATCGCAGGACACTCGGCTCACGAATGCGAACATCCCCGCTCCCCCGCCGAGTCCCAAACGCACCCGGCCCAGGGGCGTGCGCTGGACTTCCAGGGGCACGACTTGCCAGAGCAGCAGAAGCAGCGGGGCGTTGAGAAGGCGAGCGGACATGTGATTCCCGGCTGAAAGGGTCGCCGGCAGAATCGCCTGCCCGAGTCAAGCGGGAATCAAGTGGCGGGGGGTACCATGAGTTCGGGGGGAAGTCCGGTCCGCTGACGCACCCTGGCCTGCTGGCCTGGAGTCATCATGTCGCGGACGACGACCTGCCGGGCGAGGCTGGCGACAAATCCATACCCTTGCCCGTCCATCTCGAGCCAGCGCTGCCATTCCAGCTCATCCAGGGCGGCCTCCACCCGTGCGGACGCGAGCGCGGTGGCGCGAGTCAGCTGCGCCTCGGTGCTCCGCCCTCCCAGCACCGCGGCGGCAGCGAGAACCTGCCTGGCATCCTCTCCCAGGCGGCGGAAACCGATTCGAATCGCAGCGACGACGGTATCGGGGAGATCGGACGGCAGGCTCTGCGTCAGGGTGCGGGAAGGTCCCGGCCACGCGGCGGAGCCCACCTTGAGATCGAGGCCCTGCGCCACCGCGGAGAGCAGCTCCACTGCGAGGAATGGGATACCGGCCGAATCGCTGGCGACCCGCCGGGCAACCCGATCCAGGGCCGCCGGATCATAGGCCGGCAGTGCCCAGTGAGCGAGCTGGCGCAGCGCGTCCCCATCGAGCGGCCCGAGAGTGAGCGCGATCCCCAGCCCACCGGTATCCAGCCGGCGCCGAAGCTCATCCAGCTCGTCGCGAGGGGGATGGGAGGTGGTGGCAAACACCATACAGAGTGGCACCGCCGGCAGATCGCGGAGCAGGGCGAGCAGCCCCAGCAGCGACGCCCGATCGGCCCACTGGGCATCATCCATGGCGAGCAGCAGGGGGCCTTCACCGGTCGCGGCGCTTACGATGGCCGGGAAGGCCCGGGCCTGCTCGAGCGCCAGGGCGCTCGAACCGGTGCGGAACCGCTCTCCCCATTCAGGGAGCACCGCGGCGAAGCCCGCCAGCGCCTCGGGTGCAGCACCTGGGATTCCCGGCGCGTCCAGCAGCCCGCCCCGGGCGAGGCCCCGAATGCCGCTGCCTTCATCCTCCAGGTCCCCTTCGACCGCGCGCATCAGGGTGACTGCGCCGCCGGAGAGCACCGCACGATTCGCCAGCTCTTCCAGCAGCCGAGATTTCCCGGTACCGGAATCGCCTTCCAGCACCACCGCCGAAGCCCGGGGTGTTTGGCAGCAATGGTCCCAGACCTCGAGCAGCCGGCCGAGCTCCTCTCCTCGCCCGACCAGCGGCGCCCGGCGTGGCTCGGCCCCCGCCCCCCTGGCGGGGGCTGGACGAACCCGCCCTCGGCCCCTCCGGATCCGCTCGGCCAGCAGCCGGGTCTCCTCTCCCGCAGTCATGCCCAGCTCCCGGAGCTGTTCGGCGTGCCGCTCTGCATGGGCGAGCGCGGCGCCGGAGTCGCCTCGGCCCGCGAGCGCGGCCATCATCGCACAGGCCGTCGCGGCGGACAGCGGGTCGAGCGCCTCCGCCCGCTGGGCGGCGGTCAACGCCTCCTCCGCCCGTCCTTGTCGCAGCAGCTCGCCGCTCCACCCCAGCAGCGCCGCGACCGAACGGGCGGTCCAGTGCCGCCGCTCCGCCGCCAGCCACTCCTCGAACCCCGCGGCCCCAGGCACCGCGAACCCTTCGAGAAACTCTCCCGAAACCAGCTTCGCGGCGCTGGCCCACTCGGCGGCGGAGATCAGCGAATCGAGCGCGTCGGCATCGAGGTGTACCGCGCCGGCAGCGAGGCGGATCTGACCCGCCGAGGTATCCAGGCCTTCTCCCACACCGCTGCGGCGCAACACCCGCAGCGCTTCGTTGAGCGAATGCTTGGCAGCACCCTCCGCCTTCTCGGGCCAGAGCAGACCGCAGAGATGTTCCCGGGTCCGGGCCAGCTTGGGAGACCGCGCCAGATAGACCAGAAGGGCGAGGTGTTTGCGCCAGAGCAGCTCGGCGGGCGCCGGTCCCCCCGCCACGATGACTTCGATCGGCCCCAGCACCCGGCAGGTGATCATGTGCAGTCGGGTCCACTGGCAGCACGGCCGGCCGAATCGGCCCGGTCCCGGAACGGCGGATCGCCGGTGCTCCAGTTTCGTGCCACCGCAGCCCAGCCGGCACAGCGCTCGCTCACGGTGCCAGTCGAGATACGGAGCTCCGCCAGCCGCCAGCGCGCCAAGGTCCCCGCCGCCCAGCCGATCTCCCCGGGCTGGGGAGGGCCGGTCCCACGGCCGATGGTCTGAAGGTGCTGATACCAGAGCAATGCGCTCCGTTCCCCGGCGTGGTCTCCGCGCCGCCCGAGTTGCTCGGCGCGAAGCAGGCGGACCCCCGCGTCCAGCAGGGGATCGGGGGATTCGCCGGGCGTGTCGAGTGCGGGCATGGCGGGGAGCAGCCCGAGCGCACCCGCTGCATCCCCGCGCTCAGCCAGGTCAACGGCAGCCAGCATCTCGCGGAGTGGGGCTGGCCCGGGAACAAGAATCTCGCGGGCAATCCGGGCGCGAGCCGAATCGCCGGAACGAATCGCCAGCAGCCCCGAGGCCCAGGCTGCCCGCACCCGGAACCTGGGTGCGAAGGCCAGATAGCGATCCAGGACCGCGCCGAGTGCAGCCGGCGCGCGTCGCACCGCGGGATCGGGATCAAACGCTCGAAGGACTGCCTCCATCTCATAGGCGAGCAGCGCCAGCGCCGGATCAGGTGAACGTCGCCCCAGTCGGTCGCCGACGGCTCGAAGCGAATCGAGCCGCCCCAGCGCGGCGTAGCCGAAGAGCTGTCCCAGGAGACCCTCGATGACGGCGTCCGGACGATCGGGCCAGGCCGAGGTCAGCATGCCGCCGAATTCCACCGCTCCGCGGGGCGCGTCGACGGTCATCAGCAGGCGCGCGCCTGCGGCAGCTTCGGGCCGGTCGGAGATCCCTCGCAACGCCAGCACCCGCCGGGAAAAGTTCCGGGCGCTGTCCGGGAGGAGAAATCGCCAGTGATAGCCAAGCAGGAGGAACACCGGCAGCGAGGCGGAAAACCCCGATGAGGCGGCCGGGATGGCCAGCAAACTGTCCAGGGCGGTTTTCGCGGAAAGGGAATCGCCCTCACTGAGGAGGATCCAGGTTAGGTGCTCCCATCCGGGGGCGAAGCGGGGCCGCAGCTCCACGGCTCGCCGGAGCGGCTCAAGTGCGGCGCTCCGGGGCCGGCCATGCAATGGTCCGCGATGGAAGAGCTCATCTCCATACTGGAATGAGGCCAGAAAAAAGTTGCGGGCTTCCCCGGCCGCGAGATGCAGCGTGTCGATCCGATCGGGAAAGCCGGCGAGGGCGGCGTGAATAAGCCGCTGGTAGGGAGGCGTGAAGCGCCCGATACCCGCCTCGAGCCGGGCCAGACGCTCCGGCGAATGGGCCTTGTCCAGCCAGCGGTCGATATCGAGCAGGCGAAAGCTGCACAGGAGACAGGCCGTATCGGCCCGCTCTGCGCTCTCATACGCGTCATAGGCCTCTTCCCAGCGTGCCTGGGCCAGGAACTGCTCCGCGCGCAACCACAGGTCGAAGCTCCGCTTGTCCGCAGGCAGCGCGCCGACCGGCAGCCAGTCGTCCGCCACCGAGTCTCGGCTCCAGAGTGATCGAGCCAGAGCGACTGAAAGCTCCTCCGCCACACCGCCCCAGTCCGCGCGGGCCCCTTCCCTGCTGACCGTATCGGTGGCGAACCCCGCGCTCCAGCTGGCGCGCAAGCGGATCCGTCCGTCCCTCACGCTGACGGAACCGTCCACCTCAACCAGGGCCGAATCGGTCCGAGCGCCGGCGGGGAACACGTAGAAGTCGGGATACTCGAGCGCTACACGGAGGGCGCCGGTCACCGAATCCGCAAGCCCCCCACTCGATCCCGAGTCCGGCCGGAACGGCACCACCGCGATACTGACCGCTCCCCGGGGAGCATTCGTCGTCGTCGGCGGCGGCGGGTCAATTATTCCCCGAACCACGATCGCGGCGACCACCGCCCCGGCAGCGACCAGGGGCCATCGTGGTCTGCCGGCGGCGCGATCGAGGGCCCGCCGCATTTCGGCCGCATCGGCCCAACGCGCTTCCGGAGCCAGTGCAAGGGCGCGGCGCAACGTCGCCATCAGGCTCGACGGTATCCGGCCCCACTCGGCCGCGTCGGGGGACTGGTAGGCCGGCCAGCGCTCTCCGGTGCAGGCCTCCCAGATGACCAGCCCCGCGGCGTACACATCGGTCCGCTTGGTGACCGGCACGCCGTCGCGCTGCTCCGGGGACATGTAGCTGGGGGTGCCTATCATCTGGCCGGGCGTGGTGTATCCGCCATCCTGGGTCTGCTGCCAATGGGCGATGCCGAAATCGCCCAGGAGCGCCCGGCCCTTTCGCAGAAAGATGTTGGCCGGTTTGACGTCGCGGTGTACTACCCCGAGCGCATGCGCTGCCTCGAGCGCGCCCAGCAGATCGTGACCGAGGCGAATGGCCTCGGCCGTAGGGAGCGCACCCCGCTTGAGCCGCTCGGCCAGCGTCTCCCCTTCCACGAACTCCATGGCGTAGTAGAGGAAACCGTCTTCTTCGCCGGCGTCGTAGACCGGGACGATGTTGGGGTGGGAAAGCCGCGCCAGGATCCGGCCTTCGGCCAGGAAACGCTCGGCGGCGATCGCGGTGGCCATCTCGGGGCGGAGCACCTTGAGCGCTACCCGGCGGTCGAGACGCTGTTGCCTGGCCTCGAACACCACCCCCATGCCGCCGCCCGCCACTTCGCGCACGATGTCGTACTCGGGCGCGAGGGCGGAGCGGAGGCGCTCGATCAGAGCACTCAGACCATGCCGCCTGGCGCAGTGGGTTTGCGTGACGGATCGGCCAGCAGCCGCTCGGTGAAATCCACCCGCTCCGCCAGCTCGCCCACTTCCCGCCGCAGCGACTCGATCTCGTCGAGCAGCTCCTGGGGAACCCCATGGGCCATCGCGGCGGCGTCTTCCGGGTCCCAGAGCGACACCCGTCGGCCGTCGCCGTCGCGAAATTCACCGCTGGCAATCGTGATCAGGTCGTAGAGATACCAGAGGCCCAGGCCACCCAGGGTGCACAGCATGAGCAGCCCGGTGCCGATCTTGCCCACATAAAAGCGGTGGGCCCCGAACACGCCGAGGGGAATGCAGAGCGCCAGCGCGACCGCGCGGGATTTTTCAGAGGGATTCGGTGCCATGGAGGACGATACCACGCCCGCCGGGGAAGTCCAGAGCGCGGGGATTCCCCCATTGCCCACAGCCCATTCCCCATTCCCCGGTAGCACCGCTACCTTCGCGGCATGCGACTCGCGTACACCCTGTTCGCCCTCGCCGCCCTCGCCCGCCCCCTCTCGGCCCAGTGGGTCATCCAGTCCTCCGGCACCGCCGCCGAGTTTCGCGGACTCCACGCCGTGAACGACCGGGTGGTCTGGGCTGCCGGCCGGGGCGGGGTGGTCGCCCGGACCACCGATGGCGGTAACACCTGGACCGCCGACACCATCCCCGGCGCGTCCAACCTCTTTCTCATCGCGATCCGTGCCCTCGATCAGCGCCGAGCCTGGGCCCTGGGCACTGCGTTCAGCGGCGGGTCCGCCGCGCGAATCTACCGGACCGTCGACGGAGGCAGGACCTGGCGCCTCCAGTACGAAAACACCACCGCCGGGGTGTTCTTCGACGGGATGGCATTCTGGGATGCGAACAACGGCATCGCCTTCGGCGATCCGCTCGAGGGACGCTTCACCCTCCTGGTCACCCGGGATGGCGGGGCACGGTGGACGCCGGTGCCGGCGGAGCGAAGCCCAGAGGCACAGGCTGGAGAGGCGGCCTTCGCGGCCAGTGGAACCGCCATCGCGCTGGGCGGCAAGCGGGAAGTCTGGATCGGGACTGGTGGCGGGCCGAGAGCGCGGGTGCTGTACTCCGCGGACCGGGGAGCGACCTGGCGTGCCAGCGACACTCCGGCGACCGCCGGACCGGCCAAGGGCATTTTCGGCGTGGCCTTCCGGGACCGCCGGCGCGGCGTGGCGGTCGGGGGCGACTATCAGAATCGGGAGGCGTCCGTCGGCAACCTGATGCGGAGCGTTGACGGGGGACGCACCTGGCAGCTGATGACCAGCCCCGGTCTCACCGGGGTACAGTACGGCGTGAGCGCCGCCGGACGGCGCACCTTCGTTTCGGCGGGACCCACGGGATCGGCCATCTCCAACGATGACGGCGCCACCTGGCGGAGGCTGGAAGGACCGGGGTTCAACACGGTGAGCTGCGCCGCGGCGATCTGCTGGGCCGCCGGGGTGGAAGGGCGGATCGCCCGGCTCAGGCCGGTGCGCTGAGCTCCCGTCCCAGCTGCGCCACCGCGTCCACCAGCAGATCGAAGTCCTCCCGCCGGCTGCGGTGGTTCGTGATCGCCACCCGGATCGCGAATTTCCCGTCGAGCACGGTACCGGAGGGCACCGCGATACCGCGCTCCTGCAGCCGGATGAGCAGTTCCTGGTTCAGCGCATCGAGCGCTTCCCCAGTCTTCCCCGTCCTTCCGCCTTCCCCGGTTTTCCCCGCGTATCTCAGGCACACGATATTCAAGGGCACCGGCGCCAGCAGCTCCAGCTCGGTGTGCCGGTGCACCAGGCCCGCCAGATATTTCGCCTGGTCCACATTCTGCTCGATGAGCCGGGTGTATTTCGCGGCGCCGTGTTCCTGGAGCAGCATCCACACCTTGAGCCCGCGGAATTCCCGGGACAGCTCCGGGCTGAGCGAGCCCGGCTCGTGATCGGTCGGCGCCGCGCCGCGCGTCGCCTTCGAGAGATAGCTGGCGTGGGTCGAGAAGGGGCGGCGATGCGCTTCCGGGTCGCGGACCAGCACGCAGCCCACGTCGTACGGCATGTACAGCCACTTGTGCAGATCGAACGCCACCGACTGGGCCCGCTCCATCCCCCGCACCAGCGGGCGCAGCCGGTCCGACAGCGCCGCCAGCGCGCCGAACGCCCCGTCCACGTGGAACCAGATCCGTTCCCCCTCACAGAGGTCGGCGAGCGCGACGAGATCGTCGATGGCGCCGGTGTTGACGGTGCCGGCGTTGCCGATGATGCAGCAGGGCGTCCACCCCTGGGCTCGGTCCTCGGCGATGGTCCGGGTCAGCGCGGCGAGATCCATGCGGTACTCGGCGTTCACCGGAATCGAGCGTAACCCGCGCTGGCCCAGTCCGAGGAGCCGGGCCGCCTTGTCGACCGAGTTGTGGGTCTGCGCCGAAGCGTACATCGTGAGCCGCGCCCCGGCCGCCGTGAGGCCCTCGTCGGTCACCCGCGGATCCGCGGCATCACGCGCCGCGGCCAGGGCGACCAGGTTGGCCACCGAGCCCCCGGTCACCAGTACGCCGCTGGCCGACGCGGGGAAGCCGACCATCGTCTTGCACCAGTCCACCACCTGCCCCTCGAGATAGGGGGCAATCTGATGGCCGCCGCCGGCGTTGGTGTTGATGACCGCCGTCGCCAGCTCGGCCAGCGCGCCGCTCGGGCTCCCGGTGCCGTTGACCCAGCCCCAGAACCGGGGGTGCCCATTGCCCCAGGGGTAGGGCAGCACCGACTTCCGGAAAGCATCCCAGCTTCCTTCGAGGCCGACACCCTGCCCGGGGAGAGGGCGGCGGAGATCCGCCCGCACCGTTTCCGGCAGCGGTTGCCACACCGGTCGCTCGCGCAGGGTCCGCTGCCATTCGAGCAGCTCGTCGAGAATCCGGTGGCTGTGTTCGCGGAACTGGTCCCAGGACTCCGGGTCGAGCGATTCTTCGCGGGGGGCCATGATGCCGAACTCCCTTGCGGTTGGCAAACGGGCTGTGGAAGATATCCAGGGCGGGGCCACGTGCCACCGCGCACCGCACATCGAATTCCGGAGCCGCCATGTTCTTTTTCGTGCTCGCGCTGTTGACCAGCCGTCCAGCCGTCCAGCAACCAGCCGTCCGACAGGATACCTCGCTGCGGGCCCGCGTCGACGCGTGGCGCGCCACCCGGGAGCCCGAGATCGTCGGCGAGCTCACCCGCTTCCTGGCCGTTCCCAATCTCGCGAGCGATTCGGTCAACATCCGCCGCAACGCCGCGCTGATTGTCTCGATGCTCGAGCGGCGGGGCGCCAGCGCCCGCATTCTCGAATCGCCCGGTTCGGCTCCCGCGGTGTACGGTGAGCTGCGCACCCCCGGCGCCACCCGCACGGTGGTGTTCTATTCGCACTATGACGGTCAGCCGGTCGATCCCGCCCGCTGGGCCACGCCGCCATGGTCGGTGGTGCTGCGCGATGGCCCCCTGACCGCGGGGGCGCGGGAGATCCCCTTCCCCGCCGCGGGTGGACGCTTCGACCCCGAATGGCGGATCTACGCTCGCTCCGCCAGCGACGACAAGTCGCCCATCGTCGCGATGCTCACCGCGCTCGATGCCCTCAAGGCGCTCGGCCGGCGGCCGTCGGTCAATCTCAAGTTTTTCTTCGAAGGGGAGGAAGAGGCGGGATCGGGCCATCTGCGCGAGATGCTCACCCGCCACGCTGAGCTGCTCAAAGCCGATCTCTGGCTCTTCGGCGACGGCCCGGTCCACCAGAGCCGCCGGCCCCAGGTGTCGTTCGGGGTGCGCGGGGTGATGGGGGTGAACCTCACGATTTACGGCCCGGCGCGGCCGCTGCACAGCGGGCACTACGGAAACTGGGCGCCCAATCCCAACGTGATGATGGCGCACCTGCTCGCCTCGCTGCGGGACGAGGAGGGGAGGATCCTCATCAACGGATTCTATGACGACGTCCGGGCCTTTTCGGCCGCTGAGCGAGCCGCATTCGCCGCCACACCGCCCATCGAAGAACAGATGCGGGGAGAGCTTCGGCTGGGACGCACCGAGGGCGGCACGGCCTCGCTGTCCGAGTTGACCGCCCGGCCCGCATTGAATGTGAGTGGACTCTCGGGCGGCGCCACCGGCGATCGCTCAGCAAACGTGATCGTACCGCAATCCCAGGCGTACCTCGACTTCCGGCTGGTACCCGAGCAGCGACCCGAGCGGATCCTGGTCATGCTGCGGGCGCACCTCGTCGCGCGGGGCTATCACCTCGTGACGGCCGATCCGGATTCCGCGACCCTCCGAAGCCATGCCCGGGTCATCAAGGTCACCGGCGACGGCGGCTACCCCGCCACCGGCACGCCCATGGATCTCCCGGTCTCCCGGGCCGTCATGCGCGCCGCTGCAGCCGCCCTGGGCGAGCCGGTCCTCGCCAAGCCCCCGATGGGCGGCAGCCTTCCGCTCCATCATTTTCTGGAGGTGCTGAACGCGCCGCTGATCATGGTGCCGATCGTGAACCACGACAACAACCAGCACGCCGAGAACGAGAATCTCCGGATCAAGAATCTGTGGGACGGGATCGCGCTGTACGCTGGCTTGCTGGTATATCTGGGGCCGTTCTGGGGGCAGACGCCGTAGCGGTGAGCGGTGAGCGGTGAGCGGTACCTACCGTCCTCCCGTCCAAACAACCGTACCGTCCTGCTACGCACTCCCCCCTGCCGGGTGCCCTGCCCATGACGCCCGGGGAATCCCATCCACCACCTCATAGAAACCGAGGTCGCTCCCCGAGCGCAGCTTGGCGATGTAGATGATCTGTCCCGTGTGCATCCCGAAATGTTCGACCGCGTGATAGATCGCCTGGAGCAGGGTGACCCGGCGGCCCTGAACCTCGCGCCGTTCTCCCAGCGAGGCCGGATCGGTGGATCCGATCACTCCATCCGCTTCCATGACCGCCTCGGTGATCCGGGCCACCAGCTCGGCACGCGACAACGGCTCTCGCCGGGCAAACTCCGTCGCCCGATCGCGATGATCCGGCGCCCCTCCCACGCCACTCACCACCCACTGACGGATATTGCCGGCGAGGTGGAGAACCAGATTGCCGGCACTGTTGGCGGCTTCGTGCGGCCGCCACCAGAGGTCGGCATCCGAGAGGACCTCGAGCGCGGCCAGGAGCTTGGGGAGGTAGTGCCCGGTCAGGTACTCCCGGGATTGGGCGAGAAACTCGGCGCCTGTACTCACGGCAATACTCCTTCGATGAGCCTGATGGCTGAGGGCTGAAGGCTACTAGCCACAAATCGCCGGAACCAGCATGCCGAGGGCGGTCTCCTCGGCCGTCGACTCGGCGATCTGGGTGGCGTCGGGGGCCCACTCGCGGTGCGCCGCCATCCAGGTGAGGGATTCTATCACCAGATGCGCGGCGGCGAGGTGATCGGACCGCCGAGACAGGAGACCTTCTGTGCTTCGCCGCTGGAAGTAGTCGGCCAGCCGGCGCACCCCGCCCCGCCAAAAGCGGCGGTAGAACACCTGGGAGAGATCGGGCCAGTCCCCCCCGCAGCGCTCCACCAGCTTGATCGCCCTCCGGTAGCGGTGTAGCCATCGATACAACTCCCGAATGATGCCCTCTACTTCCGCTCTCACATCCGCCGGCGGAGGGGATTCGGTCGCCAGCCAGAGCTGGGGGAAATGGGCGGCGTTCTGAAGGCAGCGCCAGAGGGCATCCCCCACTGCTCCCGGCCGGGGATTCGGATGTGGCAGCACCATGGTCCAGACCGAGGGATCTTCCAGCGAGCGCCGGATTGCGAGGTCGAACAGCGCTTCCTTGCCTTCCGCATAGAGGTATATGGTTCCAGGGCCAACTCTTGCCTTGGCGGCTATCTCGGCGATTCTTGCGGGCCCATACCCATGCTGGATAAAGACTTCCGTCGCCGCGTCGGCGATATGGTCCAGGCGGTTTGGCGTCTTTGGTCGAGGCACAATTGAATAATAAGTGAATCATATATTATTGTCAACTATGGCGAGTAAGAACCGAGAATCCAGTCCAATGGGAGGCACTCCGGACGGCCACAGCGTGACTGATGGCTGATGGCTGATAGCTGATAGCTCTTCTCACACGCAACCCTTTCTGGCGCTCCTCTGTCCGATACGACAGAATAGGGGCGACCCTCTTGAGCCCGGGGCAGGGTGGAATCAACGAGTCTCGTCGCCCGCGTCCTGGCGGGTGACCAGGATGCCGAACGCGAGCTGTACGACTCGCATGTGGACCGGGTTTACCGTCTCGTCTACCGCATGGTGGGGGACGGGGAGCTGGCGGCGGACTATACCCAGGACACTTTCATCCGGGCGTTCGACCGTCTGGCCACTTTTCGGGGCGAAGCGGCGCTCTCCACCTGGATCACCGCCATCGCCATCTCGGTGGTCTACAACGGGCAGCGGAAGGTGAAGCGGCTCCGGGCCCGGGAAGTCGATCTGGAGCATGCCGACCCGGTGGCGGCGCCGGCGCGGGAGGCCGATCCGGACCTCAAGCTGAAACTCGCCACCGCAATCGAGGGGTTGCCGGAAGGGTATCGCACGGTGTTTCTGATGCACGATGTGGAGGGGTACACGCACCTGGAAATCGGCAGCGCGCTCGGCATTCAGGAAGGGACCTCCAAGGCC
>Ga0209818_1000101_pt1 | contig 21663 bp, 9 predicted proteins | sample NCAS200_FD_187517 | JGI IMG/M metagenome (GOLD analysis project Ga0209818, IMG submission 187517) | Agricultural soil microbial communities from Utah to study Nitrogen management - NC AS200 (SPAdes) (version 2) | ecosystem: Environmental > Terrestrial > Soil > Agricultural land | place: USA: Utah... | reverse complement strand
CGGAAGAAATTGCGCGATCGTTCACTGTCGTAACCGACCAGCTCCGGATCGAGAGTCGCTATCAGTGCATTTTTGGTCGCGAACCCCGGATCCATCGTTTGCGCCTGGCGAAAACTCTTGATGAACAGCCCGCCACACACCAGCACCGCGAGGGATAAAGCGACCTGGACCACCACGAGCGTCGGGCGCAATGAGAAGCGACGCCCTTTTCCTCGTTGACCAGCGTCGAGATTGCCTTTGAGTACCGGAACTACGTCAGGATTCGACGAGTGCCATGCCGGCGCGAGTCCGAAGATCAACCCGGTCGCGACTGAGATCACGAGGGTGAAGGCGAGCGCGCGTGAATCGAGCGCAAAGAAATTCTCGATGATGTTGTACTGGAGCACGGGGACGAACCCTTCCATCAGATCCGTTACCCAGAACGCCAGCAGCAAACCTAACGCGCCGCCGAGCAACGACAGCAGCAAACTTTCCGTCAATAACTGCCGAATCAGTCTGACGCGGCTGGCGCCAAGCGCGAGACGAATGCCGATCTCTTTACGGCGCGCCGCCGCGCGCGCGAGCATCAGGTTAGCGACATTGGCGCAGGCGATCAGCAAAATCAGCCCGACGATGGCCATTGCAATCGCGCCCGCGCTCTTCATAGTCGACGCCACCTCTTCCCACCGGCCGTCCATCTCAGTCGAAACTTTCGCGCTGGTGTTGCTGGCGCGCTCGTTTGGATAAGTCTGATTAAGCCGGGCAGCGATCGCCTGCATATCGGCTGTCGCCTGGTCCAACGTCACACCGGGTTTCAAACGCGCCAGCACATTCATCCAATGACTGTCGCGATCGGTAAGCAAGCCCGGCGATCGACGGAGATCTTCAACCATCGCCATCGGTATCCAGAAATCCATCGACAGGGCAAACTTCGAACCTGTGAACGCTTCAGGCGTGACGCCAATCACCTGGTAACCCCGATTGCTTAAACGAATCGTCTTGCCGACGATGTCGGGATCGGATCCAAAGCGACGCTGCCACAGACCGTGACTGATCACGACGACCGGATGAGCGCCGACTGCGTTGTCTTCTTCAGGCGAAAACGTTCGGCCCATGATCGGTTTGATTCTCACCACGTCAAAGTACGAACCACTCACTACCTGACCCCAGATCACGTCGCTTTGCGTTTCCGAATCGAGCGCGACCGGCACCATGTCTTCGGCGCTCACGAATTCAAAGACTGTCGCTTGATTGCGGTAGTCGACGAAGTCCGGATAAGAGAGCTCGTCACTGATGCCGCGGTCTTCCGCAAGCTCCATCGGGCGCACGAGTTGATGAGGATCGGGAACCGGCAAAGGGCGCAGGATAAACGCACTGACGCCGCTGAAGATCGCCGCGTTGGCGCCTATGCCCAGCGCGAGCGTCAGCACGGCGACCACCGTGACTCCCGGATTCTTGGTTAACATGCGCACGCCGTAACGAATGTCCTGAAATACTGTTTCCATTAAAACTCCTATCCGTGTGAATCGTGGTTCTTACCCAATCTGTTTGTTTTTTAATAACGTCGATAAGACTCGGCCGCGCTCGTAGTCAGACTTGATCGTCTCTACCGCTTTTAGAAAAGAGCTACGCAATCGTGCGTCGCCGGTGTAAGCGCGGGAAACCTCGAGCAGCAGCGTGGCCTTTTCGTAGTCGGATGAGATCGTCGCAGCGCAGTCGAGCAGTTGCGTCAATGCTGCTTCACTAAGTTTCTTAGTTTTGACGAGCGCCGAGAGCACTCGCCGGTGTTCATAGTCGGAAGTCATCGTGTCGACAGTTTGAAAGAACGCGCCGGTCAGTGCGGGATCGTCGACATACATCCCCGCGATCGCCTTGAGCAGACCGGCCTTTTCGTAATCGGAAGAGATGCCCATGGTGGAGTTCGCGACCTGGATCAACAGATCGCGGCTAGGGGCCACTCGCTTCAACAACGTGTTCAATACGCGACTGCGTTCGTAGCTTGACTTGATTGTCTCAACTGCCATGAAAAACGCCGGCATCGCGGAATCTTTACCTTCGAGCGCGGGAGCGACGCCGATGAGCAACCGGGCCTGCTGGTAATCCGAGGAGATGTGTCGTGCGGCATGGGCCAACGTGTCCTTAAGAGCGGCGGTGTTAAGATTGCCGTGCTTGAGCAGGGCATTGTAGTAATGGCTTTTCGGGTAGTCGTTTAATATCTGCTCGATCTCCTGAAGCACGCCCGCGATTCCGCGACGATTCAGGATCGTCTGCACGCGTTTGTCGGCGTCGATTGCGCCCTGGCGAACAGCGTCGAGGACCAGTTGGGCCACCCATGCACGAGCAGCGGCGTCCATCTCGCGCATTTGGCCGTTCATGTAGAACATGCGAAACAATTTTCCGCCGGAGTATCCTCTTACTTCGTAACGCCGCGATTGTCCGTCGAGCACTTCTTCAACGCGCACAAAGCCCCCTGGGGAAACGTCTTTGATGTCGGTGTATTCGTCGTTGAATTCAACCTTGCCGCGAATTTCGAGACGGCGTTGCAAACGATCGTCACTGTACTTGAAGGTCACCCTGTGGGCATCGCCGATTTGTTTTTGGGCGGGAACGCTCGAGGACATGAAGAAAGCGGCAAGCGGTGCCAGTAGTAGGACGATTTTTCTAATCAACGAGCGTCTGATGAGAGTCATGCGGGGTCTCCTCTAGGGCTGTGCTTTGTGCTTTGTACTTTGTGCTTGGTACTTGGTACTTGGTGCTTTGTGTTTTGTAGTTAGTGCGCCATTCAGAAAACGCGAAGATGTAGAACAAAGCACTAAGCACTAAGCACTAAGCACAAAGTACAAAGCACCAAGCACAAAAGCTAAAACCTAAACCAACGTCCCCTCCTCATTCGTATCTAATCGCAACTAGCGGATCGACTTTCGTTGCGCGACGCGCGGGAATGTAACAGGCGATCAGGGCGACAAACGTTAAACCTGCGGTCACCGCGATGAACGTCAGGGCGTCAGTCGGCGTTACCCCAAACAGCAATCCGCTGAGCAACCGCGTTAACGCAAAGGCGCCTATGATGCCGATCACCTCGCCGGCGATCACAAAAGTCATTCCCTGTCGCAAAACCAACTGCATCACGTCTTTTACCTGCGCGCCGAGGGCGACGCGTATCCCGAGTTCATGCGTCCGCTGCGCGACCGAATACGAGATCACGCCGTACAACCCCGCTGCTGCGAGCAACAGTGCGACGCCGGCAAACACGGAAAGCACGATCGACGTAAAACGCTGTTGCCTGATCGAGTTTGCGATCACGCGGTCGAGCGTGGTGACTCGCTGGAGCGGAAGTTCACTATCAAGCGCGAGAACTTTGCCGCGAATCGCCGGCACGAGCGACGCAGGGTCCGTTGTTGAACGTACGATGAGCGACATGAACTGGTTCGGCGCTTGCGCAAAAGGCTCGTACGTGTGCGGCCTCGTTTCTTTTGTCAGGCCATTCTGTTTGACGTCGCCGACGATGCCGACGATCTCGCGATAACTCTCCGGTCCGGTGTTGACGTTAATCCGTTTGCCAATCGCGTCGGCGTTCGGAAAGAAACGTTGGGCCAGCGTCTGGCTGACGATCGCCACCCGCGGCGCGTCCTGTGTGTCGTGTACTGTGAACGAGCGGCCGGCAATAAGCGGAATGCCCATCGCTTTGAAATAATCCGGCGAAACGGCGGAATAATTTGTTTGCGGAAGATCGCGGTCCAAGTCGCGCGGACGCCCTTCGAAGTAAAACGCGGTGGGTAAATCGTGCACGATCGGCAAGATCCTCGCGACTCCGGCTGCTTCAACGCCCGGCACCGTGGCCACCTGTTGGACCAATTGCTCGCTGAATCGCGCTAGGTGCTGCGAGTCCGCATATTTTTTCTCAGCTAACTGAAGCGTCACCGCGAGGGCGTTCCGTTCGTCGAAACCCGGATCGATGCGGTTGAGTCGGTAAACGGTGCGCAGCAACAGTCCACCGCCGATCAGCAACATCAACGCGAGTGCGACTTCGCTCGCGATCAGCAGATTCCCAATACGTTGTTGTCGAATACTGCGGCTGCGTTGATCTTTCAGTGCGGGATCGGAGTCAAACTTAAGGACTTGCAGCGCCGGCGCGAGACTGAAGAAAAATGCGGTGAACAGTGCGACCGCGAGTGTGAACAAGAGAGAGCGCGTATCGATGCTCACCGACGCGAGTCGCGGCAGATCGGCGGGTGCAGCAGCCAGCAACGCTTTCAGTCCCCAGGTGGCGAGCGGCCACGCAGCCACGGCGCCGAGGAATGCCAGCACCAAACTCTCAGTAGCCAACTGCCGCAGAATACGCGCGCGCCCAGCCCCAAGCGCTGCTCTCACCGCCATTTCTTTCTGTCGCGTCGTAGCACGCGCGAGCAGCAGATTCGCCACGTTCGCGCACGCGATCAGAAGTATCAACGCCACCGCGCCGAAGAGTATCCACAAAATTTTCTTAACATCGCCGACAACGAAATCAAGCAACGGCGTAACCTTGATGGTCCAACCGGTATTCGCTTCCGGGTGTTCCTGCGCTAGTCGCGCGGCGACGGCGGTCATCTCCGCATTCGCCTGGGCCAACGATACGTCCGGTTTAAGTCTGGCTATAGCGTCGATATAGCGCGCGTGATGGAGCGTTCTCTCGTTGTCCTTAAACGCGATCGGCGTCCACAGTTCTCGTTCGCGCTGATCGGGAAACCGAAATTCTGCAGGCATAACACCGACTATCGCGTAGTCTTCACCGTCGAGTTTCAACGACTTTCCAACGACGTCTACCCCGGCCCCGAAGCGTCGCTCCCAGAGGCCCTGACTAATAATGACAACCTTGTCCCGTCCCGGGTGGTCTTCCTCTTCAAGGAAATCGCGACCAACGAGTGGTCGCACCCCGATCAAATTAAACAGACCAACGGAAACACGCCCAGCCAACAGGCGTTCCGGATTTCCGTCGCCAGTGAGGTTGTAAGAAACGGTGCGGTAGGCAGCGATACTCGAGAACGACGTGTTCTGTCGTTGCCATTCAAGAAAATTACCGGGCGCAATCTGCGCGTCCGGTTGCGCAGGGCTTGTCGTTACGTTTGACTGTCGCAGGGCAACGAGACGATCAGACTCGGGATACGGCAGCGACTGAAGCAGCACGCCATGGAACACGCTGAAGATCGCGGTGTTTGCTCCGATGCCAAGCGCGAGCGTGATTACCGCGATTGCGGTGAACCCCGGCCGACGCAGCAAGGAACGCGACGCGTAACGGATGTCTTTGAAGAGGCTGTCCATTAAGATTCGAGTCTTCCGGGTGATTTGTACTTAAGTACTTAGTACTTGGTGCTTTGTACCTTGTTCGCTTGATTAACGTTTGAGCTTGCTTTGGCGTTCCGCCTGCGAGCAAAGCACAAAGAACAAAGTACTAAGTTCAAAGTACTAAGCCCCATTCTTCGCCGCCGCCTGCACGTTAATCGTCACTTTCACTTTGCGGCCGATTATTCCGCGTCCGTATGTGATCCCCCAGTCCAAACGATCCAGCTCGGTCGTAGCGCTGTAGTAAACATACTCTTCTCCACGCGGCGAGCGGCTGCGGTCCATCTCGTTGACTGACAGCGCGATCGTCCGCGTCTTTCCCTTGAGCGACAGAGTGCCTTCGAGATCGAGTGAATCGCGGTCCTTCCCGCGCGCAACTCTCGTGCTCTCAAACTCGATATCCGGAAACTTATCGGCGTCGAAAAAATCCGCCGCCACCAAATGCGCGTCACGCCGCTTGTTGCCCGTGTCAATGCTGCGCGCGTCGATCCGCGCGATCACCGAGGATCGACTCATGTCCGTTTCGTCCAACACGATCGAACCTTCAAGCGTGCGAAAGCGTCCGTGCACCGTGTACCAGAAATTCCTGATACTGAACTCCACCGTCGTGTAGGCCGGATCGAAACGCCAGACCCGATTGGGTCTAATGGCCTCGGTCTTCTGTGTTTGCATCGTTTTGCCTCAAGAGCTGCTTCCGATTCGCCTCTGCCGCCTGATCTGAGGCGAAACTTTGCCTCGCCGGTGGCGCTAAATAAATCTCTGGGCTCCGCCCTTGGTTCGGGCTGGGTCCAGTTGACCCATAGGCCGTACGAGGGGCATAGCCATTGCCTCTCACTCAAGAGTTCGCGAGGCAGCGAGACGCCTCACATCAGGCGGCAGAGCCGTGGCCTCACTCGTAGCGGAGCGCCGTTAGCGGATCGACTTTCGTCGCCCGGCGCGCCGGCAGATAACAAGCCAACAGCGAAACTGCTGTCAGGAGCAACGCAATCACAGCAAAAGTAAACGGATCCGTGGCACTGACTCCGTAGAGTTGCTGAGTATCAATCAGCCGCGTGACGATGAGCGCTGCGAAGAGCCCAATCACCACACCCATCACCGTCAGCACCAATCCCTGTTTGATAACCATTTTGAGCACATCGGCCGGCTGCGCGCCGAGCGCCATGCGAATACCTACCTCGCGCGTGCGATGGCTCACCATCCACGCCATCACGCCGTACAAACCAATGCTCGCGAGCAACAACGCCACGAGACCGAAGATCGAGATCAACGTCGAGGCTAGCCGTGTCGCTGCGAGTGTGTTGTCGATCTGTGTTGATACCGCGGAGATTTCCTTGACCGACAACGCCGGATCAAGGTCAAGAAGCTCCGATCGTACTGCAGGAATCAGTTCTTCGGCCGGGCCACGCGTGCGCATGACAACGTTTGTGTAACTGTCGTAACCACGTTGCAAAGCGGGTAAATCGAAATGCGGCACCGGGGTTTCCGTCAGCTCGTGATGCTTGACGTCACGAGTGATACCGATGATCTCCAGCGGTGGACCATCCGTTCGCGTCGTCAGTCTTTGTCCGAGAGCGTTTCCGCCGGGAAAGAGTCGTTGGGCCAACGCTTCGTTGATGATCACAACGCGGGAAGCGCCTTCGCGATCCTCGTCGGTGAAGCCGCGTCCCTGGGCCATCTGGATGCCCATCGTCTCGTGATAATAGGGACCGACGACACTCGCATCGAACGCCATCTGTTCGTTTGGCAACGGTGCACTACCCTGAACGAAAATACTGCTCATGAAGCGACTGCCGCTGAACGGCATCACGAGTCCGTGACTAACTGCCTCGACGCCCGGCAACGTTTCGAGACGCGCGTACAGATGATGTTGAAACACACGGCCACTCGCTTCGTCGTATTTCTTTTCGTCCAGTTCGAGCGGCACGACAAGCAGTGTGTCCGCGTTGTAACCGGGATCGATCGCGAGCAAGTTGCGCAAGCTTTTGACGCAAAGCCCGGCGCCGATCAGGACGACAATCGCAAGCGCGAGTTGCGAGACGACCAGCAGGCTGCGAAATGTGAAGCGACGCTCACGCTGGCTGGAAATGCCGCCTTCTTCTTTCAGGACCGGCAACAGATTGGCTCGCGAGCTCTGCCATGCGGGAAAGATTCCGAAGATGATTCCCGCGACGAGCGTCGTTAACGCCGTAAACGCGAGCACGCGGCGGTCGATGCCCTGGGCCAATACCGTGCGTGCAAGATCTAGTCGGGGCTGTGTCTTTGTAAGTAACGAGATCAGCCAGGGCGCGATTAAAAGTCCGACTAACCCGCCACTGACAGCGAGCAGCAGACTCTCGGTCAACAGTTGTCGCACCACGCGCCAACTATTAGCACCCACGGCCAATCGGATCGCCATCTCCTTGCGTCGAGTGACACCCCGCGCCAACAGGAGGCCGGCGATGTTCGCGCACGCGATCAAGAGAACCAGCGCAACCACCACCATTAATAATTTGAGCGGCGACGAGAAACGTCCGCGAAGGAGCGAGCGTCCTTTGCCGCCGGGTTCAAACTTGATGTGCTGCTCGCTGAAAGGAAGTCCCTTGGTGATCGTTCCGGCAGGCGTGTTGGCTTCCTTGATCTGTTGGGCCAGCAGGTCCATGGCGGATTCTGCCTGCGCAGCAGAAACATCAGACTTCAGGCGCCCCAGCAAATAGAGAAAGCCATCGGTGCGGCTTTCGATAAACTTCGATTGCGCGAGTTGTGGATGCATCAGCACCGGCACCCAAAGTTCCGTCGGTCGCTCGAGCGTCATTCCGGTGAAGCTTTCGGGGACGACGCCAATCACCGTCAACGGAAAATCATTCAACGTGATCTTCTGGCCAATCGCATTCTGCGCTGCGCCAAAATGTTTTCGACTGAAGGCATCGCTGACTACCACCACCGGCTGGGTGCCCGGCGTTTTATCCTCTTCCGCCAGGAACGACCGTCCGTGTGCCGCTCGAAGCCCGAGCACGTCGAAATAGTTCCCCGAAACAAACTCGCTGGGGATTCGTTCCATGGTTTCGTTCGTTTTTAACTCCAACTCCGTGCGGGTGAACGCGAGCATCCCATCGAACACTTTGTTCTGCGTGCGAAAGTCGTTGAACAGAGGATACGAAAACGAATTACTGACGAAGTGCGGATTGACACTAACGGACGAGATCAGGACTAGCCGGTTCGGATCACTTACCGGCAGCGACCGCAACAACAGCCTGTCAGTGACACTAAAGATTGCCGTGTTTGCGCCGATGCCGAGCGCAAGAGTGAGAACAATCACCGCGGCAAATCCCGGGTTCTTTGCCAGCAGCCGGACCGCGTAGCGAACGTCATGGAGGATGTGAGTAATCATTTTGGTTCTTGGTTCTTTGTACTTAGTACTTTGTGCACATGCGCTACTCTCGCCATTCCAAGCACAAAGCACAAAGCTCTAAGTTCACTCATATCTCAATGCCTTTAACGGATCGACTCGAGTTGCGCGTCGCGCAGGCAAGTAACACGCAAGCAACGCGATTACAAACAGTCCCACGGGCACTCCCACAAACGTCGCCGGATCGGTCGTCGTCACTTCAAACAACAACGTCGAGAGCAGGCGCGTGACTGCAAACGACGCCGCAAGTCCTACTGCGACACCAATTAGCGCCAGCAAAACTCCCTTTTTCACCACCAGCTTCAAAACGTCGGAACGCTGCGCGCCAAGCGCCATACGCACGCCGATCTCGTGAGTTCGTTGCAATACCGAATACGACATCACGCCGTAAATCCCGACTGCGGCCATCACGAGGGCGACGACTGAAAAGACCGCGAGCAACCACGCGCTAAAGCGCGATCTCGCGACCGAGGTTGAAAGCAAACTCTCCATCGTGCTGATCTCGCCGATCGGTTGCTGCGGGTCGAGCGTGCGAATTACCTCACGTGCAGCAGGCGCCACCGCACCTGCATTGCCACTCGTACGCAATACGATCGTCATGCCCGGATAGACCAGTTCCGGATGCGGCCAGTAAGCGACCGGCTCAACTCCCGTATCGAGACCGAGATGTTTGTGATCGCCAACGACACCGATTATCTCGCTCGGCACGTTCTCTTCTTTCATGTAGATCGTGAGTTGTTTGCCGAGTGGGTCCGCGCCTTTGAGGTTCTTCTTCACGAACGCTTCGTTAACGAGTACAACGTGCCGCATCTCCGTCGCTTCCTGTTGCGTGTAGAAACGACCTTGCTTCAACGGGATTTGCATTGCTTCGAAGTAGTTGGCGTCGGTGACGCACACTCCGGTCCCCAGTTCCTGATCGGGAGGTAGATCCTGGCCGTCGACTTCAACTGTGGTTCCTGCATACAAACCGGTGAATGGCGGTGTGTTGATTGCTCCCACGGCCTCGACGCCGGGAATTGTGCTCATTCGCGCAATCGCCTGTTTGAAAAACTCGATTCGCTTTGGTTCCTCCGGATATTTCGCAACAGGAAGACTGACGCGAACCGTCAACAGGTGCTGCGCATTAAAACCCGGATCGACTGACTGCAGACGATTGAGACTTCGCACAAGCAGACCAGCACCGATCAACAACACCAGCGCCAACGCAACCTGCGTAATAACGAAGACGCTACGCACGCGATGACCACCTCCGCCAACATTCCTGCCGCCTTCTTTCAGCGAGCCTTGAAGATCGAATCGCGTCGCTTCCAACGCTGGCGCGAGTCCGAAAATGAGACCGGTGATCACTGCGAGACCAAGAGTAAAGCCGAGCACCGGAAGGTTGACGCTAACCCTTTGCAAATCAACTAGCGCAGGCGGACTAAGCGCAACCAATGCTCTTGTTCCCCACCACGCGACGAGCACGCCGAGCGTTCCGCCGATAACGGAAAGCATCACGCTCTCCGTCAACAGTTGTCGTGCGATGCGCCAGCGGCTCGCACCGAGCCCCGCACGAACGGCGATCTCTTTACGTCGCGCACTCGCACGCGCAAGCAGCAGGTTCGCAACGTTCGCGCACGCGATCAGAAGCACAAAACCGACGGCGCCCAATAAGATCAACAGCGGCTTGCGAATCTCGCCAGTGAACTGCGTTCGCAGCGGAACAATATTCACGCCCCACATCGTGTTGAACATCGGATACTGTTGCTCGAGTCGCGCAGCAATCGTACCCATCTCGCTTCTTGCTTGTTCGATCGAGACACCGGGCTTCAGTCGCGCGACTGCTGAGGCGAACCGGCCGCGCCGCTGTCGCACCTCGTTGTTGATGTGCCATGGCACCCAGATGTCGGCCGGTTTAGTGACCTGTGTTCCTTTTTGAATGTGCCAGCCAAAGTTTGCCGGCATTACGCCGATGACCATCGTCGGATCATTGTTCAACGTGATCTGGCGTCCCACGATCTGGCTGTCGCCCCCGAAACGTCGCTGCCATAAGGCGTAGCTAATCACCGCCACACGTGTTTGGGCGTCGCGTCCGTCTTCGGCGAGAAAAGTGCGACCGACCACTGCGTTTGTTCCCAGAACGGAGAAGAGATTGGTTGTCGCAAACTGGACCGGCACTTCTTCCGGTTCGCCGTCCCCGGTAAGATTGATCGCCCGGTCGAAGAACACTGCCATGTCGCTAAAGACCTGGTTCTGCTCTTTCCAATCGGTGAAGTTGCCGAGATTGATCACATTCTGATCACGACCGCCCTGCCGCCTCTCCCACACGAGCACGAGCTGCTCGGGGTTCGAGTACGGAAAACTCCGCAGCAAAACGGAATGCACGACACTGAAGATCGCGGTATTCGCACCAATGCCGAGCGTCAACGCCAACAGCGCGATGATCGTCATCGTCGGGCTCTTGAACAACATTCGGACGCCGAAACGAATGTCGGCTAACAACGTACTCATGATTTACACCTTCTTGGTCTTTGTCCTTTGTACTTGGTGCTTTGTACTTGGTGCTTTGTGCTTTGTACTTGGTGCTTTGTACTTGGTGCTTTGTAACCGCTTTGTTCTGACACTAATTGCCGACAAGGTCGACTTAAGCAACAAAGAACAAAGAACCAAGCACAAAGCACTAAGATCCAGATCCCCTATCCACCCCTCAACGCCTCCATCGGATCCACTTTCGTCGCGCGCCAGGCGGGCACGTAACACGCCAGCAGCGCAACGATTGCCAGCAGCATGGCCACCGCCGCGAACGTGAGCGGATCTTTCGCGGTAACTCCAAACAACAAACTCTCCATCAGTCGCGTCACCGCAATCGCACCCAACAAACCGATGGCGAGGCCGATCAAAATCAGTTTCGATCCCTGCTTCACGATCATCATCAGCACGTCGCGTCCCTGCGCGCCGAGCGCGATCCTGATTCCAATCTCGTTTGTGCGTTGGGCCACCGAGTAACTCATCACGCCGTACAAACCGACCACCGTCAACACAAGTGCCACAGCGGCGAAGATCGAAAGCAGCGTCGTGTTGAATCTCGGTGTCGCCACTGAAGCCGACAAGTATTCCTCCATCGTCCTCACACCGAACAACGGCAAATCCGGATCCATCCCGGCTACATCCTTCGTTACGCCCGAGATCAAACTTTGCGGCTCGTTGTTGGTCTTGACGACCATCGCCATCTGACTGAACGGGATCTGCTTTTGTGGGACGTAAAATGCCGGTCGCGGCTCGGTGTTCAGCTCTCGATTCCTGACGTCGCCCACAACGCCGACGATCTCGCGCATGGTGGAATCTTCACCTTCAATAGAAGAGATCCCAGGATGGATACGCTTCCCGATCGGGTCTTCGTTCGGAAAATGCTGGCGCGCAAAGGTGTCGGTGATGATGATTACCGGCGTCGAGCCGTGTCGATCATTTTGATCAAAATCGCGGCCCTTCAGGATCGGGATGCCCATCGTGCGGAAGTACCCGACGCCCGTGGTAAAGAAGTCGCCGGAAGGTTCGTCTTTTTCAGGAACCGGCCGTCCGTCAATTTGAAAAGAGATACTGAATCGATCGCCACTGAGTGGCAGCGGGTATACCGAACTCACCGACTGCACTCCCGGCGCCGTTTCCAGTCGCGCTTTGAGATCAACGAAGAACTGGCTTTGCTTTGCATAGTTGTATTTGATCTCAGGCAATGCCACGTTGAACGTCATGACATTCTGCGACTGCAAACCGCTGTTCACGCTCTGTAAACGCCACAGACTCTGAATCAACAATCCGGCGCACACCAGCAGCACCAGCGCGATCGCCAACTCGGCAATGACGAGCACACTGCGAGCCGGATTGCGCCGTGCGCCCTCACCCGTTCCGCGCCCGCCTTCCTTAAGCGACTCGACCAACGCGGTCTTCGAGGAGTGAAAAGCGGGAACCAGACCAAAGATCAGTCCGGTTAGCACGGACACGCCGATCGTGAACCCCAACACGCGCCGATCGATCGCGACTTCGACCGCGCGTGGAATGTCTTCCTTGCCGAGCGCGATCAGCAAGTCAGACCACCAAACTGCGAGCAACAAGCCACACGCGCCGCCGGCCAGCGACAACAACACACTCTCGGTCAAAAGCTGTCGAATCACGCGAATGCGGCTCGCGCCGAGTGCGGCACGTATCGCCATTTCCTTGTGACGGCTCGTGGCTCGCGCGAGCAGCAGGTTCGCCACGTTCGCGCACGCAATCAACAACACGCACGCCACGGCTCCCAGCATAATGAACAGCGCCGGACGGACGGAGCCGACCATCGCGGAGAGTGCCGATTCAGTGCGCAGGCTCTTGTTTGTGTTTTGATCCGGGTACTGTTGCTCCAGACGCGCGGCGATCGCCGTCACTTCTGACTGGGCCTGGTCTTCGCTCACACCGGGTTTCAAACGAGCAATAACGCGCAAAAAGTGCGCACCTCGTTGCCCCGTGACCGGAGTTTTTCCCTCTGCGTCGCCGGCAATCGTGGTCCAAAGATCGACTGGGTCGTTCTGAATTGGAAACTCGAACGTCGCGGGCATCACACCGACAACAGTGAAGGGGCGCCCTGCTAGGGTGATCGTTTGATTAAGGATGCTCGGATCGGAGTTGAAGCGTCGTTGAAACAGTTGCTGACTGAGGATCACAACTCGTCCGCTAGTGGAAGGCTTATCTTCTTCAGTAGTAAACGTGCGTCCATGGAGAGGCGCGACACCGAGTAGGGGAAACAGATCGGCAGTCACAACCGCGCCCTGCAAACGTGCCGGCTCACCGCCACCGGTCATGATGAAGTCTCCGCTGTAATACGAAGCAACGCGTTCGAAGACCGTGTTCTGTTCGCGCAGATCAAAAAAGTTTGGATACGAATGCGAGCCGCGGTTGTATCCGCGCCGCTGGTCGGTTTCGAAAATTGAAACCAAAGAGTCGGGATCCGGGAAAGGCAGTGGCCGCAGGAGCACCGCGTTGACGACGCTGAAGATCGCGGTGTTGGCGCCAATGCCAAGTGCGAGCGCGATCGTAGCGACGATGCTGACGGTCGGCGATTTGAGCAGCATGCGTAAACCAAAGCGAATGTCTTGAAGCAGTGTGTTCATGAATATTGCCCTTTAGTCCTTTGTTTCCGGATCTCGTTTCCCTTTGAACTTTCTTTCTCTCTGCGGCCTCTATGTAACTTTGCGGCCTCTGCGTCGGAAATGACGTTAAACGTAGAGACAGCAGAGAACGCAGAGAAGACTTGCTCCCAAAATTCACTTTTGTGCCAAGCCGCCTAAAGCTGTCTCTTACGCTAAACAAAGAACAAAGCACCAAGCACAAAAAACCTAAGCCCAAAAGACCTAACGACTCTAGACTTCTTTACTCGTATCTCAACGCCACCAGTGGATCGACCTTTGTTGCGCGGCGTGCCGGCGCATAGCAAGCCAATAGCGCCGCTACCGGTAACGCAACCATCACAACCGCAAACGTCATCGGATCTGTGGTAGTTACCCCGAATAGCAAAGCGCTCATCAGTCGCGTCAATGCGAAGGCGACGACGGCGCCGATGAGCGTGCCGGTGAGCACGAGTCGCAATCCGTGTCCGAGTACGAGTCGTGCGATGTCACTCGCGCTCGCGCCCAGCGCAACACGCACCCCGATCTCATGCGTTCGCTGGCGCGTGACGAAACTCATCACGCTGTAAACGCCCGTAAGTGCGAGCATCAATGCGAGCCCGGCGAAACCTCCCAGCAGTGCCAGGTTGAAACGCCTCGCTTTAAGTGAATCAGAGACGAGCTGGTCCATCGTTGTGACCGAGTAGAACGGTTGGTCCGGACTCGTTTTCCAGATGCTTTCTCGTAGTGCAGGTATTAGCGCTGTTGCGTCATTGCGCGTCCGAACAACATAGATAAGCGAACCTGAAGGTGACTGCGCGTGAGGACGGTAGAACTCTGGCCGCGTGGGTTTGTCTAAACCGTCCTGGCGCACGTCGTTCACCACGCCGACGACCTGCAACGTCAGTGGTCCGGGTTGACTGCGGCCGCCGCTGCGCAGAGTAAACGTCCTGCCAACCGCATCTTCGTTGGGCCAATAACGTTGTGCCATCGTGTCGTTGATGACAGCGACCTTCAATGAAGTGCCGTCGTCAAACTGATCGAACACCCGGCCGCGCAGCAGACGCATTCCGATCGCCTGAAAATATCCACTCGTTGCCGTATTCGCCTGTGCCATTGGTTCCTGCCCGGCGGGCCGCGGTGGTTGGCCATCGACGGTTAAAGGAACGGAGGTGGTTGTGCTGCTCTCAAGCATGGGCAGCGCAGTCGTGATGCCCGCCACTTCGACGTCAGGCATTTCCTGGATGCGCTTCAGGGTCTCATTGACATACGCGACTCGCTTGTCAGGCGTCGTGTACCGGCCCCAGATGAACGCCTGAAGCGACGCGATTCGATCGACGGCGAATCCCGGATCGACATTGACCAGACTCACAAAACTACGCACCAGGAGACCCGCGCCGATTAACAGCACAACCGCGAGTGCAATTTCAGTTACGACCAGGCCATTGCGCAGACGATGACCCGTTAAACTTGATGAAAACGTAGTCGCCGCTTCCTTCAAACCACGTTGTAGGTCCGGTCTCGAGAACTTCAGCGCCGGCGCAATGCCGAAGAGAACAGCCGTAACAAGGCCGACGGTCGTAACGAAAATGAGAGTTGGACCATCAACACTGACTTGCTCGATCCGCGGAATGTCGCCGGGATTTAGAGCGACGATCAGGTGGATGCACCAGCGGGCGAGGAAAATCCCGGCCCCACAACCGAGCAGCGCGATAAGTAGACTTTCGGTTAACAGTTGGCGCAGCAGTCTGCTTCGTCCGGCGCCAATCGCGGCCCGAATGGCAAACTCTCGCTCACGATCGACGCCACGCGCGAGCAGCAAGTTAGCGACGTTCGTGCAAGCGATCAGAAGAACAAAACCGACTGCGCCGAGTAGAATCCAAAGCGCCAGTCGCCATTTTCCTTTCAAGTGTTCAGGCAGAGTGATGGCGGTTACGCCGAGGTTGCTGTTGGTCGCGGGATACTCCACGCCCAAATTACGCGCGATGCCTGCCATCTCAGCGCGCGCCTGTTCGAGTGTGACACCCGGCTTCAATCGCCCAATGACGTTCAGGTAAGTCGCCTTACGTTGATGTCTGAGATCTTCGGTGATGGCTTGCGGCGCCCAGATCTCTTCGTCTACCTCCAGGAAGTGCAGACGGAAATCGGGTTTCATAACACCGACGACACTCATTGGTTGCTCGTCGAGCGTGAGGGTTTTACCAATGATCCCGGGATCCCCGCCAAAACGGCGTTGCCATAACGAGTGACTAAGCAACACGACGTTGTTCCGACCGTCATCATATTCATCGGCCGCAAAGACGCGGCCATGCATCGGCTGGGCGCCGAGAATGTCAAAGAAGCCTTTTGACACCAGTGCCGCGCGCAACGACACAGGCTCGCCGTCGGCGACATAATCGAGACTGTAGGGATTGGCAAAAGCGAGCTGTTCAAACGACTGCTGCCGGTCACGCCAGTCGAGAAAGTTCGCAGGAGATACGTCGTCACGCTCAATACCATCGACGGTGTTGTTTTCGAACAACGTGACGATTCGGTCGGAGTCGGGAAAGGGCAGGTCGCGTAGAAGCACGCCGTTGACGACGCTGAAGATCGCAGTGTTCGCGGCAATTCCCAACGCGAGCGTCATGACCACCACGAACGTGAAGCTCGGTTTCCTGACGAGAATTCGCAACGCGTAACGCATGTCCTGAAGGATTTGTTTAATCATTTTGGTTCTTGGTTCTTTGTACTTAGTATTTTGTTACACAGGTGCTGTTCTCTCCATTCCAAGCACAAAGCACAAGCTCTAAGTTCATTCATACCTCAAGGCTTCAAGTGGATCGACTTTCGTTGCACGGCGCGCGGGGATGTAACACGCAAACAATCCGATCAGGATCAACCCGACTGAAACCACCACGAACGTCGTTGCATCTGTCGTAGAAACTCCAAACAGCAAACTCGACATCAAGCGCGTCAACGCAAAAGCGCCTGCAAGTCCCAGCGCAAGTCCGAATAAAACCGGTAACATTCCCTGGCCCATAAACAACCGCAGCACGTCGCGATGCCCGGCGCCGAGGGCCATGCGAATCCCGACTTCATGCGTACGTTGTGACACTGAATACGAGAGCACTCCATAAACACCCGTGGCCGCGAGCACGAGCGCCAAGACCGCGAACGCTGCAAACAGCAATGCGTTGAAGCGTCGCGGAGACGCTTCGCGTGCGAGCACGCTTTCGAACGTCGCGATCTCGTTGACCGGAACGTTTTTGTCCACCGCCTGGATTGCGCGTGTCACTGACGCCGTTAGCGCTTGCGGATCGATGTTGTTGTAACGAATCGAAAGCGTTGAGTTTCGCTGTGGCGAGCGACCCAGCGGCGTGTATATCTTGATCAGTGGCTTCGTTTGTGAACCGTAAGCCCGCACTTCCGGAACGACGCCAACGATCTCGTGCCACACCGGACTGTCGTACTTGATGTGCTTGCCGACCGCGTCCTCATTGGGCCAGAAGCGGCGCGCGAGGTTTTCATCGACTAGCAGCACGGGCTTCCCTTGTTCGTCTTCGTCCCTCGTGAACGTGCGACCGCGCAGGATCGGGATCTTCATTGTCTGGAAGTAGTCTGCGCTGACGATGGCCCAATCGACGTTTATCGATTCACCCGGATCGAGCGATGGGTGACCTTCAGGAGCGATGTCGTTCTGCCACCCGTCTGCAAAACCGGGCAGCGTCCCGGAGATGGTTGCCTTCTCCACACCCGGCTGCGACTCCACGGTTTGCAAAACCTGTTGCAGGAAGCGGCTGAGTTCCGCCGGCTTGCGATATTGACCACGCGACACTTTCACTTCCATCGTAAGGACGCCGTTTGGATCGAATCCATTGTCGGACTGCAGCAGCGTGACCAGACTCTTCACCATTAAACCGGCGCCGATGAGCAATGCGGCCGATACCGCGACTTCGCTCACCACCAGAGCGCTGCGGAGTCTCTTGCCTTGACCATCTGTGGTAGTCGAGGCGCTGTCTTTCAACGTCTCTTGTAGATCTGTTTTCGAGAAACGAAGTGCAGGCGCAAGTCCAAAAAGAATTCCAGTCAGGACGGAAGCCCCGATGTTGAAAGCTAGGACGCGGCCGTTTATCTCTACACCACTCATGCGGGGCACAGTTTCGTGGGCCACCTTTTGCAGTAACGACATAGCCCACGAAGCAAAGAAAAGCCCAAGCAGGCCGCCAGTCAGTCCGAGTAACAGGCTTTCGACTAGCAACTGTCGCACAATGCGCCAGCGTGAAGCGCCGAGCGCCGCGCGCACGGCAAATTCTTTTCGCCGCGTGGCTGCGCGCGCCAACAGAAGATTCGCGACATTCGCGCACGCAATCAGAAGCACAAGACCAACCGCGCCAAAGAGGATCTTCAAGACCGTACCAACGTTGCGCGTGATGTTGTCTTGCAGTGAAGCGACGGTGATCGCGTCGGCGCCGGCGTTGGCAACCGGATACTCCTTAAAAAGTTCCTGCGCGATCCGGTTCATCTCCGCTCGCGCCTGCTCAATCGTCACGCCGGGTTTCAAACGCGCGATCACCGAGCCAGCGGTCCGAACATCACGTGTGTGCGTTTGCAAATTCAGTGAGCCCGTCAATAGCCACAACGGCGGTGGTCCCTGGTGTAGGAAGCTTTCCGGCATCACGCCAATGATCGTGAAGCCCTTGTCGTCCAGCGTTATCTGCTTGCCGACGACATTTGGATCGCCTCCGAACCGCTGTTGCCAGAACGCATGACTGATGATCGTGACGGGAGCGGCGCCGGTCTTGTCTTCGGCTTCGGTGAAGTCGCGGCCGAGCATCGGCGTGGCCCGCATCACCTTGAAGTATTCGAAGGTGACCAGGCGCGCGTTTATGTTTTTGGCCTGATCGGTGCCGGTCACATTTGCGGACCAGCCGCGGAACGTCGACATCGATTCGAAGACCTGGTTGCGGGCGCGCCAATCCTGGAAATTCGGGTAAGAGACCCAACGGTTGGTCACCTCCGGACCTGACTCAGTCATCCACACGATGCGATCCGGATCGGCGTACGGTAATGGCTTAAGCAGCACCGCATGGACCACGCTGAACATCGCCGTGTTGACGCCGATGCCGGCAGCGAGGGTCAACACGGACAGCGCGGTGAAACCCGGATGTTTGCGCAACCAACGAAAGCCATAAATGAGATCTTGAAGCATTTTCTTAATCCGTGATAGTTGTCACTCACTTCGCAAGGCGATTAGTGGATCGACTTTCGTTGCACGCCGAGCCGGGAGGTAACACGCAACCAATCCAATCACCATCAATCCCATCGCCATGACGGCAAACGTCGGAAGGTCCGTGTTGGAAATGCCGAACAGCAGACTCGACACGAAGCGCGTCAACACAAACGCAGCGGCCAAACCAAAAACAAGTCCCCAAAGCACGAGTACCATTCCCTGTTGAATGAAAAAGCGCAGCACGTCGCCGCGCTTCGCGCCGAGCGCCATGCGCACACCGATCTCCCGCGTGCGCCGGCTGACGGAGTAAGACAACACTCCGTACAAGCCGGCGCAGGCCAGCAACAAAGCGAGAACTCCAAACAGACTGGCGAGCGTCGCGACCAAACGCTCCTGGCCCAAAGTTTCGTCAACCTGTTGTTTGAGGGTCTTGACGCGGAATACTGGCAGGTTCGGTTCAAGCGTTTGCACTTCGCGCCTTATCGCGGCGACTACCGCGAGTGGATCGCCCGCAGTGCGGACCTGAAAAGTGGTCTCCCGCCAGGAACTGGGATCTTGCAGGAACGGAACGTAGAAAGTGCGCGGTGTTTGTTCCTTGACGCTCTCGGCTTTAGCGTCTTGGACGACGCCGACGATCTCGACCTCACCGCCGTTAGCTTCGCCACGATCGAACCGGCGGCCAATCGGATCCTTAGACCCAAAGTAGTAACGCGCGAAAGCTTCGTTGACGACTGCAACCTTCGGCGATGTTTGGTTGTCGTGCGGACCGATGTCACGTCCGCGCACGATTCTCATACCAAGCGTTCGGAAGAAGTTTGGTCCAACCTGTGACAGGTACGGCACGTCGAGCTCGACGCGATCGCCTGAACGTGACAGTTCATTTTCCTGCGCTGGTGGCGTGAAACCGGGGACCGTAATACTTCCCTGTGTTCCGCTACCGCTTAGTAAACCCTGTCGCGACAAACTCGCCGACGTCACACCGGGAACACCGCTGATGCGTTCCAGCATTTGTTTGTAGAGTCCGCCGATCTGTTCGCGGCGGTAGTTGATCAACTGCGGATCGACCGAGAAGATCAGCACGTGCTCGCGCTGAAAGCCCAGATCCACTGCTCGCAACTTGCCAAGTGTGCGAATGAAGAGTCCCGCGCCGACGAGCAACGTCAGGGAGACTGCCACCTGTGTCACGACAAGCGCGCGGCCCCAACCAAACCTTCGACTGCCACAGCTCACGCCACCGTCTTTCAGCGACGGCGTGAGATCAAGTCGCGTCGCCCGCCATGCCGGAGCCAAACCAAAAACAACTGCTGCGATGATCGAGACGAGTGCCGTGAAAGCGACGATGCGCAGATCGAGAGGCGCGCTGATCGAAACCGGTGCGCCGGCACTGAAACTGTTCTGTCCACCCGAAAACACCGACAGCAGCAAGCTGCTGGACCAGGAGGCGAGCAGCAACCCCGCTGCACCACCCAGAAATGCAAGTAGCACACTTTCAATCAACAATTGTTTGACGATCCGCCAGCGAGTAGCGCCCAGCGCGAGACGTAACGCGATCTCTTTTTCGCGTGCTGCCGCGCGGGCAAGCAATAGGTTTGCGACGTTCGCGCAGGCTATTAATAGGACTAGACCAACAACCCCCATCAACAGTCGCAACGGAGTTGAAAACTGCTGGCGCAACGCGTTGAACCCCTGCATTGCCGGCAAGAATCGCAACGTTTGTTGTTGAATCGCCTGCTGTCTTTCGGGCGTCAATTCAGATCCGGCTTGTTCCAGTGCCGCCTGTTGAACCACCAACGACAGCGCACCGCGTGCGCTTACTTCATCGGCGCCGGGTTGAAAACGAGCAAGGATGAAAGGAAGCGTGCTGTCGGTGATGTGTGTACGTCGCGGCAGGATCAGCTCCCCGCTTCGCGAAGGAAGAAACACGTCCGGTGCGCTGCCAACGATCGCGCCAAAAAATTCCGGCGGTGTTACGCCAACAACCGTGAATGGCCGGTTATTGACGATCAAGCTTTGTCCGAGGATCAACGGGCTTGCGCCAAACCGTCGTTTCCAGTAACCGTCGCTAATGACGGCGACTTCAGTGGTCGCTTTTTCACTGTCTTCATCATGAGTGAAGGTCCTGCCGACTGCGGCGTCAACGCCAAGCGTTGAAAAGAAACTGCCTGAGACGAGTTGACCTTCGATCACTTCCGGGGATCCATTAAAGCTGGCGTTGATGCGCGTTGTAAACCCGAAGTAACACGCATCCGCCAACAAGTGATTCTGACCACGCAATCGTTCGTAAGTGCGATACGAGATATTCGTCGAACGCTTGAGTGACGGCTCACCCGTCTCGAGAAACATGAGTTGTTCGGGTTGTCTTACGGGCAGTGTCTTCAGCAACACCGCATCGAGCAGACTGAAGATCGCCGCGTTCGCACCGATACCCAGAGCCAGAGACAGCACTGCCATCGCCGTAAACCCCGGATTCTTAATCAAAACACGAACTGAATAACGAACGTCACCCATACGTTTACTCGTATCTCAACGCCACTATTGGATCGACCTTCAGTTTCACCTTTGAAACGTCGGCTTCGCCCGTGGACCAATGCCTTTCGGGCCACCGACTTCACCTGGACACCGACCTCGCCTGGACACCGACTTCGCCTGGACACCGA
>Ga0209818_1000098_pt1 | contig 21844 bp, 23 predicted proteins | sample NCAS200_FD_187517 | JGI IMG/M metagenome (GOLD analysis project Ga0209818, IMG submission 187517) | Agricultural soil microbial communities from Utah to study Nitrogen management - NC AS200 (SPAdes) (version 2) | ecosystem: Environmental > Terrestrial > Soil > Agricultural land | place: USA... | reverse complement strand
GGCGGCGAACGCGGCGCCCCGGTGTTCCAGCCAGGCCGTCACCGAGCGGCTGCCTGCGTCACCCGCTCCGAAGCGGGCGTGGAATTCCCCGGCGGTGCGATAGGTGGTCATGGCGAGCGCACGAGCCAGCGCCACTCCGTCCTGGGGGCGGCCGGCCGCCTCGCCCAGGCGCAGGATCTCCCGCTGGATCCAGCGTCCGGCCGAGGCCATCGGGTGGCTCCCATCGGCCGCGGAGATCGCGACTACGCGCTCCACGAAGTCGGGACGTCGTTCGGCGAGCGCCAGGGCCACCATGCCGCCGTAGGATGCGCCGATCGCGGCGGCGAGTCGGCTGATGCCGATCGCGATGCAGGCCGCGACGATCGCCTCCGCCTGGTCACCGGTGGTGACGGTCTGCCCCGCTTCGGGCGTGGAGGAGAGTCCCTCTCCGGCGAGAAAATCGGCGCCGATGAGCTGCACCGTACCGCCGGAGAGCAGCCGCGAAGCGCGCACCACCGGCTCCCACCATCCGGGGGTGGTCTCGCCTGGAACCGAGGTCACCCGGCGGGTGGCCGAAATGCCGCCGAGCACCAGGACCGCGGGCGCATCGGCTTTTCCTACCCGGCGCAGTCCGATGGTGCAGGGGTCAATCGCGCCGCCTCGCTCGAGCTGGAGCGAGCCGTGGAGCAGTACCGCCCGGTCAGCACCGGCCGGGCCGCTCACCTGGCCGCCCGGTCCGGGACGTGGTCGGACACCACGAGGCTCCCCGGTTCTCCCAAGAGCGAGGCATCCCAGCGATAGACCCTGAGCGCCACCCGTTCCGTGTGGGCGAGCTGCGCTGCGCGGCCGTGCACGACCTGAGCGCCCGATTCCGCCAGGGTGAAGAGGGTCGCGGGGGTAAGGCGCGCAAGCCGAACCGCGCCGGGCTCACGCCTGGGATCGCGATCGAACACCCCCGGCACATCGGTGATGATGTGGCACTCGGCTGCGCTGAGCCGGGCCGCCAGAAAGACCGCGGAGAGGTCGGAGGCCCCGCGACCCAGGGTGACCAGAGCCCCCGAGCGGGTGCCGGCCTGGAAACCGGCGACCACCGGGATCACCCCGGCCCTCAGGAGGAGCTCCAGCGGTTCCGGGTTGAGATCTTCGAGAATCGCGGCCCCCCATGGGCCGCCGGCGAGAAGCCCCGCGCTCCGGCCCGACAGACTACGCGCCGGCGCGCCCTGAGCCTGGAGCGCCGCGGCGAGCAGTGCGCTGGACAGCAGCTCTCCCGTCGCGAGGACGCGGTCGGTCTCGGGGCCGGGCACGAGGCCGGGATCCGCGCCCACCGCTGCCAGGCGCCGGGATAACCGGTCAGTGGTGTGACCGGTGGCGCTGGCCACGGCGATCACGCCGAAGCCCCGGCGGTGCCAGGCGATGAGTCGCCGGGCCGCCACGCGGATGCGACGACTGCTGCCGAGGGCCGTGCCGCCGAACTTGAGCACGATGAGTGAGCCGTTCATGACCTGCTCCAGCAGGGGTAAGACAGAAAAGCCCCGGCCCTCTCCGAGGAGAGGGCCGGGGCGGGGTTCGCGTCGGGTGCGGGGTCTCTAGCCGCCGCCGCGCGCGCGCATCCGCCGGGCCGCTCTCCTCGAAAGGATCGCGGTCATCGCCATGGCCATCATCATGGAATGCGGGTTGCGCGACACGGTGGAGCTCCCGGCAGATGGTACAAACAAAAGCGCCCGGCTGAATACGCCGCCGGGCGAGACGCGTTTTAGCACTTGTTTAACGTGGCTGCAATAGGCGGCAAATGACCACGAACCATCGATTGTGGGGGCATCTTACGCGCAGAGCTCAGACATGTCAAGTTGAGTGGTCAGTGATCAGGGGTCAGGGGTCAGAGAAGATCCTTCCCATGATCACTGACCACTGACCACTGACCACTAGCCCTGAATCCCGAGTTCTCAATGTCAAGCATCCAGCAACCAGCATCCGGCTCTCAGCGGGTCACCCATTACCGCTGGAATGACATGCCCCGGGAACGGGTGAGCGACACCCTGGAGCGGCGCCTCGTCACCGGCGAGCGGATGATGCTGGCGCACGTGTACCTCAAGAAGGGTTGCATCGTGCCCCGGCATTCGCACGAGAACGAGCAGCTCACCTACATCCTCGAAGGGGCGCTCCGGTTCTGGATCGGCGAGGACGAATCGGAGACCCTGGTGGTGCGGGCGGGAGAAGTCCTGCACATTCCCGGCAACCTGCCCCACAAGGCGGAGGCGCTGGAAGACACCCTCGACGTGGACGTCTTCTCTCCACCCCGGCAGGACTGGCTCGACAAATCGGATGCGTATCTGCGGAAGTGAGGTGTAAGACGCGGAAGACGCGGAGGGCGCGCAGGACGCGGGCTCTCGGTGCAGGCGGCCTCCTGCTCGCGCTGGCCGCGCCGCTTGCCGCGCAGGTGACCGTCAGCGGCGTGGTCCGGGAGGACGGCACCGGGCGCCCGCTGGCCACGGTGCAGGTGATCATCGAAGGGACCCAGCGCGCCGACACCACCGACAGCGCCGGCCGGTTCCGTCTCGATGCGCCGGCCGGAACCCGCATCGCCCTCTTCCGGCTGATCGGCTATCGCCCGCTCCGGCTCCGGCTCCAGCTCGTCAAAGGCGATTCCACCACTGCGAACGCCGACCTGGTGCGGGAGACGGCCCAGCAGCTCGAGCCGATCGAGACCAAAGCGGCTCCCGCCGCTCCCCGGGGCGTCGGGGTGGAGGCCTTCGAGGAGCGCCGCCGGCTTGGATTCGGAAAATTCATCGACTCCACCCAGCTGCGCCGCTCCGGAAGCCGTCGGTTGACCGATCTTCTCCGGGAGGTCCCGGGGGTGCGCCTGGTGTCTTTCGTCGAAGATCCCGCCCGCCCCTGGATCTTCGAGTGGAGGGCCGCCTCAGGCCGCAAGCAGAGCGCGGGAGGCGAGCCCTGCTGGATGAGCGTGGTGTTCGACGGCTCGCCGATCTACCGCTCCGGCAGCCTCTCCCGTCCTCCCGACTTTCACCGTGACTTTTTCGAGGTCTCGAGTCTGCAAGCGGTGGAGGTGTACCGGAGCCCGGCCGAGGTCCCCCAGGAATACGGCGGCTCCAGCGAGCAGTGCGGCCTCATCCTGCTCTGGTCCCGGCGAACCCGCTGATGGATCTGGGGCTCAAGGGACGGGTGGCTCTGGTGGCAGCCTCCAGCAAGGGGCTGGGCCGGGCGGTGGCCGAGGAGCTGGCGGCGGAGGGCGTGTCCCTGGTGCTCTGTGCCCGGGGAGAGCAAACCTTGCGGGTCACCGCCGAGGGAATCGCGAAACAGCACGGGGTCCAGGTCCTCCCGGTCGCGGCCGATGTCGGCAAACCCGGAGAAGTGGAGCGGGTGGTGCGGGAAGGGATGACCCGCTTCCAGAAGATCGACATCCTGCTCACGAACAGCGGAGGCCCGCCGGCCGGACCATTCGAATCCCTGACCCCGGACGCCTGGAGGGATGCGACCGCGCTGGTTCTGGGCAGCGTGGTCGGCTTCTGCCGCGCGGTCCTGCCGGGGATGAAGGAGCGGCGCTGGGGGCGCATTCTGAATGTTACCTCGATCGCCGCCAAGCAACCGGTCGACAATCTGATGCTCTCCAACAGCATCCGGGCGGCGGTGATCGGCTTCGCACGGACCCTGGCCACCGAAGTGGCCCCGTTTGGCGTGACGGTCAACAACCTGCTGCCCGGGTTCACCCGCACCGAACGGATGGTGGAGCTCTCGGAGGTGACCGCGGCGAAGGACGGCGTCACCCCCGACCAGGCACTGGCAAAGTTCACCGCGGCGGTGCCGATGGGCCGAATGGGCGAGCCGCGCGAGTTCGCGGCGCTGGCGGCGTTCCTGGCGTCGGAGCGGGCCAGCTACATCACCGGACAGAGCATGGCGGTGGACGGTGGCTGGATTAGATCTCTGCTATGAAAAACCTCAACGGTCAACGGTCAACGGTCAACCGGACCCGCCTCGCGGCCATCCCCTTCTTTCTTCAGTGCGCCATGATCTCGACTCCGTTAACCGGCCAAGCATCCGCTGGTTTTCCGGCCGCCTGGAAAGGTGTGGCCGACTTCTTCCACTCCGGGCTTCGGGCTGAAGGGGTCGTTGGGGGGAGTCTCTGGTTCCTCCGGGGCGACTCGGTGCTGGCCCGCGAATTCCACGGCGCCGCCGACCTCGCCACCGGCCGCCGGGTGGACGCCAACACGATCTTCCACTGGGCTTCCATCACCAAGACGTTCACCGCCATCGCGATCATGCAGCTGCGCGACCGGGGCCGCCTCACGCTCGACGATCCCATCATCAAATACGTTCCCGAGCTCACGGTGGTGAACAACCCCCACGGCCCGATGGAGGCGATCACGATCCGCCATCTCATGAGCCATTCGGCCGGATTCCGGAATCCGACCTGGCCCTGGGGCGGGAGCCAGACCTGGCACCCCTACGAACCCACCGAGTGGTCGCAGCTGGTGGCGATGCTGCCCTACACCCAGATCCTCTTCCCTCCCGGCTCGAAATACAGCTACAGCAATCCCGGAATCATCTTCCTGGGCCGGGTGATCGAGAAGCTGTCCGGCGAGGACTTCGAGGTCTACATCGACAAGAACATCTTCCGCCCGCTGGGGATGTCCCGGAGCTATTTCGATCTCACCCCGTATCACCTGCTGGCCGAACGCGCCAACAACTACGAGGTCCGGGAGGGCAAGCCGGCCCCCAACGGGCTCGACTTCGATACCGGGATCACCACCTCGAACGGCGGACTCAACGCGCCGCTCACCGACATGGCGAAGTACTTCGGGTTCCTCCTGGGCGGCGGCCCGGGGGCCGGCGGCCCGGTCCCGGTACTCAAGCGCACCTCGCTCGAGGAAATGTGGCGGCCGGTACTTCCCGCCAGCGATGCCGAAGCCATGGGAGACTCCATCGGGCTCTCCTTCTTCCTCAAGCACGCCGAGGGGGTCACCCTGGTAGGCCACACCGGGAGTCAGCGGGGCTTCCGGGCGTTCTTTTATCTGCACCCGGAGACCAGGACCGCCATGGTTGCCGCGTTCAACACCGCCGCCGCGGACGAGCGGCCCGGCAATCATCCCGACATCGGCGTCCTCCGGGAAGGGATCGTCTCGCGGGTGGTGAAAGGCGTGCTGCCGCTCTTCCGCTAGATTTCCCGGGTGCGCCTCGACCCCGGTGACCGCCGCGATTTCTTCCGCCAGAGCTTCGGCCAGTGGGCCGAACGCATGCTGGAGCGGACCGAAGAGCGGATCGTTCAGCAGAAGTATTTTCGTCCTCCCGGCGCCCTGCCGGAGATGGCGTTCCTCGCCGCATGCACCCGCTGCGGCGCCTGCGAAACCGTCTGTCCGCCGCACGCCATCCTGCCGGTCCCCTCGAGCGGCGGCCTGGCGGCGGGAACACCCTCGATCGATCCCAGAAGTCAGCCCTGCATCGCCTGCGCCGACATGCCCTGCGTCAAGGCGTGTCCCACCGGAGCGCTCACCCTGCCGTCCCACGGGTGGGAGGGATATCGTATGGCGGCGCTCGAATTCCTTCCCGAGCGCTGCGTCACCTATCGCGGGACCCCCTGCCGGGTCTGCGCCGACGCCTGTCCGGTCGGCGAGAAGGCGCTGACGATCGACGAGGCGGGACATCCCGTCGTGCGCCACGAGGGGTGCGTCGGCTGCGGGGTGTGTGTGCGGGAGTGCATCACCTCGCCGTCCTCTTTTCAGCTCACGATTCTCCAGGAGTGACGATGGCGGAGGTTCCGTACCGGGTGGAGAAGCCCTGGGGCCACGAGCTCATCTGGGCGCGGACCGACCGCTACGTCGGGAAGATCTTGCACGTGAAGGCGGGGCACGTCCTGAGCTGCCAGTACCACAACCTGAAAGACGAGACCATGCACGTGCTGCGCGGGGAGCTGATCCTCCGGCTGGGCCAGGGCGAGGGGCTCACCGAGCGCCGGTTTCGGGCCGGTGAATCGGTCCATATCCCGCCCCCCACGATCCACCAGATCGAAGCGGTGGAGGACACCGACGTGCTGGAAGCCTCCACCCCGGAGCTCGACGACCTGGTCCGGCTGTCCGACCGCTACGGAAGGAGCTGAGCGTGCAGGTCATCATTCCGCTCGCCGGCAAGGGCACCCGGCTCCGGCCCCACACCCACCTGGTGCCCAAGCCGATGCTCAAGGTGGCCGGGCGCCCGGTGATGGACTGGGTCATGGACCGGCTAGCCGGCCTCGACGTGACCGAGCTGATCTTCATCACCGGCCACCTGCGCGACCAGGTCGAGACCTACTCCAGCGGGCGTTACGGGATCCCCTGCCGCTACATCGAGCAGACGGTGCAGGACGGCACTGCCGGAGCAGTGAACCTGGCCCGCTCCCATGTCACCGGACCGGTGCTCATCGTGTTCGTGGATACCGTGTTCGAAGCCGATCTCGGCCTGATCAACCGCACCGATGCCGACGGAATCATCTGGGCCAAGGAAGTCGAGGATTATCAGCGTTTCGGCGTGGTGGTCACCGACGCCCAGGGCTTCATGACCCGCATCGTGGAGAAGCCCTCCGAGCCGATCAGCAAGCTGGCCAACATCGGGCTCTATTACGTCCGCGATGTCGCGGCGCTGTGGCAGGGCATCGACCACGTGCTGGCCTCCCCGGCCAACAAGGGCGAGTTCTTCCTGACCGACGCTTTCCAGTGGATGATCGAGCAGGGGCGCCGGATTTTCACCGCGGAGGTCGGGGCCTGGTACGACTGCGGCAAGCTGGACACCCTGCTCGAGACCAACGAGCTCCTGCTCCGCAAGGGCGCGGCCCGGTCGGGCTCCCATCCCGGCGCCACCATCCACCAGCCGGTGCTGATCGAAGACGGGGTCGTGCTGGAGCGCTCCACCGTGGGACCCAACGTCACCATCGAGCAGGGCAGCGTCATCCGGGATTCGGTGCTCTCCCACGCCATCGTGGGAGCCCGCTGCTCTCTCACCGGGGTACAGCTGTCCCATTCGATGGTGGGAAATGATGTGGTGATGCGTGATTTTCGCGGCACCGCCAGCCTGGGCGATCACAGCGAGCTGACCGGCAGCGGCTAGTGGCGATCACCGACGAGCTCTGCCGCTCGTTTCTCGACCTCTGGTGGCATTTCGATCCAGCTTCCGCCACCACGGCCGGGGCGCCGGGCCAGGACGGCCGCCTGGGCACATTCGATCCCGATGCGGTGCGGAGCCACGCGGCGGCGCTCCGCTCGATCGCGGGCGCCGCGGAGGACCTGGAGGTCGAAGAGCTCGCCGACGAGATTGACCGCACCGCGCTGCTCGATCACCTGCGGGTCCTGCTGTTCCGCCTCGAAGAGGAACATCCCCACCGCACCGATCCGGTCTTCTGGGTCAGCCACGCCTGCTCGGCGTTTGATGGGCTGCTGCTGCGTTCGCCCAGCGATCCGGCCTCCGCCACCGCGGCGCTGGACCGGTTGCGCGAGCTGCCCCGCTTCCTGACCGACGCGCGCGATACCCTCCGGGATCCGCCCCAGCTGCTGGTGGATGCCGCGGCGGCGATGCTGCCCGGGCTCTCCGTGCTGCTCGACGAGACTGCCACCCGTTTCGCGCCGCTCTGGGCCGCCTTCGATGAGGACGATTCGGCGGCGATCGTCGCCGCGGCGGAATCGGCCGTGGGCCGGACCGCCCAGGCGCTCCGCTCCGAGATCGCCGCGAGCCCGGCACCGGGCGCCGAGGCGGTGGGAGAGGACGAGGTAGACCGGCGGCTGCACCACGAGCACGCCAGCGTGCACAATGGTGCCGAAGTGTGGCGCGCCGCCAACCGGCTGGTGGCCGAGACTGAGGCCGAGGTGGCCGCGCTGGCCGCGGTCCTCGATCCGGGGCGGGGCTGGCGGGACGTCTACGAAGCGCTGCCCGGGAGCGGGGCGGACGCCGCTACATCCTGGCGGGACGCACTGGCGGAATCGTGGCGGGCCGCCGAGGCGGCCGGCTTCGGAGCGGTTCCACCGGCGCCGCTCGAGGTGAACCAGGCTCCCGAGTACGTCGGGGTGCTGGAGCCCGAAGCCTCCTACCGCCCGTCGGATGGCCGGAATCCCGCGCGGGTGCTGGTGTCCGGCCCCGCGGCGATGCTGGTGCCCTGGCTCGCTGCGCGGCTGGGACCGCCCGGCATCCACCTGCACCGCTCGCGCTGCGACGGTCTCTCCCGACTGGTGCGACGCCACCTTTCGACCTCGAGCACCGCGCTGGGCTGGAGCCTCTATGCCCAGGAGCTGGTGCGCGATCACGGCCTCCGACCCGACCCGGAGTCCCGGCTGGCGGAGCGGGTGCTGCTGCTTCGCGATGCCCACGTCGCGGTGGCGGACCTGGGCATCCACACCCGCCAGTTCACCGCCGACGATGCAATCGGCTATCTCACCGCGCACCTTCCGGTCGAGCGCGCCACCGCGCTGGCCCTGGTCTGGCGAGTTGCCTGCCGGCCCACCAGTGCCGCGGCGGCGATCCTCGGCAAGAGGGAGCTGATCCGGCTGCGCGACGACGTCCGGGAAGCCCGCGGCTCGAGCTTCACCCTGGACGGGTTCCACGACGAAGTCTTCGGGTATGGGGGCATCCCGGTGCCGCTGATCCGCTGGGGTATGGGACTGGATGACTGAGGCCCCCACCGGTGCCGTGCCACGGCCGGTCAAGGGACTCTCCGCGGTCTCGCTGTTCAACGACTTCGCCAGCGAAATGGTTTACCCGGTGCTCCCCGCCTTCGTCACCACGACGCTGGGCGGGAGCGCCGTGGCGCTGGGCGCGCTGGATGGCGCAGCCGATCTCACCGCGGCCGCGGTCAAGTGGGGAAGCGGACGGCTGGCCGACCGGCCCCGCTGGGCCAAGCCGCTCATTCTCGCGGGTTATGGCCTGGCCGTGCTGATCCGGCCGCTGATCGCGGTGGCCGGGGCGGCGTGGCAGGTAGTGGGGTTTCGGGTGCTCGACCGGGTGGGGAAGGGGCTCCGCTCCCCGGCGCGCGATGCGCTGGTGTCCTCGCTCACTCCGCCCTCGGCGCGGGGCCGGGCCTTCGGGTTCCACCGGGCCGCCGACCATTTCGGAGCGGTGCTGGGCGCGCTGGCGGCGTGGCTGCTGCTGCAGCGCGGCACCGGACTGCGGGAAGTCATCGGGCTCAGTGTGCTTCCGGGAATCTTCGCGCTCATCGTCCTGGTTGTGATCCTGAAAAGCGTCATCGGTCAACAGTCAACGGTCAACGGGACCGGCCCCGTGAGCGACCGTTCACCGTTGACCGTTGACGCTGTGGGCAGGGGATTCTGGCTTCCCGTCGGGACTTTGGTGTTGCTCACCGCCGGTCGGCTACCGGAAACCCTGCTGCTCCTGCGCCTCCAGGACCTCGGGGTCCCGGTGGCGACCATTCCGCTGGTGTGGGCCGCGTTACACGTGGTGCGGAGCGCCGCCTCGTATCCCGGTGGATGGCTGGTGGACCGGCTGGGAACCCGCGGAGCGGTGGCCGCCGGCGCGCTGCTCTATGCGGTCGTCGCCACTGCGCTCGCCGCCGCACTGGGCACCGGCGGGGCGATCGCGGTCTTCCTATGCTATGGCGTGGTGGCGGGCCTGCTGGAGCCGGCGGAACGGGTGGCCATCACCCGGCTGGCGCCGGTGCGTACCGGGCGCGGCTTCGGGACTTACCAGGGACTGGCCGGTCTGGCGGCGCTGCCGGCTGGGCTCGGGTTCGGCCTGGCCTATCGCAATCTGGGCGGGCCGGCCGCGCTGCTCGGCTCCGCCATGTGCCTGGCGATCGGCGTGCCGCTCTGGCTGGCGGCGGCGCGCGCCAGGGCGCTCCGGGTCTAGCAGCAGCGGGAGACGCCGCTGCCGTAACGCACCTGCATGTGCTGCTCGAAGTACTCCCGCTCGCTCAGCACCGCACCGCCGCCATGTTTTTCCCGCATGTGGACCAGGTAACCCTGGTAGTCGGGCATCCCGCACACCCGTTTCAGTAACGAGAGGAGGGTCCCCAGCCCAGCCGTCCAGCCGTCCAGCCGTCCGCTATTTCGCATACGCCGTCTCCACGTAGAGCGCTTCCTTCGTCGTTGCGGGCTTTCGGCCCCGGGTCACCGCCAGCCACTCCAGCGCCGACGCGATCACCAGCGCCACCACCGTTGTCATGAAGAACGCGGCCAGCACCGCGTTCATCCGGTCGTTGAAAATGAGCCGGCCTCCCACCGCGGCGTCCTGGCTGCCGGCCGCGATCCGGGCCGCGATGTCCCGGGCATGGGAGAGGAATCCCAGCCGGGGGTCGGCTGCGAAGATCTTCTGCCATCCGGCGGTAAGCGTCACCACCAGCAGTCCCACCAGCGGCACGAGCGTGGTCCAGGCGTAGCGCGCCTTCCCGGATTTGATGATCAGGGTGGTGCCCACGCAGAGCGCCACTGCGGCGAGCAGCTGATTGGTGATCCCGAAGAGAGGCCAGAGCGAGTTGATTCCGCCCAGCGGATCGGTCACCCCCTGAATCAGGAACCATCCCCAGCCCGCCACGATCAGAAAGGCCGCAAAGAGAGAGCTGGGATACCAGGAGGTCCGCCCCAGCGGGCGCCAGATGTGTCCCAGCACCTCCTGCAGCATGAAGCGCCCGACCCGGGTGCCGGTATCGATGGTGGTGAGGATGAAGAGAGCTTCGAACATGATGGCGAAGTGGTACCACAACCCCATCAAGTGCTGCCCGAATACGCCGCTGAAGATCGCCGCCATGCCGACCGCGAGCGAGGGCGCGCCACCCACCCGGCCCAGCAGCGAGGATTCTCCCACCATCGCGGCCAGACCGGTGATCTGCTCCGGGGTGACCACGAATCCCCACTCCCGGATCCGGAGCACCGCGTTTTCGACCGTGCCGCCCAGCGCGCTCAGCGGGGCGTTGATGGCGAAGTAGATCCCGGGATCGAGCGCCGCCGCGGCGCAGAGCGCCATGATGGCGACGAACGATTCGGTGAGCATCCCGCCGTACCCGATGAGGCGGGCGTCGGTCTCCCGCCGGATCATCTTCGGGGTGGTGCCGCTGGACACCAGGGCGTGGAACCCGCTGATGGCGCCGCAGGCGATGGTAATGAACGCGAAGGGAAAGAGCTTCCCCGCGAAGACCGGCCCGGTGCCGTCGATGAACCGGGTCAGCGCCGGCATCTGGAGATCGGGCCGGACCCAGAGGATGCCCAGCGCCAGCAGGACGATGGTGCCGATCTTCATGAAGGTGGAGAGGTAGTCCCGGGGACAGAGCAGCATCCAGACCGGGAGCACGCTGGCCAGGAACCCGTAGGCCATCATCCCCCACGCGATGGTCACCCCTCCGTGGGTGAAGAGCGGGGCCAGGGTGGGCGACTCGGCCACGTAGCGACCGGCCACCAGCGCGGCGAGCAGCAGCACGACCCCGGCCACCGTGGCTTCGACCGTCTTGCCGGGACGGATCACCTTCATCCAGAATCCCATGCCCAGCGCGATCGGGATGGTGCAGAGAATGGAGAAGACGCCCCAGGGGCTGTCCTTGAGCGCGTTGACCACCACCAGCGCCAGCACCGCGAGCAGGATGATCATGATCGCGAGGATCGCCACCATCGCGAGCCCGCCGGTGAGCGGGCCGATCTCCTCCTTGGCCATCTGCCCCAGGGATTTTCCGTCCCGCCGCATGGAACCAAACAGGATCACGAAGTCCTGGACCGCTCCGCCCAGCACCACGCCGAACACCAGCCAGAGCGTGCCCGGCAGCCAGCCGAACTGCATGGCGAGCACCGGGCCCACCAGGGGTCCCGCTCCCGCGATGGCCGCGAAGTGGTGCCCGAAGAGGACGTACCGGGTGGTGGGCACGAAGTCCCGCCCGTTGTTGATCCGCTCCGCCGGGGTGGCCCGGCTGGGATCCTCGCCGAGGACCTTGCGAGCCAGGAAGCGGCTGTAGAAGCGGTACCCGATGAGGTAGGTGCCCACCGCCGCCAGCACCACCCAGGCGGCGTTGATGGTCTCGCCGCGGCGCAGGGCAATGACGCCCCACGCGGCCGCGCCGACCGCGCTGACGAGAAGCCAGACGATGCGATGCATGGGGTGAATGTACGGCGCGCCCCGGGGTTGCTCCAAGCCCCGGCGCCCCGTACCTTCGCCCTCTCCATGTCGTCCACCGGCTTCGATCCTCCCTCGTGGCAGCGCGCCCCGCGTCCATCCGGCTCCGGCGCCGTGCTGGAGCAGCCCGAACCCAAAGCCACAGTCCCCGAGGGATTCCGCGGCAAGGTGGCGATGGTGACCGGCGGCGCCACCGGGCTGGGGCGGTCGGTGGCCCTGGAGTTCGGGCGGCTGGGCTGCAATGTGGCGTTCTGCTTCGTGGACCTCCCCGGCCGGGACGTGCGGGAGACCGCCCTGCTCACCGAGACTGCCATTTCCGCGATGGGCGTCGGAGTCCACGCCGACTGCTGCGACGTGCGGGACCGGACCCAGGTGGAGCAGTTCGTGGCGAAGGTGCGAGCCAAGTTCGAGACCATTCACTACCTGGTGAACAACGCCGGCGTCGCCAACGACGGGGCGCTCTGGCGGCTCGATCCCGCCGAGTGGGCTGAAGTGCTGGAGACCAATCTCACCGGCGCCTTCAACTGCATCAGCGCCGTGGCACCGGGGTTCCGGGGCCAGCGCTTCGGCAAGATCGTGAACGTGAGCTCCCACCTGGCCGGCCACCCCGGTTTCGGGGTCGCGAGCTATGCGGCGAGCAAGGCGGGGCTGGAAGGCCTGACCCGCGCCGTGGCGGTGGAGCTGGGCCCGAGCAACGTCAACGCCAACGCGGTCGCCCCCGGCTTCATCCGCACCGAACGGCTTTCCCTGCTCCCGCCCGAAGTGATCGACAAGGCCCGCAAGAGCTCGGTGCTGGGCCGGATCGCGGAGCCCGAGGACGTGGCCCGGGTCATTTCCTTTCTCTGCTCCGACGAGGCCCGCCACATCACCGGCCAGACCATCGTGGTGGACGGGGGTTTGTCGCTCGAATAGCCGAGTCGCCGCCTGCCCCCCAGGCCGGTTAGTTTTCCCCTTTACCATGAAGACTCTTTGCCTGCCCTACCTGGCGGCGGCCCTGTTGGGGCCGGGACTGCTTTCCGCCCAGAAGCCCCCTGCGCCGCAGAAACCTGCAGTGCCCGCCATCGGGCTCTCGACCACCGGCCTGGCGGGGCAGATGGTCACTGTGCTGCCTCTCACCATGGTCGTCAGTGATCCCCGGGTTCCCGGAGGCACCGGACCCAAGGCCCGCGCCGTCCTGATGCAGTGGGCGGACTCACTCCTCAATGACGCGCTGCTGGAACGCGCCCCCGAAGTGGACTGGGTGTTTCCTCCCGCGCTCCGGCGGGTGGCGGCCCGCGCGGTGGGGATGATGCCGAGCCCGGACAAGATGGGACAGGCGGTGATGCGCTCGCCCAACCTCAAGGAGGTGCCCGATCCGCTTCGCAGCTACATCCGGCAGCTGGTGGCGCTGTCGGGCGGGGCCCGGTTCGCGCTGATCCCCGCCGCGATGTGGATCACCCCCGCGACCGGCGACACGGTGGCGGTGGAGCTCTCCGCGGTGCTGACCGACGCGCGCGTCGGCAAGGTGGTGTGGCGGACGCTGGCGGCCGGCAAGGGAGAAACCGTGGCGGACGCCTACTACGCGGCGCTGGCCACGATTCTGGCCGACGGCACCCCGCCCGCTCCATGACCTATGACGTGACCCTGATCCCGGGCGACGGGATCGGTCCCGAGATCACCGAACAGACCGTCCGCGCCGTCGAGGCCACCGGCATCAAGTTTTCCTGGGACGTGCAGACCGCCGGCATGGCGGCGGTCACCCTCCACGGCGATCCGCTCCCCGAACCCACCCTCGCCAGCATCCGGGCCCGCAAAGTCGCGCTCAAGGGACCGCTCACCACCCCGGTGGGCGAGGGGTACCGCTCGGTCAATGTCGCGCTCCGCAAGGAATTCGAGCTCTACGCCAACGTGAGGCCGGCGGTGACGATCCTTCCCGGTCGCTACGACCAGGTGGACATCGTGCTGGTCCGGGAGAACGTCGAAGGCCTCTATTCCGGAGTGGAACACTTCATCAAGGTGGGCGACGATCCCCGCGCCGTCGGGGTATCCCAGGCCATCGTGACCCGGATCTCCTGCGAGCGGATCGTGCGCTACGCCTTCGAGTACGCGCTCCGGCACGGGCGCCAGAAGGTGGCGATCGTGCACAAGGCCAACATCCTCAAGATGGCCAGCGGGCTCTTTCTCGAGGCGGGGCGCGCGGTCGCTGCGGAATACGAAGGACGGGTGGCGGCCAGCGACATGATCGTGGACAACTGCGCCATGCAGCTGGTCCTCAAGCCGGAGCAGTTCGACATCATCGTCACCACCAATCTCTTCGGCGACATCCTGAGCGACGAGATTTCCGGCCTGGTGGGCGGTCTCGGCCTCACTCCGGGCGGCAATATCGGCACCGGCTCGGCCATCTTCGAGGCCGTGCACGGGAGCGCGCCCGACATCGCGGGGAAGGGCGTCGCCAATCCCTCGGCGCAGATGCTGGCCGCGGCGATGATGCTGGATCACCTGGGAGAGCTCGACGCCGCCGCCCGGCTCCGCCGCGCCATCGCGACGACCATTCGCGAGGCGGGGATCCGGACCCGGGACCTGGGCGGCACCGCCGGCACGCGGGAATTCGGAGATGCGGTCGCCGCTCGCCTCGCTTGAGCCTCCGGCGCCCTGCGCGAAGTGCCTCCGCCAGGTGCCGGGGGTCAAATGGGGCGACCTCTGCCCGGACTGCACCGCCGAGCTGCGCCGCCGTGCAAGTCCGCTGGCCCGGCGCATCTCCCTTCTGGCAGCGCTGCTGGTCGTCCTCTACGCCTGGCTCTCGAGCTCGCTCGGGCCAACCAGCCGCATCTGGGTAGCGGGGATCGCGATCGGGACCTACTTCCTGGTCCGGAAGATCGCCACTCAGGTCGCGATGGAAGTGCTGCGGAAATGATTCAAGGAGCTTTCCATGCGCCGACTGCTGCTCGCCGCCGCCACCCTGTGCGCCCATCCTCTTGCGGCCCAGACCGGCCTCACCATCTACAACGACGGCCGGGTGCTGGTCCGCCGGACCCTGCCGCTGGCGATCGGGAGCGGTGTCAGCACCCACAGCCTTTCCCTCGGATTGCTGGATCCCTCCTCGCTCTTCGCGCTGGATTCCGGCATGGCGGTGGTGGGGAGCTCCTACGATGAATCGGTGGATGAGGTCAACACCATGCGGAGGGCGGTCGGAACGACCCTCAAGTTTCTGACCGGCCGGGAGCGCGCCGGGGTGCCCGATACCGTCACCGCGACGGTTTTGGGCGTCAACCCGGAGCGATTCCGGCTCTCCAACGGGCAGGTCGTCTTCAACCGGCCCGGATTGCCGCTCTATCCCGCCGAGCTGGTGCTGATCGATCCCACCCTGTCGGTCGCGCTGCGCTCGACCCGCTCCTGGCCCTCGCTTCGGGTGGGGTATTTCACTGGCGGTGCGTCGTGGAATGCCGATTACTCGGTGGTGCTGGGGCGGGGCACCGCCCGGATCAGCGGGCAGGCCGCGATTCCCTCGAGCACCCTCAAGGTCGAGGATGCCGAGGTCCAGCTGCTGGCGGGTTCGGTGGGCCGGGCCGGGTTTGCCAAGGGGGCCAGCGCCCCGATGATGCAGGAACGGTTGGCCCGGGTGGCGGCCCAGGACATGGCGATGAGCGAGGCCACCGAGCAGCAGGTGGGCGAGGCGCATCTCTATACCATTCCCGGTCGGATCTCGCTGGAGCCGGGGGTGACGTCCTCGGTGGCGCTGTTCGAGCCCGCCACCGCGCCATGGGAGCGGTCCTACGTGGTGCGAGGTCTGATTCCCTGGTACGGCATGCTGCCGCAATACGGCAACGAGGAAAACCCGGTGCCGGTCGAGGTGCACTATACGCTCAAACGCACCCCGAAGACCGCCTTCGGCGATCTGCCGATTCCCGGCGGCGTGTTCCGGCTCTATCAGGCCGATGAGGCGGGCAGGCTCCAGCTCATCGGCGAATCGTCGGCGGGGCACACCGCACCGGGAACCGACCTCCGGCTGTCCGCCGGCTCGGCGTTCGATCTCACCGCCAAGCGGGTGCAGATGTCGTACAGCACCCGGCGCGACTCGCTCCGCACCATTGCTACGGCCGACTACCGGGTCACCATCACCAGCGCCAAAGACACCGCGGTCACCGTGGACGTGATCGAGGAGCGGCGGGGCGAGTGGACCGTCGTTTCCAGCTCCATTCCGGCCGAGAAGGTGTCGAGCACCCGGACCCGGTTCCGGGTGCGGGTACCTGCCTTGGGCGAGACGGTGCTCAACTACCGGGTCCGGGTCATCTGGTGACGTCGCTTACCATCGCGCATGTCTCGGATCTCCATTTCGGGCGGGACGTCAGTCTCACCCAGGTCGAAGCGCTGGAGGCGCAGCTGCCCGGGCTCAAGCCGGACGCGATCGTGCTCTCCGGGGATGTCAGCCAGCGCGCCCGCCACGGCGAATTCCAGATGGCCCGGTTCTTTCGCGACCGGGTCGGCCGGACCGCGCCGGTGCTCACCATTCCGGGAAACCACGACGTACAGTGGTGGGCCAGCCCCTTTGGGATCCGGGGAACCGACCCGCTGTACCGGAAGTACCGGCGCTACTTCGGTCCCGACCTCGCACCCCACTTCGAAATTCCCGGGGCGTACATCATGGGTGCCCTGACCAGCTACGGCGTCGCGGCCGGCTCGATGACCTGGGACCTCAACGACATGGCCGTCAAGGGACACCTGCCCGACAGCGAGGTGGTCCGGGCCAGCCGCTACTTCGCCGCAGCGCCCCCCGAGGCGGTGCGGGTGCTGGTGGTTCACCACAACGTGCTCCGGGGGGACATCTCCCGCCGGATGGGATTGGCGCGGTGGCGCCGGGCGCACCAGCAGCTACTCGCCACCGGGGCCGACCTGATCCTCTGCGGCCACGATCACCAGGAATCGTCGGGACAGATTGACGGCTCCGTGGTGGTGAGCACCACGGGCACCCTTACCTCGCGCACCCGGGGCCAGCGGCCTTCGGCATACAACGTGATCACCGTGGAGCCGGACTCCATCACGGTGCGCCATTACCGCTGGGATGAAGGGAGCACCAGCTTCATCCCGTCCGACCAGTCGCGCTACGGCCGGATCCGGAGGCCATGAGCCTGGAACTGGAGACCCGGCTTCGCGCAGCCGGTCTTTCACCCGATACACCGGTCGTTCCGCATACCAATCGCCGAGTGCTGGTGACGCTCACCCGCCGCGGCGCGCTGCGAGTGCACGCCGGATTTCGATTCGCGCCCGACCCGGTACTCGCCGCCATCGCGCGCTGGGCTCATCCCCGGCTCCGGCGGGGCGAGCGGCTGGCGGCAGGCCGGATTCTCGCGGCGTTTCCGGTGCATGACCACATCCCGCCTGCGGCTCCCCGGCGGCGACCCGTACTACCGGTGGATCCGGGCGACGCAGGCCGATTGGAGCGGCTGGAGCGGCTGCACGCGCTGCTCAATGGGCGGCATTTCGGCGGAGCGCTGGCCCAGGTGGAGATCAGACTCTCGGCCCGGATGCGCCGCCGGCTGGGGGAATTCCGGCCCGGGTCGAGCAGCGAGGCGGCGGTTATCACGCTGTCCCGCCGCCACCTTCGTCGCGACGGATGGTCCCGGACCGCCGATACCCTGCTTCACGAGATGGTGCACCAGTGGCAGGCCGAGACCGGCCGGACCCTGGGTCACGGGCCGGAGTTCCGGCTCAAGTGCGCGGAGCTGGGCATCGAAGGCCGGGCGGTGGCCGAATCCGGGAGTATCTTCTGCCCATGACCCTGCGACCCGAATCAGAGGACGCCCCCCCAACGCCCGAGACCGAGGCAGCGCTCAAGCTCTGGGTCGTGCTCTCCCGCGCCCATGCCAGCATCTCCGCCCACGCCGCAGCCCACGCCGCCGATCATGGACTCTCTCTGACCGAATTCGCCATCCTCGAGGTGCTCTATCACCGGGGCCGGATGGTTCTGGGCGAGATCCAGCGCCGGATTCTGGTGTCGAGCGGCGGCATAACATTCCTGGTGGACCGGCTGGCGGAGAAGGGTCTGGTGGTCCGGCAAGAGTGCCCCGAGGACCGGCGGGCCAAGTATGTGGCGCTCACCCGGGAAGGGACCCGGATGATCCGGGAGATCTTCCCGTCGCACGCGCAGGCGCTCACTGGCGCGATGCGTGGGCTCACCACCGCCGAGCAGCAGGAAGCCACCGGGCTGCTGCGGGAGCTTGGGCTCGCCGCCGCGGAGGGAGGGCTCCCGCCCTCGACCGCGACCCTGCGCCGCCGTCGGAGTGCGAAGTCGTCGAAGAGATCTTAGCCATCAGCCCTCAGCCCTCAGCCTTCAGCCTTCCGCCTCCAGCGACTATCTTACCGCCCTCTATCTCTCGCCTTCCCAAGGGGTTGTGATGGCTTTCGAAGGGGTGGATTTCTACCAGCTCGACACCCTCCTGTCCGAAGAGGAGCGGGCCATCCGGGACACGGTCCGGAGCTGGGTCGACCAGCACCTGATGCCGGTGATCGGGGATTGTTACATCGAGGGCCGGTTTCCCAAAGAGCTGATTCCGGGGCTGGCGGAGCTGGGTGTGCTGGGCGCTAACCTTCCCGAGAAGTACGGCTGTGCCGGGCTCAACAACGTGGCCTACGGGCTCATCATGCAGGAGCTGGAGCGGGGCGACAGCGGAATCCGCTCTTTTGCCTCGGTGCAGGGCGCCTTGGTGATGTATCCCATCTACGCTTATGGATCCGAAGAGCAGAAGCAGCACTGGCTGCCCCGGCTCGCGGCGGGGAAGGAGATCGGCTGTTTCGGGCTCACCGAGCCCGACTACGGCTCCAATCCCGCCGGGATGATCACCACCGCAAAGGAAACCGCGGATGGGTGGGTGCTCAACGGGACCAAGATGTGGATCACCAACGGCAGCCAGGCCACGGTGGCGATTGTCTGGGCCAAGACCGGCGCCCTCGACGATTCCAAATCCATCCGGGGCTTCATCGTCCCCACCAGCACCCGGGGCTACACCGCCAAGGACCAGAAGGGGAAGCTCTCGCTCCGGGCCAGCGACACCAGCGAAATCCACCTCGAGGACGTGCATCTCCCCAAGGACGCGGTGCTGCCCCAGAGCGGCGGGCTCAAGAGTCCGCTGGGCTGCCTGACCCAGGCCCGCTACGGCATCTCCTGGGGGGCGATGGGCGCCGCGATGGCGTGTTATGACGAGGCCCGCCAGTACGCCCGGGACCGGGTGATGTTTGGCAAGCCGATCGCCGCGACCCAGATTCAGCAGGTGCGGCTGGCCGAAATGCTGACCGAGATCACCAAGGCCCAGTGTCTGGCGCTCACCCTGGGCCGGCTCAAGGACCAGGGCACCATGACGCCCCAACAGGTCTCCCTGGCCAAGCGGAACAACGTGCACGTCGCCTGCGAGTGCGCCCGGGAGGCCCGCCGCCTCCTCGGCGCCAACGGCATCCTGGTGGAATACCACTCGATGCGCCACATGGCGAACCTCGAATCGGTGTATACGTACGAGGGAACCCATGACATGCACGCGCTGATATTGGGGCAGGAGATTACCGGCATCGCTGCATTCTGAGAGCTGGAAGCAAGGAGCTAGGGAGCTAGGGAACTAGCGATCTAGGGGGTGGGGCCGGTCCCTAGCTCCCCAGCTCGCTAGCTACCTAGCTCCTGACAAGGAGCCTCACGTTGAAGATTGCCGTCTGCATCAAACGCGTGCCCGATACGGAGATGCGTTTCGCCATTGCGGCGAATCGCACCTCCATCGACCCCGCGGGGCTCAAGTTCGACTTGAGCGATTTCGACGGCTACGCGGTGGAGGTCGCGCTGCGGCTGGTCGAGAAGCAGCCGCCCGGCGAAGTGGTGGTGGTTACCCTGGGGCCCGATGCGGCCCAGGAAACTCTGCGCAAGGCGCTGAGCATGGGGGTGGACCGGGGGGTCCACCTCGCGGCCGCCGAAGTGCCGTTCGACGGGCTGGCGATCGCCCGGGCCCTCGCCGCCGAGCTCAAGGAGGGTGGCTACGATCTCATTCTGTTCGGCCGGATGGCGACCGACAGCGGCAACGGCACCGTCGGACCGATGACCGCCGAGCTCCTCGGAGTGCCCTGCGTGAGCGCCGTCTCCGGACTCGAGATCGCGGACGGGAGAGGCACCGCCCAGCGGGAGCTTGAAGGCGCCACCGAGACGGTGAGCTTCCCGCTGCCCGCGGTGCTCACGATCGACGAGGGCATTGCGCGGCCCCGGCTTCCGTCGCTCAAGGGGATCATGGCGGCCAAGAAGAAACCGGTCGAGAGCCGGCCCGCGGCGCTGGGTCCGGTGCGCCTCACGGTGGACGCTCTGGAGCTCCCCAAGGAGCGGGCCGCGGGGCGGATCATCGGTGAGGGCCCCGACGCGGTTCCCGAGCTGATCCGGCTCCTGCGGGACGAGGCCAAGGTACTCTGATGGCCAACACCTTCGCGTTCGCCGAGCTCCGGGCGGGATCGCCCCGCAAGGTGGCCTTCGAAGCGGTGACTGCCGCGCGCGCAGCGGCCGATGCCTCCGGAGGCGGCGAGGTGCATGCCCTGGTCCTGGGCGGCCCCGGGGTCTCCGCGGCGGCGGCACCGCTGGCCCGCTACGGCGCGGATGTGGTTTACGTCGTCGAGCACCCGGCGCTCGCCCAGGGGAGCGCGGAGGTGTTTGCCGCCACCGCCGCGGCCCGGCTCAAGGCGGGCGGCTACCGGGCCGGATTTTTCTCCGCTTCGGCCCAGGGCCGCGATCTGGCTCCCCGGGTCGCCGCCGCGCTGGACCTGCCGCTGGCGTCCGACATCACCAGCTTCGAAGTCGCGGGCGATGCGCTGATCGCGCGTCACCCGGCGTATATCGGCAAGGCCATCGCGACGCTCCGGCTGGCCGCGACACCGGCGCTGGTCTCGCTTCGCCCCGGGGCGATCACGCTGGTGGAGCAACCCCGCGCCGGGCGGGTCGAGATGGTGGAACCGGCGCTGGATCCTGCCCAGGCCCGGGTGGTGGTCACCGCGGTCACCGACCGGGGGGCCGCGAAGCTCGACCTGGGGGAGGCACCGGTGGTGGTGAGCGGTGGCCGGGGCCTCAAGGCGGCGGAAAATTTCCGCCTGGTTGAGGAGCTGGCCGCCGCGTTCGGCAATGCCGCGGTGGGCGCAACGCGGGCGGTCACCGACGACGGGTGGAGGCCTTCGGCCGACCAGATCGGCCAGACCGGACGGATGGTCAGCCCGTCCCTCTACGTGGCGGTGGGCATCTCCGGAGCGATCCAGCATCTGGCCGGGATGCGCACGGCGAAGGTCATCGTCGCCATCAACCGGGACAAGGACGCTCCGATCTTCAAGGTGGCGGATTACGGAATCGTGGGGGACCTCTTCGAGGTCGTGCCCCGGCTCACCGAAGCAGTGCGCAAAGCCCGCGAGGAGCACTGATCGCCGGCGCCGCTCTGGAACGGCTGCCGGACCTCGCCGCCGACGCCGAGCGGGTGGCCCGGGCCGCGCTTGCAGAAGACGGTCCCCACGACCTCACGACCGAGGTTGTCCTGACCGGTTTGGTCGGGGCGGCCGCGACGGTGGATTTCCGGGGCAGGGGCGTGGTGGCCGGACTGGAATACGCCGAAGCGGTGGCCCGGCTCGCGGGGTGCACGGTGCAATGGCAGCTCGGGAACGGTGAGCTGGTCGAGCAGGCGGTGGTGGGGAGAATCGAGGGAGAGCTCGCGGCGATCCTGCGCGCCGAGCGGCCTCTGCTCAACCTGCTCCAGCGCGGATCGGGCATCGCCACCCTCACCCGGAGCTTCGTGGCCCGGGTCGAGGG
>Ga0209818_1000093_pt1 | contig 22009 bp, 19 predicted proteins | sample NCAS200_FD_187517 | JGI IMG/M metagenome (GOLD analysis project Ga0209818, IMG submission 187517) | Agricultural soil microbial communities from Utah to study Nitrogen management - NC AS200 (SPAdes) (version 2) | ecosystem: Environmental > Terrestrial > Soil > Agricultural land | place: USA... | reverse complement strand
TGGCAATTTCACCGCGGGCAGGCACGCAACTGTCCGAGTACCGTATCGCGGTCGTCGATCACAGCAACGGGTCGCTGGAATACATTCAGCAGGGCGTAAACGCCAAGCTGGCTGGTGATCACCTCATCGTCGCGCGCGATGACGGCAAGTTGTTCGCCGTCCCATTCGACCTTGGGTCACGTGCGCTTCGGGGGACGCCGGTCGTGCTCGGGGACAGCCTGACCGGAGAAGTGCCCGCGCTCGACGTTACAGTAGATGGGACGCTGGTCTACTGGCGCACAGGCGGCGCCGGCTACGGCCACCCCGTGCTCGTGGACCGCGACGGCACTGCCCGCGAAGTGACGCCGAGGTGGAGTTCCGTTTTCCTGATCCCGCGCATTTCGGCGGATGGTTCGAGGATGGTCGTTGAGCAGTTCATCACCGGCGCCAGCGACGCCTGGCTCCGGGACCTGCGCACCGGAGTCACGCAGCGACTGACGTCATCCGGGTCGACGAGTGGACGACCGACCTGGAATCCGGACGGCCGCTCCATCTCGGTGATTTCCGACCGGGAAGGGACGGCGCGGGCATACCGCCTCCGCCTCGACGACGCCAGCATGCAACCGCTCGGGTCGTATGAATCGCGGGGCGTGTTCCATGTCGAGTGGGCGCGAGGCGGAGAGTGGTTGATCCTCCGTACCGATGACCAGGCATCCGGCAAGGGCGACATCGTGACGGTGCGACCGGGCGTGGACTCGGTAGCGAGGCCACTGGTGGCCACGGAGTTCTCGGAGTACGCACCCGCGATCTCGCCGGACGGAAAGTACCTGGCGTATGTGTCGAACCAGAGCGGCCGGTTCGAAGTGTGGGTGTGTACATTCCCCGACGGACAGGGTCGATGGCAGGTCAGCAGCACCGGTGCGACGGAACCGCTCTGGTCGCGGAGCGGCAAGGAGCTGTTCTACGTGACCGAAGGTCACCTCGTCAGTGCCGCCGTCACCACGTCACCGTCGTTCCAGGCGTCACCACCCGCGCGGCTGTTCCCGATCGCGTCGTTCGTGCTGTACGGCGTTTTCAATAGAAACTACGACGTGATGCCTGACGATCGCCGCTTCCTCATGATACGTCGCGACGAGGAACAGACCACACGGCTCATGGCGGTCTTCAACTGGCGCGCGCAGCTCGAGCGGAAATGAGCGTTCGGCTCCGTCTGAACCATACCGTGGTCTCCCGGTTATTTCTGCATTCTGCACCGGGCATTCAATGACGCCTCCCCCCAGAATCCTGCTTGCCGACGCCGACGCGTTTTTCGCGGCGGTGGCGCGACTGGTAGATCCGGACGGCGCGGGCAAGGCCACGCTCCTTATCGTCGGTGGCCGTCGCGGGAGCCGCGGCGTGGTCTGCTCCGCATCATGGGAAGCGCGCCAATACGGTGTTCGTTCCGCGATGCCTATCGCGCGAGCGGAGAAACTCTGTCCGCAGGCGATGTTCGTCCCGGTGCCGGGCAGGGAATGCGGAATCAAGAGCAGGGAAATCCGAAAAGTCCTGGAGAAGTTCACACCGATCGTCTCCGGTGCCAGCGTCGACGAGTGGTACATGGATCTCGGCGGCACCGAAGGCATCTACCATAACGAGTCGTTGCGTGACACCGCGCATCGCATTCGTGCGGCGGTGAAACGGGAAACGGGGATGTCGGTTTCGATCGGCGGCGGAACGAATCGCCTGATTGCGAAGATGGCGGTAGAGCGCGCCAAGGCGAAGCCCGGCACCACGGCCGATGGTGTGCACATCGTCGCCCCGGGCGATGAGGGCGCGTTCCTTCGCACATTCAATCTGGCCGACATTCCGATGGTCGGCCCGAAGTTCCAGTCGAAGCTTGCGTCGTTAGGTATGGTAACGGTGCCGGACCTGTTGAAGCACGACATCGTTTCCCTGCGACGGATGCTCGGGACCAATGCGGCCGAGTGGCTCTGGGACCGCGCGCACGGGATTGGTGGATCGGAGGTCGAGGGTCACGGCGACCGGAAGAGCATGAGTCGGGACGAGACCTTCTCGGTCGACCTCACAAAGGATGAGGACATCGAGCGCGAGCTGCTCGGACTGGTGACGAAAGCGGCCTGGGACCTGCGTCAGGGTGGATTCACCGCCCGCACGATCACCGTGAAGCTGCGTGATCGCGACTTCAAGACACGCAGCGCACGTCGCACGCTGGCGAAGCCGGTCGTGTCCGATCGGGTGATCATGGAGACCGCAAAGGAACTGTTGACGAAGCTACGCGGGGCCCGGCGCGTTCCAGCGAGGCTTATCGGTGTCGCGTTATCGTCACTCTCCGAGGATCCTCGGGCCGACCAGCTCCACCTGTTTACGTCAGATGATCAGCGCCTTGAATCGGATCGCGACCTGGCCATAGCCCGCACGGTGGACAAGGTACGCAAGAAGTTCGGCGCTAAGGGAATTGTGCCCGGTGCGTTAGTTGGAGAGTAGCGTTTTTGGATAAGGGCCGATAACTGCAACACCTGGGACGCGGATTCGCGCGAACACTTACGGAAACTGCCGAATCGTTTCGAGCGAGATTCGGCACTCATCGCGCGTCGCAAGTCATGACAAGTTGGTTGATCTGCGCCGATCAACCATTCTTGTTGAAGGCTCACGCATGGAGTCCTTCAACGACTCGGAGCGATTCGTATTGATCCGTTTCGATTCGTACTGATCCGTATTCCCGGTTTTGCAGCTTTCCGTAGAAATCATCACCGGAGAATCGCCACAGTCGCCGCACCAACGCGATCACGCAGAGTCGCTGAATACTCACCTCGCTGACTGCGCTTGACGCTGTCCGGCTCGAGGCGACGTCCCGCGCTGTCCAGTGCCGCTGACAAACCACGCAGCTGCGCCGAGTCACGAAGCACGAATACGCGCATGTGCGTCCAGAGGCTGGCGGTGTCCTGCGTCATGTACGTCGTCACGGAGAGGAACGCGCCGCGGCGATGCGCCTCCTCGTCGATTGGTTCGGCGACGTCGCGCACATAACGAGTGTACTCCTCGAACTTTCCGGGCTTGGCGCGCCAGTAGTAGATCTGGGCGATGGTGCCGCTGGCATCGCTCGCGACTTCCGACGCGGCCGACGTGGTGGACCGTGTCTGCACGCCCGCGCAAGATATGATAGCGGCCGTCGAGAGCGCGATGGTGAGGATTCGCTTCATGGCTTCGAGGGCCGGCGTCTACTCGAGGAGTCGTCGCGGCGAAGGATCACCGCCTGCAAAACCCCAACGAGTGACCCCGCTCCGGTTGAGAGTGCGAACAGTGCAGATGTGGAACTGAGAAACCAGACTGTCATTCCCGCCATCAGTATGACACTGATGAGCTGCGCGTTTCGCGCGCTGTCATGCGCCACTGGATTGATCAGGAACGCAAGTCCCGTCATCGTGGCGACGACCAGCGTCAGAAGAATATTCGAAACAGACGTGTCCGGGATCCACAGGAAGCGGATATGACCGAGGCCGCGCCGCAGCGCCGCATACAACGACATGAAGACAGGAGCCTGCGCCAACGCGCCGAGGAAACCTGCCGGGTCGATCTGCTTGACGTTGCGCCTGCGGTAGAACGCCTGGGTCTCCCGCAGCACCGCGACCGGATCGCTCGCATAACGACGCTGCATCCGTTCCAGCTCGGGCCTCAACTCACGGAGCCGCCGTTGGTGGGCACGGGCTCGGCGCGCGAGACGGAGCGTGAGCGGGAGCAGTGCCAGCCGGATCGCAAATGAGACCAGGATCACTGCGACCCCAACGCTGCCGTTGCAGACCTGGGCCACGCTCAGGATCATTGCACGTAGCAGATCGACCAGCTCCGACCAGAACATCACATCCTCCGCGTTGGATACAGTGCCAAAGGGGGGCCGACGCGCTACCTTCCCAGCCGCTGCCCATATAAGGATGCGCACCTCATGACCGGCCGAACAGTAGCCCTCCTCCTCGTCGCGGTCGCAAACACCGCGACGGCTCAATCCAGCGTCAAGGCGTTTACCGACCTCCGGCTGATCGACACCACCGGCGCCACGCCTATCGGCACCAGTGTCATCATCGTTCGCGACGGGCGGGTCGTTTCCGTTGGACCTTCGGGGCGCACGAGCATTCCAGCCGGAGCCCAGCGAATTCCACTTGGCGGAAAAGTCGTCATCGCTGGCCTCATCAACTCGCACGGGCACGTCAACACGCCTGACGATCTGCGCACGTACGCGGCCTACGGCGTGACCACTGTCGTCAGCCTCGGCGGCGAAAACGAGGCGGTCTTCGCAGCCCGGGATTCACAAGACGTTCCAACCCTCAATCGCGCACGCGTGTTCGTCTCAGGACCCGTACTGACGCCGCGCACGCCTGACGAGGCACGCACGATGGTGGAAGGCGTCGCGAATCAGAAGGTCGATTGGGTGAAGATCCGTGTCGACGATAACCTCGGCACCGCTACCAAAATGCCACCGGAGGTCTACCGGGCGGTGATCGATGAAGCGCACAAGCGAGGTCTGCGGGTTGCCGCGCATTTGTATTACCTGGACGATGCGAAGGCGCTGTTGGCTGCCGGCGCCGACTTCATTGCACACAGCGTTCGGGACCAGAGAATTGACGACGAATTCGTGTCCGCGCTCAAAGCATCGAATCGTTGCTACACGCCGACGCTGATGCGCGAGGTCTCGACGTGGGTGTACGAATCGACGCCGGACTTCTTCGCGGACCCACTTTTCCTCAAGCACGCGAACCCGGCCTGGGTCTCGGCAGGCCGTGATCCGGCTCGGCAGCAGGCGACACGCACGAATACCGCCGCACAGACATACAAGGCACAGTTCCCGTTCGCTGTCAGAAACCTGGAACAGCTGGCCGAAGCCGGCGTCCCGATCGCGATGGGGACTGACACTGGACCGACCGGAAGATTCCAGGGCTACTTCGAGTTGATGGAGCTCGAGGAGATGGTGAAGGCGGGGATCTCAGCAGCGCAGGCACTGAAGTCCGCCACCAGCGTCGCCGCGCGTTGCATGGGTCTCGATCGCGACCTCGGCACGATCGAACCGGGAAAGTGGGCGGACTTCGTCGTGCTCGACGGCAACCCGTTGTCGGATATCCGCAACATCCGGCGGATCTCGTCGGTCTGGATCGCCGGCAACCGCGTCGCGCGCTGATCGCCTGACGTGAAGGTTCATCTCGTCGATGGGACGTACGAGCTCTTTCGTTCGTATTTTGGCGCGCCGAAGGCGATCTACAACGGCGTGGAAGTCGGCGCGACGCGCGGCATCCTCCGTTCGATGCACGCGCTGCTCCGCGAGCCGGACGTCACCCACGTCGGCGTCGCGTTCGATACCGTCATCGAGTCCTTCCGCAACGACCTGTTCGACGGGTACAAGACCAGTTACGGGGTCCCCGATGACCTGATGTCGCAGTTCCCGCTCGCCGAACGCGCCACCGAGGCGTTAGGCATGGTGACCTGGCGGATGATCGAGTTCGAGGCCGACGATGCACTGGCGACATTTGCAGCCCGTGCCGCCGCCGAGCCGATGGTCGACCAGGTCGTGATCTGTTCACCGGACAAGGATCTCCGGCAATGTGTGCGCGGAACGCGAGTCGTCTGCCTGGACCGGATGCGGCGCGTGGTGATCGACGAAGCCGGCGTCGTCGCAAAATTCGGCATCTCACCTTCGCTTATTCCTGACTGGCTGGCACTCGTCGGCGACGATGCCGACGGAATTCCCGGAGTTCCACGCTGGGGCGCCAAGTCTGCCGCGCAGGTGCTGACGCTCCACGGTCATGTCGAGGACATTCCCGACAACGTGATGAAGTGGAAGGCGCCCATTCGCGGCTCGGCGGCATTAGCCGAGAGTCTGCGCGACCATCGCATCGAGGTTCAGCTGTATCGCAGGCTCGCGACGCTGAGGGAAGACGCACCGTTGCCGGAAACCACCGACGATCTCGAATGGCGCGGTGCACGGCGCGACGAGTTGACCGCGTTGTGCACGGAAATTGGCGACACGGAGTTTCTGGGCCGAGTCGAACGGTGGCGATGAACTCAATTCCAGAGCATTTTCGTGACTCTGGGCTCACGCGGAGCCGCGGTGAGCGCGGAGATTCTACTTGCTGCAGTCATGATTTCCTCCGCGCGCTTCGCGTCTCCGCGTGATAAGATCTTTGTCAGGAACAACACTGAACCGTGATTCGGCGCTCGTGACTCGTCCGCTGTCGTCTCTGGCCACTGGCCTCTGGGCTCTGGCCCTGCTCCTGGTCGCAGGATGTACGAAGGGTGAACGTCCTCCGAATGTTGTGGTCATTCTGGTTGACGATCTCCGCTGGGATGACATTGGAATCGCCCGGCATCCGTTCGTGCAGACTCCAGCCATCGATCGCCTGGCGCGCGCGGGCTCGCGCTTCCTGAACGCGTTCGCGACTACGCCGCTCTGCTCGCCGAGTCGCGCTGCGATCCTGACCGGTCAGTATGCCCACAGGAACGGGATCATCGACAACACCGCGCGCGATTCGGCCAGTCATCGCCTGAGCACATTCGCGATCCCGCTGATGAATGCCGGCTACGAGACCGGGTTTTTCGGTAAGTGGCACATGGGGAACGACGACTCGCGCCGCCCGGGGTGGACGCATTGGGTGGCGATGAAGGGGCAGGGAGAGGCGATCGATCCCAGCCTCAACGTGGATGGGCAGCGACAGGTCGCGAGGGGTTATGTCACCGACGTGCTCACCGACTACGTCGTGAACTTCATGCAGCGGTCGCGCGGCAAGCCATTCATGGTGTTCCTCGCGCACAAGGCGTTGCACCCTAACGTGCAGCAGCGCGATGACGGCAGTGTGGCGCAACTCCAGAATCAGTCCGGCGGATTCATTCCGGCGGAACGACATAGCGGTCGTTATGCATCATCCCTCATACCGCGGCGGCCGAATGCCACCGTGCCGCCATCGAAGAAGCCGGCCCTCCAGCGCGCCATTCCCGGCTTGCCTCCACTGAGCCCGGCCACCGGCACTCCGGAACGCGACATCCGCGGCCGCCTGGAAATGCTGCTTGGAGTCGATGAGAGCCTGGCGCGGATCGATAGCGCGCTGCGTCAGATGGGCGAGTATGAAAACACCGTCGTCATCTTCACCAGCGATCACGGTTACTTCTATGGTGAACATGGCTTGAACGAGGAGCGTCGACTGGCGTATGAGGAAACGATCCGCATTCCGCTCATCGTCAGGTATCCGAAGATGCTGCGGCGCAATGCGGCGCCCGCGCAAATGGCGCAGACGATCGACCTGGCGCCCACGATCCTTGCGCTCGCCGGCGTGCGCGATACGGTGCAACGACACGGCATGTCGCTCCTCCCGGTGCTTGGAGACAGCGCACCCGCGTGGCGCACGTCGGTTCTGGTCGAGTACTACACGGACCAGGTGTTTCCGCGGACGCTCACCATGGGGTACCAGGCGGTTCGAACCGCGCGTCACAAGTACATCCATTATCTCGAGCTCGAAGGCATGAATGAGCTCTACGATCTCGAAGCCGATCCATTCGAGTTGAACAACCTGATGGGGACCGAAGAAGGGAAGCGTTTGCTGCCGACCCTGGAGGCAGAGCTCGCAAAGCTCCAACGTGAGACTGGCTACCGCGCCGACTTCCGCGGACTCCGGTAAACAACGTGAGTACGTCGTTCACGCTTCACCATTCACGATTCGCGATTCACGCGTTGAGGACCGCGCTATTACTGAGCGCGGCATGCGTATCAAGCGAATCGCCCGCCACCGAGGCACCGGGTGAAGCTCCACCAGGCATGGTCTGGATTCCGGGTGGCCGGTTCGAGATGGGAAGTGAAAGTCCTGTCGCCGGACCTGAAGAAGGACCGGTTCATACGGTGGAAGTCGACGGATTTTTCATCGATGTGAACACCGTGACCAACGCGCGATTCCGGCAATTCGTCGACGCGACCGGCTATATCACCATTGCTGAGCGCGCGCCTGACGCCGACGACTTGCTCAGGCAGCTTCCACCGGGAACGCCGCGTCCGCCCAAAGAAGCACTCGTTCCTGGTTCGCTGGTCTTTACGCCAACGGACCAGAAAGTCGACCTTCGAGACTGGTCGCAATGGTGGCGCTGGGTGCCCGGTGCTGACTGGAAACATCCGAAAGGTCCTGGCAGTTCCATCGAAGGGCTCGAGGATCACCCGGCCGTGCACGTGGCGTGGGACGATGCGTTGGCGTTCGCCACGTGGGCGGGGGGCCGCCTGCCCACGGAAGCCGAGTGGGAATACGCCGCACGCGGCGGCACGGGACACGCGGAGCACGCGTGGGGTGCAGCGCCTTACGATGCGTCGCATCCGCAGACGCATATCTACACGGGAGCCTTTCCAACACAGGATGCGACCACGGCACCGGCAGGCTCATACGCGCCTAACGCGTACGGTTTGTACGACATGTCGGGGAACGTCTGGCAGTGGACGCTCGACGCCTTCGATCCGCTGGCCTATCGCGCATCCGGGCAGTCACGGAATCCGGTGAACAGCGACACCGCGTCCACTCCGCTGCGATCCATCCGCGGTGGCTCACACCTCTGTAATGACTCGTATTGCCGAGGCTACCGGGTGAGTGCCCGCAGCGGGAACACGCGAGATTCCGGTGCGTCGCATATCGGGTTTCGCACTGTGATGACCGTCGCACAATGGAAGGTCTGGAACCAGCGTCGCACCGCGCGCTGACGGTTGGCCTCGCTTGCCTGCGTCCGTTAGCGCCCGCAACGTGTACGATGGTTGCATAACCTACGCCGTTTGCGAGGAGCCCCATGCGTTGGCAGGATCTCAGAAGGAGCACAAACGTCCAGGATCGGCGCGGCATGAGGGGAGGACTGCCAATTACTGGCGGACTCGGGCTCGTGGTCGTGCTGGTCATTGCGGCCCTTACCGGCATTAACCCGCTGGCGTTGTTAGGCGGAGGTGGACCGGCGACCGAGTCCGCGCCACCCGGCAATGACGAGGCATCGCAGTTCGTTTCCGCAGTCCTCGGCAGCACCGAGGACGTCTGGGGCGGACTCTTCAACGCCTCGGGTCAACAATACCGGCAACCGGCGTTGGTCATCTTCAGCGGGGCGACGTCATCGGGATGTGGCACCGGTCAATCGGCGATGGGCCCGTTCTACTGTCCGTTGGACCAGAGCGTGTACATCGACCTGTCGTTCTACGAGGCTCTACGCGATCGGCTTGGTGCACCGGGCGATTTCGCGCAGGCGTATGTAATCGCGCACGAAGTCGGTCATCATGTGCAGAACCTGCTCGGAACGATGGAGAGTGTGCACCAGATGCGCGGCCGAGGAGACGCGGCCGCAGCGAACCAGATGTCCGTGCGACTGGAGCTGCAGGCGGATTGTTACGCGGGACTCTGGGCGCATCATCAGGAGCGCACCAAGCCGATCCTCGAAACCGGCGACGTCGAGGAGGCGCTCGGCGCGGCCAGCGCTATCGGAGACGACCGTCTGCAACGACAAAGCCAGGGCACCGTCGTTCCGGAGAGCTTCACCCACGGTACGTCAGAACAGCGCGTGCGCTGGTTCCGTCGGGGGCTGGAGCAGGGCGACCCGAAATTGTGCGACACCTTCAATACAGGGTCGCTATAGCGGTTGCTGCGTGACCGGCTGACTGGCGATAATCCGTAAGAATCGGGAAATCGGGGTCAGACCCCAATTTCCGCTTACCCGCCTGGATGCAACTTGCCGGTTGTGGAAATTGGGCTCTGACTCCGATTTCCCCCACTAAAATCACGGAGCACATCAGATGTTCGGATCATTCAGGACCGCGGCGGCGATCGCGTTGCTGCTCGGGTCTTCATCGATAGCGTTTGCACAGGGAGACACCACCAAGGTCAACCTGACCGGAAACTGGTCGTTCACGGTCGTCTACGAAGGTGGCCAGGGCTCGCCGATGGTGAAGCTCGCGCAACGCGGCGACTCGTTGACGGGCAAGTACATCTCGCAGGCGTTTGGCGAGTTGGATATCAAGGGCTCGATCAAGGGGAATGAGTTCAGCTTCAGCATGACGACGTCGGCCGGCGGCGACCCGTTCACGATGACATTTACGGGCGCGGCGGAGTCGAAGGACGCCTTGAAAGGCTCGGTCGAACTGGGTGGTAACGGGACGGGTTCCTTCACTGCGCGCCGTCAACCGCCCGCGCCATCGTCACCCGACAACAGCGCCTAACGCGACCCGGTCCGGCGCGCGGATTCGCGAAAGCGCGCCGGGGACGCCCCCGTTCGGCGCCGGAAGAAGCGGGCAAAGTAGCTCGGGTCCTTGAAGCCGAGCTCACGGGCCACTCGTTCCGTCGACTCGTCGGTGAACAACAGCAAGCGGCGGGCCTCGACCTCGAGCCGCTCCTGGATGACCTCTTTCGCCGGCACGCCGAGGTGGCGCCGGCAGAGCAGGCGCAGGTGCGCGGGACTCACCGCGAGGTCGTGTGCGTATCCGTGGACGTCGTGGGACGACCGCGCGCGCTCCGCCACCAGACGCTGAAAGTCGCTGACCGCGCGATGCACGCTCCGCGACGCCGTGGTCGAATACCTGCGCGCGTAATCGCGGCCGAGTTCCACGAGCGTTTCGTAGAGACGCGCCCTCAAGAGGTGCGGGCTGTCCTCTCGATAGGCACGAAGCTCCGATCGCATCCGTGACAGCGATGTCCGGAACGCGCGCATTCGTGCCGGGGCGAGCTTCACGGCTGCGGCGTCGCTCCTGACGTGGAAATACGGAACGCGTTGCAGGAACTGCTGGTCGTTGAAGAACTCCTCGAGGAAAGTGGCCGGAAAAAAGAGGCAGATTCCGTCGAGCCCTTCGACGTTCCAGTTACGCACCTGGCCCGGCGTCGTGAAAAAGACCTGGCCCGGCTTCACGCGCATCCGGTGGCCGTCGAGTGAGAACCATCCCCGCCCACGCGTGACGAGCAGGATGTCGTAGAACGCCAGCCAGTGGGGCTCTTTCAGGAGAAACGTCGGCATTTCGTGCACCCACGCGATGTCGATGAGGATCTCCGGCCCGTATTTGGTCCGGTGGAAGTCGACTCGTTGCGCGACGTGACGTGCGGACGGCATGCGCGAAAAGTACCGGAACCGGCGCGAACGAGGAGCATCCGGGGACAGGTCGTTCCGCAATAGCGTGTACCGATCGTACCGATACACGAGGTGGTCGCGCATGCTGGTCACGGTGCTGGTTGGTTCGTTGTTGCTGCAGGGAGTGAGTGGGGCCCTGGCCTTTGATCGCTCCTGGGAATTGACCGGTGACGGCACGAAGATCGCGCCACATCGTGGCGTCGATGCCGTCTGGATCGACAATGGCCGGGCAATACGGAGGGATGTCTCGCTCGCCGACGGAACGATTGAATTCGATGTTGAGCTCAAGTCGCACCGCTCCTTCGTGTATCTCCAGTTCCGGATGGAATCCGACACCGAGTTCGAGGAGTTCTATTTCCGCCCGCACAAAACCGGCCTGCCTGACGCGGTGCAGTACAACCCGGTCTGGCGTGGTGATTCGTTCTGGCAGCTCTGGCACGGACCGGACGCAGTCGCGTCCCCGAAGTTCCAGTTCGGCCGATGGACGCGCGTGCGACTCGAGTTGCAGGGACAGCGCGGCGCCCTCTTTCTCGACAACGGCGCCAAACCAGTCCTCGTCATGAATCTCGCCAGGCCAACCCGAACCGGATATCTGGCACTTCGATCATTCAATCCGGATCCGTCGCTCCCACCCGGTGACGTCGCGGCGCGATTCGCGAACGTGGTCGTGCGGCCGGGGGTTGTCTCCTACGACTTCGGCGCGCCAACGCCGGCACCCGTGCATGAACCAGGGTCCATCTTGCGGTGGCAGGTTTCACCAGCGTTCAAGGGATCGCGGGAGCCGCTAACTCAGCTCCCATCCGACATCCTCACGACGCGCGCTCAATGGCCCGTGTATCCGGTCGAACGATCCGGTGTGGTGGCCATTGGCCGATTCATGGATCGGCCGCGCCCTGACGGCGCAGCCATCGCACGCCTGGTGATTCGCTCGTCAGGCAGCCGTCTGCAGCGCCTCCACCTCGGTTACAGCGATTACGTGACGGTCTTCGTCAACGGCGCGCCGATCTTTGCCGGCGACGCGCATTACAGCTTCGATCAGCCGCGGCAGGAAGGACTCATTGCGCGTTCCCAGGCGATGCTCTGGCTGCCACTCCGTGACGGCGAAAACGAGGTCTTGCTTGCCGTTGTCGACTTCTTTGGCGGTTGGGCACTGACCGGCAGGCTCGAACCGTCCGATGGCGGCGTTCTCGTTCCGCCTCCGTAATCGGGGAAAGCGCGGGTGAGCCGGATCCAGACACGGGCCAAACATCTTGATCGCGGAGAGCGCCAAGGCAGCGCGGAGGAACGCGAAGGTTTTCCTGTACGTCAGGCCGTTCAAACCCGACGCTGTTGTGGCGGTCGTTGTTGTGATCGGTCGTTTTCCTCGGCGCGCCTCCGCGTTTCCTTTGCGTGCCTTCGCGATCAAAGGCTGTTGGCGGCGCGCATCCGCTCCTTCCCACCCACTCTAATGATGACGGCTCAGCGCCGCGCGCGAGACTCCGGCAGTTCCAGATCCAGCTCCCGCATCGCCGCTTGATAATACGGATCCGCGGGAGTCAGCCGCGGCGTCGCCTTTGCTTCAACGCTTGGAGCCGGGCCCCGGACCAAGCGCGTGATAAGCTTGAACGCGCCGACCGCCAGCAAGGCGATCAAAGCGAGGCGGAGCAGCATGATAGCCAGCCCCAACACCGTGCCGAACACGCCCAGCAGTAGCAGGCTCACCGGGATTACCAGCACGAGGGCAACGGCAACCTTCACCAGCGTCCAGAGCACCTTCATGGTCGTCCTCCAGCAATTCAGGAAAGCGACCATCACTACGTGGCGACGCGGTCGATTGATTCAGGAAAGCATCTGGCGGAATTTGTCGGCAGGGGCCCGATTTCAGGGGTGATTTCCCGCCAGTCTTACTGCTTCCTGCTCGCGACCGCTGTTGGCCTGACGACTACGGTCGCAGGCGGACAGGCGCCGCCGAAAGTCGAGGTGCAGTTCGCGAATGCCAGCTTCGAAGCGATTGGCGCGCGCCGGGCGGACGGCACGTCAACGCCGATCGGTTGGTATACAGGGGGCGAGGGGTACCTGCTCGCGGTTGATACCGCGCAGCGGCTCGACGGACGATTCAGTCTGCGTTCACTGCGGGTAGACACTGCGAGCGGCGGGCAGCGATTCGGCCTTGCGTCGCAAACGCTGCCGGCGAACGTCGCGTCCGGCCGCACGGTGCGGTTCACTGGGTGGATCCGCACCGAGAATATCACCACCGGCTATGCCGGTCTCTGGCTCCGGATCGACGCTCCGGGAAATCGGATGCTGCACCTCGACAACATGCAAGCTCGTGGCCCCCGTGGCACGACGCCGTGGACGCGGTATGTCATCGAGCTGCCAGTGGACTCGGGCGCAGCCACAATCATCTTCGGCGCCCTCCATCCGGGCTCGGGAACCGCGCGGTTCGACTCACTGCGGATGGAAGCGATCGGAGAAGTCAGACCGAGGGAGGTAGCGTCCGCCCCCGCTTACGCGGCACCTTCGCGCCCCGCTGAGGACTTCACGCGTCTGTTGACCGACACAGAGCTCTCGCTGCCGCCTGACGAGGGAACAGTTCCGGCTGTGGACTCGGTGACGACCGCCTGGGTACGCGCGAACGCGCGACCAATACGATCGCTTGTCGCGCGCGATTTCTCTGACCTGGCTTTTCTGGGTCCTCTGCTCGAGGGCAAACGGATCGTGCAACTTGGCGAAAGCGGGCACGGCGTTCGCGAATTCAACCTCGCCAAGGTCCGGCTGATCCAGTTCCTCCACGATTCGCTCGGATACGACGTACTCGCCTTCGAAAGTTCACTCTACACTTGCTCCCGCGTCGGTCGCACGGCAGCGCGCGCGACGGCGGATGAATTGATGCGCTGGTGCACCTTCCAGGTGTGGCACACGGACGAGGTCCTTGCACTGTTCGAGTACGTAATCGCCACGCAACACACACCGCGTCCCCTCGTACTTTCCGGCTTTGACGTCCAGACCAGCACGGTCGCCGATCGCACACGTCCGGGCTTCTTCCGCCGCGTCGTTGGAGAACTGGACTCGGCATACGCGGCGCGGGTGTACGAGATTGACAGCGAGGTGGTCGCGGCGATGGTGGGCCCGAACGCCGCGTCCTACGCATCGCAGCGCGCCGATACACTCGTCGCCTTCTACGATTCGCTCGCGACCTGGATCGAGGTGCGCAAGGATACCCTCGCGGCGCGGTTCCCGGATGATCGTGCCTCACCGATCCTCGCGCGGCAGGTCGCGCGTTCGGTGTCGCAGTTCGTGCGGACGCGCGCGGCAGGCATGAACGCTGCCGCCACAGAGCTGCGCGACCGCGGCATGGCCGACAACGTCGACTTTCTGCTCGACGAGATGTTCCCGGGAAAGAAGGTGATGCTGTGGGCACACAACTCCCACATCCAGCACCGCGGCTTTGGCGCCGATGCCGAGCTTCAACGCGTTGTTCGTGAGAGTTCGTACGACACCACGCGCACGATGGGCACGTGGATCGCGGAGCGGCGGCGGACGGAGCTCTACACCATCGGCCTCTTCATGTACCGCGGAAGTGCGGCGATGAACAACCGGGTTGTCTATCCCGTGTCGCCTGTTTCACCAGGCAGTCTCGAGGCAATTCTGCACCGCGCTCCGTGGAAATACTCGTACGTCGATCTTTCTCGCGCGAGATCCGGCGCGGGCATGTCCTGGATGTCCCGGCGCATTTCGGCCAAATCCTGGGGAATCAACACGCAGACGATGGTGCCGCGCGCCGAGTACGACGGCATTCTGTTCATCGACACGACGTGGCCGCCTCAGTATTCCGTTCCCCGCCGCTAAACGAGTGATCCGGCTGGCCGGCGCTGGGAATGTCTTGGCCTTAGCTGTGAAATCTGTTCGCGATGACTGCTAGGTCCCGTCCGTGACCCGTTCCGCGGCTTCTCGGGCACATTCCGCCAGGACGGCCGCGCCAACGAAGATGCTCTCCTCAGCGGCGACGAACCGCGGACTGTGCGCCGGAGCCGGTGAACCCCCTTCCTCGCGCGCACCGATGCGCAGGAAACAACCGGGCATCCGCTCCAAATAGCAGGCGAAGTCCTCGCCGCCGAGGTTTGTCACGCCGAACGGCACGACATTGCCCTCGCCGAGCACGCGTTCTGCGGCTTCGCGCGCCCAGCCCGCCTCACGCTCGGTGTTGACGACCGGTGGCGGTCCTCGCTCGATATTGACCTTCGCCGTTGCGCCGTGAGCAGCTGCGACGGAGGTGGCGACTGACGAAACCTCGCGGTGCAGCGCCGCGCGCACCTCGGGCACCATGGCGCGCAAGGTGCCGGTCAGTTGGACTCGTTCGGGGATAACGTTAGGCGCCGACCCGCCGTGGATCGAGCCGATAGTCACGATTGCCGCGACTCCCGGGTCGAGCCGCCGGGAGACGATGGTCTGCAGCGCCCCGATAATCGAAGCTGCGGCGACGATGGGGTCGATACCTTCGTGCGGCCGCGCCCCGTGGGCGCCCTTTCCGATCACTTCTATAGAGAAGGCGTCGGCTGACGCCGCGAGCGGACCAGCTTGTGCGACGACTTGCCCAACCGGGAACCTCCGGTCGACGTGACCGCCGAAAATCGCCTTCACGCCGTCCAGCGCGCCGCTCGCGATGATGGCCGGTGCGCCATTCCCGACTTCTTCGGCGGGCTGCAGTACGATGATGACATCGGAACGCGCTGGCTGCTTCGCAAGGAGCATGGCCGCACCAACCGCCCATGTCGCATGCACGTCGTGTCCGCAAGCGTGCATAACGCCCGGGGTTTCCGAGGCGAATGGCAAATCGGTGGCTTCCTGAATGGGCAGCGCGTCGATATCCCCCCGAATCGCGACGGGCGATCGGCTCCGATCCCGTCCGGGAATTCGCGCGACGACACCGGTCCCTGCGACTCGACGAATTTCGGTGACGCCGAATGACCTCAGCGCCTCCTCGAGACGCTGCGCTGTTCGCTCTTCCTTCCACGAAAGCTCAGGATGTCGGTGCAAATCGCGCCGCAACTCAACGAGCCGCTGAGTCTCGTCTTCGGAAAAGAACTTTTGTGCGTACATCCACGATTCACGATTCACGAAATTGTCGCCTCGCGCACGGTCAAATCTTCGATCCGATCCCGATCGATATCCACACCGAGACCAGCACCATCGGGCACCACCATTGTTCCACGATCCGTCATCTTCCACTCCGGCGTCACGATGTCCTTCGCCCAGTAACGCGAGCTGGGCGATACATCACCTGGCTTCACGAAATTCGACAGCGACGCCAGCGCGACATTGTACGCGCGCCCGATTCCACTCTCCAGCATTCCCCCACACCAGACCGGGATGCCGTTGGACTCACAGAAGCTGTGAATGGCGATGGACGAGGCGAGTCCACCCACGCGCCCAGGCTTGATGTTCACGATGCGTCCGCTGCCAAGCGTCACCATGTCGCGGGCGCGGTCCAATGAGGTGATCGACTCATCCAGGCAAAGGGGGGTTTGCAGGAGCTTCTGGAGTTCGGCGTGCCTGACGAGATCATCGTGCGCCAGCGGCTGCTCGATCATCATCAGGTTCAGCTCATCCAGTTGCGCCAGGTGTTCCGCGTCCTCGAGCGTATACGCATTGTTTGCGTCGGCCATGAGCGGCGCGTGCGGTCCCGCGGCCTGTCGCGCAGCGCGCACGTAGGTGATGTCCGCGCCGGGCATGATCTTGATCTTCACCTTCCGGTAACCCTCGTCGAGCGCCTTGGTGACGCGCGACGCCAGCGCATCGGGATCCGCCTGGATGCCGAGCGAGATGCCGACATCGATCTCCCGCCGGGTACCGCCGATCAGTTTGGACAGCGACATGCCGAGCTGCACGGCTTCGAGTCCCCAGATACCCATCTCGATTGCCGCCTTCGCCATCATGTGGCCGCGGATGTCCTCGTCCAGGATCGGGAACGCATCCCCGGGAGCCGCGATCGACTTGCCAACGACCCTCGGCGCAAGCCATTCCGTGATCGCGAGCCACGCGGTGTCGATGGTTTCGGGTGAATAGTTAGGCAGCTCACCCGCGACACACTCGCTCCAGGAAACGGCGCCGGATCCGTCGCGAAGTTCCAGCAAGGCAATCCGGCGCTCCGTCGTCAGGCCCGACGATATACGGAACGGTTCCTTCAGCGGGAGCCGGATTTCCCGAAGGGTGATCGAGGCGATTTCAATCATGTGCCGGGCTCGAGTCGGTACCACGGTAGCGCATCGTCCGGACGCATGAACGCGCTGACGCGATAACCGGCATCGAGCCAGCTCCGCATCACCTCGCGCAAGACAACGCGCCAGCGCATTGCGGTGGATGTTCCTTCGCGTTGCACAGCGGTGAAATCGGCCGGCACTTGCACGCGAATCGGACCAGCGTGCGATGACGTCGCGCGCAGAAGTTCCGCGGTCGGCAATCCATCATCGCCCACCGGATTGGCAAGCGGAATCGTCTCTCCAGAAATCGGCAGAGGTGATCGCTTGATTTCCCTCCGTTCGCCCAGCTCCCAGCGCACGATGAATCGGTCGGTCGGGAGTGCACCGTGAAGCGTACTGCCCGTGTTCGAACCGTACATGTCCACGACGTATTCGATGGGCATTGCGCCAAGGTGGTTGATGTTGAAGTTGGCGTTCTTCGCCTGCAACGGATCGAAGGTCCAGAGCATCGAGCGGACGCCAAGAGCGGAAACCTTGTCGCGCTGGTACTGCTTCAGTGCCTCGCCAATACCCTGGCCGCGAAGTTCATCCCGGACCGCGAGCATATCGGACCAGTGCACCAGCTCCTTGTCGCGCACGCCGGTGAGTCCAAAGACAAAGCCGACCAACTGGTTGCTCGAGTCAAACGCGCCGGCCGCGACGCCCCCCACCATCTGGCTGACGCGCAGAATCGCCGTCGGCACGCGCTCGGAGAATCCAGCGCCCCACGTCGCTTCCTGCAGCGCGACGCAATCGGCGTATTCTTCGAGCGTGTTCAGGTCGCGTATGGTGATCAATGGGGACTCGTGACTGGTGACTCGCGACTCGGCAGATCCGACGACAAGTGGACACCGCCCGGCAGCCGATACAAGATCAAGTGTCGGCAGCGCCGAGGCCAGAAGGTGCGACAACGAGTCACGAGTCACGAGGCACGAGTTACCCGCCTGGTTCGGGGAGTGCTCCTGCTGCTCGTCGCCATCCCGGTGCTGTCGATCGCACAAGGTCGTTTCGCGAACGGCGTTGCCGAGGTGCCCTACAACGGCGGCTTCACGTTCACACGGATCCGGTACGGTTCGAACGGGTTCCGTCGTAGCGGGGGCGCATGGGCCCACGACTACCCGAGTGCCGACGCCAACATCTCGAAGATCATCCAATACGTCTCACTCATCCCGATCAATGTCTCGGGGACGAACGTGTTCGACCTCGACGACCCCGAGATCTTCCGGCATCCCATCATTTACATCTCGGAGCCGGGCTTCTGGGCCATGACCGACAAAGAGGGTGAGAGTCTTCGGCAGTACCTGCTCAAGGGAGGTTTCGTCATCCTCGACGATTTCGAGGCCGAGCAGTGGTACAACATGGAAGAACAGCTGCGCCGGGCGATGCCGGAACACCAGCTCATCGAAATCGGACCCGATCATCCGATCTTCTCTTCATTTTACCGGCTCGACGACATCTACGTGCCGCACCCGTACGTCACCAACAAGCCGCAGTACTTCGCGCTTTTCGAGGACAATGATCCGAAGAAGCGGATGCTGGCGTTGGTGAACTACAACTCCGACCTTGCCGAATACTGGGAATACTCGGATGACGGTTTCCTACCGATGGCAGTGGAGGGCACGACCAACGAGGCATACAAGCTGGGTGTGAATTACATCTATTACGCACTCATTCACTGATCTTCGCGTCTCCGCGTGATCGTCTTCAACCGCTACAACAATCCAGCCCCGAACATCATGCGCGTTAACCTCATCCTTCTGGCAGTCATGGCGGGTGCAGCTGGCGCCCAGGATACGGCGTCGTACAAGCGATCCTCGAACGGAACGCGAGTTCTCGAGAATGATGCCGGCACCACGATCAAGATCCTCGTTGAGCGCTCGGTACTCGGCGACTCCGGGATCGAAATCGCGGAAGCGACGCTGCCTGTCGGCGCCGGAGCTGGTCCTGCATCTCATCGACATGGGTCGGCCGAAATGATCTACGTGATCTCGGGGGAACTCGATCATGTCGTCAACGGAACCGCGCATCGGCTGACGCCGGGAATGGTAGGCATCGTGAAACCGAGCGACACCGTCATTCACCGTGTGGTGGGCTCAACCCCGGTGAAAGTGCTGCTCATCTGGGCGCCAGGTGGCGAGGTGGAGCGCCTCGCCCAACGGTTCCGTCAACGACCGATCCGTTGAGCCCGATGGAAGCAACCTGAACTGCTCATGGCGAGGAACGGAGGCCTGCGCGTCGGGTCTGAACAATCAGACCCCGATAGGAGGGCGTATGGCGAACCAACCTCCCAAACGAGACGTTAGGCAGCCGAAACCGGGCGAAGACCTCGAACGGCCCCCGCACCTGATTGAGGATCCGGACGAGCATATTGACGAGGCGATCGACGAATCGTTCCCCGCGTCCGATCCGCCGTCGTTCACCCCATCGCGCACCGGACCGCCGTCGAAGAAACCTGACCTGCCAAGTACTGGATTGCCGAGTGATGCGCCGGGTGGGTAAGGCTGGGCGAAAGGCGCAGGACCGAAGCACGCAGGACCTGGGAACGCAATTACGGACTGCGCAACACCTAACGCGGTGGTTCGCCGGCCAGTTGCGCCATCTGCTTCCGGACGTCGGCGACCAGCGGCTGTAACTCGGGATCGGCGTCCTTCCAGAGGTCCACGAATCGACCGTAATACTCCAACGCTTTCTTGCGGTCGCCTTTCGATTCGTACATCTCGCCCAGGCGCCGCAGCGCCGCCGCGAGGAAGAACTCCCGGTTTTCCGCGTCGGTGTTGTGGCCGTTCACGAAGCGTTCGTATTGCGCGATGGCGGAATCCGGTTGGCCGAGCTTCTCGAGTGCGCGACCCTCGTCGAACGCCGTACAGATGAAGCAACGAAGGCCAAGGCGCGCCTGGCGAAAACCGGCCAGCGCTGCTCGATAGTTACCACGCTCATAGGCGATCAATGCCAGCGCGTAGTCGCGCATCCCGTCACGGCGCATCACTTCCGGGGTGATCCTGCCGGCCTGTCGCCGGAGGACTTCATCTGCCTGATCCGCATTTCCCGTCACGGCAAACGCGGCCGCAAGCTCACTGTAGGGACGTGGATCGTTGGCCGGGAGAGAGTCCCACGATACTTCCGCCTGCCGCTTGTCGAGCATGCGCCGGGCTGCGGCCCGGTTGCCGCGGATGATGCCCTCCGCCACCGCCAACACCCACACCGGCGTGGCGGGGCCGACGTCCCGCAACCGACCCTGACGCATGTACAAGTCGTTTGCAAAACGGCGGAATCCCGGGGCGATCTTTGCGACCGAGTCGATGATTTCTTGCGCGCGTTCGTAATCACCGCGCTCCGCAGCGATGCGAGCGCGAAAGTAGGCTACGCGCCGGTGATTCGCGGAATCGACGACCAGGCGAACATCCAGCAGACTGTCTGCCTGCTGAAATTCATCGAGCGTCACGAGTGTCTGGATCAGATTATCCAGGTAGAGGGGCGTTCCGGGTCGGACTGCCAGCGCTCGGCGGTACAGGTTCGCCGCTTCCCGCTTCCGCCCCATATCGCTAACAAACACCGCAAGGTTGTTCATCGCGGTGAGGTCTTCGGGCCACGTTGCCAGCAGTTGCTCGTAGGCCTGGGCCGCTCGTGCGGGGTCATTCTCCACATTCCGGTAGTAGAACGCGGTCACGTGCGCAGCTTCCAGCGGCGGCATCTGATCACGCAGGGCGTACGCGCGCTGCAATGCGGGAACGGCCCTCGCGGGATCGAAGCGGTTGTTCCAGATGGCGCCAATGCGACGCCAGGCCATGCCGAAGTTGGAATCGAGCGCAACCGCCTGTTCGAAAAACTTGAGCGCGTCCTCGGTCCGGGCGCCAGAAAAGAACAGGCGCGACCCCTCGGAGTAGGCGCGCAATGCGGCCAGCGAACGTGTCGTCACCTGCTCGAGCGGCTGTCCCGCTCGCACGGATCGCAACGATTCGCCGATCTGCTCCCTCACCTTCCGCGAAAGCGCTTCAACGGCCGGGATGAGACCAGCCGCATCGGATGCTGACTCGCGTTCCGCCAGCAGGGTGACACTGTCGGCGACACCAATGAGGCGCGCGGTCAGGACATACCCCGATCCCAGCGGAGTGACCTCGCCAATCATCACCGCCTTCGCACCGATGCGTGTCGCCACGCCGTGCGCCGCGTCTTCGCTCAGCGCGAGATCCGGGTTCTGACCCATCAGGCGAAGCGTCGATGCTACTTCGGTGCCCTCGGCCACCCGCAGCACAGGGGACTGCGTGAGATCGATGCGAAACGCTTCGGTGATCGATGTGCCGAGCGTGGAATCGCTCGTGCGATTCGTGAAGTCCGCCAATACGAGTTTGTCGCGCTCGTCCAGCACGCCCGACGACACCAGGGTGGCGAACGGCCCTATGCCCATCGCCCGCAGCGTCATGAACCCGCCGGCCGCCGTCGCCAGTCCGACGAGCGCGAGGGCGCCACCGCCTAACGCTCCGCGCCAGGTAAACAGCCGGTCGCGCAATCCGCCGGTGGCGGGTTCCGAGGTGCCGTGCAGCCGTTCCCGCTCGCGTTGCGCCGTCAGGAGGATGATCGGGAGCCCAATGACCATGAGGACGGCCGCCATCGGCAAGACCCACGACGGCAAACCAAGTCTCCACTCGAGCCACCACGTGGCACCCAGGATCGCGACCGCCGCCGCGACGAACAAGGCTGTGACACGGACC